>Ga0075477_10001714_pt1 | contig 10316 bp, 7 predicted proteins | sample DEB08_DNA_FD_76338 | JGI IMG/M metagenome (GOLD analysis project Ga0075477, IMG submission 76338) | Aqueous microbial communities from the Delaware River and Bay under freshwater to marine salinity gradient to study organic matter... | ecosystem: Environmental > Aquatic > Marine > Coastal ...
CGCACGTTCCGTCTCCAGGAGTACGAGCCGATTCGACTTCCGGATCGGGTCGGGCATGGACTCGATCGGGTCGAGCCGCGGTCGCCACACCGGCGTCTCGTAGAGCGCCGCGAACGTGCGCGTCTCCATCAACCACTGCGCGGGGCTGGTGTCCACCTCCGTCGAAGCGGCGGCTGCGCTCACCCCCCGGGCGCGGATCCGGCCCACGGCCGCGCCACCATGATCGCCCCGACCACCACCAGGGCCAGACCGATGTAGCGTTCGGGGTGGGTGCGGATCACCGAGTAGCCGGGAAACCCGAAGTGGTCCGCCGCGATCGAGCCGGACGCCTGTCCGGCGACGAAGATCGCCACCAGCAGCGCGGCGCCGAGTTCGGGCGCCGCGGTCAGGCCCGCCAGGACGAAGGCGGCGCCGATGACGCCCGCCACGTACGTCCACCACGGCGCCGTCGCCAGATGTTCGAGGGGCGAGAACGCCCTGCCTCCGATCATCTGGACCACGAGCATCACCGGCAGCAGCACCGCGACGTAGACGAGCCCGTTCACGAGGCAGGCCTGCAGACGACTCTGGATGGACTCCGCCAGCACGGCGTTCAGACCGGCCTGAACCGGGATGATGAAGCCGACGAGAAACACCGCGGCGATCAGCAGGAGACGCATGGAGATTCATTCCTTCCAGAGGTTCGAAGGGTCCGATCGACGCCACTCAACCTTCGTCGGACTCGCGAAGCTTCGCGAGCACCGACAGGTCCTCGAGGGTGGTGGTGTCCTGGGCGCTTTCGCGACCCGCGGCGATGTCCCGAAGCAGGCGTCGCATGATCTTGCCGCTTCGGGTCTTGGGCAGCGCGTTGGTGAAGCGGATCAGATCGGGCTTCGCGATCGCTCCGATCTCCCTGCCGACGTGTTCGCGAAGCGTCGCCTTGAGTTCCTCGCTCGGCGACGCCCCGGGACCGAGCGTGACGAACGCGGCGATCCCCGTGCCCTTGATCTCGTGCGGCATGCCGACGACCGCGGCCTCGACGACCGCCTCGTGCGAGACGAGAGCGCTCTCGACCTCGGCGGTCCCGAGGCGGTGTCCGCTGACGTTGATGACGTCGTCGATGCGTCCGAGGATCCAGAAGTAGCCCCGTTCGTCGCGGTGCGCCGCGTCGCCTGCGGTGTACATGCCCGGGACCCTCGACCAGTAGGTCTCGATGAAGCGATCCCGGTCCCCGTGGATGCCGCGCAGCATGCTCGGCCAGGGCTTGCGGATCACCAGCAGGCCGCCGTTGCCGTGCGGGAGTTCGCGGCCCTCCTCGTCGACGACCGCGGCATCGACGCCCAGCGTCGGCAGGGTGCAGGAGCCAGGCACCGTCGGGGTCGCGCAGGGCTGCGGGGTGATCATGTGTCCGCCGGTCTCGGTCTGCCACCAGGTGTCGACGATCGGGCAGCGGCCGCCGCCGATCTCGCGGTGGTACCACATCCACGCCTCCGGATTGATCGGCTCGCCGACGGTGCCCAGCACCTCGAGGCTCGACAGGTCGTGCCGGCGCGGGTGCTCGTCGCCCCACTTCATGAACGCCCGGATCGCCGTCGGCGCGGTGTAGAACTGCGTGACGCGATGCCGCTCGCAGATCTCCCAGAAGCGATCCTCGGCGGGGAAGTTCGGGGCGCCCTCGTACATCAGCGTGGGCACGCGGTTGGGCAGCACGCCGTAGACGATGTAGCTGTGGCCGGTGATCCAGCCGACGTCGGCGGTGCACCAGTAGACCTGCTTGCGACCGGGACGAAGATTGAAGGTGTTGCGGGCGGTGAGGGCGGTGTGCAGGCAGTAGCCCGCGGTGGTGTGGACGATGCCCTTGGGCTTGCCGGTCGAGCCTGAGGTGTACAGAAGGAACAGCAGCGCTTCGGAGTCCATCGGCTCGCACGCGCAGTCGTCGGATTGCGAAGAGACCAGGTCGCCCCAATCGAGATCGCGGCCTTCGACCATCTCGACCTCGTTGCCGCAGCGCCTCAGGCAGACCACGTGATCGACCTCGGGGAGCGATCGACACGCCTCGTCGACGTTGGCCTTCAGCGGCACCACCGCGCCGCGTCGCCACGAACCGTCGCAGGTCAGGATCACCCGGCTCTTCGCGTCGTGCACCCGGTCCACGATGGCGCTTGCGCTGAAGCCCCCGAAGATCACCGAGTGCGCCGCGCCGATCCGGGCGCAGGCGAGCATCGCGACCGCGACCTCGGGCACCATGCCCATGTAGATGGTGACGATGTCGCCCTTGCCGACGCCGAGCGACTTCAGGGCGTTGCCGAATCGCGCCGTCTCGCGCTGCAGGTCGCGGTAGGTCAGCGTCCGAATCTCCGGGCCGCCGTCGCCGATCGGCTCGCCTTCCCAGACGATCGCGACCTCGTCGCCGAAGCCCGCCTCGACCTGGCGATCGACGCAGCTGAAGCAGGCGTTGGTGGTGCCGCCGACGAACCACTTCGCGTCGGGGCAGTTCCACTCCAGCACCTTCGAGAAGGGCGAAAACCAGTGCAGATGCTCCCGTGCCGCCTCCGACCAGAACCCCTCCGGATCCTCGATCGAGCGGCGGTGGAGTTCGCGGTAGTCCTCCATCGACTCGATCCACGCCCCGCCCATGCGGTCGGCGATGTCGGAGGGAGGAGGGAAGAGGCGCTGTTCGTTCAGAACCGATTCGATGCCGGCGGAGTCGCTCATGGCGTCGCTCGCGAGGGGAAAGGGGAAGTCGACGAACCGCGATCGTCGGCGCGGAGCCTTCCGATGGCAAGTCGCGGTCCGGATCGAGACACCCGGATTCGATGTTGCCAGCGAGCCCGCGACCTCGTCGACCGGTTCCGCCGAAACGTCAGCGCATCACGAGGCGGATGCGGTAGACGTAGACCTGGTCCTTCTCGAGCTTGCCGAGCAGTTCACCGACCGCCCGCCATCGATACAGCGAGTCCAGAATCGGTCCATCCACCCTTTCGTGGCCGGTGGAGGAGATCAACTTCGCCAGCACCACGCGCCCGGTCCGGTCGAAGCGCATCTCGACGATCGGATCGCGGGGTCGAGTGGTCAACTGCGTCAGCAGAGGCAGCACGGGCTTGCGGGTGCGGATCTCGAGCCCCTGCATCGCGAGGGGTTTGCCGGTTCGCCAGGACTCCGCAGGGACATCGACGATGCTGAACGCGTCCGACTCCTTGGGCGCGTCGTCGCCGGGCGCAGCTGGATTCGGGCGAGGCGGCCCGGGCGCGGCGGGCTCCTCCTCGCCGCTCGGGGGACCGCCCTCGGGCTTCGGCTCGGCGGGCGGGGAGGGCACGTCCTCGGGCGTCGGAGTCGGCTGCGGTGTCTCTTCGGGGTTCGGGTTCGGCGCCGGGGTGGGCGTGGGTTCGGGTTCCTCCGTCGGGGTCGGCTCGGGGGCCTGCGGAGGTGCGGGATCGTTGGGCGCATCGGTTGGAGGCGACGGCGTCGCGTCCGGCTCGACCTCGGGCCGGGGTCGCGGTGCCGGATCGGCGACCGGCTGCGGCACTTCGGGATCGACGTTGGGCGTCGGCTCCTCGCGGGGTGTGCCGGCCGGTGGCTCGTCCTTGCCCGGCTCGACGCGATCCGGCGATTCTCCATCGGGCACCGCCGGACCAGCCGGAACCGGTGCGTCGGGACCTTCGATTGGGGCAGGCGCCGATGGCGGCGTCTTCGGCGCCGCCTCGGGCGTGGCGCCGCGGTCGCGGACTGCCCCGCCAGCATCGACCGGTTCCGGTGGAACCGGTGGCGCGACGACGGTCTCGGGTCGATCGGCGTCCGGCTCGCGGGGCGGCGTCGGCGTGGCGGGTTCGCCGGGGGGTGCCGGTGGCACGGGAAGACCCTGCGGCCGTGCGGAGACGCCGGCGTTCGACTCGGCGCCGCCCGAATCCTCGTCGCGGAACGCCGCCTGATCGAACTCCGCGAGCTGGGCGAGGTGCTCCTCGTACTCCTCGTAGCCGATCCAGTTCAGGGTGACCGCGTCGGAGCGCTCGATGCCGAGCGGCACGTCCGGGTCGTTCGGCTCCGGGTCGGTGAGATCCGGGTCCGGTGCGAACTCGGCGAGGGCCTGCGCCTCGTCCGGATCCAACAGAGCGGCGAGTGCCGGTGCGAGCAGCGGGGAGAGGATCGCCGCATGCAGCGCCACACTGGCGACGAAGGCCGCCAACACCGGCAGGCGGGGCAGGGCGTCGTCCTCGAGCAGATCGATCGGCGCGGCCGCAGGCATGGAAGGGGATGGTAGGTGGCGGGTTGTTCTGACGACCCCCCTGAGGCCTGCGTTCGAGAGCCGAACTTTCGAGCGAGGTGTGGCGTCGCCCGCGGGCGGGGGCCTTGAGCCTGCGATCAGGGGTGTGACGGATCTCCCGCTGCGGGGCACGCGCAGCGGAGAAATGACCACTCCAGTTGGCAGATTGTCCAACAAATGGGCGATTTGCCTTGCCGTCGTCTTCCCCTGATCTACGTTTCGTGTGCTTGGCGGGGTGGTCGGAGACGACTTTCCCGTCGGCATCGCCGCAACGATCGGGGTCTTCCCGGTGCGGTGGTCGATCCGGGTGTTTGGGGTGCAGCCGTTCGGGACAGAACTGTCGCGAACACAGAACTGTCCCGAACACAGAACTGTCCCGAAGCCTGAACTGTCCCGAAGCCAGAGTTGTCCCGAAGCCAGAACTGTTCCACAGGGGCGACTCGGAGAGAGAGAACATCGAGATATGCGATCGCTGTCCACCCCTCGCGATGAGGCCGTCGGTTCATCGACCTTCGAGCGCAGCCTGCTCGCCTACGCCCTTGCCGGCGGGGCGGCGACGACCGGGGCCTCCGGGGCGATCGTCTACAGCGGCGTGCAGAACCAGTCGATGGCGTTGACCGTCGGCAACACCCTCGCGATCGATCTCGATGGCGATACCAACGACGACTTCTCCCTGCGGTACGTCGATCCCAATTCAAGCGATTCCAGCGCTCCCTTCCAACTTCAGATCGCCCCGGTGTCCGGTTCCGAGGTCGTGGGGACGGGCCAGAAGGTGGGTTATGCCGGCGTAGCCGCCGCCCTCAATGCCGGCGACACGATCGGAAGCGGATCGCAGTGGGGGGGGAACGCTTCGGTCAAGGTTCTCGCCCAGTTCGACAAGGCCAATGGCACCGGCAGCAACACCTGGGCGGGGCTCTCCAATCGCTACATCGGAGGGCGAATCGACACCGACCCCGCTAACGGGCAGTTCGTGTACGGATGGATCCAGTTGAGCGTGCCGGGCAACGCGCCCTCGGTCGGCAATCCGACGAGCGTCACCGTCCACGACTGGGCGTACGAAACGACCGTTGGTCAGTCGATTCTGGCCGGATCGACGACCTCGGTTCCCGGTGGCGGCGCGATGGCGCTGCTGTCGCTCGGAGCGAGCGGTCTCGGCCGCTGGCGATCCCGTCGGAAGCTCGCCTGAGCGTCGCCGCAGAGGTGTCGCAACGGTGTCGCAAAGGTGTCGCAAAGGTGTCATGGATAGGCGCCACCGACCACGCAGACACGGATGTCGAGAGTGGCGATGCCGACGACCGGACTCCCGCGACGACTGCTGATCCTCGGCCTCGACGGCCTTGACGGGAGTCTGCTGCATCCGGCGATCGATGCCGGGCTCCTGCCCGCGTTCGGGTCGCTGGTCGCACGGGGCGCCGTCGGCGATCTCGCGACGGGCGACGTCGTCGAACCGGTGGTCGCGTGGACCACGCTGCTGACCGGACACCGCGCCGACCGCCATCGCGTGCTCGATGGCCACGCATTCGATCCGACGATCGGAGATCTTCGTCCCGTCGGCAGCGTTGCTCGGCAGGTGCATGCACTCTGGAATCTCGCCCATCGAGAGGGTCTCGCGAGCGTCTGCGTCGGGTGGCCCGCCTCCGATCCTGCCGACCGGATCGCCGGTGCATTCGTGTCGGAGCGGTTCTTCGAACTCGCCGCCCCGATCGATGCGCCGTGGCCGGTGCGGCCCGGATCGGTGCATCCGGAGGGTCTTGAGACCTCTCTCGCCGGACTGCGCGTGCATCCCGACGAGTTCGGCGCGGAGGAGCTTGTTCCGTTCGTGCCCTCGGTCGCGAAGATCGACCCCACCCGCGATTCGCGTCCGGCGCTCCTGATGGAGGCGATCGCAGACACGGTGTCGCGGCATGCGGTCGCGACGGCCCTGCTCGAGCGGGAACCGTGGTCGCTGGCGGCGATCCGGTATCCGCTGCTCGATCGCCTCGGTCGCTGGTTCCTGCGCTTCCGCCCGCCCCGCCTCGAGGGCGTCGACGAGCGCGATGTCGAGCGGTTCGGCGGCGTGATGGATGCGGCGCTGCGTCTGCTCGACGGGATGCTGGCGAGGCTCGTCCAACTCGCCGGCGAGGAGACCACGGTGATCGTCGCGTCGCCGTTCGGGCTGCGTTGCGGATCGGATCGCCCCGCGGCGCCGGGGCCGCCCCGCGCGGAGCGTCCGGAGCGTTGGCGTCCCGATCGCGGGTCGATCGTGATCGCCGGTTCGAGGATCGCCGCCGATCGTCTGCTGCACGGCGCCTCTGCGCTCGACGTGGTGCCGACGGCGCTGGCCATGCTGCGACTGCCGGTGGGCGCGGACATGCCCGGACGGGTGCTCGCCGAGGGATTCGAGCAAGGGGCGTTCGCATCGTCGAAGGCCGAAACCGTCGAGTCGTGGGAGTCGCTCGAGGGCGAGTTCGGACGCGGCGACGCCGGCGCCGAGTCCACGACCGATCCCGACGCCGACGCCGCATGGCGACAGTTGATCGATCTCGGCTACGTCGAGGACCCGGCGTTCGTCGAACGGACCGGCAGGAATCAGCGGGCTCGGGAGGAGTTCAACCTCGCCAACACCCACATCCGAGCCCGGCGCTGGTCCGAGGCGATTCCGCCGCTCGAACGGATCGTCGCCGTGCGGGCGACCGAGACCGGATGCCTGCTGCTGCTGGCGACCTGCCATCTCGCCGTCGGCGACGCGGCGGCGGTGCGGTCCTGCGCCGAACGGGCGAGGCTCGACGACAAGACCTCGCCGGCGCTCGTCGAACTGCTGTTGGCTGGCGCTGCCCACCTCGAAGGCCGTCCGCGTGCGGAGATCCTCGAACACGTCCGCGCCGCCGACGAGGCGGGCGGCCCGGAGGTCGCGGACCGTCTGGCCTACGCCTATCTCGCCTTGCGGCGGTTCGAGGATGCCGCACGGGTGATCGAGGCGGCGGACCTCTCGACACGGGAGGCGTCGCCGATGCGTCTTCTCGTGCGGTCGCTGATCGAACTCGCACGCGGCGATGCGGAAGCCTCGGCGGCGACGGCGCTCGAGGCGATCGGCAGGTGCTACCACTGGCCGGAGGCCCACGCGACGCTGGGGATCGCCCTCGCCGGCATGGGCCGACCGGCCGAGGCCCGGCTGGCGCTAGAGCGATCGATCGAGCAACGTCCGACCGCACGGGCGCACCTGGCGCTGGCGAGCCTGCTCGAACGCACGGCGTGGGATGTCGAGACCGCACGGCGGCATCGAACGCTGGCCGCGGCGATCGAGACCCCGACCGACGCGACCACTCGTGCCCGATCGAACGAACATCCGACGACGCGAGTGGACTCTCCATGAGCACGGCGGCCGACGTCGAAGTTCGCCTCGCCGTCGATGGCGAACGCCGCGCGTGCCGCCTGCTTCTGGCCGAGGCGGCACGTCGTCATGAGCTCGGCGAGGTGTGGGGCGCGTGGGAGACCAGCGGAGGCGAGGCGCCTCGCCTCGTCGGAGCGCTCTCGGTGCAGCCGGTCGTGCATGCCGATGGCGGGCGAGAGGCCGCGTTGTGGGGGCGGGTCGTTCGCACGCACCGACGCCGTGGGATCGGCGCCCGCCTGTTCGCTGTCGCCTGCGACGAGAGCCGACGCCTCGGTGTCGCGACGTTGCGGATCATCAGCGACGCCGACGCCGGCGGCGACTCGCCCGACGTGGCGTTTCTCGCAGCGAGAGGCTTCGCGGTCGCGGAGACGCTGAGCACCTTCGAGGTCGCCACCGCGTCGATCCACGCCGATCTCGAGCCGCTTGCCAAACGCATGACCGAACGAGGCATGATCCCCGCGGAGGCACGGATGGTCCCGTTGCGCGAGGCGCCGCTCCGAGCGGTGGCGAGACTGCACGCGGCTCACCTCGGCGGAACCGAGGCGTCGGTGCTCGACTCGATCGCGGAACGGCTCGCCCGCGACGATGCCGACGACCATGGGGTGCTGCTGATCGACGGAGAGGTCCACGGGCTGCTGTTCGGCACCACCGTCGACGGTGTCACCACCATCGACGCCGAGGTGCTGTCGCCGACCTGCCGCGTCTCCGGCGGAGGTTCCGGCTGGGCGAGCCTGTTCATGCTGGCGGAACGCCTCGCCTGGGGACTCCGGCGAGGGTCTCGGTCGACGCGTTTCTCCTGCACGTCGGGCAACCGGCCGACACGACGTCTCGCGAAGCGCCTCGGAGCCCGCGAGGTCGGTGTGGAGACCGTGTACCGGCGAAACGTCGAGGGTCGGTGAGCAAGCACCTGTCGGACGTGTCGGACAGGTCGGACGTGTCGGCTGGCACGGGAACCGATCGACGCCTTGCTTCGCGAGGGCGACCTGTTGCGGTCGCCTTCCGACGCGGACGGTGCGCGATGCGGACCTTGCAATCGCGGTCGTGGTTCAGTTGTTGCGAACGCCCTCCGACGCTCGCAGCGCCCCTCCGTCATCTCGCTGCGCGAGATGCCACCTCCCCCGGCCTGCTACGCAGTCCCGGGGAGGGGTTGCATGTCGCGGGATCGAACCACGATCGATGTTCGGCGGCGCCGCGTGCAACTCCTCCCCAGCTTGCTGGGGAGGTGGGTCGCGAGCGAAGCGAGCGAGTCGGAGGGGCCGTCCGGACGAGGGCGGTGAACGTAGCAAGACGCGAACCAAGCCGGCTCGTCCATCCGCGCGGAGCCTCGAGCTTGATCGAGGCCGTGCTGCTTCCGAGCGTCCGGGCGATCCGCTCGATCGCGCGGCGGGTGATCGTGGTCGACTCCGGAAGCGGGGACGGCACCGTCGGATGCTGCGAGGCCCTCGACTGCGAGGTGATCCGCCAGGCGTGGCGCGGCCACCAGGAGAGCGGAAGCCTGTCTGGCCGAGGGACAGGTCGACCGACGCGGCACTCGGTGCATCGCGATCGGAGTCAGGCGATTGCGACCGCCTGCCAGCGTCCGAGCAGCACCTCGCGAGCCTCCGCTGTCGGGAGCGCACGCCAGACTCCATCGACACACTCCGCGATGCCGAGTCGGGCGAGCTTCCCAAGCGCGTCGTCCACCTCGAAGTCCATATCGACTTCCAGTTCGTCGCGGAACCACGCCTCGATCCGCTCGTCGAGCGTCTGCTCGTCGCAGGGCCCGTCCCGAAGGAACTCGTAGCCCAGCACCGCCTCCTTGATCTCCTCTTCCGTCGCTTCCTCGAGCACGCGAAGGAATGCGCCGGCCTCGCTGTCGAGCGTGCGGAAGTAGAGGGTCTTGGTCAGACTGCTTGCGAATCGAAGATGCTTGTTCTTGTAGCTGTTGTAGCGGCCGATGCAGAAGGCGACGAGCGCGAAGAAGCCTGCCCCAACGGCGGCCCAGGCGGCTCCAATACCATCGGGCGGGGGCTCTTCGGACCAACCGACGCTGTAGAGCAGCACCGCGTAAAGAGCCAGAGCGGAACTGAGAACCTTGGCTGCTACGCCGAAGAGGCCGGCGAGCGCAGGAATTGCGATGAAGGCCGCATCCATCGGCCGCATTCGCACCTTGCTGTTCGGGAAGAGCATCTCCAGATCGGCCGATGGGATTCCTGCGAACAACTTCATGATCATCGGGGGCGCTTCGACGGGAGCGGATGGTTCGGCGGGCGCTGCTCTTCTTGCCAGGAAGAACACGCGATCGAACACCGTCATCTGGATCTCGCGTCGCTTCATGCCGAGGAGTCTGCGGATCGTCTCGGTCTTGCGGTGGCGGCCCCGAACGTAGATCAGCAGCTGATCGAAGTCCTCGAGGGACACCTCGACCTTGACGTCGAAGATCGCCTCCGAAGTGAACGCCGCCTCGATCTCTTCACGGGGAAGCGGCCGATAGTTGGCGAGCGTCAGGGTCTCCTCCAGTTCACTCATGAGTGCCCGGTCGGCCTCGTGAGTCGGCGTCGTCTCGGCAGGGCCGCGTTTGATCAGGCCTTGAGGCGGCTGGCATCGACTGAAGAGTTGCTTCAGCTGATCGACTCGCGACTGCGTCGTTTGTCGGAGCAGCAGCTCGATGAGTCGAGCAGGCTCTCCATCCCGATCGTCGCCACGACGCCTGGCAAGCAGTGGGCG
>Ga0075477_10001716_pt1 | contig 10311 bp, 6 predicted proteins | sample DEB08_DNA_FD_76338 | JGI IMG/M metagenome (GOLD analysis project Ga0075477, IMG submission 76338) | Aqueous microbial communities from the Delaware River and Bay under freshwater to marine salinity gradient to study organic matter... | ecosystem: Environmental > Aquatic > Marine > Coastal ...
CTTCGATAAAGTCTTCTTGGTCACTAAAGCCTGTCTTAACAGTGCCTTTAATATCAGACTGTCCTTCAGCCAGATCATCAAACTCACCAGCGGCTTGACCAAAACCACCTACAACTTGATTGTATACGTCATCAACTGCGCTGTCTAAGTCGCCGAACTGGTCCATCATGTCATAGTTCAGGTCACCTATAGAACCCTCAATATCGTCTTGGTTACGGAACACGTCCTTAAACTCAGGGTCTGCGTATTCCTTAACTGCGGACTTAATCTCAGCCAGTGATGGGCCACCGCCCCCGCCGCCGCCGAACACAATCATCCCAGAGGCACGAGGATTAAGATACCGCCCGGGGCCGAACATTGTTGAGAATAGGTTTCTCATATTAGATCTCCATATTATAAACGTGGTAGAGAAGCTGGTAGGGCTTACCTTTGTTGCTCTCTAAATGACGAAGTCTGCGTTCCCAGCCTCGACGACCCCACACTTGCATTGAATGACACCCATTCGCTTTAGCGTATTCTTCGAGTGTCTTATGATGAGCGGTCCATGTATCCCAATCTGGGACTTGTCCTGCGCACAGCATAATAAGCAGAGACTTCTTGTGTGCGCTGGTAGTGAACCTAGTGACTATTACGGTTATCACTTGACCGTCTTCGTCTCTGGTGAGCCAGATGTGCGCCTGTTCTGATAGGGCCATAAGGCATACTGAAAAAGGATCATATTCACCGATTGAGTGGTGAAGTGCGGCCTCGATATGTGGTTCAAGTAGAGGCCAGAGTTTGAGTACTTGAGGCGGGGTTAAGAGGGATGAACGTATTAGTTTGTCCACCTAGTGATTTTGTGTTGTGAGCTATAGCTTGAGAAAACCTGCCCACTATCATTTATGTAAAGGTCTCGGGTCTGCTGTGTGTCATTACCTAGTGCATTGGTAATGTAATCTGTAGGCGTAGAAGACAAGCTAGAAAAGTCATACGCTGTACTCATGCTATACAGACCTATACGTCCGTTTTGAGTACCCACCAGTACATCATTTCCGTCATTGACGATAACAGAAGAGGTGAAATAATTACCGTCAAAGTATGGGCTGTCGGCATTTTGAACATTGTAGATGGTAGGTGTCGCCGAGGTGTCTAGTGTGGTTCCATTTACCGGCACACCTATAAATCTTTGGTTAGAGGCGTCTTGTATTAAAATTTCGTGTCCGCTTGGATTAGGGTTGTACAACAACCCCCTTGGATTTGCCCCTAAACTTGTACTGCCACCCGACCATGTTTGGTAAGTCGTGTATGACGACAACGAAACGGTGTAACTACTTTGGTTATAGTTAAACACAAGAAACCCATATTGCCCCGCTACATATAAAATGTCGCCGTCAGGGTTAAACCGCCCACCCCGTGTATTACCGCCATAACTCCCTGAAGAGAGGTCAAAAATTGTGGTGGATGAAGATGATGAACTGGCGGGGTTGCCTGCCGTGCTTAATTGGTACTGCCAAATAATGTCGCTACTATAGTCAAAAATAATTAGACGTGTACCATCGTTGGTTACACAAAACCCCTCACAGTTACCGCTAGGTCTGTGTATCCTTGATTCCTTGGCACTTGCTCCATTGAGAGCGCCTGAGTTCCAAGTAAAATCTTTGATAATAGACGAAACATCTTCTACTGCACCGCCAGATAATCCAGCCCCAAACCCACGAGCAGACCCTCCGCCGAAGGTAGAAAGCATCGGAGCATATAAAGGCTGTTTTTTAGGCATCCAAAATGATTGCATTGGTGACCTCTAATTAAGCATACTGAGTTAGAGACGCTAACACAGTGAAAGTAGCATTCGCCGTCTTGATGATTGTGAATGTGTAAACGTCGATCCCGCTTGCGTTCCCCGCTGTAGGTGCGCTGCCGCCTGACCATTTTGGTGTGACCGCTGAACCGTCGACTTGATAGGCGTTGAGATAATAGGCTGTGGAGCCTTGGGTCATTACGACTGAAGCAGTGTAAGATTGGCCTACATCTAAAAAGCTGTTCATCGACGTAGAACCATCTCCTACAAAATTGATCGTGCGATTGGCTGTCTGGTTCGAGGTGTAATAAACGATTCCCTGAGAGTTTGAATACCATACGATGGTGCCACTTGTTGATGTCGATGTTTGCACCTTCTCAACAACTTCCTCAATATCCAGCGTTCCGTTTACATCGACAGTACCATCTGAGGTCAAACCGTCTGTCGTCAGGCTGCCGACGACATTTGCGCCTGTATTTGTCGTCGATAAGCGCACAGTATTGTTGTATCGAAGATCGACCGCACCGCCATCGGTAAAGGTTGCCATCGTTGAAGTGAACGAAGGGTTCTGAAACCAGATTGCTCCAGTTGCAGAAAGGTACATGTTCCCAGTGCCATTATCCGCAATATAGGAATGCGAACCATTGTGATAAATTTGTAGATCGGCAGAATTACCAAAGTTTGCTTTTGAGTTATCCGCAAACGCCATTGCCGATGCAGACGCATCCCAGCGCAAATCAGCATTTCCAGAGGTGTCATAGAACAGGGTGTCTTGCCCATCTACTGCCAGCGCAATGTTGCCGCTTTCGTAAACTCTGAAACGTGGTGCATCGATACGAATGTCGCCGTAGTTTGTCCCGCCTCGAATGAGATAGTCTGTCGAGTTAAGTTGGATTTCTCCCGCAGTACCGCCGCCAATGACTGCACCAAGAGCGGTTGTCGTGACTTTAGCATTGTTGTCGTACCATAAGGAGGACGAACCGTTCTCGTTAAATACGGCGTAAGTCTCACTCCCACCCGGATTAGTAATATAAACGGTGGATGATCCTTGAAGATAAAAATCACCAACTCCAGCATCCCTAATTATACTATTCCCGCCGTTATGAAAAATCTTAAGGTCTGAACTAGTACCAAGTTGTAATTCTACATTGTCACCTAGAAGCACATTTCCAGTAAACGTACCACCAGACAACGGCATTTTAGTCGCAATGCTGTTCGTCACGGTAGTGCTGAAGTTAGGATCATCACCCAATGCCGCTGCTAGTTCGTTCAGCGTATCTAGCGTAGACGGTGCGCTATCGACTAGATTAGCAACCTCAGTTGCAACCTGTGTCCCTACATAGCTTTCAGTAGCCAGTGGAATACCACCCGCCGTCGAGCCGTCGTGTACGACTACTGTGTCTTTTGTTGTATCAACCGTGACTTCGCCAGCTAGGCCTGTGAAGGTACTATGCTGAGTGGTGGTGCCACGGCGTAGCTGAAGTGCGTTTGCCATTGATTAAATACTCCCGAAGTCTAGATCGACTGTGATTGAAACGCTGCCTGAGATCGTCCCGCCTGTGACAGCAATATTGTTTGCATCCTGAGTAGCTATAGAGCCTAGCCCAAGGTTAGTTCGAGCCGCTGGTGCGCTAGAGGCTCCTGTACCACCGTCTGCAATTTCTAGGTCTGTGATACCTGTGATAGAGCCGCCAGTGATAGCCACGTTATTGGCATTCTGGTTACCCATGTCGCCTGATGGTGCGGTGATATTGTTCCAGCTAGACCCATCGTAGTAACGCATAAAACCAGTTGTGGTATCGAAGTAGAGGTCACCCGCTACTAGAGAACTGTTGTTGTTACGCTGGGTTGGTGCAGAGGTTTTTGGCCCTTGGTATACGTCAGCAAAATTCGTGATATCGGTGACGTTGGTAGCCGCTGTAGTTACGTCGCTGGCGATTGCCGCTACTGCGGTGACATCTGAATCGATGTTTGCCACCGAGGTCACATTCGCATTGTTGTTCGCTACGGCGGTTACATTAGATGATATACCAGCTACAGTGGTCACGTCAACACTTACACCCGCAACTGTGGAAATATTTCCTGCAATTCCCGCCAGTGTACTAATGTTATTGTTAGGTGTGATCTGACCGACCACTGTGTTGATGTTACTATTGTTGTTCGCTACTGCCGTGACATCGGACGAGATCCCAGCCACAGTCGTAATATTGGCTGAGATTGGAGACAATGTAGAGATGTCTGTACTGATCGCCGCCAGAGTAGATACATCCGAGCTTACACCCGCCACTGTAGTCACGTTTGCCGAAATACCCGCTACGGTATTTACGTTGGCGATTGCATTAGCCACCGTCTGAACATCGGCTAGGTTATTCGCTACGGTAACAATAAAGCCAGTGGGCGCACCACTTGAGCCTGAGGCAGCGTCAGTGATTGAGCCGAAGTCGTAGATCTGACCCGCTACGAAGTTACCTGAGTTTAGGTCTTCTGCCACATCGATCAAATCATCGATATTGGCTGCAATAATACCTACGTTGTTGTTTGTCGCCCAATACTTGGCTGAGTAGTTTGTGCCGTCTACAGTACCGCCTGTGTAGGTAGCCCAGTCTTTAGCCGAACCAATATTACCACGGATCACTGTACCGATGGCGTATTCTTTAGCAGAGTATTCTGACTCGCCTGTGATAGTGCCTGTAGTCTTAGTTGCCCATTCTTCCGCCTCATCCTCAGACGATTGTGCGTTAGATGCAGAGTTAGCGGCTGCGGCGGCAGATGCAGAGGCCGAAGACGCACTAGCAGACGCCGCTGTGGCGGAGCCTAAGATCGAGTCAACGTATGATTTATTGGCTGCATCTCCTGCGTTAGCCGGATTGGCTAGGCTAGTGATGCCGTTAGTGTTCATGTTGATGGCACCAGTCATAGTGCCGCCAGCCAATGCTAGACGAGTATCACGCTGCGTATCTACATAGCCTTTGTTACTTCCGTCTGAGTTTGCAGACGGTGTAGGCATATTGGTGATCTTGTTTGTGCTATCAAGATCGATATTGCCTGTCATAACACCGCCACTCAGAGAGAGCTTAGTAGCGATACTGTTTGTGATCGTCGTATGGAAGTTAGCGTCGTCGTTAATCGCTGCCGCTAGTTCGTTCAATGTATCCAGAGCCGCTGGTGCAGCGTCTAGTACTTGAGCTACCTTGGAGTCTACATACTGCTTAGTGGCAGCGTCTGACGAGTTCACCGGAGTACTTAGACCTGTGATAGTAGCCGCTGATGTAGCGTCCATATCCAAGCTGCCGTTAATAACGACGTTGTTAAACGTAGACGAGCCAGAGCTTGCAGTGACATTACCAGTCACATCACCTGTAACTGCACCAGTCACGTCGCCCGTCACATTACCAGTGACGTTACCTGTTACATTACCCGTAACATCGCCGGAGAAGCCCGTAGAGGCCGTCACAGTAAGGCCTGTGATATTTAGAGGGGTGGTACCGCCAATTACGTTATTGTCGATTGTACCGCCTGATATAGTGGCGTTGGTGAGATTGGCTGATGTATTAGCAGTCAGGTTAGTAAATGTACCTGAAGCTGCGGTACCGCCACCTATAGTCGTATTGTTAATTGTACCAGAGGTAGCCGCAATATTGGCAATAGTATTCGTAGTGCCTGTGAAATTGGTGATCCCGTTAAATGTAGCCGAGCCATTAAATGTGGCTGCGCCTGTTGTAGTCTGCGTTCCGCCTACGGTTAGGTTGCCTGATAGAGAGGCTGCGTCGGTATTCAGAGTACCCGCTAGATGAGCGTCCTTAAATTCGAATGTAGTCGAACCAAGGTCTACAGCATTAGTAACGCCCGGCTCAATGACAGAGCCTGTCTCAACCATAAGAAGCTCACGCCATACAGCGGAGCCTACAGTGTTGTTAATGCAGATATACCAACGGTCACCCGAGTAGTTGTACCAGTAAGAGCCTCGGCTATAGCCATCATCTGCGTCGTCTCCATTGCCGGGGTTTGTGGTAGCAGTTAGGTTGTTCTTACCGCCCGAGCCACCATTCACGGCAGGAAGATATCCTGTAACCGAGGTGGCTAGGTTGATCTTAGGTGCATTACCTTCAGTACCGTCGTGCGTGTGTCCAGTCGTGTCGAAGGCACTAGCAATCTGGTTGAATTCAGCGTTCAACGGCGGTGCGGTAATGTTCGCACCGTTAATAATCTGTGAGGTAGATTGCCGGGTATAGCCAGCCATTATCGTCTCCCTGCGATACTGAACTCAAAGACGATGCCTTGTATAGAATACGGTGCGAAGTCGCCTGAAGTTACATAGGTTATTTGGGTGGAGTAGCCGCTGCCCTCGATGGGCGTGTTGAGGATCGGCTTCTCAGATCCGCCGTAGACAACTAGAGGAGCATTATAGTCGATGCCGGGTGTACGGTATTGTACTGGCTGACCCTTACTCACTTCAGTGTAAGAGGTGGGGTTGGTTACGTCTGGGGAATACCAGTCGTAGATGACGGCAATGTTCATAGTTAGCGGACCTTCCGCACGAATGAACGTATTAACTTTGCGCATAATCTTACGGACTTCAGTATCGCCAAAGTCGAAGAACGGCGTCGAGTAAACAGCGAGAATAGGGTCACCATTGAAGTTGTTGCCTTTTTCTTGCTGGTAAACCTTACCATCCCAGTCTCCGTGGAATACAAACTCAGAACCGTTGATGTAGCCTGATGTGGCACAAGATGCTCGGATGCCTAGTAGTTCTCCAAACTCCCATCCCAGTCTTTGGTCTGATGTTCTTAGGCCGCCGATAATACCAAATGAGTCTGCAATATTAGTGGTAGGCTCTGAGATGAAATACCGTAGCTGTGACTTATTTCGGATCACACAACCGCAGAGGTTCTTCAGATCATACTCGGCGGGTAGCTGTGAGATGACAGTCTGAATACGTTTGGAGATCGTCTCCAGTTCAACGTCACCAATTCTAGATGTACCAGCCACTGGGCGTAATCCGTCTGGGGCAAGGAATACAAGGTCACCGCCGAGTTCTAGTACACTGTCTCGTGCCACACAGCCTACGTTAGCCGTAACCTGTTCGAGAATGAATGGTACGCTAACGTCCGAGTTAACCAAGACTTTCTTAATCGAGTTTTCGCCAAAGACAAATAAGTTGTCACGGAATGGCTTAAACTGGACTAGGTCATACCCAATAGGTAGCTGTCCTGAACCACTGGCTGCCGTCCAATCCTTCTCGTCACGAGGAGCGGAGTAGGCAATGTTAGAGGCGTCTGTAAGGTCTCCACCGAGCCAGATATGGTTCTCGAATACCTCTACGCATTCGGGTGCGTCAAAGCACATAACCCCGCCGGGGTCTGCGTCTGTACCTGCGCCAGTTGGCGAGATGTAGTCCCAATCTAGTCCATCAAATACGACTGCGTTATTCACACCGTCTACGAAGATAATCTTGTTACCAGAACCGAAGTTGAAGCTGGCGGACCTAATACGGAACACTTCGTCTCTGAATGGAGCGGTACGAGTGTAGTGAAATAGGCCTGTGTTATATACCTGCCATCCTACGAGCGTAACAAAGCGATAGAAGCTGTAGGTGTGGTTATCTACTACGACAACGTCGTCTGCTTCTGCCGCAGTGTTTAGAGTTATAGCGTTGTTGTTAACGTCAATAGAATAGTCTGCCCGAGCCAGTTCAGTCCCGTTGAGATAGACTCCCAATGCAATGTTGTTGCTAACCGAGAGTGTTCGTCCATTAGCGTCAGTCCCACTGAATACTGATCGAGTTGTAGTAACATTATACTCATACGAACGATCTTTCCGTGCGGCTAGTAGGTCTTCTCTTAATAGACTGTCGTCATAATAAATAGATAGGTTATATACTCTACCTTCACTATCGTCGCCGCCTACAGTCGCAAGGTTAGTGCCACCATACGGCTCGAAGCCGTTAATACGACGATAGCCGCCGAAGAGAGACACCTCGTAGTTCACTAATCGAATAGCTACACCGGGATCTTCTTCAGACAGCAATAGATGGTTTTGACTAGCGTCTAGGCCGCCTTGTGAGACAACCTTAAACGATTGGATCTTATCGGGCATTAGTAGCTAACTCGGGTATCTTCTATTGATGCGTACTTGTTCAATAGAAGTGTCTGCATCTCTTTGATCCCAGCCATGAACTCCTGTTGGGCAATACCCGCCATCTCGGAGTTGTCTCGGAACAAATACATATGGTACATCGCACCAGCAATTAGGACATGGTCATACGTCGATGGGACACGAGTCTGATCGTCGTAATTTAGTAGCTCGGCATAGTTCAGGAAGTAGCGGAAGCGTAGAACGTATGCTTTGTTAGGTGACGGGGAAACGCCATAACCATTGCCGTGTGATGGGAAGACGTACTTAGGTAAGTCTAATCCGCTATTGCCAGCGTCTAGGTCTGCGTTACGAAGTCTGTCGTAGTAATAGTCACGAGAGACAAAATCTAATGAAGTAGTCGTGTTGGTGTTCGTACCGTCATTGACGATATAGAAACTGTTCCATTCAACCGACTTGAAGAAGTTAGGCCAGCTATAGTCTTCTTCGCCTACAGTGAGGGATTGTGAGTGTTCTGCCGAGTTAAAGGGCCACTCGAATTCTGCGGCGTTAATCTTTGCAATCGACGCACGAACTGCGTCTTTAGCCAAGGCCTGTACACCACGGACATCAGCGAAGTCTGCAACTTCGATCTCCACCTCATTAAGACGGCGGAGTAGAGCATTAGTTAGATCGATGTAGGTGGACGGCATTTCTAGCTCTCACTAAGTAGTGGAGAGGCCCGAAGGCCTCCCCTAAATATTCTAGGCTGCGTTGTATACCGCAGTGAATAGTGCTTCTGGGCGAAGAATCTTCCGGCCATACAACTGCATCCCACGGACGATGTCCGAGAATGTTTCTGGTGAGCGGAAGCTCTCTGTTTTCGCAAGCTGTTGTGCAGATGCGATTGCAGAGTCGTGACCAGCAACAATAACACCGAAGTTGGTTTCTGAACCACCTGATGCTGTAGTGTCTGGGCCTGTACCAATGTATGGTAGGTTGTTTGATTTATAGACACGTAGTCCACGAACCAAGTTGCCGCCCATACGTCCGTTACGGATCTCATCACCGCCGCCGAAATCACGATCAACGAATTTTGAATCTTCGTCCATCAAGATCTCGATCATTACCGGATCCAATACAACCCAACGACCATCTTGGTCTACGTTTGCTTGGTCCATCTTACGAGCGATACGGTTAAGTAGTGCTAGTGGTGATGTGATAGCACCTGCACCACCGCCGGCTGCTACTGGGATAGATGTAACTTCGGCAGAGCCACCCAAGTCAGAACCACCGAAATCAGTGATGTCTAGCTTGTTTGCTGCCAATAGTTCGTCTGCGTCAGCGTTTGTGTCGGCTTTTGTGCCGTTTGCCGCTGTACGACGTGCCCAAGAACCTGCGCCACCAGCCCAACCAGACAAGTAACCCAATACTTCTGAGTCAAATGTGTCGGCTAGACGATAAGCTGCACGGTCTGTAGCAAGATCCATGAAGTTCACATGCGAATGTGCGGCTTCGATATCGTCGATGGCGAACTGGAAGTAGTTCGCTTGGTCAACGACCATAGTGAAGTCTGCGTCATTCAAGTCTTGAGTCGCTAGTGTTGTACCACGAGCGTAGTTCGAGACTGTGATCTCCGGTTCTTTGATGATACGGACTGAGTCTCCGTACTGAGAAATCTCACCGGTATAGTCAGTGTTCGTGATGTCTTCTACGACAGAAGTCTTGCGAAATTCCTTCTGGACTTTTTGACTATAAATGACCGGGGAAAAGTTCCCATTGGGTAAGTTGGCGTAACCCGACGCCTTTGCGAATGCCATAGTTTGTTCTCCTTCTAATGGCGATAACAAAAGTCACAAGCGTGACTTGCTAAGGTCAGATAGAAGAACGAATTAAGGGCAGAACGACTCGTAGGGTGCGTTTCGGGTGCTAACCGTCCACGGGCCTACAGGCTCTGGTAGTCTTAGCAGTTCTTGCTTCTGTTTTGGGATTGGTTTGGTAGAGGTAGACCTAGTTAGGTGGCTCTACATTGCCTAATAGATTGCATATCTGCAATTCTTATTGCCCTATTATTATACCACCGTTAGGTGCTTATAATCAAGGGGTGTGTTTATCGGGCACCGCCCGACAAGTCGTACTGGAAATCACCTCGTTGGATGGACTCCAGAATAGCTGCCTCGTTCTTCTCATACTCTGCCGAAGACATCTTGCTGACTTGGCTTTCTGAGAAACGGGCACGTCCGCCTGAGGATGGTGTAGATCCGCTAGTACGTCCGACTGAACGTGCGGCATCACCCTGAGTGGCTCGTGTTCGTTTGATACCTTTGTCTGCCTTGTACAGGTCAATAGCCCGTGCGGCAGAGATAGGATCATTTGCGTTCTTATATAGAGCGTCTTGAATCCATGTTGGCTGCTTCTTAGCCCAGTCATGGAATGTTGGATCTTGGCGAATACGGTCAAAG
>Ga0075477_10001717_pt1 | contig 10308 bp, 3 predicted proteins | sample DEB08_DNA_FD_76338 | JGI IMG/M metagenome (GOLD analysis project Ga0075477, IMG submission 76338) | Aqueous microbial communities from the Delaware River and Bay under freshwater to marine salinity gradient to study organic matter... | ecosystem: Environmental > Aquatic > Marine > Coastal ...
GCCTGGTTTCAAAAAACGTGCGACATTTGCAATTGCTCTAGTACACTCAAAAGTTTACGCGACGCAGGCTTTACCTCTTGAAAAGTTTTGCGAAAAGGTAAATCCCGAATAAGAGTCGGTCCAATATAGTCGTTAGATTGTCAGGCAAGGACGTGATCAAGGCATTTGTTATGTCAAAAGGCTTCTAACGGCTTTCTACGTTTGGATTCCTCCAGATGTTTGGCCACCCGCTCGAAGTAAGTAGGTACAGGCTTGGGGGTAACTTTAAGGAAAAAATTTTCAGAGACGGAAAGTCACTGTTTAGGGGTTATGTTCCTTTGAGGTAACTCGGCAACGTTAGTTGTAGTACTTGCAGCCTTGTGATCTCGATATGAGATGGCTAAAGTTTGTAACTGGTCAGGCCTTGGACTAAGGAGCGACGGGTAGTTTAAGTTGAATTCTTCTTTGTAAGGTGCAACCTTTACAGCTTTTAACTTTGGAACATTTTTGAGTTTAGAGATCTTTGACGACCGTTCAACCCGGACTCGTTTCTCGCCAATAGCGTCTTTATACCTATCGTAGGTACTATCCACTCTTGGAGCAAGAAGGTCAGTTCAATCGTTTTGAGTTCAAACAGCTGCTTTATTATAAGACGAGACATTATATAATCAAATGGGTAGGTGGTTACGTCGATATCGTTGGTTTCTAATTAAATAACTTTCCGAATCTCCTAAGTCGTGAGCTTCTTCGTTTGGAAGTTGGTAAAGCTTCGTTAATCGTTGAGATCCAATTAACGTTGCTTTACTAGCATCAGAAGCTGGCTGAATATCAAGGCGAGCTCAACGTGTATATCAGTCAAATCACATAAACCGCGAAGGTGTACTTAACTGGGACACTAAAAATGGGAAATCGAAAAAGTAGGAATTTAACGAGTTGGAACTACTTGATAGTTCATTAAAAACTCCAAAAGGCCGGTTAGCGCAGAAGGTTGAACTATAGAAGTTTTCTCTATTTTTTCCTAAAAGTTTCGTAGCCACAAGAGGAGAATTTGTTGAAAAAGGGCGCTCTACACCAACATTAGCGGCGTGGTAAGTGTGGGTATGTGCTCGACCTTCTTCGAATCGTAGTTTCACAACCTTACGTAGTGCGTTGTAACCCGCTCGAGCATTCTTTGCAACGGATCGCACGACAATCGGATTGGTTTGTCGAGCCGAGTTGGGGTAGTTCAGTTCGTGGTAGAGTCCATTTCAATCCTCCCTCATTCAACGTCAATTAAATGTATCATAGAAGTGGACGAGGTCTAAATTTTGTCCAGAAAGAGTAAGTGGTCTTTGAATTAAATTAGAGTCAAATTTTCACTTAGCCTTAGCCAAAACTGAGTTGGATTTCATCAAAACTGAAATGTGAGATTGAGGGTAAATGAAAGGCGTCGTAAAGGGAATAGTCAATGTTGAATTCCGTGAGAATAACGTACGGATAGTATTGTATTGTCGAACTGAAGAAGACTTACGTAACCTCTTCCCCGTTAACGGGAGGAGTGACCGGTCCTTCGATAAAGTAGTTAGCGTGGGACTTAAAAAATTATCTGAATCCAACGTATGCGAGTAGTAGTCTCCAATATTCGATAGACGTCAATCTCGTCGATCAAATCGGTTTAGTGAATAGTTAAGTTTATGCTTCCAAACGACACCCACTGAGGACCTCAAAGATTTGAAAGTTAAAAAATCAAATCCATGATACTGCGATAATACAGAGGCAAAGGTTGGAGATAAAATTTCTGTAGGGTACTGACCCCGTCGATATAATCGGTTAAGTAATACCTCTTCGTACAACTCCGGGTTCGCTAACAAGGGGTTAAGGTAGTTTTTAATAGTTCGTACGTCAGATTCATTTAAGTGATTCACATCAGATTCACTCAAACCATGAGCTACAAACTGACCCGGAATTAGTTCAGCTAAATTAGCGGCGAGTAGAGCTCACGATGTTGCAGGCTTCTTGGAATAGGCCTGGGTAGAATAAAGATCCTCCCCTTCTTTGTTATGGCTTGGGCAGAATTCGAAATCCAACTTACGAAGTCCAGGGGTAATCATACGAGAAAGTTTGTCGCGGAAGATTTGATCCTTTGTAGCCATATATATCCTCCACTTTGAGGGGTGGGTTCTGAAGTCTGGAATAGTCATGTGAGCTTCCTTTTCTAACAAATCTTCAAGCTCTACTGGGGCACCGACGTACTTAAGAGACGTCAACTTTTTCGATTCCTCAAATAATCAAGTCTGTTCGGCTTTAGCTAATGTACGCTCTACACTTGGATAAAACGCTTTAGCATCTAAGTTGGAATTTTCGTCGGGCAATTCCGACGAAACTTGGGCAACTCGTTCGGAGTGTCAGTTAAACTGCTTCCGTGTTCGTGAAGCAATAAACCCATTCTCTACAGCTCGTTCGTATGCGTGGTAACGTCCTACGTTATCAGTAAAGAGTGTTAGTAATGGACGACATGTAGGATACGCCTCTGCGTACCACTTACATTCGTCAGTTTCTTTGTCCAAAAATTCGTTATGGAAACGTTGTCGCATCCAAGTTTCCACTGATGTAGGAGCTTTATTGTGTACAAACGTCCATCGGTTGACGTCGTAATAACGAATTTGTGTTTCACCAAACGTCTTAAGAAGGTCTTTAGTCTTTACGTCAGGTTGTTCATGAAATAACTTAAGAGGTCTTCTATGCTGAGAGCGATGTAACTTTAATAGAATACGTTGACGACTTCGTGCCAAAAGTTGTTTCTGTGCTCGAGATTCTCATCGAGCCATGATTAGGGGGTCTTTATAATTGTAATCGCTACAATCAGTCTCTAAAAGAGCCGACGTTAAATTTTCACCCCGAACGTATCGCATCACATCATCCAGTAAAAGGTCTGGGTTTACATGATTATGAGTAGTTGCTGATTGATCCCAACGAAGGTATTCCGGTACATCAGGAGCTTGGTTACTTTCTGCGAAATAGGGTGAGGGTAATTCATCAGCGACTAATTCCAAGTGGTCACTAGTCGGTAAGGCAGTCATTCGCGGATAAAATTCGTCCGAAAGATCGTTACCGAAAACACTCTTAGGTCCACTGGTACTAGGTGCTGAAGGTTTTAAAAGTTTTTGACTAAGACGGGCTTGAAATAAACGTCGTGCATCCTGCAGATCTTTTCGAGTCTGATAACCGAGATCCATCCATCCGTAAAGATCTCGATTGTATGCAGCTTCGAAACGAGTTCCTGATGCAAAAGGTAATACTACTTTGTACATACGATACTGCTCTTCAGCGTATGCAATCTGTGCTTTAGCATGTCTACCTACGATAGAATCCTCTTCAACCATGCTAAGGATCTTCTTATATTTTCTAATTTGGCCAAGTCAATAGTTCATTTCTGCTCGAATTTCAGCTTCAAGTGCCTGCGCTTTAACTCAGTCCCTCTCAGCCTTAACAAACTGTTTTTGACCCTCTTCACTATTTCAAAACTCTCACTCACGTCGGGCAACTGCCGTCTTTTTATAGAGTTTTCGTGTATACCGATCTGGGTTAAGAGGTTTCTTCAATAGGCGGCGAGTAGGGAACCAACCTTCGACAGAATCTTGACTAGTTGTAGGGCGTAGAGATACTACCTCTGCACCCCGCAACAAGAGAGTCTTTTCCGAGAAGTCCTCACTAGGGTTAGCGATCGTCCCGGTTGAAGAGTCAGGCTCAACTGCTGGAGCATCAACCTCTAAAGGTTTATACTCAGAAAAATTACCAGCAATGGGTGCGTACCCCGCTTGTGCTCTTAATCGGTTAGATGCTAAAGCATTTCAACGACCTAGATCGTCTCAACGAGTAGCTCTAAGTTGTAAATACGACACAGGTGAATTTGTTACTTGATTAGTGCTAAAATTCGTTAAGTTGGCAGTTAACGAGTTAGTACCATGACCCAAGACTGGATCTCCCGAAGATGCATCAAACCTCGAGTAATTACGTGGTGACCGTAGATTTGGTTCATCCTCCGTAGGTAACTCTAGGCTTAAGTTAGAACGGGGGTTATTTATCAAACTGTAATTCCCATACGGTAAAGTTAAAGCCCCGTTACGAGTTGAGCGTGCTTGACCTCCAACTTGGTCTAAATTTCGGCCCGCATTGATCCACCACGTCGTAGGGTCTAGTAAACCTCAAAGAGGGTTACCCCCTAAAACACCCTTAACATAAGCCCTATCAGCTGAATCGTAGCTGTAATCGTGGGGTGTCAGAACGTTGTTTAATTCAAATGGACTGTAACCTTTAGGAGCGGTATGTTTGGTCACCATACCCAACCGCTTAACGACCATAGGGTAGATGTGGAATAATTCGAAATTAGTGAGGTGGGAGCGTCAGAATAGCCGCTCAGGTGATAAATTAGTCGATAAGACGTGATCCATTAAAAATTTTGACGAAGTGGTGGAAAGAGTATCATTCGACTCTTGTCACATTGATGGGGAAGAGGTTTGGACTTGAGTTTTTTGCTTTTCAATACTATACTGACGAACATCAGCTAAAAATCTGTCTAAACTCGCACGATCTAAAAAGGTCGAGCTAGTTCCATTAGCAGCTGCCATTGCGGTTAAATTATGTTGTCGCTGCAACCCATAACTACCGGCAGTATTTACGTCATTCGACGTCGAAACAAGATTATTTAATTTGATATATTTTTCAGTAAAAACTGAAGGGGTGTGGACTAAGTTCATACTATAAACCTTCGAGTACGAGCGAATACGTTTAAAGGCCTCAGAGTCGCGTCGTACTGAAGCTCCGACCGTTTTAAAACGCATAAAGTTTAATAACTTAGAGTTATCCAAGGGTAAAACTAAGAGGTGCGCTGGGGTTACTACTTGATCGACATCTTTTTGCTGGTAGGATTTCCAAACCCCCCGAGTCATTAAAGACTTGTGTGCAGCAGTATTATACCTCAACGACTTCCCCCCGTAAGTCGTATAATTTGCTTTCAAATTATAGTTAAGGTCAATCCCGTGGGGGTAATAGTACTCTCAACCTCACTGATAAGCTCTAATCCCAACAATCAATTCATTGGTCCCATGCCCATCATAATGATCCGTTGCATCCGTTGATTCACTAACAATAATTGAGATTGCCCATGTTACCGGAACAGTCGAAGTAATTAAATCACCACATTTTGAACGACTAACCCCACGAGTTTCACGCCGTGGCTGGTTTCGGTTCGCACATCAACGAACAACGCACAAAAAGGTAACAAAATAAAAGACGACTAAAAAGATGAACATGAACCATAACCAAAATTGATACTGGAGGATGTGTAAAAATCCTAGATCATTATGAGTAAACGAGGGGGAAGCAATGAAAGGCTCGGGGTAAAAGAGTTTACAGGTTGGGGTCGTACTAATATACATAGAACGTACATACTCTAACGACTCAAAGGCAGCCCGATCCTCCACTTCCATATTTAGGAAGAAGAAATCAGCGTCCGAAATATCTCGGACATTAACTGTTAGGCCTTTATGAGTATACAAGTTACTATAATCTGTTGGTCGAGATTCCTCCTCTTCCAGTAGTCTCAGCCCCAACTCTAAGCCTTCCGGTCGAAGATTTGTCATAATGTCCCAGACATCCTCGACCGAATGATCTGGTAAATAGACCTGTGCCCGACGAATTTCATTTTCGACATATCTACCCGAGATTGGATCATTTAAGATCTCCTCTCCTAGGAAAAGTAAGTCTTCTGGAATTTTTCGGTTAAGATCGGGAGTAAATAAAGTGGTCGATTTCGAATCTGTGATCCAACGCCGTCAATTTGCAGCGCAGGAGATCCGCTCTTCGGTTAACGACTCTAAGCCACAAGTGAGGAGCTGGCTAAAAAAGAGTCAATCGAAGGTAAGGTCGACAGGTAATTGTGTAATAGGTAAATTTCAGACAGCTGTTGGGCTGGAAAAAATGACCGTTGTGACTTTTGTAGTGAAGAGCCCACTATCGAGCATATAGGTAAAATAAGGAGTCGAACCTTAAACCGCTGAGGTATGAACTCAGTACTCTACCAATTGAGTTATTTTACCAAAGTTTTAAATTTAAACATCTCTATAGTTTGAGAGTAGTGAAAATTAAGATCACACAAACAACTGTGAAGGCTGCTGCTCTTTCGTTAAGCTATACTCTTTCGCTTTCGCACCAGGATTACAGGACTTGCACCTTCTACGGTTATTTTTTCAACAATATTATCTGGTCGATCTGATCGAAGTTCTGGGCTGTTGGGCTTTCGCTCACCGCTACTCCCCCTGTCTCAGTTGATTTTAAATATAAAGTTAATTAGTTGTTTCAATTCACTTTATCGGTATAATTTTATTTACTTCTCCCCGCAGTGCCGATGCTCCAAGTAAATATAGGCCGTCCACTCCTTACCCGTCTCGAACATCTAGGCATCCCCTTAATGCGACGTCTCTTAATATGTAATAAAAGTGGTTTTAATGTTCTAACAATTTATATACTTAAGGTATGTGTAATCCAAAAACAGGTTCCCCTACCATTACCTTGTGTCAACTTCGCCCAAATTACCATATCGTCTTTAACTAACCAACAAATTACAATCTCAGCGATTTTACACGCTATGACTAAGAGAGTGCATAAACAACTATGCATCAATACAGGTAAACTGAGTTGAGGTTACATCCCTCTATAATCCATGATAAAGTTTGGAGCCGTCACAACTCTTCGGGCGTGATGGGCGGTGTGTGCAAAGTTTGATAGATCATTCACCGTAACATACTGATTCACGATTACTAACGATTCCGACTTCATGTAGGTGAGTTTCAACCTATAATCCGAACTGTGATAATTTTTTGAGATCTGCTTAAGATTACGCCTTCGCATCTCACTGTCTTTACCCTTGTAGCGCATGTGTAGCCCAGCGTATTTAGACCATAATGACTTGACTTCTACTCCACCCCCTCAAAACAGGTTGAAAGCCTCCTTCCGATAGGGAAAATAATCTTTACTACGTCTACTAGTTTCGACATAGGGACCGAATACCCCCTACTCGGTAGGTAGATAAAACACCCGCTTTGAAGTAAAATAAATAATACCTAATTTCGTTAAGCAAGCTTTAGCAAGTATCTTTAACAAAAAATTGATATGACATTTATCGTAAAGGTTGCGTTCGTTCAATAACTTAATATTACATTCTACAACACGAACTGACGACAGCCATGCAGTACCAACAGAAAATCGGTTCGCAAATGCAAATTAAATTTATCATCACCAATTCTCAGGGACACTGGTAAGATTTCTCGTGGATTATCGGATTAAACCACACGCTCCACCGTTCATACAAACTCCCGCCAATCTATTTAAGTTTTACCTTTGCAGCCTTACTCCCCAGGCGAGGCATTTACGCGTTAGCTAATACCCCAAAACACATTGTCCTAAGATATAATGCCCATTGATTCACGGTGTGGACTATTAGGGTCTCCAATCCTAGTCGATATCCATACTTTAGCGGTTCAGCGTCAGAGCAAAAATAGATAGCTGCCGTGGCTCTTGAGAATCGTTATAACCTCTTAGAATTTTATCTCTAGGTTATACCTATTGCTATCTTCCCTCTGTCTCATATAGTCTTAAGGTTTGGTGGAGTGCTTTGTTTTACCGTCGGTTTCGTCCACCAGTACTTAAACCACCTAGCCGCACTTTACGCCTAGTAAAGGCCAGTAACGCTCCCTCGTCAACGTATTACCGCAGCTGCTGGCACGTTGTTAGCCCGAGATTCTCTTCCAGTTTAACCGCATTATGATAACTAGTGCACGGACTTTACAGCTTTCATAGCTTTCACGGTTCTAATAACCTCTCATCCCCACAAAACCTTGGTTCAGGCTTTCGCCTATTGACCAATATTCCCCACTGCTGCCAACGGCAGGGTCTTTCTCATCCCCTGTGTGACTGGACAGTCTTTCAACCCAGCTACGAGTACTCGGCTACAAACGTAATACCTACTCGAGAACGGTTCTACCTCAAAGTGTTCCTACTTTCCGTAATCTTCCGTTTTTGGTAAAGAGACTTGAAATGCTCTAATTTCTCCACTAACGATTACTAGTCACGATTAACACGATCTTTGAGACAAGCCACCATACATTACTCACCACGACACCATCAAGTTAAAACAACTAACTTAATAAGATTCGCATGTGTCAAGAGATTTTGCTCGCGTTCACTCCGAGCCATAGTCAAACTCATAGACTTTAATAATAGTATAATCCACGAAACGAATTTAGGGGGTAATAAGAAACTAATCCATAATGTTATTCATTCGGATAATTCTACGTGTAATCTTTCTCTTTAAACGCCCTTTTTTAGGACCCTTAACGTAACCATACGGCTTTGGACTACGAAACCAGATAGCCCGAATTAGGAAAGGCGACTTACGTCGGTTCTGTTTCACATCGTTGTAGATACCGCGACCAGGATACAAAGAAAACGGGGTAATGACTGGCGTCATAAGCGCGGTAAACAATTCAAGCAGGAAATTCGGCGTCCGCATAATATTAAGGTACACATCACGGATAGCCGATGCGATTAAAATTTTTCGTAAAAACCGAACTAAAAGTACCTTCACAACTTTATGCTTCTTAAATGACTTCTTCGTCTTAAAAAACTTTAGGAAAAGACCTAACGAGAGGGAAATGTAGTTTCGTTGCTGTAACTTAACGTTGTTTAGATTAATGAAGAGGCGATTAGAACTGAAGTTTCAGTAAACATGATGGCGAGCGCCTCAGCGACGTGTAATTGTTAAACCATAACACCGTCCAAGGTGTAATAACTGTCGGTACGAAACCTCGATATAGTGCCTGAGAAGAGATTGCAGCTTAAAGCGTGCCATTCTCTGGACTTTCCCTTCTGTGTAGGTTCGAGGTAATGTAAAACATCCCCAGTCCTCATAACTAAAGACTCCTAGATCATTACCCAAAAAGTTTAAATAAGTACGGACTGCCATAGTCACATAACTTGCTTTTCAAGCCTTCTGTCAGTTTAAAGCGTAGAGCCGTAATGTGTTTGAAGAAGAAAAAGCCATATTTCGTGTATACTGGTTAGCAATTGCACGAACACGCGTTTTTTGATACAATTTTTTTCGGTACGTTCGTATCAACTCTTGAGGTCGAAAACATGACCGAACAGTTGAAGAGGCAAACTGTGACAATACGTAGTGTCGTAAAGACGCAGATTTAGGATACTTACAACCAAACTTTAACCCCCGAAAACGTCACTCAATATGTTGAATTTTTACTGTCAAACGTTGCAGTTCTCGTCTCAATTCCTTTTTTTTTTTCTCCTCTTCAAGTCGTTCCTTTTCAAGTTCCGCCTCTTTAAGCGCCTTCTCTTCTCTAAATTTATCGAGATCCTCCTGAGTAATACCATATCAAAGAGTAATTTGTTTAGGTTTTTTGCGAACCTCAGCTTTGAGGGCCTCCGCTTCACGAGCCGCCTCAGCTTTGATGGCCTCCGCTTCACGAGCCGCCTGCTCAGCAGCCCTCTCTTCGATAGTCTTTTTGGGGGTGGGTGGTTTTCTTCATCACGAAAGAGACATAATACCCGTACCTAGACTCGAACTAGGACCCGTTAGGACGAGATTTTAAGTCTCGCATGTCTACCAATTTCATCACACGGGTATAAAGTTGTAACTAATTTAAAGTTAGTAAAGTCGCCATAAGGATCGATAAAGTTGTTGCGTATACATTTCTCCGTGTTGTCGAAAATACGCTACTAGCTTCACGAAAAAGTACTGCGTAAATAAAGTACTCGAAGCAACTGGAATACTATAATGTACTGATCAGGGGGAGTAGGTATAGGGGACAATTGAAATTGTGTATACGCCATGAGAACGTAAAAAAAAAGCCGCCCTTTTCTGATATTGAATATCCGCTACAAAAGCTAAATTATGTGCATTGTTAACACGGTCTCAATAGCGCTCCAATTGATCCGCTCCGTATTCCTGATCACGTAAGAAAAAGAAAGGGGACGCCCTTTTAAACAAAGCGAGTGGAATCACGTCATACGATCAGTTGAAGGAGAGTGCCTCCACCCGAAGCGAGCGGTTCGTAAATAATAAAACGTTCAGCCGAGCGTAAAAAATATTTAATAAAAAATTGTAAGTGTGTGTCCATTTTGTGTAAGCCCGATTAATATTTAAATAGGGGGACTGCGTTAGCGTTGAGACGCGATGGTCAAGGAATATGGCTTTTGCCCGTCCAGGAATACCGTATTCGGGATTTCCAGATCCATTCGCAAACTTTAAGTACAAAGAAAACAACCTAAAACGGGTCG
>Ga0075477_10001718_pt1 | contig 10307 bp, 11 predicted proteins | sample DEB08_DNA_FD_76338 | JGI IMG/M metagenome (GOLD analysis project Ga0075477, IMG submission 76338) | Aqueous microbial communities from the Delaware River and Bay under freshwater to marine salinity gradient to study organic matter... | ecosystem: Environmental > Aquatic > Marine > Coastal ...
TTCAAGAACAACCGCAACACCTTTATTCTGTTCACAACTTTCATTGATTGCATTAGCAATTTGCATAGTAAGTGATTCTTGCACTTGAGGTCTTCGCGCATAATATTCAACAATTCGATTAAGCTTACTCAATCCAATAACCCTCCCATTCAATGAAGGTATATAAGCTACATGAGCTTTCCCGGTAAAATTTAAATGATGATGACTACACAAACTTTTAACTGGGATATTTGTTTGAGCTATAATCCCATCATACCCATCGGCTGGAAATGATGTAATTCGTGGGGGTTCTGCATAACAACCAGAAATCAAATCATTAACAAATGATTTTGCAACACGTTTAGGGGTATTATTTGAATTTGGATCAGCTCTCCAATCAAATCCAAGTGCATCCAGAAATTTTTCATAAGCTTCAGCTGCATTATCGATAATCTGTAGTTTTTTCTCATCTGTAAGGTGAACTGAGCTATTAGCTACCGGTAACAAAAATTCTTTTCCGCGATTATTATTCATATGTATTAATTATACGCGCACGACAATTATAATCAATACGATTTTGATTAAATATTATCATGAAAATGAAAAACTTTGATGAGATTTTGACCGACTGCCTTAAGGGTAAAGGGTTAAGATATATCCGGTTCAAAGTAGATCCAACATTAAATGCAGGTTTTGAAGAGAGTGATAGTTATGAAGGATTTATTCTTCATGAATTGACTAGCGAAGCTTGTGGAGGACCAATGATCAACGGCATACCTCCAATGCTTAAGGTTTTAATGCCTGGTGGTTCCATGCCTGGTATTTACGATATTAAAGAACCAGTTATAACACCAAATAAACCAAAAGCTATTGAAGTTTTTAAAAAATTTGTTATCAAAAAACTATCTGAACAACTTGATAATAAAGAAATTACCCAAATTAAAAATACGGATAATATAAATGATATTGAATTATATTTAAAGCAAGCAGGATTATCCGACACAGATATTACCAACCTTTACAAGAAAGTTTTAACACATGCCGCTTAAAAAAGGAAAAACAGATAAGATTATTAGGAAGAACATTAAGGAGCTTATGGGATCCTATAAGGACGACGGTAAGATAGGTACTAGTAAACCTCAATCGAAAAAGAAAGCTCAGAAACAATCAGTAGCTATAGCGTTACAATCTGCAGGTAAGTCAAAGATGGATGAAACTGTATGTAAATTCATCAACCCTCGTATTGCAAACATTCTCAAAGAATCTACACAAAAACGTTGATTATTGTTGGTGTATCGATACAATCAATTATATGTCAACATTCGAAAGTACGAAAATTATTGAACTAGGTAGCTGTGCATTTAGACAACCAAGAGCGGAGAGTCATTGCAAGTTCCTCCATGGGTACAGGTTAACAGCTAAATTTTGGTTTAGTTGTAATACATTAGATGAAAATCATTGGTGTGTCGATTTTGGAGCTTTAAAACCACTTAAATCACAACTAGAAAATCAATTTGATCATACTACATGTATTGCAGCTGATGATCCAGCTCTTCCATATTTTCAAGAGTTAACGAAAGTAGGAGCATGTGATTTACGTATTATGCCTAACGGTACGGGTATAGAACGTATTGCAGAGTGGTGTTTTAAAGCTGCTAGTGAATTCATTGAAAAGGAAACATCTGGTCGTTGTTGGGTTAACAAAGTTGAAGTCTGGGAACACGAAAAAAATAGTGTAGTTTATAGCGAACAAAAAACGTTTAATAATATGTACAAACCCTTATTTGATCCGGAAGAGTTAGCTGAAGCTGAAAAGGAACTCGAGGAGATCGTAGAACAACCAGAACCAGAACCAAAATCATCAAACGATCCAATTCCAGCATCTGTTGGAAATCCAATATCCACCGGATTAGGTAATCCATTTGGAGGAACGTCATGGAGTGCTAGTAACGGTGATAGTATGAGATGATACACGGAGTTAACATAGATAAAGACCCATCTATTAATAAACTTCAAAACGATGTTTTTGGAAGAATGGCTGAACTAATTAAGCCAGAGCCAGGCGAACAACAAGAGCTTCCTCACAATAATGTTACACACATTTCTCCTGAGGAAGCTCTTAAAGAACTACTTGATATGGAACAGAATTAAATTCTGTTTAACACTTTAACGATATATTTCAATATTTTGCTTCTAACTATTTCGGTTTCATCAAACAAGAATGTAAATATACCATTATTTTCAGCTCCAAGATTAGTAAATGATTCTAAAATTGGTTTAAATCCAGATTTACCGGTAATATCGGATTGATTTGTATCACCGATAATGATATATTTAGAATCTTCACCAAATCTAGTTAATAATGTAACTAATTCTGGTTTAGTTAAGTTTTGAGCTTCATCAATTATTACAACCGACTTATGGAAAGTAAGACCTCTTGTAAAATTAACCGGAATACATTTAATATATTCATCTTTTATGAGTTTTTCCCCCACATTTTTAGGTAATAGCTCATCAAGTTTATCCAACATCGGTAAAGAATATGGTAAGAATTTTTGATCTAATTCCCCAGGAAGGTGACCAATCTTTTGAGCTGCAGATTCAACTACACTTCTAAGATATATTATTTGATCAACACTTCTATTATTCAATAATGTTAGTGCTCCCCGAACAGATAAATACGTTTTTGCTGTCCCAGCGCACCCATCAGCGAATACCATTTTAGTATTTTGATCAAGTAATGTCGTCAGAAATTCATTATGTTTATCAGAGAATCTGAACTTATTTTTGATGTTTAAGTTTAAATCCCAACCATTATGTGTATCTGTAATACGTTTACCATTAGTTGGTTCCGGGTCGAAAACAGCGCATAAGCGCGAATTTTTTCTTGCCATATACCATTATTTATGCTTGATTACATAAAAGTACATCATATAATAAATATATGAGTGATCTCAAAGACGAAACAATGTTTCTCAGTAACGATAAAGTCTTCCATACTATTGAAGGGGAAGGAGAATACATTGGGCAACCAAGCGTATTCTTAAGAACCGCAATGTGTACCCTTACATGTATTGGATTCAAATCTGATGATGCTCCATATGGTTGTGATAGTTACATATCCTGGAGCGTTAAAAATAAGATGACATTTTACCATATTAAGTGTCTCATGGAAGATGAGGGATATAAAGAACATCTCTTAAATGGAGCAATTTTAAAATTAACTGGTGGAGAACCTTTAATTCAGCAAGGTAAACTCTTGAAATTGATGGATTATCTTAAGGAAGAATGGGGTTGGGTACCACGAATTGATTTTGAAACCAACGCAACTCTTATGCCAGATGAACGTTGGGTTAAAGATTTCCAAGCGACGTTCACAACCTCTCCTAAATTAAAAACCAATGGAGATCCACGACATAAAAGATATGTTGAAGAAGTACTTGAATGGCATGCTATGAACAATTCAGGTTTTAAGTTTGTAGTTCAAGGTAGACATGACATGAAAGAAATTATATCCGAATATGTTGATAAATTTGATATTCCAACAGGTCGTGTATGGTTAATGCCATGTGCTGGTAGTAGGCAAGAACATATTAATGTTGCTAAACAGGTTGCAGAACTTGCAAAAGAGTATAATTTTAATTTTAGTCCTAGATTACACTTATTAATTTGGGATAAAGCACTTCTTGTATAATATGAGTTTAGACGATTGGATAGTACCAAATTTTCACAAAACCCCATTAGATTCTGTTTTTGATCAAGAATTTGACTATTTTGTTAGTTTAGGACATAGATGTTGTGTGGGTCAATCACTAAATTACATGAGAAAATCATCTTTCCCATTTGATTGGCAAATAACACCTATTGATTTACTACCAAAAATCTTCGAAACAGAATTTAAAGATTTTTATCCGGATTCTGGTGTGCAATTTGTACATGTTTTACATAAACAAATTGACGGGCAAGATGGAGAGATTGATATTGAAAAGACGAAAGCACAATTCGATAGACGATCGAAGAGATTAGTTAAGCTCCTTAAGGAGAATAAGCGGAGATTACTTTTTATACGTCATAAGTATACAGACTATTGGCATAAATGGGACCATGAATCTCAATCGGATGGAACTGATTTATTGCATGACATGAAAGTATTGGAGAAGTTATCTCAAATACTCAAAGAACAATACATGAATGATAAATTTCACATCATGTATATTTACCAAAAAAGAACAGGATGGGAAGAACTTGATTGGGATGAAAACGGTCGGATTGACTATGATAAATTTGTATTACCGCCTGGAGAGGAGCAACACCAACAAGCTATGCAATTCATGTATACTGAACAATACGGATGGAAGGATAAAAACATCACACCAATATTGGTAGATCCAGGGAAGGTTCGTGTTGAGGGTAATTCAATTATTAGTTGTATTAACAGGTTTATTAGGTTATCAGATGTTCAAGATTTTGAATTACCGTATGGGTTTGAAGAGAAAACGTTAGTAAGAAACATTGATAATGAATAAGTTATTTACATATACAGTTAAAATACCTGAAATTTTCTCACGAAAAGAATATGATTTCATCTTTATCGGGTATGAAAGCGTTGGTAGACTCGTCAAACGCAAGGACATACCATATACGAGTGAACCTATATCCGACACATTCTCAGAACCTATTAGTGAGATAGTATTTTTAGGTCATATCCACGGAAAGTGGGACCGTCATCGTATTGAGTTGAAAGCTAAAGATTATTTAGAACCTGAAACACCTCACGTTCATGAACAAACACCAGAAAGATTATCTTTACAAAATAATTTTTATATATCCGGAGAATTAGGAGATATAATTTATAGTTTACCAGCGATAAAAAAACACGGTGGTGGTAATTTATATATTGGAGGTCAATTTAATGAGTTTCCGAACCATAAAATTTTAGACAAAAATATAGTTAATCAATTATCTAAAATTTTAATACAACAATCATATATACACAACATATTTTTCTCAGAAACATTACCTAACAACACAATAAATTTAAATGAGTTTAAAAGGGATTACATAAAGTGGAATAATGGTTTGTTATCAACAGATGAAGTAAACGAAGTAAGGTGTACAGATTTAGTTACAAAATTCTATAATTTATTAAATCTATCGGATAATAATAACGATGAAAAATGGTTAGATGCTAATAATACCACAACTAACGACATAATAATAAATCGATCATTAAAATATCATAATGATCAATTTCCGTGGATTGAAATTGTTAACAATTATGGTGATTATATTACATTTATAGGATTTGAAAATGAATATGATGATTTTTGTAATAAATTCGGAAAAGTAAAATATATTAAAACGGATACTTTAGTTGACGTATATAATATTATTTCTAAATGCAATGTTTTTATTGGTAATCAATCGTTTTGTTATTCATTAGCTGAAGGGCTCAAAAAAAATATTATTCAAGAAACCTGCACGTGGATTCCAAATTGTCAGTTTTTTAGGGAAAACAGTTTAATATTTAAAAATGGTGAAAATTGTAATTTCACAGCTGTAGTAGAATTCTTAAAAAGATTTGGATATACAAAACAATATCTAGAAAATATAGTTAAAATAAAAACAAACTGCAAACAAATATTTTATATAGGTCAATCCGGAACTAGTGGATATGCAAAAGCAGCAAAAGGTTACATTTATGATTTATACAAACAAGGGCATGATGTAGATTGGTTACCATTAAAATTTGACACTAGCGAGGAAAGCCGATCTACAGTAGATTTAATTTGTAAAGGACTTCAAGTTGAATCTACTGAAAAAAAATATGATGAGATATACTTACATTGCACTCCAGATCTTTGGCAACCATACAAACAAACATACAACAAAACATTTAAAAACACTAAAGTTATCGGTGTTTCGGTCTGGGAAACCGAAGTATTACCTACAAAGTGGGCTAGTTATATTAACCAATCTGTTGATATATTACATGTACCATCTGAATTTAACAAACAAATTTACATTAAAAATGGTGTTACGGTCCCGATAGAAGTCAAACCTCATATTTTTCATTATGAAAAATTACCATCTAGAAATGATATTGAAATTACATCTGTTGATGGTAAAGTTTTAGATACATCAAAATTTACATTTTATAATATAGGGGAACTACACTCCCGAAAAGGTATTAATGAAGCATTAACTGTCTTTAATAATGTTTTTGAACACAATAATGAAGTTCAATTTTTACTCAAACTTCACTATAAAGATTACAACAACGAAAACTTTACGTTTATTTTAAATGAACTTTCAGAATTTATAACCAAACCTAATATTTTTGTGGTTTCAAAAAAATTAACTGATAATGAAATTTTAGCTTTTCATTCAGTAGGAGACTGTTATTTTAGTTTACATAAAGGCGAAGCATTTGGATTAGTGTTACACGAAGCCTTTAAATATGGTAAACCAGTTATAAATACAAAATATGGTGGTCAAATTGAGTTTTTACCAATTGATTACCCGTATTTTGTTAATTATAAATTCCAACCGGTAGATAAAATGTCGGATTTTAGTTGTTGGTATGATAACAATCAATTATGGGGTGTACCAGATTTAAAACACGCGGAACAAATAATAAAAAAGGTATATGATGAAAGACGATAAGTTTATACAAGGTTGGGGTGAAGTAGAAGTAGATAATACTGGTAGAAATTACAGGTGGGCAAGTAAAAATTGTATATTAAATGTTAAGAATACAAATAACAGAAACATATACATATTGATTGGATCAGAAAAGGAAAAAAACGTTTCTGTTTATTATACAGACGTACCGGAGTTTAACATTCTAGTCCATAATTTTAGTATTAGGCCGGGTTGGCATTATTATAAAATACCAGCTTGTTTACATGAGGTACTAAAAAATAACGATCCGGATAATATATTTTTCAATGTAATAAGATTTCAATGTACTGATTATATTTGTGAAAAAAGAGAAACAATTCATGAATTAGCATTCCAAGTTTCAGAAGTCGTATTAGAAAAGGATTTTGAATATAATAAATATAAACCAGGAAAACTTAAATCAAAATATATTGATATTATTTATGTTTTACATCAAAGATATACATCGACAATAACAATAAAGACTAAAAACCGGATAGAAAAACTGGAGATCTTTCCTGGAGGTGAAAGATCTATTTCATATGAAATACATGAAGATGATTATAGTGATGATTTCGAAATGTCTTTATATTGTCGCGATTATATTGAATTAAAAAGTATTATTAACAGAGAAAATTATTATGATTTTCTAGGGTTAGAACAATTACAAGATGAAGAAAGTCAAACTAATTTAAATCATAGTATATTAACTGCTATGACTATACCGATATCAATTCAGTGGTTTGTTACTTGGAAATGTAACATGAAGTGTGGGTATTGTTGGCAAGAATCCGCAAAAACCATATATCGAAAATTAAAAACAAGATTTGATATTCCCATTGAAAAGTGGGCAGAACGCATTAATGAAATAGCTCCTAGAAAAATTTATTTTACTGGTGGTGAACCTTCATTATTTAAAGGGTTACCGAAACTCGTAAATTTAATAAATGAATATACTAGATTTGATTTAACATCTAATTTTGGTAGAACGTTTATTTTAGATGAGTGGAAAGATGTTGATTTCTCCCGGTGGGATTATATTGCATTTAGTATACACCCAACACAATGGAATTCTCCAGATTTATTTTTTCAAAAATTAGAAGATTTTTTTAAGCTCAAAAATGTAGATAAATCCAAAATCGGTATAGAGATGGTATTACATCCAGATAATATTAAATTGGTGGACCCTCAGGCAATAATTGATTTTTCACATAAACATAATCTAATAGCACCTCATCTAGACCCATTTGTTGATAGTAATGTACCGAAATTTACCCCATCGGTTATACGCGATGAAAACGAATTAACTTTTACCGATGTTTCTGATAAATTTATATCTACAGATACACAAACCGAAAAAGGTAGAACACCGTTGTATTGCGCGGCTGGTATGCGTCGAATTAATATCGATTCTGATGGTAATGTTTTTACGTGTATGAGTGCTATTGATAGGTCTAAATTATTCGATTATTCCGCAATGCCGCATTATCAACCCATATCTAATATTTTTGATGATGATTTTAAATTAAACGATAGACCTATTTTATGTTGGGAATCATATAGATGTAGTGCTTGTGATTATGATACTTTAGATGTAACTTGGTTTCCATTTAAGAAAAATTTTAATAAAAAACTACCATTAGTTGAGTAATATGAAACCTAAATTATATGTTTATGATATAGGTGAAACTAAAAGACAAACCACCTTTGGAAATTTTAAAGGTATAGGTAACATTGGTCAATTTTTTATCCAAAGTTATTTTAGAAGTAAAGTTGAATTATCCGGAAAAAAGTTTTATCCTATGTGGACCGCGTCTGGTAAAGATGTTTATGATAATTATTTTATTAGAGAACATATTAATCTAGATGAATATGATTTAGTATTGTTATTACCGGAGGATTTTAAATATGAAAAATATCATTATAGTTGGTATAGCGATGAAAATATCCTAGCTGTAAAAACATATTATAAATTGAACGACGCTTTTTGTCAGCGTTGCGAATTAATCCGGAATAATTTAGGGAACCCGGTTATATCATATCAGATACGAGAAACCGATAAAGTTGATGAAAGTAACCCACCAATGGCTTCTGTTTTTTATCATGACCATTTTGTAAAAAACAATTTAGATAAAAATAATGTTTTTGTATGTTCTGATAGTGAGTACACATTAAATATATTAAAGAATACTTTTTCTAATGTGGTATGTCTCGATACTATAAGAAGTAATAATTTTTTACCTTTACATTTATTTACACACCTTGAAGATAATATTCGACAACAAACTACCGAAGTTCAAATGATTGATTCATTAATGCAAGAAATTTATATGTTATCACAGTGCAATATAGTTTATTACGGTTTGTGGTCTGGTATTTTAGGTTTTATCAAAATTTTAAACAGCAATTTACATGTAAGACATTTAAATGAAGATTTACAATTTTCCGAAAGAGAACAAAAAATTGTAAATTTTTATGGTAATTACATAGAGAAGATTTGGAAACATTTTATAAATAATTCTTGGATATGGAAGGATTAAACAAGCAATTTAATTCAGATTTAATTATTACAAATCAAATAAAAACAATTTTAAATCGATTTAAAATTAAAACTGTTGTTGAAACCGGTACTTATATTGGAAACACAACCAAATGGTTTGGGGAGAACGTTAAATCTGTACACTCTATAGAAATAGATAAAAATGCATATTATACAGCATTAAGAGACAACTATCATGATAATATAAAATAGAGCTTAATCATTCTGAAGAATAAATAAATACATGAGCTTGTTTAATAACAAGGTAAATGTAATTTTAGAAAAAACCAGACTCAATGCTAATGAATTGTGTTCTGGTGATTATGTTTGTAACACCAACCCGGAATGTGACCATTATAAAAGTAAAGGTGTGGTTCTTAAGGTTAAACCTATGGAAGATGAAACCGGTACTGTAGGTAATTTAGTTAGGTATCTTGTTATCAATAAAGGACCTACATACGAACCAGGAGATATTTTAGATAAAACTGAAATTCAATTAGATAAACAAGAAGATGAAGAATCTAAAATTACTAATTTAACCAATATGATACAATCAGCATTAGATATAGCTGGGTTCGAACCAACAATTGGTACAGCTGCAGATGCAACAAATGCAGTTATTTCAACATTAAGAGCCGCAATAGCTAGGGAACCTGATGTACGTAAAAAACATTTAATGAACGCTGGTATTAGTGCTGCGTCAATGTTACCGTTTGGAGATATAGCGAAATTAGCTAAACTACGTAAAATTCGTAAACCATTAACTAAAGGGTTGAAAGCAGTTAAATCTGGTATTAATAGACAAAAATCACCATTGAAAAATCGATTTGGTGTTAACGAACAACTTAAACCTAGACCAGATATAACCCCAGACAAAACAGAGTTAGCTATGGGTATTAAGGTTGAGATGGAACATACAATTAATAAAGAAGCAGCTAAAACAATTGCACTACAGCATTTAGCAGAAGATCCTAAGTATTATTCAAAACTTAAGAAAGTTGAAGGTAATGTTCATGAAAACTTTGCGGATGGTAAAGTTAAAGGTAAATCTAGACCAGGTAGAGTTAAACGAGCCGGAGCTAGTTGTAAAGGTTCTGCAACATCTTTAAGAGCAAAAGCTAAAAAA
>Ga0075477_10001725_pt1 | contig 10289 bp, 8 predicted proteins | sample DEB08_DNA_FD_76338 | JGI IMG/M metagenome (GOLD analysis project Ga0075477, IMG submission 76338) | Aqueous microbial communities from the Delaware River and Bay under freshwater to marine salinity gradient to study organic matter... | ecosystem: Environmental > Aquatic > Marine > Coastal ...
GGAGCTGACCCTTCGCACCGACGACGCGCTCTAGGAACCGCCGCGGGACGGCAGCGGCGGGTTGTGCGGTGCGATTACTCAATCGCCTGCGCGGGGAGCCAGCGGGCGGCGAGTTCTTCGTGGACCCGCTCGCCGGCCGGATCGCCGAGGGCCGCGGGCGGCGGAGTGCCATGGCCGCAGGCCAGCGCGACAAGCAGCCTGCGGTCGGCCGTCTCGGTCCGCGGCATCCGGTCTGCCAGTCGGGCGACACCTGCCGGATTGCGGTTGGCGGCATCGGCAAACTGGCCGACAAACAGACAGATCTCGTGGACGTTGCTTGCCGCCGAGTGGGCGATCAAGGGCTGCAGCGTGCGAGTCACGATCTCGAGCCCGATGCCGTCGACATCGAGAAAGGCCTCGAGTTCGATCTGCTGCTCGGGGGAGCCATCCGCGCTGGTGACCGTCTCGTGGCGGATGACCACCAGGCAGGAGCCCGTCAGATCCTTGGGCGAGAGCGGACCGGCGTAGCCGCCGCGGCCGTAGAGCACCACCAGGCCATTGCCGTCGTGCCGCTCCCGATGGAGCATATGGATGCTACCGGTCGTGCCGTAGCCGTCGCAGAGCTGCCAGCGGCCAGGGCCGACTGGATCGAGCGAGACACGGCTGATGCCGAGCACCCGCCAGACATCGACCAGGGCCTCGGGCTTGGCCAGGATGAACTCCAACAGCGGGCGGTTGCAGCGGATTGTCTCGGCCGGGAGGCGGCGATGGATCGTGGTGGACTGCCGGAAATGATCGATCGTCTGCCGGGCCGCAGGCGTCATCCGGTCAACCGGCAGCCGGTCGATCGCGCGGCTGCAGGCCGAGCGGCCGGCGGTGGCGACGTCGGCCAGGGCGGCCGTGATGCCGCCGCTGGCAGGCGGTCGCTCGGCCGCTTCGCTGCCTTGTCCTCCAGCCAGACTGCAGATCATCCCCAGGGCCAACGCCGCAGCGGTTCGCGCGGTCATGCCAGAATCCCCCCGTCGTGCCTCCCCTGGCGGCGCCGCCCCGGCACCGCTCCCCAGGGAATGGCATCGGTTCACGGCTAACCCCGGGGCCAATGAATTTTCGTCACGACACGCGGGACTTGCCCAGCCCTCCCAGACAGCCAGGGCGGCTTCGCACGCCGTCCCGAGCGTCTCTTGGCCCAGGGCGGACCGATCCGTAGCATCCCGCCGGCGGCCGACCCAGCCGACCGATTCTGCCGACCGACCGCCGCGCCCTCATCGATGTTCACGATCCACGACCCAGCGCCCGCCACCGGCTCTTGCCCCGAACGGGCGTCGCCAAAGGCCGAGACTGGCCATCCGCCGGGGCTGCTCGCCCGCGGACTGGTCGGCTGGACGCGGCTTTGCCTCCGTCAGCCCTGGGTGATCCTGCTGCTGGCGATCGCCAGTGCCGCCGCGGCCGGAGCCTGGACGGTCGGCAACCTCGGCTACAAGGTGAGCCGCACCGATCTGCTCGATCCCGACAGCGAATACAACAAGCTCTGGATCGACTACATCCGTGAGTTCGGTGAAGACGATGACGCGGTGGTCGTGGTCGAGGGGCCGTCACGGCCGGAAGTGATCGAAGTGCTCGAGGAACTCTCCGGGGAGGTGGCCCGGGAGAGCGGCCTCTTCCGATCGGTGCTCCACGAGGTCGATCTCTCCCGGATTCGGTCCAAGGGGCTGCACTACCTCGCGGCGTCCGATCTTGTCGACATCGACCGCTTTGTTGAGCGGACGGAGCCTGTCCTGGCCGGTGGTTGGACGCAGTTGCGGGTCGGCACGATGGTCGCCGGCATGGCCGGCCAGGTGGTCGCTGGCGGCGAAGCCGGCGGGGCCACACAGCAGCCGCTGGCCGCCCTCGAGCGGTATAGCGAGAGCCTGCTGGCAGGGCTCGAGGCCCCCGCGGGCGTGCCCGGCCGCCCGCCCGAGTATGTCTCTCCCTGGCCGAACATGCCCGAATCGCTCGGCACCCTCCGCGACCTCTCCAGCGAACATCTCCTGGCCAAGGATGGCCGGCTCGGTTTCGTCCTCCTGCGGCTGGTGAAGGAGGAGGGAGGGTTTGCGGGTGCCTCGGCCGCGACGGATCAACTCCGCCAGATCATCGACCGCGTTGCCGCCCGCCATCCGACGGCCGAGATCGGCCTCACCGGCCTACCGGTGATGGAAGACGACGAGATGCGAACCAGCCAGCAGTCGATGGTCTGGGCCAGCGGTCTCTCGCTGCTGGCGGTGGCGGTGGTGATCGTGGCGGGCTTCGGGGGCGTGCGGCATGCCCTCCTGGCCAATGGCGTGCTCGTGATCGGGATGGCCTGGGCCTTCGGCTGGGCCACCGCCAGTGTGGGCCATCTCAACATCCTGAGTGTCACCTTCACCGTCACGATGATCGGCGTTGGGATCGACTACGGCACCTACTACATCGGCCGCTACCTGGAGAATCGCCGTCGGGGTCTCGGTTGCGAGGAGGCCCTCCTCTCCACCAGCGGCAGCGTCGGCCCGGGCATCCTCACCGGGGCGATCACCACCAGCGTCGCCTTCTTCTCGGCCGCCCTGACGAGTTTCGTCGGCGTCGCCGAGTTGGGGCTGATCGCCGGCGGCGGCATCCTCTTGTGCTGCGCTGCGGAACTCCTGGTCTTGCCGGCGGCGGTGGCGATCGTCGATCGCAGCTTCCTGGGACGACGCATCCCCGAGCCGGTGCCGGTGCACTCCTGGCTCGCCCCGCTGACGCGACACCCGCGGTTTGTCACGCTGGCGGCGGTGGCCGGGTCGCTCGCCTTGGCCGGCGGGCTGCACGAGTTGGACTACGATCACAACCTGCTCAACATGCAGGCCGACGGGCTGGAGAGCGTCGAAGTCGAGAAGAAGCTGCTCGAGGAGTGCGACCAGAGCGTCTGGTATGCCCTCTCGATCGCCGACTCCCGCGAGGAGTTGATCGAGCGGAAGGAAAAGCTCGTCGCCCTGCCGAGCGTCGAGCGGGTCGATGAGATCGCCTCGCTCCTGCCGGTCGACGAAGAGCTCAAGCGGCCCACGATCGAGCGGATCGGCCAGCGGCTCGCCGCCCTGCCGGAACGGCCCCCACAGATTTCCGTCGACCGGCTCGATGCCCTCGGCGAGACCCTCGCCTGGGCCCAGGGGGAGGCCTCCAAGCGGCCCGGCGGCCTGCGGACGGCCTGGCACCTCGAGCGGGCCCGCGAGAGCCTGCGTACCAAGGGCCCCGAGGAGTGCTATCGGGCCCTGGCCGCCTTCCAGCAGCGGGCCGCTGGCGACCTGCTCACCCGGCTGCACGCTCTGGCAGCGGTGACCAATCCCGAACCGCCGGCCCTCGACGACCTGCCGCCGAGTCTCGTCGAGCGGTTCGTCGGCTCGAGCGGCAGGCATCTTCTCAAGATCTACGGCCGCGGCGACATCTGGAACTTCGAGGCGCTCAAGCGGTTCGTGGGCGATGTTCGGAGCGTCGATCCGCGGGCCACCGGCAACCCCCTCCAGGCCTATGAGGCCTCGCTCGAGATGAAGCGGAGTTACGAGCAGGCCGGGTTCTCGGCGCTGGCGGTGATCTTGGTGGTGCTCTGGTTCGACTTCCGCAGTCTTCGCCACTCGCTGCTGGCAGTCCTCCCGCTGGCCGTCGGGATCGTCCAGATGCTCGGCCTGATGGGGCTCGTCGGGATCGACCTCAATCCGGCCAACCTGATCGGCATCCCGCTGATCATGGGCATCGCGGTCGACTACGGCGTGCATGTCGTCCACGATTTCCTGGAGCGGGACGGTCCCTACCGGATGAGCGCCTCGACGGCCAACTCGGTGCTCGTCGATGCCCTGACAACGATCCTCGGCTTCGGCGCCCTGATGGTGGCCAGCCACCGGGGCCTGGAGAGCCTCGGCCGGCTGCTGACCCTCGGCGTGACGACCTGCACGATCACCTCGCTCGTCTTCCTCCCGGCGATCCTCACCTGGATGCGGCCGGGGGCGGATGCCGCCGGCAGCGACCAACCAGAGACCAGCGAGCCATCGGCTGCCGAGGACTCAGCGGTGGTGCCGGAGCCCCGGCTGGCAGCCTGAGCAGACGGTCCCGTCAGCGGCCTGGAGCGGCGGTGAAACCAGCATTGTGCCGGCCGGCCGCTGCGCGGTATTTCCTCCCGCCCGCTTCCCCGCTTCAGGTGCTGCCATGAAACCTCCTCTCCGTCTCGTCGTGTCCGCTGCCGTGGCCCTGGCGGCGATCTGCCTGCCTGCTGCGAGCGTTCGGGGCGAGCAGCGACCGGTCAACGTCGCCATGGAGGATCAGTTCGGCAATAACTGCCAGACCGCGGCGATGCAGGGCGACGTGGTCGTGCTCGTCTATGCCGGTCGCCACGGAGCCGAGGCTGCCATGGAACTCGGCCGGCGGCTGCACACCCTCTTCCATCCCACCGCCGACGGTGCGGCCGCCACGGAATGGTCGACCCAGCCGGTCGTCGGGATCGCGGGCTGGCCGGCCGGCCAGCCGGTGCCCGATGTCCAGGTGATTCCGATTGCTTGCGTACCCGAGGTGCCCAAGGCGTTGCGGGGCATGGTTCGGCGGCGACTGAAGAAGGAGTCGCCGGTCGTGCCGGTCTGGCTCGATTTCGAAGACGTGATGCGGCCGAGTTTCGGGATGGTGGCCGATGAGCCCAACGTGCTCCTGATCGACACCCGTGGCTGCTGCCGGGGCACGATCTCCGGCCACCTCGACGAGGCCCAGTTCCACGAGGTGGTCGGCCTGATCGACGGCCTCCGCAAGCAGTCGCTCCCCGAGATCCGTACCGCCTCGTTTCCTGCTCCGGTCGTGCGGTAGGGCCCCGGAAAATCAGCGGGTGGCCCGCCGTGCTCGAGCAGGCGGCCCCGGCCGTCACCGCACTGCGAGCATTCGTTCGAGGGCGGTCACAGCCCAGGCCGCCGTCTCGTCGTCGACCCGGATGACGTTGACCGGTTTGCCCCGCTCGAGGTGCTCGAGGCTCCAGCAGAGGTGGGCCAGGTCGATCCGATACATCGTGGCGCACATGCAGACGGTTGGCGAGAGAAACCGGATCGTCTGCTCGGGATGCTGCTGTTCGAGCCGTTTGACCAGGTGGAGTTCCGTGCCGATGGCCCAGGATGTCCCCGGCGGGGCCTCCTCGACCTGGCGGAGGATGTAGCTGGTCGAACCGACCAGATCGGCCTTATCGACCACCTCCATCGAACACTCGGGATGGACGAGAATCTTCACGCCGGGGACATGCTCCCGAACGGCATCGACGTGCTCCGGCCGAAACATGGCATGGACGCTGCAGTGGCCCTGCCAGAGGATCACACGGGCCTGCTCGAGCTGCCGGCGGGTGTTGCCTCCGAGCGTGGGATCGTGCGGGTTCCAGAGGGCCATCTCATCGAGCGGGATGCCCATCGCCCGGGCGGTGTTCCGGCCCAGGTGCTGGTCGGGAAAGAAGAGCACCCGCTTGGTGCGGGCAAAGGCCCAATCGAGCACGGCTCGGGCGTTGCTGGAGGTGCAGACAATGCCGCCATGACGGCCGCAGAAGGCCTTGAGGCTGGCGGCGGAGTTGATGTAGGTGACCGGCGTGATGTCGGCGGTATCGATCACCGTCCCGAGATCATCCCAGGCATCTTCCACCTGCTCGATGGCCGCCATGTCGGCCATCGAGCAGCCGGCAGCCATGTCGGGCAGCACCACGGTGACACGGCGGCCGCCGCGGGCCGCCACCTGGTCCGGGCGGTTGGCCAGGATGTCGGCCGTCTCGGCCATGAAGTGGACACCGCAGAATACGATCGCTTCGCAGGCCTCCCGCTCGGCAGCCCCCTGGGAGAGCTGGTAGCTGTCGCCAGTGAGATCGGCGTGGGCGATCACCCCGTCCTGCTGATAATGATGGCCGAGGATGACCAGCCGGGAGCCCATCCGGCGGCGAACCGCCTCGATCCGCTCCCGGAGGAGCTCGTCGGGCAGTTCCCGATAGGCCGGCAGTGGGCTGGCCAGGGCGATGTCGGGAGGCGATTCAGCGGTCATCCGGGGCAGTATAGGCCCTCCGTGCGAGGCCCGCCGGGGACGCTATACTGCGAGGCTTCGGAGGGTCCCCTCCGCGGTCCAGCACCACTTCCAGGCACCACGAAAGACAACGACGGCGAGATGGCACGAAAGACACGAAGCATCCGGGAACTGCGGGCCGAGGCCGAGGCTGCAGAGGCCCTCGGCAAGACGACGAAGGCCAAGAAGGCGACCAAGAAGGCCGTCAAGAAGACGGCCAAGAAGACCGCCGTCAAGAAGACGGCCGCCAAGAAGACGGCTGCCAAGAAGACGACTCGCCGCAAGGTGGCCAAGGAGGCGCGATACAAGGCCTACTGGGGCGTGTTCACCCAGGGGATGAAACGGGTCGCGATGTTCGAGTATGCCGACCGGAAGGCGGCCGACAAGAAGGCGGGCGAACTGGTTTCGTCGTCCAAGGCCCATCACTTCGTCGGGCTCGTCAAGGAACCGATCACCGAATAAGGGCCGAATTGAGAGTTTGGTCGCCCCGACAACGGAGGGCCCGATGCATCGGACTACCAGCTTTTGGCCTCCTCTCAGCCTGTTGGCCGGCCTCCTCTCCGCCTCCGCGGTGCTGGTGGCAGGATGTTCCGCCGACCGGGAAGAGTCTCCGGCAGCGAATGCAGCCGGAGCGGCTCCAGGGGCAGCCGCGATCCCCGGCATTGATCCGGCCTCTCGGCTCGATCTCGACGGCGGCCGGGTGAGTGTCTTCTCGCCTGCCGGCTGGCGGCGGGCCCCCCGATCGTATGATTACCTCGTGCGGTATCAGGCGACACCGCAGGTGTCCTACCCGTCAGTGGTCGTGCTGGCCGCTGACCCGCCGGCTGACATCACCGAGGTGACGGCCGACTCCCAGGCGGCTTTTGTCGAGGCGATGGCGAGCCTCCTCGCCGAGCGGGAGGGTGACAATCTCACTCGCCCGCCGGCTGCAGCGTCTGCCGGGCCGCACGCTGGGGTCGAATGGGCCGCCACCGGCACGGCCAAGCTCGACAGGCTCCCCAAGCAGATCGAGCGAGACTGCCTGGCGGTCGTGATCGACGGCAGGCTCTACACGGTCGAGGCCTGGGCCCTGCGGGGCGGGCTCGATGACAAGGCTCGGGCCGCCGCCAGGGCTGTCGCGGCGGCCCTCTGCATTCCGTCGCTCGAGCCGCTGGAAGGGCTTCCGCCGCTGGTGCCCCCGAGTGAGCCCGAAGCTGAGCCCGAAGCTGAGCCCGAAGCGGATCAGGCTGCTCCCGAACCGGCCCCGGCAGCCTGAACGGCTCAGCCGCCGCGAGGATTCTCCCAGTCGCCCCAGGCAGCGAGGTAGCGGGTCAGGCCCGGGGACTCGGCGGCGTGGGCCTCGATCCACTCCTTGGCCAGGAGGATCAGCTCCTGCTCCCGCTCCAGCGTGATCTCTCCGGCCACCACGCGGCTGCGGAGAAAGACAAAGTAGGTGTCGAGGACGTCGCCCCGGCAATAGTCATGGATTTCCGCGGCGCGGCCGGCGTCCCAGAGGTCCTGCACCATGTGGCCGGCGACGTCCATCTTGCCGGGCTTGCCGATCAGGTTGGCGGCCAGCGAGAGGCCGCCGGCGAACCGGCTGGCGCCCGAGTTGGTCAGCCACTCGTGCAGGTCGAAGTGGGCCCGCGTGTTGTACCGGTAGCGGGGCTGGTCGAAGTTGCGGAGATCCTCGGCGAACCAGTCGGGAATCTGGATCCCGTACCGAAAGGCGCACAGCTCCAAGAGCGGCATGTCGAAGCCCCGGCCGTTGAAGCTCACCAGCTGCGGCTTGCGGTATCGCCGCCAGCCTTCCCAGAAGCGGCGGGCAATCTCGTGGGGCCGCGACTGCTCCTCGTCGAGGGCGACCAGATCCTGAAGGACCAGGTCGCCGCCGACCTTGGCGATCACCAGCGACACCGGCAGCTGGTAGGTGTAGGGGATGAAGTCCTTGCCGGTCTCGGCCTGGAGTTCACCGCGGTAGCGGGCGATCGCCTTGTCCGGCGAGAGGTCGTCGGCGGGATATCGGAGCCGCGACACAAGGGCCCCGTCGGCCACGCTCTCGATGTCGAAGATCAGATGTCTGGGGTCGCCTGCCGCCATGCTCAGCGCCTCGCCAGCGGATAGGCCAGCGGCAGCCAGGCCCCGTCTGCCTGGCTGGAAGCGACCGACTGCTGGATAAAGTACATGCCTTCCGCGCCGTCGCGGACGTTCGGATAGACCGTGTCGACCTTCTCGAACGGCCGCCCCGTGAGGGCCTCGGCCATCGCATCAAATCCGGCCCGATAGACGTTGGCGAAGGCCTCGAAAAAGCCTTCAGGATGGCCCGCCGGGAGCCGGCAGGCGGCCTTCCCCGACTCGTTGGTGAAGGGGGCGTTGGGATCGCGGGTGTAGAGATAGTGCGGCTTGCCGTTGTGCCGCACCACCAGCTTGTTGGGCTCCTCCTGATGCCACTCGAGGCTGCCGAGCGTACCGTCGATTTCGATTCGGAGATCGTTCTCGCGGCCGTGACTGATTTGGGAGGCGGTGACGGTACCGAGGGCTCCGTTCTGGTAGCGAATCACCGCGTGGCCGTAGTCGTCGAGCGGGCGGCCGGGCACGAAGACCTTGAGATTGGCGGCGATTTTCTCAGGAAGCAGGCCGGTCATGTAGCGGCCCAGGTTGAAGGCGTGGGTGCCGATGTCGCCGAAGGAGCCCGCCGCCCCGCTCTTGGCAGGGTCGGCCCGCCAGACGGCCTGCTTCTGCCCCTCGCTCTCGAGCCGCGTTCGCAGCCAGCCCTGGATGTACTCTGCTCGGATCGCCTGGATCTCGCCCAGCTCCCCGGCCAGGATCATCTCGCGGGCCTGCCGGACCAGCGGGTAGCCGGTGTAGTTGTGGGTGACCACGAAGACCTGCTGGGAGGCGTCGACCAGGGACGCGAGTTCCTCCGCTTCGGCAAGCGTGATCGTCAGCGGCTTGTCGCAGACGACGTGGAAGCCGGCCGCCAGAGCAGCCTTGGCCACCGGAAAATGCATGTGGTTGGGCGTCGCGATCGAGACGAAGTCGATCCGCTCCCCGGCCGGCTTGGCCTGCTCGGCATCGAGCATCTCCTCAAACGACCCGTAGGCCCGGTCCTCGGAGACGGCGTAGTCGGCGGCACTGGCCTTGGAGCGGGCCGGATCACTAGAGAAGGCACCGGCCACGAGCTCGGCCCGGTTGTCGAGCACCGCCGCCGTGACATGCACCCGTCCGATGAACGAGCCCTGCCCGCCCCCGACGATTCCCATCCGCAGTTTTCGGCCTAGTTCCCCGTTAGTCGCCATCGCTCGCTCCTGGTGGTAGGCCCGCCCGATTCGAGCGGGTCGGGCAGCGTAACGTGCCGGCTGCCGGAACCGCAAACGTCTCCTTGCTGGGTGTTTTGGCGGCGTCCGTAGCCGAAGTGACTATTTCAATGGGGCGAATCCCGGAAGGCGGATCGGATAGCATCACCCGCCGGCTGCCGGAACGGCGAAAGTCTCCTCGCCGGGGGATTTCGCGGCACCCGTTGTGAAGCGACTTCCTCGAGGGGGCGAAATCCCCAAAAGGCTCGTCGAGCGTTCGCCGATTCCGGCAGCCTCGCCAACGCAGAGCCGCGGTGCAGAGCCGGGGGTGGAAGCCGAAGGAGCCTTTGGAGATTTCGCCCATCGGACGTTGCTATCACGATTGGCGCGGCGGCGAAATATCCCTGGCGACGGAGGCTTTCACCCCCGGCTCCCCGCCAGAGTTCACGACGTTTTGATTCAGGCCGCTGCGTATCGGTACGATGGGGAGGTTTCTGAGCCATCCTCCCTCCCTCCCGACCGCATCACGCGGCGGCTCTCATGGGTTTTCAAGACCGCGGCTACTATCGCTCGCCGACGTCGGGCTTCGCCCCGGAATGGTCGGCCGTCAACGCGATCATCGCGATCAACGTCGCCGTCTGGCTGGCGAACTTCATCCTCGCCGGCAACCTCCTCCGGGAGGTCGTGTCGGTGAACTTCTCGCTCAACAACTTCTGCTGCCTGCAGAGCGACCTGCCCAGCCACCTCTGGAAGTTCTGGACCCTCCTGACCTACGGCTTTTTGCATGACGACCGCTCGCCGTGGCACATCCTCTTCAACATGCTCACGCTCTGGTTCTTCGGCCGGCCGATCGAGGCGGTCCTGGGGCGGGCGGAGTTCACCCGGTTCTACTGCGTCTCGATCATCGTGGCGGGGCTCGCCTGGCTGATCGGGGAACGGCTCACCGGCGGCATGATGGACAACAGCCGGCTGGTGGGCGCCTCC
>Ga0075477_10001730_pt1 | contig 10283 bp, 7 predicted proteins | sample DEB08_DNA_FD_76338 | JGI IMG/M metagenome (GOLD analysis project Ga0075477, IMG submission 76338) | Aqueous microbial communities from the Delaware River and Bay under freshwater to marine salinity gradient to study organic matter... | ecosystem: Environmental > Aquatic > Marine > Coastal ...
GTGGGGCGGTTCACGGCCCGGCGCTACATCGGCGATCACGACTGGTACCGCGAGGGCGCGAGGATGTTCATCGACGCCCAGGATCGGCTCAGCGGCCAGTTCAAGGCTCGGCGGATCGAAGATGAGGTGGTGGCGACGAGCTTTGCTCTTCTTTTTCTGGCCAAGGGACGCCGGCCGGTGATCGTCGCCAAGAGCCGCCACGGCCCAGAAGACGACTGGAACCGCCACGGCCACGATGTGGCCCATCTTGTGGCTCATGTGGAACGCCGCTGGAGGAGTGACTATCCGGCCGGCCTGTCGTGGCACGTCCTCGACACACCTACCGCCAGTCATGCCGACCTGATGCAGGCGCCGGTCTTTTGGCTTTCTGGCAAAGTGCTCTTCAATCTCGGGCCCGACGCCGGCCCGCGACTCCGAAAGTACATCGACGAGGGAGGCTTCATCTTCGCCGAAGCCTGCTGCCCCCGCAGCGGAGAGTTCGACCGTCGTCTGCGGCAGCTGGTGGGAGAGATTTTCCCCGAGCCTGAGTACCAGCTCCGGCTGCTGCCCCCCGAACACCCCGCCTGGCATGCCGAGGAACTCGTGCCCCCCGAACTCCACCGACCGCTGTTGGGCGTGGAGTACGGCTGCCGCACCTGCATGATCTATGCACCCCCCACCGATCTCGATCCTCAGGCGACCGCCGTTCCCAGCCTCTCCTGTCTCTGGGAACTGGGGGGTGAGGCTCGGGAGGAGCTGCCCCCCGCCATTCGCCGTGAGGTCGCAGCAGCCCTTGCCATCGGGGCCAACGTGCTCGCCTACGCGACCAATCGGGAGGTCAAACGGAAGGACGAACTGTTCGACATTCCGCTCGAGGAGGCCGGCCCAGCCGATGAGGTCGAGCGGGGGCAGTTGGCGATCGGCAAACTCCGGCATGCGGGCATGTGTGACGCCGCTCCAGCCGCCTTGGCAAACATCCTCCGGGCCGCCGCCCGGGAGACCGGGATTCGCGTCGACGACACCCCGAGCCTGATCGATCCAGGCGACGACGCGATCTTCGAATATCACCTCGTCTTCATGCACGGCCGGCAGGGCTTCGCCTTCGACCCGCCACGGCGGACGCAGCTGGCCACCTTCCTGGAACGCGGCGGCACGCTCCTGGCCGACAGCATCTGTGCCGCTCCGGCCTTCACCGCCGCCTTCCGCCGGGAGATCGCGGAAATCTTCCCGGGCAAGCCGTTGGAGGAGATCCCGGCGAACGATCCCATCTTCACGGCCGCCGAATACGGCGGCTACGACGTCCGCAATGTCACGCTCCGCGAGCCGGCCGCCGGTGACGGCCCGCTCGAAGTCCGCAAGCGACGGGGCCCGCCCAAGCTCCAGGGAATCAGGCTCGGGGATCGCTGGGCGGTGATTTTCTCGCCCTACGATCTGTCGTGCGCGCTTGAGAAGCAGAACTCGATGGAGTGCTCTGGCTATGACCGAGACGACGCCGAGAAGATCGCCCTCAATGTCTTGCTCTACTCGCTCAATCAATAGGCCCGCGCCGCGGCGGACAGCAGGTGCGAGTGCCTTCCTGCCTAGTCGTTGTTGGAACCGGTCAGGTAGCTCGCGTAGTAGAGAAGCGTCAGCACGCTCTGGAGCGTGCCGGCCACGTAGGTCCAGGCAGCGGCGTTGAGGACGGCGTTGACCGCCCCCATGTCAGCCGCCGGCACGATCCCAAGATCGACCAGCTGGGCCTTGGCTCGGTTGCTGGCGTCGATCTCAACCGGCAGATTGACCAGCTGGAAAAAGACCGTGCCGCCAAACAGAATCAGCCCCAGCCAGGCGACCGACTGGAGGGCCATCGCCAGCCCGATCATGAAGACAAACAGCCCCAGGCCGCTCCCAAAACCGGCCACCCCGACCGCCGCATTGCGAACAGCCATCAGCGAATAGTTCGTGGCATCCTGGAGGGCGTGCCCGGCCTCATGGGCCGCGATCCCCACGGCCGCCAGCGAGCGGGAGCCGTAGACATCCTGGGAGAGCCGCAGCACCTTCGTCCGCGGGTCGTAATGGTCGGTCAGATGGCCGCCAACCGGTTCAATCGCCACATCGACCGCCCCGGCCGAATCGAGGATGTGGCGGGCCGCCGCCGCTCCGGAGAGGGGTGCCGGCTCGCGGGCCGCCGCCGCGAACGTGGAGCGGACCTTCCACTGGGCCCACATCGCCAGCAGGATCGCCGGGGCGACCCAGATCAGGTAACGAGGATCAAAGAAGAAAAAAGGCATGGCTCGTCCTCCGTGTCCGCAGCGGAAACCTCGCCCGCTGCTGCAGCACGTTAATCAGGAACTATTCTAGAAGGTCGGCGGCCGTTGTCCGGCCGGTCCGACCCGATCGGTACAGCCATGTTCTACGCATCTCAGCCCCGCCCGGTTCACCCGTGGCAGGAAACGCCCCGCCCCTCTCGCCCGACAGGCTTCCTGACCGGCCTGGCCGTGGCGTTCCTGCTGCTGCCCGGCTGCGGGCCGCAGCCGACCCAGGACACGGGCACCAGTCCGCTTCCCGACCAGGCCACCCTCTGCAGGCGGATCGAATTGGCTCTGACCGGCGTCCGCGAGGCCCGTCGACTCGACGCGACGGTTCAAGGTGCCTGGCAGGTCGTGCATGGCATCCTCGCCTTTGGCAGCGAACTGCCCCTTGCCCACGACGGCGAGGTCTCTCCGGCAGTCGATTATCTGCTCGGTGGCGGCCGGATCACGGGCTGGCGGCTGCGGCCGGGCGATGCTGGCGTGGTCGCGATCGTCGAGGAGGGCAGCACGCTGGGACAGGGCCATCCCGACCAGTGGCTCGGCTATCTGTCGCAGTGCGGGATCGCGGCGGAGGGCGACTCCCCCGTCGGCGGCCTGCCCCTCTCCACGCCTCTGCTGATCGGGGCACAGCAATACACCCTCGAAGATCTTCTATCCCAGGCGCTTCATGACATCCGCCCCGGCCAGGAGAGTTCCTGGACGCTGATGGCGCTGGCGGCCTATCTGCCGCCCGACGCCTCCTGGGACGCTGGTGACGGCCGACGGTGGACCACCGAAGACGTGGTCCGAATGGAGGCGAAGGCCGATATCCTCGGGGCAGCCTGCGGCGGAACGCACCGGCTCTACGGTCTGGCGGCCGCCGTGCGTGCCTATCGCACTCTGCATCCTGAGGGCCCGCCCCCGGACAGCGGCTGGGCGGCAGCGGAGGAGGTGCTCGCCGACTGCATTGATCGGGCTCGTCGCTACCAGCAGCCCGATGGAAGTTTTTCTGTGCACTATTTTGAACGGCCCGGCGCGTCGCCCGATGTCTTTGCGACGCTCGGGTCAACGGGGCACACCTTCGAGATTCTGGCGCTCGTGCTCGGCCCCGCGGAACTCCGCCAGCCCTGGGTGACGCGGGCCGCCGAGCGGCTCGTCAGCATGCTCGAACGGACGGCCGACATCGACGTCGAATGCGGCGGGCTCTACCACGCCGCTCACGGCCTGGCGATCTACCGTCGTCGTCTCTGCGGCGATGATTCGGCGACCCTGGGCAGGGCTGACAGCCCCTTGCTTTGCCAAGCCGGCCGGCAGTGATAGGCTTTTTCCGGGGCAAGGTCGCGTCCAGTCCGTCTCCGGATGACCCATACCGTGCACGGGCTGATTTTTTTCTACATCCAGAAGTTTGCCGACTCGCTCTCGGTCGGCCGTTCATCGGTCTCGGCGGCTGCCGGGATTTCGGGGGCCGCGAGGAATGAGCGGGGTCGCTACCTGCCCTCCGGCGTCTACTCTGACGCCGAAGCCGTCGCCCTGCTCGAATCGATCGCCGAAACACGCGGGGAGCCGCTCGGGGAGACCGCGACCAGTTTTGGGGAGTTTCTGGCGCCCCACCTCGTCAAAGTGGCCGGCAGCCTGGCCGATCCGGCCTGGCGGACGCTCGACCTCATCGAGCATACCGAGGAACTGATTCACGCGATGGTGCGGACGACCCAGCCCGGGGCCGAGCCGCCGGTGCTCGAGGCGGTGCGGGTGGGCCCGCAGGAACTTCACCTCGTCTACAGCTCCCGCCGGCGGCTCTGCCCGCTGGCCATCGGTCTCGTCAAGGGGCTCGCCCGACACTACGGCGACACCGTTGAGATCGAGCAGCCGAGTTGCATGCTGCGGGATGACCCGTTTTGCTCCTTTGTGATCCGGGTGGCCGGCAACGAGACCCAGGCCTCCCACTCGCCGCTCTGCGAGACGGTCGTCTTGCCGCCGGGAGCCGCCGCCTCGGCCGCTGCGATGCTCTCCGATCCCGGGCTCCTGCCCGATGACTCCGGCCCCAGCGACGACCCGCTGCCCGATCGGATCGGCGGCCACCGAGTTCTCGGGCTGATCGGAGCGGGCGCCATGGGCCGGGTCTACCTGGCCCACGACGAACAACTCGACCGGCGGGTGGCGATCAAGGTGATGAACCGGAGTCGGGCTCGCGATCCCGGCGCGCGGCAGCGATTCCTGCGGGAGGGGCGAGCTGCAGCCGCCGTGGAGCATCCGCACGTGCTCGCCATCCATGCAGTCGGTGAGGAAGACGGCCTCCCCTACATCGTCATGCAACTGCTCGACGGGACGACGCTCGCGGCCCATCTGGCCGCCAGCGGACCGCCACCGCTCGCCGAGGTCTTGCGGGTTGGCCGGGAGATCGCCGAGGGGCTGGTGGCCGCTCACGCCAGGGGTCTCGTCCATCGCGACATCAAGCCCGACAACATTTTCCTGGAGGGTGTCGACCGGCGGGTCCGGATCATCGACTTCGGCCTGGCGCGGGCAGCCGAGGACGACACCGCAAAGCTCACCGTCGAGGGGGCTGTCGTGGGCACGCCCGCCTACATGCCGCCGGAGCGGATCGGCGAGGAGTCCCTCGATGCCAAGAGCGACCTCTTCGGCCTCGGCGTAATGCTTTATGAAATGCTCGCCGGCCGGCTTCCCTTCGACGGCAACTCGATGGTGGCGATGCTGGCCTCGATTGCCCGGGGCAGCCCGCTGCCGCTGCCGAAAGCGGCGCCGGCGACCCCGCCGGAGGTCTGCGACCTGGTGATGCAACTGATGGCACACCGCAAGGAGGATCGCCCGGCCGATGCCCGCAGCGTCGCGGCCGAGCTCGGCCGGCTGGAGCGACGCTTCGGCAGCCCCGGCTGATCGGTCATCCGGCCGCGGTTCCTGCCAGCCGCTCCCGCACCGCCGCGACGAGCGTGGCGATATCGCCCTGCCAGTCGATCGTCGCGGCCGTCTGGGCGGCCATGTCCTTGAACTGGGCGGTGCCGCCCTTGAACTCATCGCTGCCGATCACCAAGGCCGCCGGGATTCCCCGCTTGTCGGCAAGCTTGAGCTGCTGGCCGAGCTTTCTGGGCTCGGGGAAAAACTCGACGGCGATCCCCGCCTGCCGAAGGGCGGCAGCGATCGCCAGGTAGTCGTTCACATGGGCCGGATCGAAGTGGGCCAGAAACAGCTCGGCCGGCGTCTCGCGGGCCGGCGCCTGACCGAGTTCCTCGAGCCCGGCCAGCAGCCGGTCGATCCCCAGCGACGCCCCCACGCCCGGCAGCGGCTGCTTGGTGTAGAGCCCGGCAAGATTGTCGTAGCGGCCGCCGGAGCAGACGCTGCCGAGCGACGGAAGCTCGTCGAGAAAACTCTCCAGCACGATCCCCGTGTAGTAGTCGAGCCCGCGGGCAATTCCCGGGTCGATCACCAGCCGACCGGACGGCACGCCGGCCGCTTGGGCCCCAGCCACAATCCCCTCGAGGGCCGCCACCCCAGCCCCACCCCGCCCTTCTCCCGCCAGGTCGGCCAGCCGGGGGAGCACCTCCGCGTTCGGGCCGGTCAGTTGGGCCATCTCCAGAAGCGTCGTCGTCGCCGCCTCGGCCACCCCCTGCTCCGCCAATTCGGCAGCCACCTTTTCGGGCCCTGCCTTGGCGAGTTTGTCGAGGCTCCGCAAAACGCCGGTGGCCTGCCCGGCCAGGCCCAGCCGTTCGAGGATTCCGGCCAGGACCCGCCGATCGTTGATCCGGATCGTGAACCGCTCCAGGCCGATGGCGGCCAGGAGGTCGTGGACGACCAGCACCATCTCGAGATCGGCCACGGGGCTGGTCGTGCCGATCGTGTCGAAGTCGCACTGCATGAACTCGCGGTAGCGGCCCCGCTGGGTGTTCTCACCCCGCCAGACCGTCGCCATGTGATACCGCTTGAACGGCAGGCCTAGTTCGTGGGCATGCTGGGCGGCGAAGCGGGCGAAGGGCACGGTCAGGTCGAACCGCATCCCGACCTCCCGGCCGCCGTGATCGACGAACCGGTAGAGCTGCTTGTCGGTCTCGTCGCTGCCCTTGCCGGTGAGGACCTCGAGGTATTCAAGCGCCGGCGTGTCGATCGGCGCGAAGCCGTAGGAGCGGTAGATCCGGCGGGCCACCTCGAGCAGCCGCTCCCGGGCCAGGGCCTGCGCCGGCAGATGGTCGCGAAACCCCTTGAGCGTGCGTGGCTGGATCATCAGAGGACTTGCAGGAGCGGCGGCTTGGGGCCACGAATCGATTGGTCGCGGTTCTTCTTGCGGCGGCCGTCGCCCAGCGTTTCACCGCCGACTCCCAACACGGCATCCATGTATTCCACCACCTGCTCGGGCGTTTCGAAATACTGGTCGTAGACCCATTCGTCCTCATACTCGCAATCGTCGGTGGTGTACTCCCGGCAGATCGGCGGACGGGTCTCGTAGATCCCGCAGCGATGGTCGTCCTGGAGATGCTTGCAGACGGTGTGCACGCAGACGTACCACTCCCCCTCTTCGGTGAAGACGGTCGCCTGGTCGTGGAGGAGGAACCAGCGGATGTACTCGAACTCCTCGCGGGTGGTCGGGGTTTCCAGGGGAAGGGCAAAGTAGCGGCAGCACTTGGCCGTGCAGAACTCGCAGAGCACCTTGTCCTGGGGCACGTCCTCCCGCTTCGGCTTGGACGGGAGCACCGGCAGTGGGATGTCGGCAAGTGGCATTATTCAAGACTCCTTCCTGGACTCGGCACCGTGGCCGACACTATAGCGAACTGCGCCGGGGTATACTGCCGGGCCCGAGGAAAGGAGTCTGCTCGATGCCGAAGCGGTGGCATGTACGTCCTCACGACGCGGCGGCCGTGGCCGCCCTCGAGCGATCGACCGGGGTGCCGAGCCTTGTCGCCGCGCTCTTGGTGAGCCGAGGGGTCACCGATCCGGCCGCCGTGAAGGCCTTTTTGAGCGGCACGCTCACCGACCTGCGTGATCCTGAAACCCTGCCGGGCGTGCCCGCGGCGGCCGACCGGATCCTGGCGGCGGTCCGGGCCGGTCGGCAGGTCGTGATCTATGGCGACTACGACGCCGACGGGATGACGGCCACAGCGATCCTCGTCGGCTGTCTGGAAGCCCTCGACGCCACCCCACGGTGGTATGTGCCCAACCGCTTCGAGGAGGGCTACGGACTCAACGCCGAGGCCCTCGAAAAACTTGCCGCCGAGGGGGCGAGCCTTGTCGTTACGGTCGACTGCGGTATCGCCAGCGTCGCCGAGGCGGCCCGGGCCAAGGAACTCGGGCTCGAACTGATCATCACCGACCATCACGCCTTCGGCGACACGCTCCCCCAGGCCGACGCCCTCGTCCATCCCCGGCTGCCCGGCAGCGAGTATCCCTTCGGCGACCTCTGCGGGGCCGGCGTCGCGTTCAAGCTCGCCTGGGCGATTGCCACGCGGGCCGCCGGGGCGAAGCAGGTCACACCCCGGCTCCGCGAGATGCTCCTGCGGAGCGTGGGCCTGGCCACGCTGGGCACGGTCGCCGATGTCGTGCCGCTGCTCGATGAAAACCGGATCATCGTCCGGCGGGGCCTCGAGTGCCTCCGGCAGCGGGGCGGCCCGGGACTCGACAAGCTCCTGGAACTGGCCAGCCTCGATGAGAAGCGGGCCCTCGACAGCGAAGACGTCGCCTTCCGGCTCGCCCCCCGGCTCAACGCGGCCGGCCGGTTCGGCGAGGCCGCCAAGGGCATCGAACTCTTGACGACCACCGATGTCACGAGGGCTGAAAATCTGGCGACCTACGTCCACGAGCTCAACGTCCGCCGGGGCACCGAGGAGCGGAGCATCCTCCTGGCGGCCGCCAAGCAGGCCCTTGAACAGTTCGACCCCGAGGCCGACGCGGCGCTCGTCCTGGCCGACCGCGGCTGGAACGCGGGGATCGTGGGAATCGTGGCGGGCCGGCTGGCCGAGCGGTTTCACCGGCCGGTGGTCGTGATCGCCCAGGGAGCCCACGAAGGGCTCGTCGCCTCGGGGAGCGTGCGGAGCGTGCCCGGCTTCGACGTCCACGCGGCACTGATGCCCTGCCGGGAGCTGCTGGTCTCGTGCGGTGGCCATGCTGCCGCCGCCGGGCTGCGGGTGGACGAGCACCGGATCGACGCGTTTCGCGAGGCCTTCGTGGCGGAGGTCGCCGCCCGGATGCCGGCGGCGCTCCGCCGGGCCCAGCTCTCGCTCGACGGCGAGACGACGCTGGCAGGCCTCTCGCTCCATGCCGTCGAGCAGATCGAGCAGCTCGCCCCCTTCGGCCAAGGCAACCGCCGGCCGATGCTCTGCGCCTCCGAAGTCGTGCTCGCCGAGTCACCGCGAACGATCGGCGGCGGGGGCCGCCACCTCTCGATGCGGCTGGTGCAGCACGGCGCGGAGATCCGCGGCGTGGCCTTTGGTGGTGCCGACTGGCTACCGCATCTGCCCGCGCCGGGCGAGCCCTTCCACGTCGCCTTCAAGCCGAAGATCAACGAGTTCCGCGGCCGGCGGACCGCCGAGATGGAGGTAATCGACTGGCGGCCGGCGGGCATCGAGATCGCCACCGACCTGCCGCAGCCCGCCGCTGCGGCCACGTGACCCGGAGCATGCGATGAACTGCCTCCTCGCGTCTGATTGGCCTCGTTCGGGTCTTGCCCGCCGGCTTACCCTGCTGGCCGTCCTGGCCGTTGCCTGGCCTTGGTCAGCCCGAGCCGACGATTGGCCGCAATGGATGGGCCCCCGACGGGATGGCATCTGGCGGGAGACGGGCCTCGTCGAGTCGCTTCCGGCCGACGGCCTGCCGGTGAAGTGGCGGGTGCCCGTGAACGGGGGCTACTCCGGGCCGGCCGTCGTCGGCGGCCGCGTCTATCTGATGGACTACGAGCGGCCCGAGGGTGATCTTGCCAACAGCCCAAATGACCGCAGCGAGGTCGCCGGCCGGGAGCGGGTTCTCTGCTTCGATGCCGGCACCGGCGAGCTCATCTGGAAGCATGAATACGACTGTCCTTACGCGATCTCCTACGCATCCGGCCCGCGGTGCACGCCCACCGTGGCCGACGGCAAGGTCTACGCGCTTGGTGCCGAGGGCAATCTGACCTGCCTCGACGCCGACACGGGCAAGCTGCTCTGGACCAAAGACTTCAAACGCGACTACGCCGCTCCCACGCCGCTCTGGGGCTTCTGCGGCCATCCGCTCGTCGAGGGCGATCTGCTGATCTGCCTGGTCGGTGGCGAGGGCAGCGTGGCCGTCGCCTTCGACAAGGAAACCGGCGCCGAGCGGTGGCGGGCCATCACCGCGAGCGAGAGCGGCTACTGCCCGCCAACGATGATCGAGGCGGGAGGTGACCGCCAGCTGATCATCTGGGATGCCGACAAGCTCAACGCTCTCGAGCCGGCGACCGGCCGGCTGCTCTGGTCACAGCCGCTCAAGCCCGACTACGGGATGTCGATCATGGCCCCACAGGTTGCCGACACGCCAACGGGTCGCGTCCTCTTTGCCAGCGGGATCGGGGGCGTGGGAGCGCTATTCCAACTCTCCGCCGACGGCTCCCCGCCAAGCCTGCTCTGGGCAGGGGAGCCGAAGACTGCCGTCTACTGCGCCAACAGCACGCCCTTCATCGCCAATCAGACGATCTACGGCTGCGACTGCTTCACGAGCAACCTGACGGCGGTCGATCTCGCGACGGGCGACCGGCTCTGGGAGACGCTCGAGCCGACGACTGGCGGCGAGCGGCGAAGCCGGCACGGCACGGCATTCCTGGTGCGGCAGGATCCGCCGGGCGACGGCACGCGGACCTGGATCTTCTCGGAGACTGGCGACCTGATCCTGGCGAGGCTCACGCCGGAGAAGTATCAGGAACTCGGCCGGATGCACCTCCTCGACCCGACCAACGAGTGCTTTGGCCGCGAAGTCGTCTGGAGCCACCCGGCCTTCGCGGGGAAGTGCATCTTTGCCCGCAACGACCGCGAACTCATCTGCGTCGACGCCGCGAAGGCTGCGACACCTGCAACGACCGAATAAGCA
>Ga0075477_10001747_pt1 | contig 10225 bp, 3 predicted proteins | sample DEB08_DNA_FD_76338 | JGI IMG/M metagenome (GOLD analysis project Ga0075477, IMG submission 76338) | Aqueous microbial communities from the Delaware River and Bay under freshwater to marine salinity gradient to study organic matter... | ecosystem: Environmental > Aquatic > Marine > Coastal ...
GTGCCCTGTTGCAGCAGCCCGTTTTGCCTCCAGCGGGGGCGGGGCGGGGCGGGGGCGGCGGGCAGGGGCAGTTCGAGCGCCAGGGAGCGGGGCCGGGCGGGGCTTTGGCGGGTTTGCCACGCATCTGTCGTGCACATCTATATCCATATGTGTATATATATGTATAACACGCATGCGTGCGCGTGTGTGCGTAGCGTATATATATGTTATATATATATATATGTGTGCGTTATATTTATTTTCAGGATGATGCAAGCGCGCGCAGACAAAGTGTTTGTGGTGCACGCGACCTCGCAACGCAAGCAAACGTTTCGTAATGTTTGGGTCCCGGTCGCCCCGGGGACCGTTTTGCTTCGCAGGTGCTTCTCGCTGCTGCAGTTGCCGGCGCCGCAGCTGCCGGCGCTCCGTTTCAGGCGCCCCGCCCTTCCTCTCGAATTGCGGCCTCTGGCCGGCCGCTCTCCTCAGAGCGCGGCCTCTGGCCAGCGACTTGCCAAGGTAAGCCCCAAACCATGCCAACGATACCTTTTTACGGTTGCCAAATTAGATGCGTTCGCATGTTTAGCAATTGTGAACTTAGCCGTTGTATGATGAGACTTGGCAAAGATATATTGTCATAGGTTGTGATTCGCTTTTTCCTGCATTAGGATAGGCCATATTCGTATGCCATATCATATAGTTATATGATGTCTCATAGCCGCTGTATTGCATATATAATGCAATGTGCGTATGGGCACCCTCGCGGACCCCGCGAGCGACCATTCCAGAATCGGTGAAGAATTTGTGCAGCGTTTTTGCGAGTCAGCAGCATGTGCGAGAATCCTGCCAGAATGTGCGAGAATGCTCCCGGCATCGGTTTCAGCAAAACATCCATGCTGCCACAGCTTCGGCTCAAGCGCGTAGCCTGAGATGTTCAACGCGTTTGGGCAGGCATGGATTACCTGAGCTCTGCCTCAGGTGCCTCAACTGACCCAGGCAATTGCGAACGCAGCAAAAGTGGCAAGGGTGGGGCCTCTGGCCTGTCAGGTGCGGCCTCTGGCCAGACCAAGGGTGTGGCCTCGGGCCGGGCTAAGGGCGGGGCTTCTGGCCAACACTGGTATCAGGCCTCTGCGGCTGCGCTTCACGACCTGAGCTCTGGCGGGTCGTCGCGCAGCGGCCCAGAGTGCAGCTCAGAGGATGACCCAACGCAGCCGGCCCTGGGCGAAACTGATGCCCCAAGACCATTGCGTCGCAGGCCAAGGGGCACTTTTGAAGACACGGGTGTTTGCAGCAGCCGCCTCCCCAGGGATGCGAAGCGCAAGTTCACCCACGTGCAGGCCCAATTGCGAGATCGAGCGGCGGAGGCCGAAAAAAAATTACGGTCCGTGGCAGCCGCCTGGGATAAGGGCCAGCTGCGCAGGGGCGAGCGTCTTGACGCTACGGCCTTGGGCCAGAAACGTGTCCGCCGTTGGCGCGGCAATTGGACGCACCCAAACGCCTGGACTCTCCAGGGGACGCTGGAGCTCGCGTTTTCTCGTGTCGGGCAATTGTCACCCAACGCAAATACGCTTCGGCAGACGCGCCGGCCACTCGATGCCATTGCTGCAACCTCGTTAGCGGCGTCTTTCCACCAGGAGGAGGCATGCCGGATGTTTATTGCATCCATGCGGGCTCTGCCCAGCCCTCCGCGCTGGCTGATGGTGGAGCGGACGCACGATTGCACCCCGATCCGGGTGGAGTTTGGGAATCTGCGCTGGCTCGGAGAAGTGGCCAGGTATTGGGTGCGAGAGGGTGGTGCTCAGAAGTGGCGCCTGCTGACTGCAGCGGAGATGATGGATCAGGCGATGCCCTCCCATGGCATCGTCGAGTCGATGGCGCAGACGCTCCGGTTATGGTGGCCGTCTGCGGCTTCAGGCCAGTATGTGGCTTCAGGGCAATCTGCGGCATCAGGCCAGTCTGCGGCTCAAGCTGCGGTGCCTGTGGAGACTCACTCGCTTCGGTGCCGGCCTTGTTTCCTTGAGCGTGGGACGGGCTCAAACATGTTTGCGGCCTTGGATGCAGCATTCCCTTCGCTGGGCATGCAGCAACTGCTGGATGCCACGAAAGCAGGCGTCGACTTAGTCTTCTTGTTTATCGGTTCTGATTTGCATTCTGCCTGCGGGCGCTTGAAACAAGAAGTAGCGCGCAGGGCTTTGCTTCACAACGCGGCAGCTACGGCCTCGGGCCAGAAGAAGGCTGCTACGGCCTCTAGCCAGAACAAGTCTGCTACAGCCCCTGGCCAGAACAGGGCTGCTACGGCCTCTGGCCAGGGCCATGTTGTTCTCATCGATGGCCAATGCTGCTCACACATTTTGCACAGGGAAGTCGAGGCAACGTTTGCCACAGCCGAGTTGATCCCAAAATTGTATGCCACTTCTTTCTGTTGCTCGCTGCGGGATGTTTACGCGAAGGTGGTGGCACAGTTGGGAGCCATCGTGCGAGAGGACTTAGATGTAGGCTTTTTTCCTCGCACTCGGCCGCCGGATCTGGGCGAACACGCCCGCGCCATTGTCGAGCTCACGCTGCTGCGGATCAAGCACACGCGCGCTGACCGTGAGGATGGGGACAGCGCGGCTTCAGGCCAGCACAGCACGGCCTCAGGCCAACACAGCGCGGCCTCAGGCCAGCTAGAGCTCTGCGAGGAGTATTTGCAACTCTTCAATGGCGATGTGCGCCTGCCCCGCATCGAGCACTATTGTCATATTGAGGGTTGTTGCACATCGGCCTCGGGCCAGCCTCATGACAAACAGACTGCTGTTCAGCGAGTTATGAAAGTTCTCATTGCCACATGTTTTGCGGACATCGGCAAGGACCTCCCCTCCATTACGCGGTGGTATACTTTTGCGCCTCACCTGGCGAGGCAGCTGCTGGGTCACCTCACGCACCGTGTGCTGGGACGGGTGCTCACCCGGGCTTACACCCACGAAGCAGCTGCGGCCTCTGGCCAGGCAGCGGTTGCGGCTTCCGGCCAGGGTGAGGAATCATCCTTCCACGCAGCAGTTAATAATAGAAAGACGCAATCCCTAGAGTTCCTGCGCGCGCATGAGGAGGCTGCTCGGATCATGGGCTTAGCAGTGCTGGCCACCGCCCCTCTGGATCATTTGTCGCATCGCTTGCAGCGTTTGGATAACGTTGGCGGATCAATGCTGGAACTGACGTCCACGAATGGATGCTTACAGCGTTGCCAGGCGAGCCTTGTTGACAGCTTGTGTCCCTGGTTGGCAAGCTCTGTCGGCGGTTTCTTGCCAGCCTTGGCCTGGCACCTGTCCTTGGCTGATGGGGCCACAGGCAGGGACGGCGATGGCCAGACAGTCAAATCTGCGGCCTTGGGCCATTGTCTGGAAGGCGAGCGCATTGGGGAGCCAGCAGAGCCTGCGGCCTTGGGCCAGTGTCTGGAAGACGAGCCTGTTGGGGAGCCAGCCCAGCTTGCGGCCTCAGGCCAGTGTCTGGTAGACGAGGCCCGTGCGGCAATTGTTTCTTTGGCTGCCGCTGTCTGGTGCCGCTTGGAGTGCAAATACCAGTCTTGGCCATGGCGCTTGCTGGCTGGCCATCTCATGGGCAGCGCGGACCGCGCTGCATTGCACATGGAATTCGCCATTGCTCCTAAGTGTTGTCTCGACCAATGGTTTGGCGAACCGTTGCGTGATTCCGTGGTCGCCGGCCAGGATGCGGCCGCGGGCCAGGGTGCGGCCTCCGGCCAGTCAGCAACAGCCGCCGGCGCCGCCCTAGATGAGCCAGAGATGCAAGCCGCTTTGTCCACAGTGGCGCGTCGGTTGAAGGCAACGAATATGAACCTAGAGGGCGAGATCTCGGAGATCCGGGCCTCAGTCCCTGTTGCGAAGCGGGCGCCGAACGCTGAAAAATTATGTTATCTATCGCATTTGGCTTCGCTGATGAAGGATCATGTGGCGCAGGGTTTGCCTGATATGCGAGGCCAGGGTGCCCGGAAGCGCCTGCTTGGAGAGGGCGTGCCTTTGGAATGCCGACCAAGCATTCAGCGTTGCGGCCTCAGGCCAGACATGGCGTGGCAGAATGCCCAGATGAGGGCGTGGCATTTGGACCACCCTGGCGCAACGAAGGCTCAAAGCTATTCACGGCGCGCAGCTCTGGCAAAGGAGTGGCATGGCTACACTCCAGAAGAACGCCGATTGGCAGCCTCTGCTTGCGCCCAGCAAAACCTCGAGCCAGCGAGTGCGGCCTTGGACCAGGAAGCAGCAAGCACGGCCTCGTGCCAGCAGGCTGAGTATGAAGCAGCAAGTGCGGCCTCAGGCCAGGAAGACCTTTTCAACCCTGGGTCCACCAAGTGGCCAGTGCGCGAGGAAGTATTACGCAATTTGTTAAAAACCCACTGCTCAGGTAGTTGCGATGGCGTTGCTTCTAAAGCAGAACGGCTTCGTAAAAAAGTGGCGCGGGAATTGCTTGTCAAAGATCGCGGAGATATTCCCGACGATCGGGTGTTTCACCACCGGCTGTCTTGCAGCGAGTTGCACCCAGGCGTGTGCGCAACAGCAGACGCCGCAATCTACGACTCTGTGCGGGCATTGGCCTTGAGTTTAGAGCGTTGCCTGGGCGGCCACACAGTTCATAAGTTCATCCGACTGGAGGAGCCGCCTGCGGCCGCCGGAGAGCCTGCGACCTCGGGCCAGGGTGCGGCCTCGGGCCAGGGTGCGGCCTTGGGCCAGGGCCCGGCGTCACGCCGGGCAGAGGTGTTATACTTTTACATCGCCCGAAGGCGAGCAAGGCGGCTGCACATGCAGGTAACACACGTGCTGGCCAGTTGCATTGTGTTTGCTGATGGCGCAATTGGTCTAAAGCAGCGGAAGCCGAGGTCCTGGGAATTTGTGTCTTTATGCGGGGTTGCCAAGCAGGTGCTGCAGCGCGGTTGGGGATCGGTCCGCGTGTCCCTCATCGGCCATGAGAACTTGGGTTGGACAGCCGTTCGGCCAGCGAAAGTGGCATCTAGCTGGGATGTGTGGCCGCGGATGTTTGAAGTAGCGCGCCCTCTGGACAGGCGCCGGGGATTGCACATAGATGAGGGTGGGCCCAGGAAGCCTCGTCGCAGGCAGGGGGGCGTGAAGATTGTCAAGCCCTTGGCTGGGATTGCGGTGGGCCCGGAAGGCGAGGAGGCCCAAATCCAAGCCGAGCCTGATCCATGGCTGCCTGCGTCGGACGATGGCGAGGATGCTCATGCTGATGAGGATGGCCCAGTGGAGGTGCCACATTGGGCCGCAGAGGCAATCGCACGGGCAGTGCAGTCGGCACCGGGCCAGCCTGATTCTTTGAATCAGCTGCCCAGCCCTGCCCCAGGCCCAGGCCAGCCTAGCCCTGTAACGGCCCTTGGCCAGCCTCCAAGCCTTGTTGCGGCCCCAGGCCAGCAGCACGGCCAGGAAACGCTAGCAGACTCAGGCCAGCCGCCACCTGCAGCCTCAGGTCAGCAACGACGGCCCCAGGCCAGTCGCGCCGAGGGCATTAGTGATTGGCAGCGATTCCCAGTGCATGATGAGCAGGGCGCGTTGATTGGCCAGCTGGTGTGGGACAATCTGCAAAGCAACATGAGCGCGCATTGCCACCATTGTGACCATGCCTCGGCTCGCACCCATTGCCGAACAGATCGCCTCATCAAGCTTGGGCAGAGCCGGCCGCTAGGATTTCTGACGGCTTGGCTGCTTGATGCAAAGAACCATGCAGGGAAAAAGTCGCATCAGGATGCCAAGAAAGAGCTCGGCAAATCACAATGTTTGCCGCGCCGGCAGCAGGCCCGTGCATGGTTGCATTCTTTGGAGGGCTCAGAGGCTGTCTTCGCCAGAGAGTGGGCATGCGAAGACGGGGAGAACTCTGAGCCAGAAGTTGTCTCTGGTTTCCGCAAGTCGATGGCGTAATCTCCTTGCGGCCTCGGGCCGGCTGTGCCTCATTGCGGCCTCGGGCCACCTGTGCTAACAACCTTGCGGCCTCGGGCCAGTTGTGCTAGAACCGCGAGGGGCGCCAAACTTTTGTAAGGTTTCTGGCCTTAGGCCCAGTTATGCCTGGATCCGAGATGCGCCATTGAGAAAAAGACGCATAGATATCAGAATCCGGTAGCGCAGGCAGGTGCGGCGCCGGGCCAATTTCAGCAGCAGCAGAGGGTCAGGAGCAGAAAGCCCAGGGACAGATGGGCGGCGACAGTTTCAGCACAACTGGGCAGCCGGAGATGCGGCCTGGGGCCAGCCACTGGGAGATGTGGGAGGAGATGCAGCAGGAAATTCTGAGTCGATACCAAGCAATTTCTGAGTGCTCAAGATGGGGCGAGGTAAGGCCAAGCCCAAGGCCGAGCCTCAGAGCACGCAGAGGGGTGATGTGCGACAGCTCTTTGCTCGTCAAGCCGCGGCTAACGCAGCAGAGAAGTATGCGCAGCCAACGAAGCGCGCTCGCCGTGTTGACTCGGCTCTGCCGTCCGCAAGTGCTGCCGCGGCCGCCGGACAGACCCGCAGGGCAGACATGCTGATGGATGCGGTTGGGCTGGATGCCGCAACGGTGCCGCAGACGGAGAAGACTGCAGCAGAGCCGGGCGCAGAGGTGCAGACAGCGGTGGGGGAGGTGAACATGAAGGAGGACATGTGCCCGCTGCTGGAGCCAGGCACGCCGACAGCTCTGCAGTCGGCAAGTGCTGCTGCGGCCTACGGCCAGACCCTCAGGGCAGACATGCCAACGCACTCAGCCCTGCCGTCTGCAAGTGCTGCTGCGGCCTCCGGCCACCAGCTGGATGCCGCAGCGTCGCCGCAGAAGGAAAAGACCCACATGGAGCCACGCCTGCTGACGCATGCAGCAGAGCCGAGCCCCCTGATGGTGCCGCAGACGGAGAATGTCGAGATGGAGCCAGGCCAGCCAGTGCATGCAGCAGAGCCGAGTGCCGAGTCTGAGGTGCCAGGCGAGGTGATGGCGGGCAAGGCTCTGGCGGACCAGCAGAAGAAGGCAGTGGGAGGTGTGGCCTTGGGCCGCTTGAGCCAGCAACTGGAAGATGCGACCGTCAACCAGAAGCCTCGCGCCGGCCAGTTGGAGCAGCCAGCAGAAGATACGGCCTTGAAGCCAGCATGGGTCTTGAAGCCTGGGGGAGATGCGGCCTCGGGCCAGCCTCGTGCCAGCCAACTGGAGCAGCCAGCGAAAGATACGACCTTGAAGCCAGCCCGGGTGCTGAAGGCCCATGATTCCACAGTGTCTGTGACAGGATCATGCTTCGATGAGATGTCGGATTCGCCGCTCACCAACCCCGCCAGCGACCATGAGCATGACGGCACTGGGCCGCCTGGGCCAGCCATCGGCGACAACATGACGGCCCTGGGCGAGCCATCGCCAACACTGGCGAAGCTGGAGGCTCCCGGGAATTAGCGGTCGGGGCGTAAAAAAAAAGTCCGAAGCAAAAGTCCGAAGGCCTGTCACCTAATTCCCCCGTCCCCCCGCCACTAATTATTTAGCGTTTTTTTACGCATAGGAATTAGCGGTTGGGGGACAGGCGAATTAGCGGTCGAGGCGTAAAAAAAAAGTCCGAAGCAAAAGTCCGAAGCCCCGTCACGTAATTCCGCGCCTTGCGCCACGCAGTTCTGAGCCCCCAGGTTCCGTTGCTGCGGGAATTGCTGGACAAGCAGGTGGCAAAGTTGTCCATGGAGGACATTTGCCGCCTTCGCGGCGGCGTGGAAGCGCTCCACAGCGCTTGCGACGGGCGGTTGCGTGTGGGCACCGCCTGTGCTGGCACTGATCTGTTCATCGGGTGCTTGGAATCAGTTGTCGCGTTGTGGGAAGAGCTCTTTGGGATTTCTTTTGGAATCTCGCATTGTTTTTCCTGCGAGAACGTAGATTTCAAACAGGACTTCATTCTGGACCACTGGAATCCAGAGTTATTTTTCCCAGATTTAATGAAGCTCCATTTGGATTCGACAGAGGATATTCGCGGCAGGTCCTGCGGCGTTCCGCCAGTCGATGTGTTTGTGTGCGGCATAGAGTGTGATTCGATCTCGGCGCTTTCCTGCAACGCGTCCAAAAACAGGACATGCATCGAGCTGGAGGCGGGGCGGACCGGCTCGACCGCCGCCGCGTGCATGCGGTATGTCCGGAAACACCGCCCAGCTGTTTGGATCGCTGAGAACGTGAAATCCTTGGCAACCAAAGGGCCTGACGGCAAGAGCAACCTCAGCCAGCTCATCACGCTGGCCAATGAGGTTGGCTACCTTGTGCGGGCGCAGGTCATGGAGACCCAGCGATACGGGTTGCCCCAGAGCCGCAGCAGGTATTACCTCGTCGGCGTGCTGGTCTCCCCTGGCCCTGTGAACCAGCTCCGCGAAAAGTTTGAATGGCCTGGTTGGGTGCATGGCTTCGACGCCCTTCTGAGACAGGTGCAGGTGCCACCTGTGCCGTTTGAGCGCGTCGTGCTGCCCAATGGCCATGAGCTGGTTGAGCTGGCACACGCGGCACGGCCTCTGGCCAGCGACAGCAGGAGGAAGCCGAAAGCAAAAGCAACGGCCTCAGGCCAGCGCGCTGCGGCCTCTGCCCAGTCCCAGCCAGCTGCGGCCTTTGGCCAGTCCCAGCCAGCTGCGGCTTCTGGCCACTCGCAAGAAGCTCCGGCCTCTGGCCAGTCCCAGCAAGAGTCCAAGGTTGCAGTCCCCCAGTACCATGTGGACCACCTAGAGAAATACATGGGGGTGGGTTTGGCATGGCCGCCAGAAGCGCATTGGACACCCGAGTTTGAAGCAAAGACCCAGTGTTTGTCCAACCGGATGCGAGAGATCCTGTGGTATGTCGAGCATCAGCAGGGCCCGGCTAGATCACTGAAGTCTCTGAGCTTTCGGGATCTCAACATGACAATTGGTTGGTCTTATGATTGGGACGCCATTTGCCCTTGCATTGTGTCAACATCTACCCTCTGGGTTCGTGGCACCATGCCCGCTACGGTCTCTGACCAACGAGCCGCTACGGTCTCTGACCAGTGCGCCGCTACGGTCTCTGACCAGCGAACCGCGCTCTGTGACACGGCCTCTGGCCAGGCAGTCCAATGTGTGGACCATGTTCTCACCGGGGAGGAAGCGCTTGCGTTGCAAGGTTTTGATTACACGCTGCAGTCCCGCGCGCCAGACCTTCACAAGTGGAGCCAAAAGGAGAAAATAGATCTGGCCGGCAATGCTTTTTCTGCGTCGTCTGTCCTCCCATTGCTCGTGGCCTTGGCCACTTGGGCACCGTTGCCTGCTGCCTTTGAAGCCCGCGTCTCTGACCAGGGAGAGGTTACGGCCTATGGCCAGCAAGACAGCATGGATGGGGTGGCTCTCAGCCAGGCGTCCGACGGAGCAGAAGAGGGCGGCGAGGAGGAGACCCAGAGCCAACCTGATTCGGTTCACTCCTGTGAATCAGGCGTGTCTGTGGCAGACTGAAGTGCTGCTACGGTCGCTGACAAGCGAACCGCGCTCTGTGCTGCTACGATCTCTGACCACCGAGCCGCGCTCTGTGCTGCTACGGTCTCTGACCAGCGAACCGCGCTTTGTGACACGGCCTCTGGACAGGCAGTCCAATGCGTGGATCATGTTTCACCAGGGAGGAAGCGCTTGCGTTGCAAGGTTTTGATTACCGGACATTGCCGGCTCAATGCGTTGGCGTAAAAATATTGTCATGTCATCCTTGTCTTCTTCACTTGTGGCCTTTATAGCTTTAGTTGTTTCATGCGCTTAAGTCTGTCTGCCTTGGGGCCCCTTGGTTTGACAATTAAGATGGGTTGCAAGCGGCAAGCAAGCATCAGCATTGCAGCTTTAGCGTTGCAGACTTGTTGGGGGCAGGCTGCTATGGCGAAGTCGGTGGCCAGCAGCAAGAAGAGCAAGAAGAGCAAGAAGAAGCTCGCCGCGGCCGACGCAAAGGCCATCAGCATGCGCAAATCCTCGCGACGTCCCGTGTTGTTTCAACGCAGCCCCGAAACCCTTGGTTGTTTCAACAGAGCCGCTGTGTAGACACTGTGTTGTTTCAACGCAGCCCCGAAAACCCTGCGCTGTTTCAACGCAGCCGCTGCGTTGTTTCAACACAGCCCCGAAAGCCCTGTGTTGTTTCAACACAGCCGCTGTGTTGTTTTAACACAGCGTCGAAGCCCTGTGTTGTTTCAACGCAGCCGCTGTGTTGCTGTGTTGTTTCAACACAGCCCCGAAAACCCTGTGTTGTTTCAACACAGCCGCTGTGTTGTTTCAACACAGCGCCGAAAACCCTG
>Ga0075477_10001750_pt1 | contig 10221 bp, 8 predicted proteins | sample DEB08_DNA_FD_76338 | JGI IMG/M metagenome (GOLD analysis project Ga0075477, IMG submission 76338) | Aqueous microbial communities from the Delaware River and Bay under freshwater to marine salinity gradient to study organic matter... | ecosystem: Environmental > Aquatic > Marine > Coastal ...
AAACTGCTCTATGTGCCAGGGCTCATTGTCTGGCACCATCGCCGCGCCGGTCTTGCGGCGCACCTGAAACAGGTCGGCAACTATGGCCTGCACAGGGGTTTCTTTGCCAAGCGTTTCCCGGAAACGTCGAGGCGGGCCTTGTATTTTGTGCCTATGCTGTTCCTGCTGTTCACGGTCTTCAGCCTGGGCTACCCACTCTACCCCGCGCTGATACAGGCGGCGATCCTGGCGGGCTGGTGCTGCTACGCTGGCGCGCTGCTGATATCACTGACCACGATGGCGCGGCATGAGTCACTATTGATCGGCCTGGTCGCGCTGGGGTACACGTTCTTAAGCCATCTCGCCTATGGCGCGATGTTTCTGCGCGGGCTGCTGACTCGCGAGCTTGTCAGTAAACTGAGGTAATCATGTCCCTGCCACTGATCTCTGTTGTCATCACGACAAAAAACGAGGAAAAACATATCGGCAACTGCCTGGCTTCCATAGCTGACCAGGATTACCCCGCCGATCGCCTCGAAGTGATCGTGGTGGACAACAACAGCGACGACAGGACCAAGGAAATCGCTCGCGAGTACACCGACAAGGTTTACGACAAGGGCCCTGAACGCAACGCCCAGCGCAATATGGGCCTGCTCGAACTGGCCACCGGCGACTACCGGATGTGGATTGATGCTGACATGATTCTCAGCCCATCACTGATCCGTGCCTGCGTTAACACGATCGAGGGCACTGATGATGTTGCCCTGAATGTGCCGGAGATAGTTCTGGGCCAGGGCTTCTGGTCAAAGGTGCGGCGCTTCGAGCGCAGCTTCTATGACAACACCGTGATTGACGGCAGCCGCTTTCTCCGGGCCGGGCCACTGCTTGAGTCAGGCGGTTTCGCCCGCGACTGGATGCACGGGCCGGACGACTGGGACCTCGACAAGAAGCTGAAACAGTATGGTGGCATCGGCTACGTCGATGCAGCAGAGAACACCAGCCTCTGGGGGCCGATTAAGACTTACATTGCCGAGCGTGGCGTCGATCCGGATCAACACGGCATCAGCATTTACCACGATGAGTCAGATTTCGACATGACCTACTACCTCGGCAAGAAACGGCACTACATCACAGATTTCCAGAAATACATTGATCGCTGGGGCGCTGATGACCCCGACCTGAAGAAACAGCTTGGGCTCTGGTATCGCTATTTCGGCGTATTTATCGAGAACGGCAAGTGGCGCAAGATTCTGCGGCATCCGATCCTGTTCCTCGGCATGTGGTACCTCCGCGCCCTGGTAGGATTCCTCTATATCACTCGCGGCCTGCGCGGCGCCTGAAGCAGCGCGGCGACGGACAACCATTCACACGCTGGTGGGCACCGCCCATCCGCTTCCCCATTTTTCGGCCAGTCGCTATGCTATGGTCAATCGCTATTGTCCAAAGCACCGTATAAATCCCGTCGCTTGATCGAATATAGGCCCCGGTAATGCCAAACGTCTGTCTCATCTGCCCACCAAGCCCATTTCTGCTGGATGAACGGGTATTCCCTTTTCTCGGCATCCTGAAGATTGCTTCAGCCTGGCGTGAACAGGGTTGCAGTGTGGAGGTCCTTGATTTGAGCGGTATCGACAACTACCACGATGCAGTCGCCGACTACCTGAACAACACCCCAGAGATTGATTTCATCGGAATTACGGCCACCACGCCGCAGATGCCTAACGCCTTCGCCCTCGGCGAGCTGATCAAGGGTGGCTGGCCGCAGCATAAACTCGTGCTGGGCGGCTCCCACGTTACCCTGATGCACACGGCAGCAAAGAACGAAATTTCGGATGGCATTGAAGACGGCCGGGCGCGCCGCGATATTGACCGGATCAGGCAGTACTATGACGTGCTGGTCTGCGGCGACGGCGAACTCACCCTGAACGAGATCCTCAACCTGAAATCCGGCGTGATTGATGTTGACGACCAGAAATCCCCGATGTTTCTCACCAACGAGTCTTTCAGCACGCTGCCGGAACCCGATCGCAGCCTGATCGATCTCGACAGTTATCACTACTTTATCGAAGGCGAACGGGCGACCAGCATCATCAGCCAGCTGGGGTGTCCGTTCCGCTGCTCGTTCTGCTCCGGACGCAGCAGTCCGTACCTGCGTAAGATCAGGAACCGTTCCTGGCAGTCAGTAGTGCAGGAAATTGAAGCCATCTACCTGACCTACGGCTACAAGGGCATCATGCTTTACGACGACGAACTCAACGTCAACAAGAGCATGATCGATCTCATGTACGGCATCGCCAACCTCGCAGAAAAACATGGCATCGAGTTCAAACTGCGCGGCTTTATCAAGGCCGAACTGTTTACGGAAGAGCAGGCCAGGGCCATGTACGCTGCCGGTTTCAGAGTCATCCTGACCGGTTTCGAGAGTGGCGACGATCGCATTCTCGCGAACATCGACAAGATCGCGACCCGGGATGCCAATACCCGCTGCGTCGAGATTGCGAAAAAGCATGACCTGAAGGTGAAAGCACTCATGTCGATCGGCCATGCCGGCGAATCCTACGAGACAATCCAGAACACCCGCGACTGGCTGCTGGAAGTCGAACCGGAAGACTTTGACTGCACGCTGATTACAACCTACCCGGGCTCACCCTACTTCGATCACGCCAGGTGGGACGGCGAAAAGTTTGTCTACACGCATCCGAAGACCGGCGACAAGCTGTTCCAGAAGGACATCAACTACACCGAGGAAGTGAATCACTACAAAGGTATCCCAGGTGAATACACTTCATTCGTCTGGACAGAACACCTGTCAGCTGCTCAGCTGGCGGAGGCACGGGATGAGCTCGAAAAGGATGTCCGTGAAAAGCTGAATATTCCGTTCAATCTGCCGGGCGCTGCCACCAAGTACGAGCATTCCATGGGCCAGGGTAACGTCGCCCTGCCAGACTGGATCCTGCGCAAAGGTGAACCGAATGCCGGTGCAGAACCCATTGCCCCGCTCAGCCTGATTTCCTGACCGCCCCCTATGACAACCCGCCCTCACGATCACAGCAGCGGCGGGGCCGGCTCCCGCGTGCTCTGGAAACCAACCGGTGACCGATGAAGGTTGACGAGGAGCTCCCGGTAGAGTGGCAGCGCTTTGCCATTCTCTTACTGGTTATGACAGGCCTCAGCCTGTTCCACTTCTGGGATTTCCTGTTTGTCTCATGGCACGAGTGGATCTGGGGTATTTCCGCTGCCGCGGACCCGGTCGGCGTCATCGCCCGGGGCTACTCCCTGCACAGCCAGCTGTTCAATGGCTGCGCCACGGTTCACGCCTTCGACAGCTTTCCTTTCGGCGCCGAGTTACCGGCGCAGTACAGTCATTTCATGCGACCGGAATGGTGGGCCATGGCGGGCCTGATGGCATTCCAGGACTCACCCATCGTTGCCTACAACGGCGCCGTCATGATGACGTTTATCGCCAACTTCCTGCTCATCTACTTCGTCGCGAGGCGCTGGTTGCAGCACTGGTACGTGGCACTGATCCCGGCAACGCTCATTACCTACTCGGCCTATACGTTCGCCCATTCCTATGCACACCTGGGCTTGCTCGCTGTTTTCGGGATACCTGTCTTTTTCATTCTGGCAGCCGATTTCCTGCTGGCGCCTTCGCGCCGGCTTGCCCTCGCACTGGGAATCACCGCGGCCCTGAACCTTTACATCAGCGCCTACTATTTCTACTTCAGCCTGTGGATCGGACTCGTCCTGCTGGCTTGTTACACCGTCATGCACGGCCTGTTGCGACGTGATCATCTGCTGCACGCGCTCTGGGCGGTTCTAGGCCTTGCCGTCCTTGCGATACCGTTCCTGCACGATCAGTTGCTGGTGGACTACGCTCAGCACTGGGATATCTCCCAGGTCAGCCGGTCGTTTTCTGAAAATTTCGACCACCTGTACGCCTACTCGGCGAGACCCTCTGACTATGTCGTCTCCAACGTTCACAGCAGCCTGTTCGGCCATCACTATGCGGGCCTGGTCGCCGATCTTGGCAATCGCCGCAACCTTGTCTCAGACGAGCTGCCGATTGCACTGGGTACAGGCATGCTTGTGTTCCTGGCTTACTTCATCGCAACCGCGCCTTTGAGCCGGGTCAATACACCAACGCGGCGGGCAGTTGCGGCGGAGCCGTTTATCTTTACTGCGGCTGGCATCATCATCGCCCTTGCCTTTCTGATGAGTCTGCCGCCCACCCTGCAGATTTCAGGTTTCGACATTCCAATGCTGAATGAGGTACTGAGGGATTACATCCCCTTCAGGTCCTACTCAAGGTTCGCCCTGGTCGTCCTGTGCCTGGCCGCCTTGCTGATGGCACGGGTGATCGATCAAACCAGGCAACCAAAATTCTGGACGCTCGCGGTTGTTCTTTTTGCGACTGTCGAAGTGCACCCCAACTTATATCTTCACCCGACCTATGCAGAGCGAGATTACATTCAATATCTGCGCGATCGGCCGGAAACATCGATCATGCGTTTCGAAGTGCAAACCCCAGGGAACCTGCGTCGCGGAGAGCTGGAGGCGATCCTGACCGGCAAGCAAACCATGAACGGCATGGTCAATCGCTACATCGCGACCACCGAATGGCTCCTGGGTGATAGACCCGCCGGATTCGTTGCAGGCCATCTCGCCGACATGGGCACCGAACTCCTTGTGGTCGACGGGCCCATCAATTTGCCCGAGGCAGACCGGCCCTACGTGGAATTTCTTGCTGCCTTCCCGAAGGAAGATATCACTGTCTGGAAGCTCATACCCACCGGCAACCCGGCTGTGGCGGGGCTATTCAAGGATCTTATTGACCAGCGCAGTACTGATGCCTGTCATGTCACGCCAAAGCATGAGGTCGAGGCGCGATTGCGACAACTGTTTCGTGTGTTACAAGCGCCGCAGTGAGCTGACGCGAGCTCGACCGATCAGGGATCAAAGTCCATAGTGATGGGTTCGTCGGGTGCATCAGAGTGAGTCGCTGTCACGGAATAGCCACTGTTGCGGGCGCATTCGCCCGCCGTTGTGCCATCGGTGTCACAGGTGACGACATAAGTGATCAGGTCAGCTGACGAGTTGGGTTCCCAGCCTATCCTGGTCGTCAGTGTGGTTGTCCCACCCGGCACATAAGAGCCTTCTGCAAATTCTCCGCGATCCTGCCGACGTTCCGACTGCATCATCCTGATGGACTGGATATTGTCCCTGATGACTGCTGTACGCGCATCAGTCGCATAGTCCTGATACATCGGCAGCGCAACGGCGGCGACGATGCCAAGAATTGCAATGGCGACCATCAGTTCTATGAGTGTGAAGCCCTGTTGCTTTAAAACCATGCCGGTGTCTCCAGTGGAAAATCTCAATCCTGGCCAATCATAATATGACAAGAGAGAAATTTAAGACAAAAAAAAGCCGGTGGATAATCTCCACCGGCTTTTTCCTAGCCTAAACTATCGTTGCGTCGAACTTACTGTTCGTTAGCAGCGATGATAGAGGTCACTGCCTGAGCGGTGTAATCCTCGTAGGCAGGTCGCGTGATCACGACAACGAGTGATACACCAGCGCCGCTTGAGGTAACACCAACAACACCAGTCGCGTCAGCGGCTGAACCTGCATAGGCAGCACCACCACCCGGCGCAAGGCTGCCACCTGGGTTGTAGAGGGAAATCCAGCCAGCGGCTGTCGTCGGTGTCGTGTCAGTCAGGCCCAGCGCACGCTGAGTGTTGCCTTTCACGATAGTAGAACGCGTCAGACGAACGGCTTCCTCGTAGTGAGAGTTAACCTTGGTCATGTTTGCGGTCTTGATGTAGTCCTGATAAGCGGGCAGTGCCACAGCGGCGAGAATACCGATAATAGCCACCACGATCATCAATTCGATAAGGGTAAAACCCTTTTGCATTGTGTTCATTGGATCCAATCTCCTGAAGTTTTTGATGACAGACTGGCAATCTGGTGATTTACGGTCTGCGTCGACATATAGTGAGCAATTATCATGCCAGCCAGGAATGACCGTCTGTCGGGGAAAAGTGACCCAATTCGTCACCGCCAGCGGGCCCGATCCCATGCCCCAGTCAAAAAGTGACAAAAATTGTCACTTTTTGACCCAGCGGCAGGAACCCGGATCCACACGGTGCGGGTTGTGCACCGCCGCATCCAGGGGCTCTGCAGTCCGCTGTCTATCGACACTGCTTATCTGACTCTAGTAAACTTTCTGCAGCATTCCCTCTATAGTGAGGGTGGCAGTGTGTTTCTGTGAGGATTGTATTTTATGGCGGCTAACCCTATTCCACTAAGCGGCCTGGCACGTCGACTTGTCGAGGACAATCTGCTCGACGAGGAAACCGCAAAATCAGCCACTGAAGAAGCCCGTAAAACCCGTGTGCCTTTTGTCACGCACCTGGTGCAGAGCGACATCGTTGCGGCGAAGGATATCGCCACATCCGCCTCTGAAGAATTCGGCACGCCCCTGCTCGACATCACCACACTTGACCCGGAAGTTATTCCCAAGAATCTTGTCGATGAGAAGCTGATCCGGGCCAATCATGCTATCCCCATATTCCACCGCGGCAACCGTTTGTTCGTTGCCGTTTCTGACCCGACCAACAGAACCGGCCTCGACGAGATCAAGTTCCAGACGGGCATCTCGACCGAAGAAGTGCTGGTCGAAGAGAACAAGCTGGCCAGTTTTATTGAGGCGTTCCTCGAGTCGCAGGAAGGCGGCGGTCTCGGCGACCTGGGTGATGATGATGTTGATCTCGACCTCGAAGCTGTTGACGAGGAAGGCGGCGGTCCCGATGACGCGGACGAGGGTTCCGCTGCAGACGACACCCCCGTGGTGCGTTTTATCAACAAGATGCTGATGGACGCCATCAAGGGCGGTTCATCCGACCTGCACTTTGAGCCGTTCGAGAAGGCCTACCGGGTGAGGTTCAGAACTGACGGCATTCTGCATGAGGTAGCCCGTCCACCGGTGAATCTCGGCCCAAGGATCTCGGCCCGTCTCAAGGTTATGTCGCAAATGGACATCTCGGAACGACGTGTACCGCAGGACGGTCGTATCAAACTGAAGATTTCCAAGTCTAAAGCCATCGACTTTCGTGTCAACACACTGCCCGTACTCTTTGGCGAAAAGCTGTGTCTGCGGATTCTCGACCCGAGTTCTGCAAAGATGGGTATTGATGCGCTTGGTTACGAGGATGACCAGAAAAAACTCTACCTCGAGGCACTGCACAAACCCCAGGGCATGTTCCTGGTAACGGGGCCAACCGGTTCAGGCAAGACGGTATCACTCTATACCGGTCTGAATATTCTGAATACGCCCGAACTCAATATTTCAACCGCAGAAGACCCGGTTGAGATTAACCTTGAAGGGATCAACCAGTGCCCGGTGAACCATAAAGTCGGACTCGACTTCAGCGAGGCGCTCCGATCATTCCTGCGTCAGGACCCCGACATCGTCATGGTCGGTGAGATCCGGGACCTGGAAACAGCCAACATTTCAATCAAAGCAGCCCAGACCGGTCATATGGTCATGTCGACACTGCACACCAACAGTGCGCCGGAAACCCTGACCCGTCTCAGGAACATGGGTGTACCAGCGTTCAACCTGGCAACCTCCATTAACCTGATCGTTGCCCAGCGTCTTGCCCGTCGCCTCTGTGACTGCAAAGAGAAGCTCGATATCCCGAAGAACGCGCTGGTCGAGAAAGGATTCACCGAACAGGAAGTTGACGAAGGTCTTGAAGTATTCGGTCCGAAGGGTTGCGACAAGTGCGGCAGCGGCTACAAGGGTCGCGTCGGCATCTACGAGGTCATGAAGATCGTTCCGGATATTCAGAAAATCATCATGGAAGACGGCAACTCCATGGAGATCGCAGAAATCAGTCAGGCAAATGGCTTCAACAACATTTTCCAGTCGGCCATGGTGAAGGTGAAAACAGGCTTTACCAGTCTCGACGAAGTCGACCGGGTCACCAGCGGTCACTAAGGCATCAGGATAAGAGGTCAACATGGCATCCACGGTATTTGCTTACGAAGGCACAGACAAAACCGGCAAGAAGACCAAGGGTGAGATCACCAGCACCAACGCCAATGTAGCGAAGGCAGAACTTCGCAAGCAGGGCGTCAACGCAACCAAAGTCACCAAGAAAGGCGGCTTTAACCTGGCCCAGATGGGGGCCAAGATCACACCCGGTGACATCGCCCTGTTTACCCGCCAGCTGGCAACAATGATGAAAGCCGGCGTTCCACTCGTGCAGTCATTCGAGATCGTCGCCGACGGCATGGACAATCCGCAAATGAAGGACCTGATCCTGAAGATCCGCGATGAAGTCTCTTCAGGTAACTCGTTTGCCCATGCTATCAAAACTCAGCCGGACTACTTCGACGATCTGTTCTGTAACCTCGTCGATGCCGGTGAGCAATCCGGTGCACTCGAAACGATGCTGGATCGCCTCGCCACCTACAAGGAAAAGACCGAGGCCCTGAAAGCCAAAATCAAGAGCGCCATGAACTACCCGATCGCGGTACTGGTCGTTGCCGGCGCGGTGTCAGGCATTCTGCTGGTGAAGGTTGTGCCCCAGTTTGAAGAAATCTTTGCGGGTTTCGGCGCTGATCTGCCCGAGTTCACCCAGATGGTCGTTGATATGTCACGCTGGATGCAAGAATGGTGGTTTATCATTATTTTTGTGATTGGCGTGCTGTTCTTCAGCTATAAGGAACTGTACAAACGTTCCCAGGCCGTTCGCGATGGGCAGGAACGGCTGGCGCTGAAGCTGCCGATAATTGGCGACATTCTCGACAAATCCTGTGTCGCGCGATTCGCCCGCACGCTCTCAACCACATTCGCTGCCGGTGTACCCCTGGTCGATGCACTTGACTCAGTCTCGGGTGCTGCGGGCAACATCGTCTACCAGGAAGCGATTAATCGCATCAAGGACGACGTCTCCAGTGGTATTCAGCTCAACACGTCAATGAAATCCCAGGAAATCTTCCCCAACATGGTGATACAGATGGTCGCCATCGGTGAAGAATCCGGTGCCCTCGATGGGATGCTGGACAAGGCGGCGACTTACTACGAAGAGATGGTCGACAACGCTGTTGAAGGCCTGACGAGCCTGATGGAACCGATGATCATGGCATTCCTCGGGGTTGTCATCGGCGGCCTCATTATTGCCATGTACCTGCCTATTTTCGGCATGGGTGATGCTATCGGGGGCGGCGGCGGCCACTAATCTCGTTGCCGTTGAGGCAGCAGGCATTCGCTTCAGGCACGGGTCTACATGATATTTGATTTTGCGCTCTTTCAGGCCGAGTACCCGCTGGCGGTGGCACTGCTCGGGTTTATCTTCGGCTCGCTGATAGGCAGTTTCCTCAACGTTGTCGTCTACCGTCTGCCCATCATGCTGAAGGAAGACTGGAATCGCCAGGCGGTCGACATTCTCAGCGAGCAGACAGAAGATGCCAGTTTAAAAGACCGGCTGCAGGCCTTTATCGTCGAACGCAACGAGGCCTTCAACCTGGTCGTTCCCAATTCGCGCTGCCCCGGTTGCGACGCCGAAATTAAACCCTGGCACAATATTCCGATCCTCGGTTACCTCGTCCTGCGCGGCAAGTGTAATGACTGCCAGAACCCCATCAGCGCGCGCTATCCCGTCGTCGAAACACTGACGGCCGTGCTGACAATGCTGGTGGTCATGGAGTTCGGACTGAACCTGCAGGGCCTTGCTGCCTGCGTATTGACCTGGTCACTGATCAGCCTCGCGTTGATTGACTATGACACGCAGCTGCTGCCTGATGACATTACGCTGCTGTTTCTCTGGCTCGGGCTCGCCGTGAACTTTTTTGGCTTTTTTGTCTCCCTGCCTGAAGCATTCATTGGCGCTTGCGCGGGCTACCTCGTGCTGTGGTTCGTATTCCAGGCCTTCAAGCTGCTGACTGGCAAGGAGGGCATGGGCTACGGCGATTTTAAAATGCTGGCGATGCTGGGTGCCTGGCTCGGCGCTGAAGCGATTCCGCTCATTATTATTCTCTCCTCACTTTCCGGCGCGCTGCTGGGTGGCATCCTCATCGCCACCGGCTGGGACCGTGACAAACCGCTCAAGTTCGGCCCTTTCCTCGCCATTGCCGGCTGGATTGCGCTCATGTGGGGCAATGAACTGGTGGCCTGGTACCTGGCCTACGCCATCCAGGGCAGCTGACTCTCATCATGGCGAAGTTCGTTGT
>Ga0075477_10001753_pt1 | contig 10220 bp, 8 predicted proteins | sample DEB08_DNA_FD_76338 | JGI IMG/M metagenome (GOLD analysis project Ga0075477, IMG submission 76338) | Aqueous microbial communities from the Delaware River and Bay under freshwater to marine salinity gradient to study organic matter... | ecosystem: Environmental > Aquatic > Marine > Coastal ...
ACCGCCTTTCGCTCGCCTGGCTCCAGCGCGGATGATCCACCTCAGGATTCACATTGGCATAAAAGCCATATTCTCGCGGCTGCAGGCTTTGCCAGGTCGTCTTCGGCTGCCGTTTCGTGAACTCGATCTTAACGATCGACTTGATGCTTTTAAATCCATATTTCCAAGGCACGACCAGGCGAATCGGCGCACCGTTCTGGTTCGGCATGACCTTGCCGTAGAGTCCTACCGCAAGGAAGGCGAGATCGTTCATCGCCTCATCGATGCGAAGGCCTTCAACATAAGGGTAGTCAATCGTTGAAAAGCGGGACCGCTGCTCCGGCATCTGGTCCGGATCGTACAGGGTCTCGAAGCGGACGTACTTCGCATCAGAAGTCGGCTTAAACCGAGCCAACAGGTCCTTCAAGGGAAAGCCAATCCACGGGACCACCATCGACCAGGCCTCAACACAGCGCAGCCGGTAGACACGCTCCTCCAGCGCATGGGGTTTCATCACATCCTCGAGCGTGAAGGTACCGGTCTCTTCTGCCTCACCTGCAATCTCGACGGACCACGGATCTGTCACAAAGTTACGGGAGTTTTCAACCGGGTCGCCCTTGCCGGTACCGAACTCGTAGAAGTTGTTGTAACTCGTGACGATATTGAAAGGCGTCGGGTCTTCCGAGGTTGAAAAGCGCGATGTGGAAGTGCCGGCCAGTTTTCCCTCGAGCCAGCCAGGGCCTGTGAGGGGGGCATTGGTTCGGTGGACTTCGCGTGTGCTGGCAGCAAGGCCTGTGCTGAGCGCAAGGCCGCCCAACCCCATCGCTGCGACAAGTCTGCGACGGTTATAGAAATCAGCTTCGCTGGTAATTTCGGAGGGCTTTACGTCACCCGGTAACTTCTTCTGAATCAGCATATTTTTACCTCTGGCTCATACTGATCAGACGCCGGCGCAGAGAAAATGTTACACGGTGCTGTCAGCTTCTTTCTTTCTGGTCATACGCAACAGCGCCTGGATGGGACCAGACGCCCCATACGCGAGCCCGACCAGGAACAGCATTCCTGGTGGATAGATCGCCACCACAATAAAGAGCATCACTGCGCCCAGCATGTACATGAACGGTACGCGGCCCTTGATGTTCTTCGGACTGTAGTACTGCACGTTGCTGACCATCAGCAGTGCAGCAACAGCAGCAAACACTGCCACCAGAATACTGATCTGCACATTTTCCATCGGGCCGAGGTTATCGACCCAGGTCCAGACCATGGTCGCCATCGTGCCCGCCGCAGCAGGGCTGGCAAGCCCGTAAAAAACCTTGGTATCCGGCGACGTATTGAAGCGAGCAAGGCGCAGGGCAGCACAACAGGCATAGAGGAAGGCAACGATCCAGCCAATCTTGCCCAAACCGGAAAGCGCCCAGCTGAACAGCAGTATCGCCGGCGCCACGCCGAAGGCAACCAGGTCTGACATGCTGTCGTACTGGACGCCAAACTCGCTGGTCGTATTCGTCATGCGCGCGATGCGGCCATCAAGCGCATCCAGGAAGCCGGCAATGACGATGGCAATACAGGCCGCTTCGAAGGCACCGGTCATCGCGGCAATGATGGCGTAGAAACCGGCAAAGAGTGCGCCAGTCGTTACCAGGTTCGGCAGCAGGTAGACGCCCTTTTTCAGGCCGCGACGCTCAGGCAGGTGCGTGATCGTTGATTCGCTGGCCGCAGGTTGCTGTTCAGACATGTTCGACTTCCTCGATGAGAGGTGGGGCGAAATTATATCACGCCGGGAAACGGGTTAAGTCGAGAGTACTTTCTCACCGCGAGACAGCCCGGAAACCCCGGAACGTACGACTTCCAGCACACTGGCCTCAGGTACGGCCCGCAGAAAAGCATCGAGCTTATCCGACGTGCCCGTCAACTGGATCGTGTAGGCGCTCTGGGTTACATCAATAATCTGGCCCCGGAAAATGTCAGCAGTTCGTTTCACTTCAGCACGCTGAGCACCGCTCGCTTTGACCTTGATAAGCATCAGCTCCCGTTCGATATGATCGCCTTCGGTGAGGTCAACCAGCTTGACCACTTCAATCAGCTTGTTGAGCTGCTTCGTGATCTGCTCGACCTGTTCGTCGCCGGCATAGGTCGTCATCGTCAGGCGCGACAGCGTTTCGTCTTCCGTCGGTGCGACGGTAAGCGTTTCGATATTGTAGTTGCGTTGCGCAAACAGGCCGATAACGCGCGACAGGGCACCCGCTTCGTTCTCCATCAGGACTGAGATAATTCTACGCATCAGGTTCTTACCCCCTTGCGCAACCACATATCGCGCATCGATCCGTTCGGTGCGACGTGCATGGGGTAAACGTGTTCTGAGGGGTCAACCATGATATCGACGAAGACCAGCTTGTTCTTCAGCGCCATGGTTTCTTCCAGCACAGGCATCAGGTCATCCCGTGATTCAACCTTGAAGCCGACATGGCCATAAGATTCCACCAGGCTGATGAAGTCTGGCAGGGAATCCATGTAAGAGTGTGAATGCCTTCCTTCGTACTGCATGTCCTGCCACTGCTTGACCATACCCAGCGACTGGTTGTTGAGGTTGATGATCTTCACCGGCAGACCGTATTGCGAGCAGGTCGACAGCTCCTGGATATTCATCTGGATGCTGCCTTCTCCCGTGACGCAGACCACCAGTTCATCCGGGAAAGCCATCTGCACGCCCATGGCTGACGGCAGGCCGAAGCCCATGGTACCGAGGCCGCCCGAGTTGATCCATTTACGGCTTTCATCAAACGGATAGTAGAGCGCCGCAAACATCTGGTGCTGGCCCACATCGGACGTAACAAAGGCTTTGCCGTCTGTTGCCTTGTAGAGCGCCTGGACCGCTTCCTGCGGCTTGATCTTCGGATCGTCCTCATCGCGGATAACCTTGAGGCAGTCCTGCTGGCGCCAGCCTTCGATCTGCTCCCACCAGTCTGCGAGCCTGGCTGTCTGTTCCTCGGATCGAGCCTCGACCTCAGGCTCCAGCAGGCGAATCATTTCTTCCAGCACGACATCGACCGGGCCAACAATCGGCACATCGGCGTTTACGGTCTTGGAGATCGACGCCGGGTCAATATCGACATGGATAATCTTGGCGTAGGGGCAGAACTTGGAGACGGTATTCGTGACCCGGTCATCGAACCGAGCGCCGATAGCCAGCAGCAGATCGCAATGATGCATCGCATTGTTGGCCTCGAAGGTGCCATGCATTCCGAGCATGCCCAGGAACTGCTTATCAGTGCCCGGGAAGGCACCAAGGCCCATCAGCGTATTCGTCACCGGGAAACCGAGCAGGCGTCCCAGGCGGGTTAACTGCTCCGAGGCATTGCCCTGAACGACACCGCCGCCGGTATAGATCATCGGGCGCTCACAGTCAATGAGCAGCTTGATTGCCTTCTTGATCTGTCCTGTATGACCGCGCGTCGCTGGATTGTAGGAACGCATCGCGACGGTTTCGGGGTACTCGTAGTCGAACAGGTCAGTCGGATTCGTAATGTCCTTGGGAATATCAACGACCACCGGTCCGGGTCTGCCGGAGGTGGCAATATAAAACGCCTTTTTGATCGTCTCGGGGATATCCGGTGCCGATTTCACGAGGAAGCTGTGCTTCACGATCGGGCGTGAAATACCGACCATGTCGGTTTCCTGGAATGAGTCAGTACCGATCAGGTGACTCTGAACCTGGCCCGAGACCACGACCATTGGAATCGAGTCCATGTAGGCGGTCGCAATGCCTGTAATGGCATTGGTCGCCCCCGGGCCGCTGGTCACAAAGACAACACCGGGCTTACCAGTTGCCCGCGCGTAGCCATCAGCCATATGGGTTGCGGCCTGCTCGTGGCGCACCAGGACATGCTGAATCTGATTCTGCTTAAACAACGCATCATAGATGTGCAGCACCGCCCCACCAGGGTAGCCAAAGACGTATTCAACGCCTTCATCCTGGAGGGAACGGATCAACATGTCTCCACCTGAGAGCTTTTCCACGGTTAACCTCTAAAATTCACTGAATTCAACCCCTTGCGGGGGCCGGCATTCTCTTTGATCCGGCTGGATGAGTCAATTCTGTCATTCCTGCTGAAGGATCCTGAACCTTCGGTCCAAGCGCCTGTAAAAGCGCGAAATCTTACAGTAAAATCACAGAAATATTGTTTCTAGATGAGCAGTTACATGCGGAACTTAAAATTCCTGGCAGGAATCGGCTCTCTGGTTCTGGCTTTCGCCTCCCCCCAACTGCTGGCAACCGAAGCCGAGTACTACACCTGGGTGGATGAAAATGGCGTCACGAATTACGCCGAGAAGGAACCATCCGGTTACAACGCCAGGTTCGTGACCAGGGAGGAGTCCCGGTTTGGCTACAGCCTCAGACCGCAGGGAGATGCCCTGCCGCAGCAGGTGGAGCCTGAAACGCCTGACACCAGCGCAGAAGCCGTGCCTGATGACGCGGAGCAGCCAGATATTGACCAGCAGGTCGCTGCCGAGAGGGCACGGGTCGACGCCGAGATTGCAGCCGCTAAACGCAGCAACTGCCAGATTGGCCGCCGCAACCTGGCCCAGTTGGAAGCCTATGCGCGAATCCGGGTCAAGGATGACGACGGCGAAGAAAGAGTCCTGACCGACGCTGAAAAAGCCGAGCGTATCAGGAAGGCGAAACAGACCATTCGCGAGAACTGCACCGGTTGATCAGCTGAACCAGATCAGGCCGGCCATCCTGCCCGTCACACCATCCCTGCGATATGAATAGTATCTGTCGGGCAGACAGAAGGTGCATTCCTCCGCACTTGTGACACGACGAACCCCCGCCTGTTCCAGCTGCGCCCTGGCAACCCGCTTCAGGTCCATCATCCAGCGATCACCACGCTCTGAGAAACCCATCCCGCTCTCGAACGCTTGCCTGACTTCGGTCCCCACCTCGTAATGACAAGGCCCAATGGCCGGACCCAGCCAGGCCATCCACTCACCACGCAGGTTTTTCAGGGTGCTTGCAATGACACCATTTGCGAGGCCTTTCCAGCCGGCGTGAACGACTGCTACCCCCTGCCCGTTAGTTTCACTCAACAGGATTGGCAGACAGTCTCCCACCATGACAGCCAGTACCCGATTTTTCTGGTCAGTGAAGGCGGCATCTGCCTTGTTGTCATCAGGAACCGCTGAACCAATAGACAGACAGCGATTCGAGTGCACCTGGTCCAGCCAGGCAGGTTCAGCCGGCAGCATTTGCACCAGCGCCTGTCGGTTTCTTGCGACCAGTGCCGGCTCATCACCCACATGCAGGCCGAGGTTCAGGCCCGCGTAGGGACCCTCGCTGAATCCGCCAGCCCTCGTTGTAAAAACTGCGTGCACATTGGCTGGCAAACGCCAGTCCGGCACCAGCCATTCACTCACGCCAGTCATCCAGGAAATCGAGCAGTTCCTCGTAGTCCTCGGGGTAAGGTGCCTGGAAGCTCATGTTTTTGCCCGAGACCGGGTGCACAAATCCCAGCTTCCTCGCATGCAGCGCCTGCCGACTGAACTCGCGAATCACATCAGAAAGGTGCTCATCACCGCACTTGGGCAGTCGGAAATGGCCACCGTAGGTAGGATCCCCGACCAGCGGGTAACCCAGTTCCTGCATGTGCACCCTGATCTGGTGAGTCCGGCCGGTATCGAGGCGGCATTCGATCAACGTATGCTCGAGGTAATGGGTAAGCACGCGGTACCATGTCCGCGCAGGCTTGCCGTCGCGCCTGATGGCCATCTTCTTGCGGTGAACCGGGTGGCGTCCGATGGCGCCCTCAACAGAACCCTCCTGGCGTGCGACGCGACCGTAAACGATGGCGTGGTAGATGCGATTTACCCGCCTCTCCTGGATCTCCTGCACCAGATAGTTCTGCGCAGTGAGTGTTTTAGCGACGACGAGCAAACCGCTGGTCTCTTTGTCGAGCCGATGCACAATGCCGGCACGCGGCACATGGCTGATATCGGGGCAGTGAGCCAGCAAGGCATTTAGCAGGGTGCCGGCAGGATTGCCTGCACCTGGGTGAACAACCAGCCCTGGTGGCTTGTTGATGACCAGCACTTCGTCATCTTCATAAACAACGTCGAGGGGAATGTCTTCCGCCAGGTTTTCCTCACCAGCTTCTTCAACGTCGACGACAACCCGTTCACCGCCGAACACTTTCTCTTTCGGTTTCCGCTTGCTGCCATCAATCAGGATGGCCCCGGATTTCAGCCATTGCTGGAGCCGGGAACGTGAGTACTGTGGCAGCAGCTGCGCAATCGCCTGGTCGACACGCTGCAGCGTATATTCATCAGGGATTGTCAGCTCATGTTCAATACGCAGCGGCATATGGCAGGCGAGGTTGGGTTTAACCAGAGGCTATGGTTAAATACCCCGGTTTTCAAGCACTTACCGGTACTACTTTGACTCTGAGACTCTTGCTGCTGCTGGCATTTGCCGCGTTCCTGTCTGCGGGTTGTTCCAAGGACGAAGTCGAGGAAGATCTCGACGCGACGGAACTCTCGGCTTACACCTCCGCCCAGGAAAGCCTGCGCGCGGGCAACTATCGAGGTGCCGTACAGAAACTGCAGCTGCTTGAGGCACGCTTTCCTTTCGGACGCTACGCCGAGCAGGCACAGCTCGAACTTATCTACGCCTACTACAAGAGCGCCCAGCCTGAATCAGCCCGCAGCGCTGCCGACCGGTTCATCCGCCTGCATCCGTCTCATCCGAACGTTGACTACGCCTACTACTTAAAAGGTGTCATCAGCTTCGAGCAGGACAAGAACTTTCTTTCCAACTTCATTCCCATGGATCCGTCGACGCGGGACCCCGGAGCTGCCCGAGAATCATTCAACGATTTCACCCAGCTGATCCGGCGCTTCCCCAACAGCGAATACGCGCCCGATGCCCAGAAGCGCATGAAGTACCTGCGTAACCTGCTGTCAGCAGCTGAGGTCAATGTTGCCCGTTACTACATCAAGCGCGGCGCTTATGTCGCAGCAGCCAACCGCGGGCGTTACGTGTTCGAGAATTTTCAGGGCGCGGTAGGCGTCCCGGATGCACTGGCAGTGATGGTCGAAGCCTACCAGCTGCTCGAGATGGATGACCTGGCAGAGCAGACGCTGCTCGTGCTCTCAAGCAACTATCCTGATCACGAATCACTCGACGCAAACGGCAACTTCCGAAAAACAAGAACTGTCAGGGCGAAGGAACGCGGCTGGCTGAACATCATTACATTTGGCTTGATGGGGTAATCACCGCCAAATCATCAAGGAATCAGCGTGCAGCAGTTCGACCAACGGTCTCTGGAAGAACAACAGAACGCCCAGCGCGCCGCAATTTTTCGAGTTTACAACTACTACCGGGTACTGATCGGTTTCCTGTTCCTGTTTCTGTTCCTCGACCCGAACCTTAATGGATTCGTTGGCAACGTAAATCCAGATCTCTTCAGAAACACCATCATTACGTACCTCGCGGTAAACATCGTGATTGGTATCGCCACCCTGTTTATCAGCATCAACCTGTTGTCACGGACGGCCCCGGCATTCATCGTTCTGATCGGCGACATCATCGCCCTCACACTGCTGATGTCAGCAAGTGGCGGTGTCGCCTCCGGGCTCGGTAACTTCCTGTTCTTTACGCTCGCTTTTGCTGGCGGACTGGTTCATGGGCGTGTCTCAACCGTACTGCCGGCGATTGCCTTCATCCTGACGATTTACAATGAGCTCTACCTGTTCTTTCTCGATGAAAATGACATCCAGAGCTTTTTCCAGGCTGGTCTGCTGGGGATCGTTTACTTCGTCACCAATATCCTGTTCCAGACCCTGTCGAATCAGCTGCGCTCCCGCCAGAGCGAGGTATACACACTGGAGCAGATGAACCAGATTATCATCGAGGGCATGAGCACCGGCGTGGTCGTACTCAACAATGAGAACCATGCTCGCCTCATGAACAACGCCGCAGAAAGGTTTCTCGCACTACCTGATCTTGAAATTTCGGCACTGCGTTCAAACCTGCCAGAGGAACTGCTCGATGTTGTCGCCGCCTGGCAGGCGGAAAAGTCACACGGGGACTCTCAAAAAGAGGCAGTGTTTACTCTGCAGGAAAGCAGCATGGAACTGAGGGCAACCATCTCGGAGCTGCCGTCATCGTCGAGCGACAAGGAAACCCTGGTCTTCCTGCAGGACAACACCGAGGTGCAACGCCAGGCCCAGCAATTGAAACTTGCCTCCCTCGGGCGACTATCCGCCAGCATTGCCCACGAGATCCGCAATCCACTGGGTGCGATCAGTCACGCCGCCCAGCTGTTGCAGGAGTCACCCAACCTCGATAAAGGCGATCAGCGACTCTGTGACATCGTGCAGGATCACAGCATCCGCATGAACGATGTGATCGAGAACGTCCTGCAGATGTCACGGCGGCAGTCTCCGGAGCGGGTTGAGATCAACGTGAAGGAATGGCTCGGGAACTTTATTAGTAACTTCCGTGCCGGCGGCCATGAGGCCGCTGACATCACTGTCGAGGTCGAGAACCCTGACATCACCATCTTTATTGATCCATCACACCTTAATCAGGTTATGACCAATCTGTGTCAAAATGGACTGAGATACAGTGAAAAAGAAACCGGCAAGGCCAGGCTGGTTATCACCTGCCAGAGCGATGAACTGTTGAACCTGGTTCACCTGGATGTCGTTGATTACGGTACGGGCGTCGCAGTTGAGAACCTGGAGAACCTGTTTGAGCCGTTCTACACGACAGAGACGACAGGCACTGGACTCGGCCTGTACCTGTCGCGAGAGCTGTGCGCTGCGAACGATGCCAGGTTGTCTTATCGCCAGGCAGAGACCGGCGGCGCCATGTTCCGGATTTCAGTCAGAAATCATTAAGCTTAGGGAGAAGCTGCCAGCAACATGAGCAATACCGCATTAATCGTAGATGACGAGCCGGATATCCGTGAGCTGCTGGAGATTACACTCGGGCGCATGGATATCGATACACGCAGTGCACCTGACCTGACTACGGCAAGAAACCTGCTCGCCGAACAACCCTTTGACTTCTGTCTGACCGACATGAACCTGCCAGACGGCAATGGCATCGAGCTGGTCGAACATATCAGCCGCAATTTCCCTGAAACCCCGGTCGCCATGATTACGGCCCACGGCAACATGGAATCAGCCGTCGAAGCGCTGAAGGCCGGTGCCTTTGACTTCGTTTCCAAACCGGTCAATCTGCAGCTGCTGCGCAACCTGGTCGATACTGCGCTCAACCTGCAACCCATGGGCTCGCAGGATAATGTCGATGCCCCGAGCCTGCTCGGCGATACGCCGGCGATGCAGCGCCTGCGCAAACAGATCATCAAGCTGGCGAGAAGCCAGGCACCCATCTACATCAAGGGCGAATCCGGTGCCGGCAAGGAACTGGTGGCGCGCAGCATCCATGAGCTCGGACCGCACGCGTCAGGACCTTTTGTGCCGGTCAACTGCGGTGCCATCCCGTCTGAACTGATGGAAAGTGAGTTTTTCGGCCACAAGAAGGGCAGCTTTACCGGCGCGGTTTCCGACAAGCAGGGCCTGTTCCAGGCAGCAAGCGGCGGCACACTATTTCTGGATGAGGTCGCCGACCTGCCCATTGCCATGCAGGTGAAACTGCTGCGCGGCATCCAGGAAAAAGCCATTCGACCCATTGGCTCCCAGGAAGAAATCCCGGTGGACGTGCGTATCTTGAGCGCCACGCATAAGGATCTTGCGGCAGAGGTCGAGAACGGCAACTTCCGCCAGGACCTCTACTATCGGATCAACGTGATCGAACTCGCCGTGCCGAGCCTGCGGGAACGGGCGGATGACCTGCCCCAGCTGGCGGATCACTTGCTGCAGCGAATCGCATCGGACTACGGCGTCGACATCCCGATGATCAGCACCGAGGCCATGGATACCTTGATGAGCTATGAGTTCCCGGGAAACGTTCGCGAACTGCAGAATATTCTCGAGCGAGCCGTCACCCTCTGTGAGAACGGCGTCATCACGCCAGACGACCTGCAATTGCAGGGTGGCGCGCCTGCCAGCCGGCCCAGGCCAGAGGTGACCGAAGAAGCCGCCGTGGACTCGCCCCAGGAAGAGGCCAAACCTGGCGGGACTGCACTGCCGGAAGACGAGGAATCACTCGACTCCTATCTCGAGAACGTTGAGCGCTCGGCCATCATCGACGCGCTGGGGAAGACGCGTTGGAA
>Ga0075477_10001767_pt1 | contig 10194 bp, 9 predicted proteins | sample DEB08_DNA_FD_76338 | JGI IMG/M metagenome (GOLD analysis project Ga0075477, IMG submission 76338) | Aqueous microbial communities from the Delaware River and Bay under freshwater to marine salinity gradient to study organic matter... | ecosystem: Environmental > Aquatic > Marine > Coastal ...
TCAGCATCAGTAGGATTCCGAGCTGCAGATGAATAAAATTGATCTAAATAATCAATTTCCTCTTTTGATAAGGCTAATCCTAAATCTTGATTTGCTTTTATTAAAGACTCTTTGCTTGCTTGTGAGATATCAATATTTACCAAAGGCTTTCTTTGAAGCCTATCAGTATTTAAAACAATATCTTTTACACTCCAAAAAACTTCTTGAGTCATGCGATCAAAGATAGATGACAAGTCCAAATCAGTCATGGAGATATTGGTTTTAATAAAATAACCTAGATACTTTTCAATTCTATCGACGCCCTTAATACCAATGTTAGATATTATTTCATTAGTCTTAGACGCCCATGGGCTAATTGTTCCAGATCTTGGGCCAACAAAAAAATTAGGCAAATTTGAAGTTTCATAAGAGCAAAGTAGCTCTTTAAGTTTTGAGTGATCAGAAAAATCTTGATTTACATCAACTGAATAAAATTCATAGCTGGTTAATTCTTCAATTTGAGAATCATTTTGCAGGTTCAGACCAGAGCTAAGAGATGAAATTTTTGACGGCGAAAAACTAGAAGGACCTTGAAGCAGCAAATGAAGATTTTTTGACACTAGCTCTCTAGTAAAATATTGTAATATTTAATTATAAGGATGTTTAAAATTAAAAAAATAAAAACAGTGCAATTCCTTGCAAAAAACTTATCTATTTTCATCTTTGTGTTTGGTCTCTATGCTTGCAACAAGGAACCTGAAAACACTCCTTTATCAGAATATTGCAAAGTTATTAATGAAAAATTATATTCTTTTTCGAGACTTAGTGATTTTGAAAAAAATAAGTTTGATAAATTAAAAAAATCTAGGTTTTCTAAATATAAAAAAGACTTTCTTGAGGCCGCGGAGACATTTAATGTTGAATGGGAACTTCTTGCTGCTGTAGCTTTCCAAGAATCGCAATGGGATCCAAAAGCTCGATCGGCAACTCAAGTGAAGGGCATGATGATGTTAACCCTACCTACAGCAGCATCAGTAGGTGTAACAAATCGCTTAGATCCAATTCAGAGCATTTATGGGGGAGCGCAATATATTGCTGATCTTACATCAAGCATGAACTATGGAACTTCTTCAGGCGATAAGATTGCGTTTATATTGGCTTCCTATAATCTAGGTACTACAAACATAAAAAATGCAATTGATGCAATAGATAAAAATTCTAATGAGGTGACTTGGTTAGATCTGGAGGGCTATTTGCTAAATTTAAAATCCTCTATGGATTCAAAAGACTATTCAAGAGGTCAACAAACCGTTGATTTTGTAGAGAGGGTTAGAGATTATTACTATCTCTTGCTTGCGCAAAATTGTAGCGATGGAGAGATTTAAGAATTAAGAAGTTGCCACTTTAGATTTTTAATCTGGTCCCTGCAAAATGCAGCCTTTTCATACTCTGTTTCTTTTGCATAAATATACATCTGCTCTTCTAGCTTAGTAATTGAAATTGATATTTTTTCCGGAGTTTCATTATTAATTTTAAAGGGCAGCTCTTTTTCAAGGTGCTGAGGTTTTGTTTTCTTTGCCTGCTTTGTAACACGAGCTCCCTCCATTATATCTTTAATATCTTTAACGATTGATGTTGGGGTGATGCCATTATCTTTATTGTATTTAATTTGAATCTCTCTTCTTCTTGACATTTCATCCATGGCCCTTTGCATTGAACCTGTGACCTTATCAGCATACAAAATTGCTTTGCCTCGAATATTTCTTGCTGCCCTTCCAACGGTTTGAATCAGGGTAACCTCTGACCTTAGAAAGCCTTCTTTATCTGCATCTAGGATTGCAACCAAGCTAACCTCAGGAATATCTAGGCCTTCCCTTAATAAATTAATTCCTACCAACACATCAAAATGACCAAGCCTTAAATCTCTAATTATTTCAGTTCTCTCAACTGTGTCTACGTCAGAATGCATGTAGCGTGTTCTAATTCCATTTTCTTCTAAATAGTCTGTTAAATCTTCAGCCATACGTTTGGTTAAAGTTGTAATCAAAACCCTTTCTTTCAATGCAGCTCTTTCATTGCATTCACCGATTACATCATCAATTTGGGAGGTTGCAGGTCTAATTTCAATTTCTGGATCAATTAACCCAGTGGGTCTAACCAATAGCTCTGCTATATTATCGCAGTGCTCTAATTCATACTTACCAGGTGTAGCAGAGACATATATCTTCTGAGGTGTTACATCCTCCCATTCTTCAAACCTCAGTGGACGGTTGTCTAGAGCGGATGGCAATCTAAACCCATAATCAACAAGCGTTTCTTTGCGGGATCGATCTCCCTTATACATACCCCCAATCTGGGGCACTGAAACATGAGACTCATCCATAAAGACTATGGCATTTTTTGGCAAGTAATCAAAAAGGCATGGCGGCGGCTCACCAGGATTTCGACCCGAAAGATAGCGCGAATAATTTTCGATACCTTGACAATAACCAAGCTCTTGCATCATCTCTAAATCGTAGGTAGTTCTTTCTTGTAATCTTTGAGCCTCAACTAATTTATTATTATCTTGTAGAAATTTAATTCTTTCTTTTAACTCTTCTCGCACAGTTTTAAGGCAATCTAAGACCGTCTCTTTTGGAGTCACGTAATGTGTTTTTGGATAAATCGTGGCACGTGGAGTTTCATTGATAACTTCTCCAGTTAATGGATCTATCCATAATAGGCGCTCTACCTCATCTCCAAATAACTCAATTCTTAGAGCATCTCTCTCTGAGTCAGCCGGATAGATGTCAATAACATCACCTCGAACTCTAAAAGTTGCACGTCTAAAATCAATATCATTTCGGGTATATTGCATCGATGAAAGACGGCGCAAAATAGTTCTTTGATCAATTGTTTCACCCCTATCTAGGTGAAGAATCATATTCAGATAGGATTCAGGAGCACCCAAGCCATATATTGCTGATACGGTAGCAACAACAATCGTATCATTACGCTCAAGCAATGCCTTGGTTGCAGAAAGCCTCATTTGCTCGATGTGCTCATTCACAGATGCATCCTTGGCAATATAGGTATCTGAGGTAGGCACATAGGCTTCGGGCTGATAATAATCATAATATGAAACAAAATATTCAACGGAGTTTTTAGGAAAAAAATCTTTAAGCTCACCATATAATTGAGCTGCTAAGGTTTTATTAGGAGCCATCACCACTGCAGGCCTTTGGGTAGATTCAATAATTTTAGCCATGGTGTATGTCTTGCCCGAACCTGTAACACCTAGTAAAACTTGATGCAGTAATCCATCATTTAAACCATTAACCAAAGTTTCTATCGCTTTTGGCTGACTTCCCGCAGGTTCAAATGGAGATGTAACAGTTAAATTTTTTGCCATTATCTTGTTTTACTTTATGAATTTTAATCTATAATTCTCAACTTGTTCCCTGATAGCTCAGCGGTAGAGCAGTTGACTGTTAATCAATTGGTCCGTGGTTCGATCCCACGTCAGGGAGCCATTCTTCTGATCAATCGATAATTTTAATCTATTTACACTCGACGTGCATGACTGACACAAACTCATTAATATAAGAAAATAAGGGACTATTTAAAGCCCCTTATTTAAGCCGAACTTAGGGTAGTATTAACCAGCTTTGGGGATAGCATGATTTATTTAGTTCAGTTGATTCATATTAAATACTCTCCATGAATCAATTAAATTACAGATCTGTGAATAAAAGTTAAATTTTTGAAAACTGGATTTTTCTTTTAAGAATGTTTCAGTGATAATCATTAGTTAATGAAAAGATTACAAAAAAAAGTAGCAGTGATAACGGGTGCTGGAAGTGGCATTGGAAAAGAAACAGCATTATTGTTTTTGGAACATGGTGCGAAGGTTGTGCTTGCCGATATTAATAAAGATTCGCTCGAAGAGACTTTTGAAATTATTAAGCAAAAAAAATTAGATGCAGATGCATGTATATCTATCACCGATGTTTCTTCAGAAGATAACATAGAGGAGATGATCAACCTTGCAGTTGACCGTTTTGGTACTTTAGACATTATGTTTAATAATGCTGGGATAGGTGGCGCAGTTGGCCCCATTACTCACATCAATGCAGACGAATGGGATAAGTCATTCCAAATACTTCTAAAGTCTGTTTTTCTGGGTTCAAAATATGCAGCCAGAGTCATGAAAAAGAATGTTTCAGGGGGATCTATTATTAATACAGCTTCAATTGCTGGCATAGGAGGCGGTTCCGGACCCCTTGCCTACTCTGCGGCAAAAGCTGGAGTGATAAATTTTTGCAAGAATGCTGCTATTGAATTGGGCGAATATAAAATAAGAGTGAATGCTATTTCACCTGGAACAATTAATACTCCGCTTTTAGCCACAGCAATTGAAGACAGTAAGCTAGATCAGCCAATTAAAGATTTTGGAATGCCCATTGATATTGCTTATACAGCATTATTTCTTGCTTCCGACGAATCTAGATTTATTACAGGAATTAATATATGCGTGGACGGTGGGTTAACGCTAGATCAATCTGGTTTAATGAAAGATGCTGAGGAGCATTATGCAAAAATGGGTATCGAGAGAGTGGTTGGGATGAATATGGGGTCGACTGGCATAGAGTCTGTAATCAACAACTTGGGGGAAGATGACTAAGATTTCTTCCAGGTGGTGCCATCATTAGAATCGTCTAATAATATACCTTGAGCCGAAAGCTCATCTCTTATTTGATCGGCCTTTTGGAAATCCTTGTTATCTCTTGCTTGGTTTCTTTCCTCTATTTTTTTACCAATCTCTTCATCAGTTAAATTTGCTCCGTATTGAAGAAAAGCTTCAGGACTATCGTTAAGCAGCCCTAAAACTTTGCCCAACTCTCTCATGGTTGATGTATACCTAATCTGTTCTTGTTTATCTTGACTGCTATTAATCAATTTTGCCAATCCAAAGAGAGTGCTTAATGCCTCTGGAGTGTTTAAATCATCATTCATTGAGTTTATAAATTCCCTAACACTATCTTCATGGAAGTCTGACTCTTGCAATGATACAAGTGATGCAGCCTGATAAAGTCTTGTCAAAGCTGCTCGCGCTTGATCGAGAGATTCATCGTCAAAATTTAGAGAGCTTCTATAGTGACTAGAGATTAAATAATATCGAATGACTTCAGGATGATAGGAGGTAAATAAGTCCTTTAGCATTGCAAAATTACCTAAAGACTTTGACATCTTCTCACCATTAATTTTTAACAATCCTGAATGCATCCAATAGTTTGCAAATTTATGATCTGAAGCACATTCAGACTGAGCTATTTCATTCTCATGATGAGGGAATAGCAGGTCAGGGCCTCCACCATGAATATCAAAATGCTTACCTAAACTTTCTAGAGACATAACTGAACATTCAATATGCCAACCTGGTCTTCCTAATCCCCAGGGAGAATCCCATGATGGCTCATTCTGCTTGGCACTTTTCCAAAGAACAAAATCTAATGGATCTTTTTTAGATCCATCCTCTTCAACTCTAGAGCCTGGATTTAAATCATCAATATTTTTATTCGATAATTTTCCGTATTCTGCAAATGTTCGCACTGCAAAAAAAACATCTCCACCTTTAGAATGATAGGCATGACCTTTTTCAATGAGTGTGCTAATCATATTAATCATGCCCTCAATATGATCGGTTGCACGAGGCTCATTTGTAGGAAGCTCTAGGCCAAGTTTTAAAAAATCTTCATGCATGCTCGCAATTGTTCTTTCTGTTAGAGCATCTATTGTTTCTTTATTCTTATTAGCTCTATCAATAATCTTGTCATCTATATCGGTGATGTTACGAGTAAAGTTTAGCTTGTAGCCTCTATATCGAAGGTAGCGTGCAAGAATATCAAAAGCTATCATCGCCCTTGCATGCCCTAGGTGACAGTTATCATAGACCGTCATCCCGCAAACATACATCCCAACCTCGCCCTCGCATATGGGCACAAAATCTTCCTTTCGGTTTGTTAAGGAGTTATAAAACTTAATTGTCATCTGTTATTTGATATATGAATCACTTATTATAGAGAACTTAATTGGAATGTAGGTTTTATTAATGTCAAAAATACAAATTGCTGCCTTAATAATTATTGTAACTGCTGTTGCTTTAATCTTCTTCCTGTCACCGATTGATCAAAAAGATCAGACTGAATATTATCCAGAGGAGGATCAAATGTCACTTGTTACTATTTCTACTTCAGCCGGAGAAATCCACTTAGAGCTCGATGCTGATAATGCACCTATAACTGTAGCGAACTTTTTAAAATTAGCCGAGGATGGTTATTACACGGGAACAATTTTCCATAGAATTATTGAAGGATTTATGGTTCAAGGCGGTGGTCTAGATGAAAATATGACACCAAAACCAACAAATACAGATCCAATTCAAAATGAGGCTAATAATGGCTTGAAGAATGATCGCGGCACTATTGCAATGGCCAGAACCATGGATCCTCATTCTGCTACTGGTCAATTTTTTATTAACCATAAAGATAATGATTTTTTAAACCACACATCGGAAACTTCTCAAGGCTGGGGTTATGCTGTCTTTGGCTCAGTTATTGGTGGGATGGATGTTGTAGATCAAATTGCTCTGAGTACTACCTCTACTGTTGGCGGTTACGCTGACGCTCCTCTTGAACCAACCCTTATTCATTCAGTGACAGTGAGTGAATGAAATTAGGGTTTATATCTGATCTTCATTTATCTAAAAATATACCCTCTGTAACGGAGGGCTTTTTTAAATTTTTGCAAACTGCTGCGCAAGAATTATCCCATCTATATATATTAGGTGATCTTTTTGAGGTATGGGTTGGAGATGATGATGACTCCAAGCTTGCAACCAGCGTAATTAAAGAAATAAATCATGCTACGCGTAATGGACTAGAAATATTTTTTATTCATGGCAATAGAGATTTCTTATGCGGGGAAAGCTTTGCAGAGCAATCTAACATTACCCTTCTTCCTGATCCGTTTTTTTTTAATTTCTTTGATTTGAAAATTGCTCTCTCGCATGGAGATGATTTTTGCACTGAAGACCTTGAATACATTAAATTTAAAAAAGAAGTTAGATCACTAAAATGGCAAAGGGAATTTCTACAAAAGCCTTTAAATGAACGTATAAGCATTGCATCAAACATGCGCGATGCCAGTCAAAAAAATAATAATAATAATAAAAAAGAATCTATTATGGATGTTACACCAACTGCCATTGAAGATTTTTTTGAACAGCATCATATAGATTTGTTGATTCATGGTCATACTCACAGACCAATGACTCATAAACACAACAAAGGCACACGAATTGTTTTAGGAGACTGGCATGAAACTGGCTGGTGTCTAATGCTTGATGAGCAGCAGCAAGAATTAAAAGAATTTATCCTTTAAAACTATTGTTTGTTAGTAAATTATACTGTATAAATATACAGTATTTTTAAATCCCATGACTATTAATTATCTCGGTTCAATATCGGCAAATGATCTGCCTGCTACTTTTACAACATTTTTTGTAGAGCCGGTATCCGTAGGCTTTCCAAGCCCAGCAAATGACTATCTGGAAAGTCCCATTGATCTAAATCAGTACCTTATTAAGAATGGAGCAGCGACTTTCTTAGTGAGAGTATCGGGAGATTCAATGCTAGATGCAAATATTGCAGATCAAGCTATCTTAATAGTTGATCGAAGCCTGAAACCAAAACATGGCAGCATTGTAGTTGCCTCTCTAGACGGTGATTTCGTATGCAAACGATTGCAGCTTAAACCTCGTCTTTGCTTACTACCAGAGAATTCAAAATATAAACCAATCTATATTCAGCATGGCCAAGATTTAGATATTATAGGCACGGTCACTGCAGCCATTAATAAGTTTGAATGAAGCTATTAGCATTAGTTGATTGTGATAATTTCTATGCCTCATGCGAAAGGGTCTTTCGACCAGACTTAAAACAGACACCTATCGTGGTGCTATCTAACAATGATGGCTGTGTTATTGCCAGAAGCAAAGAAGCCAAAGCCATGGGTATAAAAATGGGCATTCCTTGGTTCAAAGTAAAAAAATCATACTTAGCGCAGGGAGGTAAAGTATTTTCATCTAACTTTGCTCTGTATGGCGACCTATCTAAAAGAGTTATGAATATTCTTGAGGGAATGGTCAAAAAGATTGAAGTGTATAGCATTGATGAAGCATTTTTAGATCTGCAGCATATACAAAATGCAAATCACGCACATGATTTTGGTGTTTACTGTCGCAATACTATAAGGCAATGGGTTGGTATTCCTGTTCGGATTGGAATCGCGCCAACAAAAACTCTTACCAAGATTGCAAGTCATGTTGCAAAAAATATCAATGGCAGCATGGGAGTCTGCTGTCTAAATGACCAAAAAAATATAGTTCGTATTCTTAAAAATTTACCTATTAAAGAAGTCTGGGGTATTGGTCATAACCTCTCAAGGCAGCTTAATCAATTAGGTATATATTCAGCCTATGAATTAATGCAAATGGATATTAGATATATTAGAAAAAAATTTAGTGTTGTTTTAGAGCGTACTGTCAGAGAATTAAGGGGGGAACCATGCATTCAAATAGAAGATCAATGTAATCCAAAAAAACAAATTATAGTAAGTAGAAGTTTTCGAAATCGAATTGAAAGCTTAAGTGCACTTAAACCAGTAATTAGCAATTTTGCAGTACGAGCAGGAGAAAAGCTTAGACAGGAAAAACAAAAATGCTCTCAAGTATCAGTGTTTATCTCAACTAGTAGATTTAATCAGAGACTTCAATATCGTGGGTTTGATAGCTTTCAGCTTCCTTGCCCAGTAGATGATACAAGAAGCATTCTAATGGGCGCAAATAAAATATTGAATACAATCTTTAGAAAAGGTTATCCATATGCAAAAGCAGGAATATTGCTAAGTCATTTTTCAGATTCAACCTTTCTTCAGAAATCTCTATTTGAAGCAGCGGATCAAGATCACTACAAGCAAGACACAAACTTAATGCAAACTGTAGATACGCTCAATAGCATCCAGACACAGGTCTACTATGCATCGCAGTATCCTGCAAGGTTATCACCTATACAAAAAGAAATGGTATCACCCAAATACACAACAAACTGGTGGGAATTACCAATAACTAAGTAGAAAAATATCTACCATAATGAGCTTCAGAAAGTTCTAAAAACTCAGAAAAAATCTGCTCTTTAAGCTGAGCATGATCTACATTTACATGACAAGAAATCCCAAACTGAGGCCAATCTAGCGCTTGTGAGCCCGCAGCTCGAAGAAGGTCAAAGATCCAGGTCAAAGGGTCAAGCGCATCGTTAAAATTTATTCCCTGATCGTTTAGTCGGGTTGCTAGGAGCTGAGCATTCGAAATGGAAAATCGGTCTTTTAAAACAATTAGCTTAAAGCTTTCAAGCCGTGAATTCACTAACTCTTTTTCTGAAACAGTGTACTTATTCCAGTTAATAACTTCATGAATAAAACGTTTACAGCCCTTGCAAACATTGTCGCCATAGGTCGTAGAGCATATTCCAAGACAGGGTGTAGAGGCTTTGTTTTTCTTCATAGGTTGGATAATACATTATTTAATCCTAGGAAATGAAAGAAATAAAGAATAGCTTGGGGATTTAGAGATACCGCAGTAAAATGACGACCCAGGGAGAAAATTATGCTTCAAGATTACAAAAAACATTGCGAAGAAAGGAAAGAACAAGGGATACCCCCTCTACCCCTTTCAGCTCAACAAACATCAAGCTTAGTTGAATTGCTGAAATCAGAACATGATGAGTCCGAATTGTTGCTAGAACTCTTAAAAGAAAGAATACCTGCAGGCGTAGATCAAGCGGCATATGTAAAAGCTGGATTTTTAGCAGATATAACAACAGGAAAGACTAACAGTCCATACATCTCAAAAAAAGAAGCAGTAATGATTCTAGGAACAATGCTTGGTGGATACAATATTCAGCCTTTAATAAAGTGTTTGAAGGATGATGAATTAGGTGAAACAGCTGCTGCTGCATTGAGCACTACTTTATTAATCTTTGATGCTTTTAATGAAGTTCTAGCTCTTTCAGAAACCAATAAAAATGCAAAAACTGTTATAGATGCCTGGGCTGATGGTACCTGGTTTAAAGAAAAACAAGAAATTCCGGAGCAGATAAGATTAACTGTTTACAAGGT
>Ga0075477_10001771_pt1 | contig 10183 bp, 6 predicted proteins | sample DEB08_DNA_FD_76338 | JGI IMG/M metagenome (GOLD analysis project Ga0075477, IMG submission 76338) | Aqueous microbial communities from the Delaware River and Bay under freshwater to marine salinity gradient to study organic matter... | ecosystem: Environmental > Aquatic > Marine > Coastal ...
CCTTGCCGCCTTTGCCGCCTTTGCCGCCTTTGCCGCCTCGACCACCAACGCCTCCAATTCCACCTTTTCCACCTCTGCCGCCTCGGCCACCTCTGCCACCAGTGCCTCCAATTCCACCTTTTCCACCTCTGCCACCTTGACCGCCAGCGCCACCTCTGCCGCCTCGACCACCGCGACCGCCAGTGCCGCCTTTGCCGCCTCGACCGCCTCTACCTCCAGGACCTCCAGGACCTCCAGGACCGCCGTAACATGGGGGGCCACAACTAGAGCCACCCCCAGGGCTTCCAAGGCTTCCAGGGCTTCCAGGTTCTCCACCCGCTCCATTCCCTCCATCAACACCAAAATCACCATGAGCACCGCTCCACCCCCCTGGGCCATAGCTTCCTTCACTGCCACCACTACCGCCGGCTCCTGAAGAACCTAAGCTTCCGAAGTCTCCACTAGAACCTGCTCCACCCGTAAAACCCGCTGTGCCACCTGCGCCACCTTCACCGCCGGCCCCATCAATCCCATCAATCCCATCTTCACCACCATCCCCAAGGGCTCCACGCTCACCACCTTCGCCTGTAAATCCAAAATTGCCTAGTACCCCCGAATCCCCGCTTTCCCCCTCTTTTCCATCTTTAGCACTTTTCCCATCTTTCCCGAGTTCACCATCTTCACCGTCTTCACCATCTGCTCCATCTTCTCCGTCTTCTCCATCTATGCCATCTATGCCAGGTTCTCCATCTTTACCATCTAAGCCTTCTTCACCCTCGCCTGGAGGGCCTATATCTACAACTGGCTGCTTGCACCCCTTGAGTGTAATATCATGGCTCGCGGTAAGGTTTGCCGTTCTATCTTCCTCATCAAAGAAGTAATACTTGAGCTTCTCTTCGCCACTTATTACCGAAACATATTCTTGGAAAATTTTAATCTTATCAATGCTTTCAAGTTCTTTTATCGCTAGAATATTCTTTTGGCTTTTGATTTGTGCTACATCGACTGTATTTACGGTTGATATAACCTTTACGGATTGTGTGCCGTCGACTCCCTGCGCGCCCTCAAACTTTGTTGCGACATTATAATATTCTGTGGACTTAACACCTTGTGAGTCAGCCCAATTTACGGGTAACCCCTCTTGCCTATATGATGTAGGTAGATCATATTTCTTTACTGCAGTAAAAGCTTTAGCGTCGCTCCAATCTACGGGTACGCCAACAGTGGTGTATGATGCAGGTAGATTATATTCTGTATATTTTGTCGGAATTTCAATATCTTCTGTTTCCTTAATAGCCTGGCTATTCACAGATTTAAATATGGTTGTGCGATATTCGAGACTTACCGTAAAATAATAATACTTAGGAGTTTTACCCAACAAGTATGTATCATCTTTGACGTGCTGGACCATGTCTTTAAAATAATCAACACCTCCCTCTTCACCAACTAATGCCGTCTTCCAACTTTTTGGTAACATAGTGGTATCATATTCGTCGACACTAGTTATATCAGCATATTTATATGGGTAATAAGATTTACGGAGATCATTTGCCCCCCATATTCTCATTTTTTCACATAATTTAATGGGAATTTGAGCATTTTCTAGTAATTTTTGAGCTTGAAACTCATCTTCCCAGGCTTCAAATGCCGCAAATTTTTTGAGATTATGAAGTGTTTTTGGTATCCATTTCTTAGTACCATCAGGGTCTTTAATTGGAAGTTCAAACACTTTTCTCTCAATTGGTGCTTCAAGTGGACTAATTTCACTTTCAACCCATTTCTTTTGCTTTTTCTTCGTTTCAACTTCAATTCTATCAGGAAATGGAATATCCCTCCATGTGGAAGGACAAGCATTTCCTCCAGTAAATTGTCTTGGTCCATCCAAGAAATACATTTGATCATCAGTTGTTTTACATGGATACCATTTAGTTTTTGGCTTGTTATCTTGAAATACTAATGTAGTAGGGCATGATGGACTCATTGAGCAATATGGCGCCCCATGTGACCCATCAACATACGGGATCGCGCCGTGTGGCTTTAGCACCCCATTATGCGGACAATATTTCGGTGACACAGTGCAACTCCCTGTTGTTTTTCCTCCCTCTCGGAAACCAAACTGGATAGGAACGCCATAGTTATTGGCTTTAGTATTAGCTGAAAGCAAGTGATACCCAGCTTCATTTATACCATGTTTACAGTATTCACCATACGGGTAGTTTGGGTCAGGCGGAAAAGGATTCGTGGCAACATTGCGACCATATTTCTGGATATCTCGTTGTCCCTTGAAGTACCCATAACGTAGGTTTTGTGATATTTCACTTGATCTTGACCAGACAGACCTAAATTCTGTCGTTGTTGTCCCATCGGTAAAAACTGGAACCCACAGTGTTTCATATGTAATTTTCGGTATTTCCCAACAACCTATTTTCCAATGACACATTTCAGGTATAGCTTGTATGAAACCAAATCCATTTCTCATTTGGCTCGTCACAAATTGTTTTTCGGATGCTAATGGCTGGTCAGCAGTTGTACGATAAGGGCTTGCCATCCGCAAACCTCTGAACTGGTAGTCTTTCTTTTCCTTACAGATTGAAGATTTCTTGCATCTTACATCCCCAGCGTGCTTGTAATTTAAATTATCAAAATCGCGCCCAGTTATGTCCGAAGTTAGTGACCGACTATCTCCCGAACCCATGCCCACTGAATTATACCAAGGGCGAATTACAGCGTCATGATTTATGCATTGTAGGGGTGCGTTTGTGGCGTTTAATAGACGGAATGAAAAATTAACATTTGCTTGGAAGTCGCCTAAATTTCTTGTTGTAGTATTTAAGGTTTCATACATTACAGCCACAGTTCTTTCAGGAGTAGACTTATCACCTTCATCACGATAGCCCCCTACTGTCGCCCACTTCACTGTTGTCCTAGCTGGATAATTCATGGATGGCTCATCATCCTCATGTGACATGAAAGTAGATGAATCCATTTCAATTTTATAAACCCCTGGCTCTAGAAATTCGATACACGACCTAGCGTATTTATTTGGACTATTGAAACTGTCTTCGGCTGATATATTCTTTGCTCGTTTTTTAAAGGTATCAATCCTCATCTTGGCTATTGCCCTGCCAGTTGTAGAGAGTGGTTGAAGAAAATTACATACATCCAATGGAAGTGTTTTACATTCATACCCATAACCAATAGCGTTACCCCCACTTTGATTATCAGCTGGAATAACAGGAGCAGTGAATGGTTGACCCGGAAATGGGTTCAATGCATGTAAGCCTCCATCTGTGTATCTGTCTTCCCTGCCATCTCTCCTTGAGCGCTTTCCAGGGTCTTGCCCAATTGTGCCCACTATATCATCCCAACCATCGCTCTGAAAAGCGAAGTGCGCGGTTGATATAGGGTTGGGCTGGCGCGCTTGGCGATTGGAGGAAATTGATATTAATCCCTTACCCTTTTTTATTTGGGTATTTGCGCCTTGTGCTAGATTGTCCCCACCAGCAAGTGCTTTGATTGCATCCTGTATGGCGTTTATCCTTTCCGCCGTGAGGACATCAAGCAAATCCTTGCCCGCACTAACTCTCGTTAGTTTTGATAATACATCTAACATTATTCCCAGCTCATAGTTGAAGGCTTGCTTAAGTTAATAGTTGACCCATCTTGATAAATCAAGCGATTCCAACCACCTAAGCTAGAAAGAAATTCATATTCAAGTCTATAAAACACACCTTGATTCGCCTTTGAACCGAGAGTTATTGCATTTGAATTGAAACTTGTTAGCAACCAATCACTTTCATTTCCTCGAAAATCGGGTAATTCAGGAGGATCACCCCCTGAAATTGCAATGATTTTACCTACTAACCTTCCATGATTCTTCTTATTTTTAGACAATATACTATATGTGTACTTTAATTGACCTGCCCCTAAAAAGTCAGTAACCCCCATGAGCCTGCAATGCGGGCCACTATTTTTTTTTGTACATGGAGCATAGTGCCCCTGTCTGCCATCCTGCCCATCTGGTACTGGACCAAATTTTAAAAATTTACCATCTTCTAAAATCCTGCCAAATTCATTAGGGCTATCCCCTTCTCCAAACACTGGTCCCCAGGAGAACTTAGTATTCGTGTAATTAACATGAAGATCAATAGGGATAGTATTGGTGTTTTGAGAAACTCTGGATATTGGTGATTTATACCTCTGATTATCGTCGGCGAATCCTTTATATGTCTCCCTAATTTCATGCAACCCAGGAGCATCATCGCTTACCACATAATCAGTGAGATACATTTCTTGATGACCAGGCAATTTTTGACCTAAAGTAGGAAGCTTTTCCGTGATTTTAAAATCACCAGGGTTTGCTGCTCTATGTTTTACTAAAGTAAAAACATCAAAATCCGTATTACTAGTTTGGAAGCTTGAGTTGGCGCCAATAAACCATTTCTCGCACTTGAAGCCTTCTTCGCTGGAAATGATGGTCGTCATAATGCCCCCGAGAGATCATCTAGGTCCCACGCTGAACCTTGTTTTTGTTTATATATCCAAGGATGCCAACCGCCTGCTCCGCTACCCAGGAATGTAACGGTCGTTTTATAAAACTTCTTATCCCCGACATAAATTATTTCTCTTGAGTATCCATTAAATAGCCAATCTCCGTTAATTTCAGGTGGTGGTATAAGTTGAGATTTAAGCTTACCTTTCTGGCCTATTTGATCCATTATATCCTCAAGCCAATCCTTTGATGATAATATTGAATAATCATAGGATAATTGACCCACGGTTAAGTAAGACTCAACACCGACCATCATGCACCCCCAGGTCTTTGGGTCATCTCTCTTTTGACCACACCAGATGGTGTCGGTCTTACCAAAACGAAGAAAAGCACCATCAGCATCGGTGACCCTACCATACCTATTTGGGCTTGGTCCCGTACCGAATAGTTCCTCATCCTTTTCGGCCCAAGTATCTGGCCTATATTGATAGTTTGGGTGAGTATCTATACCTTCTTCATTCAAAAATATACCCCCTCCCCCCTCGGGGATTTTCTTTGAAATTATCCCCTTGAATAAAACATCAGCATATAAAGCACCCCTAGTTCTACTAATATTTACTGTGTCGCAATAAAGGCTTGAGACGAAGGTTTGGTCTATTTGTGAACCTAAATTGTCTTCAATTGGATCGCCTGGTACATATAGCGTGCTCTGCCAATTCGTACCAAGTAAAAACCTCATACTTAATTCATCAAAATTAGTACGAGACAGCTTCAGCTGCGGATTCGGTTGCGCCAAAATTCCAGCGCGACACTTAAATGCATTTAAACCTGGGTAAGCCATTATCTTAATTTAAATCTACCAACATTGGCGGCTTGATCAATCATGGAATCACCAATACCCATGATTCCGTCATTTATTTTTTCGAGCATCCTTAATCGTCTTTCCGCTAGAGCTTTCATTGGGTCACTCGAGGTCGCAAAACCTCCCGCTCCTATTCGACGAGCAGAATCAACCGTCATTTGAGTAGTACCCATTTTGTTTAATAATGTTGCATCAGCTGCCTGCATGGCTGTTTTCTGTGCTTCATCTTTACCCATCCCAGCCTCTACTGCTTCCCTAAATACTTGCCTGAATCTTTCATTTCCTTCTATGGCTGCAAGCTCGTTTCTTGCCTTACTATCACCATCTCGTGCCTTAGCCCCAAGATCAGCAGTAACTAAATCCAAAGCTGCTCCTCGTTTGATTCCATCTTGTCTTGCCTGTCTTTCGGCATCCCTCTTTTCTCTAAATTTATCAAGTGCAGCTTCTGCATCATCTTCTGACAAACCCGCCGCTTTGGCACGCTCTAGAAACTGACGATCATCCCGAGCATCCTCCATTTCCATTGCGTCTTTGGTTTTGAACTCAAACCTTCCAAGATCATCATTCTGGAAAGCTGATTCTGCTTCTGCTCTTGTTATGCCTATCTCTAAAGACTCTTCAAGTTCTCTTTTAAATTTTTCTACTCTTTCCGCAAGTTTGCGTAAAGCGTCCTCTAGGGAAAGAATAGGATCATTTAATTTCATCAGCTCTGCATTTAGATTCGCTATCGCGTCATTTGAGATATTATATGTGTCTCTTGCCGATTTTAACTCATCATCTAGTTCTTTAACTTTTTGATTGTAGGCTATTAAATCTTCAGTGCTAAAATCTTCTGTGCTCGTTGCTTGTAGGGCATTTCTTGCCGTTTTAGCACGCTCCATTCTTTGCTCGGCATCATCCCTAGCATCTTTAGTTCTACCCAGTGACTCCAATATTGGTACTCTTTCGACATCCCTCACCTGCTCAGCTGCATTTAAATCAATTTGAAGGCTTTTTCTTTGAGCCTCAAATTCTTTATCTGGGTCAATTTTTCGTAGCGCCGCTCCCCTTTCTCTCTCAATTCGCAGGAGTTCAGTAGATCGCACTGTTGTTTCTCCACCTTCTCGGATTCTGTTTCTTATTCTACCAGTTTCTAGAAGATTAGAGTTTATGTCTTCTTTTGCGGTCTCAAGTGTTTTAATAGATTGATTGATCGTCTCTTTGTCCCTAGGGCTAAAATCATTACCTTCTACTAACTTACTTGATTTTAATGCAGTCAATAAACCAGCACTAGCACCTTTTTCTATTGCTAAGGCTGCCGCCTTTTCAAGACTTTCAGTTGTTATCTTGCCATCATCATCGCGCAAAGCTTTTATGACGTCGCCATCTATAGCTCTCCCACCTTTTAGATCCACGCTCAAATTTCGTATTGCGTCCTTAATTTGAGCCAGTATATCTTTTAGCCCATCAATATCACCCGCCTCAATAGCCTCAGCCGCTCGAGTCCTCAGATCATTAACTTCATCGAAAGCGCCGCTTATCTTTGTTGCTTGATCTGTGTTTAAATCTTTAGTTGGGAGATTATTATCCCCTAGATTCTCCAGTGCTTGTCGAAGCTCTTCTATGCGGTTTTGTTGATCCGCCTTTGTTTCAGGTCTCGCAGACAGCCCAATTGTGTTCTCAATAAGATCACTAAGCGATTGGCCAAATTCCGCGATTTCTTTTGCTGATTGCAAGGACTCAGTTTCGCTAGTTAATGCTACTCCTTTAGACTCATTAAGTTGAGCCTGTAGTATATTCTTTAGGGTCTCTATCTGCGTTGAGTTCAATTCCCCCAACTTTGCTATACCACTCTCCAACTCCTCGGTATCTAATCCAAATTCTCCTAAATCGAGCCCTACTCCACTACTGATGGCAGTTAATGCCTCTCCTTTTTTACTGCTTTCTTCAGCATCTAAACCAACCCTCGCCCTGCCTTCTATTTGTTGTTGTCTCTGATCTAATAATAAAATCTTTTCAGGCGCGGTTGCCTTTTCCATTTTAAATTCAAACTCTTGATCACTTAAATCTTTCGCTAATGCGACTTGTCTTTCAAGTTGAGCATTGTGGGCCTTTAATAGCTCTAAGCGCCTAGCATCAACTTGAATTACACTCATATATGTGTCCAGAAGTTGCTGGAGTGAGTTTCTAGCTTCCTCAAATTCTGCTTCCATGCCTATCTTCCCGCCCATGAGTGTATCGAACGCTGTGAGCTCGCCCATTTGCTTGGCAAATTCCTGGGTTTTTTGAGTAAGACTTTCTATTTCTGTGGTAATTTTAGAAAGGGAGGAGTCCCTATCATCCATATTTTTCATGGATTTAACCATTTCATCTATCTTATCCCTGGCTTGCTCATTTGCAGCCGCAAACTCTTTTAAGCGATTAGCTGCTTTTTCTACATTTTCCCTATATTTAGCAAAAGATGCAGCTGCAACAACTACCCAAGTTACTGGACTTTTAGCTAATACTGCAAAAGCTGATGCAAAAGCTGCTCTCACCATACCTAAGACCATAGCGATTGCTTTGTATGCACCCACAAGACCAAATCCTACAAGGGTTTGCAACTTAACCGCAGCTGTGGTGCCAGCCATAGCCGCCGTCATTGCGCGCATTGTTGCTATTATACCCATCCCTGCAGTTTGTTGGCGAATTTGGGCTAATGTGAGTGCCTGTGTGAGACCTGTGGTGATCCCTAGTAGCTTATTTAATCCAAACAATGACGCAATCATGCCCGCGAACTGGACACTAAGTACAGCCGTTGCAAGAGTTAGAAATACACTCGTAATATTCCCGAGAATGTTACCGAGACCTTTGAAGCTACCTAGTGCTTCCGTAGCCTTAAGGCCTATACTAGAAAGTGCTTTACTAACCATTGCCATGTATTCACCAACGGCACTAGCTACTGGCTCTAAAAGATTAAGAGTATTTATTAGTGCCTTAACTTGCATTTTCTCAGCCGCGGCAAAATCTTCCGCGAAACCTGCCGCGAATTTGGCTCTTACATCTGCCAATGTGCTTTCCAGTCCGCCTAAGGTTTGGGATAATTGCTCCATGCCACCCGAGCTGCCCTGTAATGCTTTTTCTAAAATAAACATAGTAGATGAGAAAGCCTCACCAGCGGCTGCACTTTCTTGTAGCTTCCTCCTCACCTCCCCTGTGATTAAACCCATTTCCTGGAGTCTTGCAGTGGCTTCACCTATAGGTGCCCCACTCTTAAGGGCATCATATGTGCGACCAATCCAAAAAGCCACAGTTTGCATACTCTGACCACTAACTGCTGCTGCATCTCCTACTAATCTTAAAGCCGCTTGTGATGAAAATGCTCCTTTTGTTAAAACCTCTAGGGTTCTTGATGCTTCAGCTATTTCCGCTAATTGAAAGGGAGTACTTGACGCGAATGTGAAGAGTTCCTCGAGTCTCTTTTTTGCTGCCTCTGCTCCACCTAGTAATGGTTGAAATTGTGTCTGTATGAGCTCTAATTGGCGTATCTTTTCAACCCCTTTCGCAACTGCCTCGGTTCTACCTAAAAACAGCTTCATCGCGCCATTCATCGCCATCAAGCCTCCAGTTATTAATGAAAGGGGACCAAGAATCTTAGTCGCAAGGATAGTGCCAAGTAAAGACCAAGTAGAAGCAGCCGCGCTCCCCGTCTCTGCGAAAACCATTGCAGGTTCAACAGCCATCCCCATGGCGTCTTTTAATTTATCCACTCCTGATGCCATTATACAGTCTTTCGGTTCATAATATGTTTAGGCATGGCACCAGATTCTATATCTTTCATTATTCTTTCTTGTGCTTTTCTTAACTCTTCTGCTGCTTCACCGCTGTCTCTTTTTGCCCTAAGCATAGCAATGATCTGGTCTTCTTTATTGCTATCAAATAATACTTTAACGCCCTGCATTTTTGCGTGAACCGTTAATAGCCAAGAACTTTTACCTACACTCATATCCCATGCCTCACTTTCCTTATAACCAAGAGACATGAGTGTCATGATTTGAACTATTGGCTCAGGGGGATCATTTGTTGTATCTGAGCCAAATGAAGCTTTGCCCTCTTCCTCTTCTATTGTAAAAGTAGGAACTGCATTATGGTCATCAAGGTAATTTTTAATTTTGTCACTTAATTGCGTTAAGTCCTTCTCAAGTTTTCGCCACACATATAGCCTTATCGTATCCCTCCATGAAATAGGGGGAGTGTTTGGAAAAGTAGTAGTGCAAATTTTGCAAAACTTATATACATCACCAATGGCAAATGAAGAGCCCTCATTCATTAAAGGGGACTCCATTGTCATAAGGAGGAATCTATGCCAATTAGAAAATGGCCTTAAAGATAGGCCAAAAACTTTGTGCTTAGAACTTAGCCACGACTCGGCGAAATTTTCTTCATTTCCCACATCGCGAAACTATTTTAGCAGCTTGAAGTTAATTTCTCCCAGAATCTAGCAGTTACTTCCAGTTTTTGAAAGTCCTCACTAGATTTGATTAGTTTAACACGGTCTACCCACATAGTGCGACCATCCAAATCAAAGCTATCATTAATTTCTGGAGCCTTAATAGTCTTATTCATGTACCCAGACACACTTGCTGTGCCTGTTGATTTACCAGAAACTAATGCTACTGTTTCACCTGTATCATCCTTGGCTTGTGCTTGAAACTGTGGTTGAGACTCAAGATTGTAACTTGTTACAATCATTTCTCCCTTACCACCGAACTTTACAGTATCAGTTCCAAAAATATATCCACCGCAATTTTTAGCCATTTTATTTCCTCCTGTTTACTTGCAACTTGGGGCACAAACTTGACCACCACTTCTTAGCCTGAAGTAAGACTCTG
>Ga0075477_10001774_pt1 | contig 10175 bp, 8 predicted proteins | sample DEB08_DNA_FD_76338 | JGI IMG/M metagenome (GOLD analysis project Ga0075477, IMG submission 76338) | Aqueous microbial communities from the Delaware River and Bay under freshwater to marine salinity gradient to study organic matter... | ecosystem: Environmental > Aquatic > Marine > Coastal ...
CAGCTTCCCCACTTTCATGCCGACTCTGGCGCGCTTGACAGAATGTTAACTGGTTTGTGCAGAGTTCGAAGAGGGTCCCTACCGACCGATGCCCCCCTATTTGGGTCTCGGAAAACGGGAACTCATGCTCCATCAACAGGTTGCGTCGATTCGAACGCGCGAAAATCGGCGAGCATTGTTTCGAAGAGGGTTCCTTCCGGGGAGCTTGCCTTCTCACGCTGAGAAGCGGCACCGGCCGGCATGGAACAGCACGGGGTTTCGTCGGAGTGCCTCAGGGCTGCGACGGCTCGACGGGAACGTCCACCCAAAACCAGCCGCGGAGATCACCTTCTCGATAGCCGGTGGCCTGATCATAAGCGTAGTGCTGTGCCAGCTGGGCGCGGACATCGTCGCTGAGCGATCCGGTCGGTCCGTGGCAGGTCACACAGGCAGCCTGTAGCCGAATCGGTAACAGGGCACCGAGCCTGTCGTCTTCGAGCATGGTGAACTGCGCGACCGTTGCGTCGCTCTCGAGCAACGGCTTGACCCAGTCGGGTGCGGCATTGGCGGGATTTCGCAGTTTCAGCGACGTTCGCCCAATCCGCAGGCCCTCTTCTTCACCCACAGTTCGGGCAATCTCCGCTGCCTCCCGGCTGCAGACGGTAATCGCAGCCGCTGGCCCCTCCGCCTGCATCACCTCTTTCAGTCGCCCGGACAGCCTCTAGAACAGAGCGATCTTCGCTGAAATGGCTTTGGACTTAGCTGCCGCCTGGGCCTTGTCAAACTTCGGCAGTTCATAGTCTGCGTGGATTTCATCGTGGCCATTCTTGATGAAACGGCTGACAAGCTTGGCATGCTCCTGGACCAGCATCACGACATACGGATCGTCGGATTGATACGTGACCTTCACGCCCTTATCGGTTTCCTCATAGTCGAGGGAGTAGTCTCCGGCGTGCGTGATGAGCTCTTGAAAAACCGGATGAAAAGTCATCGGGGGCAACGGCTGGTTCTTCAGAACGCGGCTGTCCATGTTCGGAACGTGATCCTTGATGAGGGCGGCAAGCGTCTCATCGTCGGACTCCGTCACGGCCACTGCACCATCCGGCAGGAACGAGACCGTCCGCAGGATGTCGTCTCGACCATCAAACATTGCATGAATGGTCATCATGTCTGGCCGCATGCCTGGTCCAGGACCACCACCTGGGCCCCGTCCTCCGCGAAAGCCACGGCCCATGCCAGGCCCGTGACCTCTCCCTGGGCCGCCACCTGAAGCGGCTGCTTCCCTTGAGCCAACTGGAACAGCCGCCTCATCTTCCTGATCTTCTGCTGTGGAAACTGCCGCTCCCGGCGGATCATCCGCAGCTGCCGCTGCAAATCCTTGGCACGCTGCAAAAGGACAAGACGCGAGGAACAGCAGAAAAACGATCAACACATGCATCAGGGCACCGAATATCAGGTGGACCGTGGACCCTGTCGACCGCCGCTCGAGGCGACGACAGCTTGGCACGAAATCAACTCACATGTTCGGGGCTGCCTCAGGAAACGACACCGCGGAGCCCCTCGTCGACCGGCTCTTGACTGTGACTTTCCACATCAGCCGTCGCATTCTCTCATATAATAATTTCCTGCCACCCATCAGTGACGACGCGGCTCGCCGCCGCTCAAGGGCCAAACCCCGTAGCTGACCTTCCTCAGATACGACGACCACCCGCACTCAGCAGCGGCTGCACGCCCACCGCTCCTGACTTTCCGTGGAAAAAGCCATCTATGGTTTCTGCCCTTGAATGGGGGAAAAGTGAGTCAACTTGGGCAACTGGCCTGCTTTGGAAATCCTGATCAAGCGAAATGAAGGTCGACAGCCCCTGCGGTGAGGAGGCTTTCGATGACGAGTCCAAGCTGTGTCTGATTCTTAAGCGGTTGTCGCGGAGAACCGGGTGATGAAATCTCTCATCTCGTTGGTGGTGCTGGTTGTCCTCTTTCACGGTTCCTGTTTTGGGGCGGACACATCGAAGCCAAACATCGTTTTCATTTTCGCGGATGACCTTGGGTGGGGCGACATCTCGTGCCACAGAGCGGAGGACTGGCTGAAGACGCCCCACATCGATCGTCTTGCAAGTCAAGGCATCGACTTCTCTCAGTTCAACGTGCTCAGTCCGGTCTGCTCAGCCAGCCGAGCCGCGATGATCACGGGAAACTACTCGGCCCGATACAGCATTCACTACGCGCTGCACTCGGATGCTTCAAAGAACCGGCACATCAACCAGGCCGACTGGCTTGATCCACGGGCACCGACGCTCCCGCGTATCCTGCAGGCCGCTGGCTATCACACTGCCCACATCGGTAAATGGCATCTTGGCGAAGGACCGCCGCACATGCCCGACGGACCAACGATGGCGGACTATGGCTTCGACGACTCACTGGTCTATCACGGCCCAGGCCCCAAGGTGAATCAGCGAAAAATCGGGGTCGAGGCCGCGGATGCGATCGAACGCATGAAGGACAGGCAGCCCTTTTACCTCAACGTGTGGCTCCATGAGACCCATGTGAAGCACTTTCCCACGCAAGACTCCCTGAATGCTTTCAAGCATCTCGATCCGCGTCGGCAGGTCTATGCGGCGACTTTGCGAGAGGCTGACAACAATGTGGGGCTGATTCTTGAAGCCTTGAGGACGTCAGGTGCTGACAAGAACACCATCGTGATCTTCTCGAGCGACAACGGACCAGCGGGAACTCCGTATGCAGCCGATGACCGCGGTCCCACACCCGAAGATGGCAACCTGAAACAGGGCTTTGGTCCCTACTACAGCGCAGGCTCCACGGGTGGTCTCCGCGGCCGTAAGGCTCGGCTTTTTGAAGGAGGTGTCCGGGTGCCCTTTCTTGTCCGCTGGCCGGGACACACACCTGCAGGAACAACGAACACCCAGACGGTGTTCACTGCGATCGACATGCTGCCGACACTCTCTGCTGCGGCTGGTGTGCAGCTTCCCGCCGATCACGAAGGCGACGGCGAAAACCTGCTGAAAGCCTTCGAGGGCCTGCCCATCCAGCGTTCGAGGCCGCTGTATTGGAAGGCGTCGGGTATTGGTCGAGACGCCGACAGCTGGTGCCAATGGTCGATCCGCGAGGGTGACTGGAAGCTCTATGCGAACGCAGAAGTCAGCCGTATCGAACTCTACGATCTGTCCAACGACCGGGCTGAAACGACTGAGTTGAGCAACGACTACCCCATCGTCACGACACGCATGAAGGCTCAGCTGCTGAACTGGATCGACTCCCTTCCCACGTCGCCAGACCCTGCGTGCGTGAGCACAGGCCACGAGGCAACCGACTCAGCCGGCGGGAAGTCTGGTACACACAAGCGGGCGACCGCCGAGCAGCGAGCAAAGGCCTTCCGACGCTGGGATACCAATGGAGATGGCAAGCTCACCCTTGACGAATACCAGACCGGCTTGAAGGGCCAAGACGATCTCGATGCCCGCTTCAACAGGCTGGACAAGAACGCCGATGGTGAGCTGACCCGCGAAGAGTTTCTCCGGCCGACGGCGAAGGGTTCCGCAGAAGCAGGGCTGCGTCCAATGCATGTGGTGGACGCGAGCGACACGAGCAGTCATTCCGGCTGAGGTCCAGGAGTTCACTCACGGTGACGATCTCGCTTCGCTCACGGTGACGCTCTCGCTTGGAAGAGCCGCGAGCTTTGGACCGCTTGCATGCCCGCACGTCGTTTCCCTCGGGTTCGGCTTTTCCATACACTCTACGCCTAAAAGATCTCCGCTGAATGTCGGCTGCGAGCCGAGTTCGTCGTGATCTCGCCCATAGCAGATGCCACGGCATCTCTTCCAAGAACGCTTGGATTCGACACGCTTCTCCCGACACCGTTTCTACTGACACACTGGGGTCCATAACCTTGGCTGCTTCGACATCAGTTCTTGCCGACAAACTGCACGAATACCCACAGCAAGATGTGATCGACGGGACCGGCGGAGCCGCAGCCGCGGTTCTCGACGACTGCCTCAACAAGCATGGTGGTGTGTTGCCTCTCCTGCACCGCTACGCCGGGCGAACCTTCTGCACACCAGGAAAGCGGCTGCGACTTGCTGCGGAGTCGTACTACCCCGACTACATGAACGGCACAGGACTCGATGAGCTCTGGATGTGCTGCACCGTGCCGATCGTGACGGGAGTGATCGACACTCGCACGAACAAGGCACCTTTTCGCGAAGGTGAATCGCACGTCCTCACGCCGGACGGGCAGGTCATTTCGCTGCAGGATCTGATCGCTGCCAATCCAGAAGTGGTCATGGGCGAGAAGGTGACGGCCTTTTCCAAGGCGTTGTTTGGCGAGGCGACCTGGCCGATCGTGTCGAAGAAGTTCGACAACCTCAATCCGATCCCACACCATCTCCATTGGTCGAAGTGGGAGGTCTACGACATCAACTCATTCGATAACCCCGGAGTCAGCCAGTCGCACTATCACACCACCGCGATGGGACTCTACCCATTCGTGACCAAGGAGCAGTTCCTGGCGTGCATGAAGCGGTTTGGAAAGGGTGAATACAACGGGGTTCGCCATCTGTCACCGCATGTGATGATGCAGCTTGATAATGGCTTCGTGATGCCAAACGGTGTGCTGCACTCACCCACCAACCTCTGCACGCACGAACTCCACGTGACGATGGACGAACACTTCCTTGCAGAGGATCTCACGCTCGACGGAAGCATCGGTGCCGCCGATGCGTTCTACGCCTGCCGCGAAGAGGACTACCCCAAGGATCGGCATGAAGACTGGGAATATCTAGTTGAGAAGTTCGACTTCGAAGCCAACCAGGATCCCAACTTCGTGCTCAAGAACGCACGTCCTGCACTCGCTGCCGATGCGTTTTCTGGCGAGGGAGTTGACGCCACGTGGATCATCTATGGGGACTTCCTTGGTGACCAGAAGTGCTCCATCCTGCGGCTCACCGTGCAGCCTGGGAGCAAGACGAAGTTTTGCCCGGAGAGCCCCGCGCTGTTCCACACCAATGGCGGCAGCGGCCGCGTAGGCAAGCTCGATGTGCGGTACCACCACGACATGATTCTCGGCGAGATCTACCCCGAGATCGGCTTCATCACGCAGTCCGCACTCGCCAACGGTGGTGTCGAGATCGAGAACACGGGATCAGAACCGCTTGTGCTCACCTTCGACTTTCCCCAGAACGCACACTCGAAAACGCCCGGTGGCTGAGCCGCACGGGCATGCGGCTGCTGCCAGCTGGCCGCGACAAAGGACATCGCCACATGAAGAAAACTCACTCCAGACAGGGAACAGTTCACGGCTGCATTCGCACGCGTCCGGCTGCTACGGCTCCCATGTGAGTTCCAGCGTGACAGGTGCAAGACCGGACTCCACCGTCACCGTCAACCCGGAGAGATCGGGGCTGGCATAACGAGCAGGTGTGCCCAGCTCGACATCAGTGATTTCTCCCTCCTCTACATTGGCGGCATTCGCCGACGGGAGCTCCTTTGTCACCGACACTTTGTTGACACCCACCTGAGCACCATCCCCCTGCTCATGCGTGGTAAGCACAAACTTTCCGGCTGCATCAGTCAAACCAGTGGCGGGCTTGCCACCCTCACTCGGCTGAAACAGAACGACCGCACCTTCCAGCGGCTCACCCTCAAGCATGACCACGCCCTCAACGGGGGCCAGCTGCGGCCCATCGCTTCCACAGCCAACCGCAAGCACCGCGACCGCTACAACCGCAGCCATCCCAGCCAGCGAACTCTTTCCACATCTCATGAACGAAAGTCTCCAAACCAGAAGGTATCCAGGGGCACAGGGTCGGCCAGCCCGTGTCATCACCTGTTGAGATGACACGGGCCACCGCCACACGATTCGTGAAGCCTCGATCCTTATGGCAAGGAAGCAGGCTCGCCTTCATCGCGGCCACCGAGATGCTGATACGTCCAGTGGTCAATATTCTCCGAGAAGAAGTGCACCGAGCCATCACCCATCACAAAGTTGGTTCCACCTGGATGGGCTGACTTGAACCCAAACTCTGTGCTCCAGTTGCCCCACCAGTGGCACGGCCCCTTGGACTGATCCTGATTGCAGGTGTCGTAGTTGATGGGATAGATCGTGCTGATCATGCCCTGGGTGTTGCTGGCATGTGCCCAGCCACGATGGATGGGCAGGGCACAGTTGGCCATCACCTCGCCCATGAAGATGGTCTTCGAGAGACCGTCATCGACATCCTCCATCTTGCACTTAAACCTGCGGCCCATGCGGGTGAAAGGGCCGGCAGGCAGATTATCGGTCGTGCTGTAGTTGTAGGCGTCGTAGGCCGCCCGCTCCGGACAGCTGCCGGCTGGGTTGTTGCCCGTTCGCGTGGGTCCCTTGGAGGCCGCATAGCTGAAGGTGGCAAGCTGCCCTGGCTGCACACCATTGATCGTGATCTCGTTCATTTCTGGAGACGGATCAGACGCACAGCGATACACCGATATCTTTGAGCCGGCGATATAGGGCGACCCATTGACCACCGCTCCACCTGGCCACTTCTGATAACAGGGTGGCTGTTCCATATCGAAGGCATCGTAGAGTGGCTTCTCTTCGATGAATGGCAGCAGATAGACCAGCAGGGAGCCGCGGTTCCTCGCGAAGTTGGCTGCGTTGATATTGTTCGTCCACCAGATTCCACCCCCAGGAAACTCACCGTTGGTGTCGTGATAGTTCTGCAGCCCAAGACCCAGCTGCTTGAGACTGTTGGTGCACGAGGTGCGACGGGCTGCCTCACGAGCGGACTGCACGGCAGGCAACAGCAGGCCTACCAGCACACCGATGATGGCAATGACCACGAGGAGTTCGACGAGCGTGAACCCCTTCTTGAGAGAACGCGACATAAAAGGTAACTCCTCAAGAGATGGAGAATGTGCGTGACGCCTGATTGATGAATCAGAGCCTCCGACGTTTGAGAGATCCCACAAAGAACACAAACGAAAAAAAGGGAAGACCCCACGGACTTCGAGAGACGTGACCCGCTTATCTCCCCACTCGCAGTCACGGCTCACCGGCGGTTACAACACTTCTACGTAACCCGACGCCCAAAGATCGAAGCAACCTCATGAGCATACGGCCCTTTCGAGGGGCTGCCAACACAACTTCCCTCAACTCGTTGCCTCCAGCCTGATGCGATTCCAGCGAGCAACCTCAGCGCAAGGACTCTCCATGACCCGCACGACGTGGCTCATTTTTGCCTTTTTTCTCACATTCTTTGCCATAGATGGCTCGGCAGCGGTGCAGGCAGCGGAGCGGCCCAACATCGTCGTGATCATCTCGGACGACAGCGGCTACAACGAGTTTTCCCTAAATGGCTCTGAACATTTTGCCACTCCCCGGATCGACTCGATTGCCCGTGACGGCGTGCGGTTTACCGAGGGCTACACCAGCGGCACCGTCTGCAGCCCCACGCGGGCAGGCCTGCTGACAGGCCGTTACCAAAACCGCTTCGGCCATGAGTTCAACATTCCTCCGGTCTATAGCGAGACCAACGGGCTGCCACTCACCGAGACCACGATTGCTGACGTGATGCAGGAAGCCGGCTACCGCACAATCGCCCTCGGCAAATGGCATCTCGGCTACGCCCCGGCGTTTCATCCGCTCTCGCGAGGCTTCAGCGACTACCACGGCTTCCTGCAGGGGGCCCGCAGCTACTTTCCCCTTGAGAAGCCGACCGTTCTCAATCGACTCCTCCGCGATCGTGAGCCGATTCCGGAAACCTTTGAATACATGACCGATGAGCTTGGCCGCGCAGCTGCCGCATACATCGCCGAGACAAACGACCGGCCGTTCTTTATGTACCTTGCGTTCAATGCCACGCACGGTCCGAACGATGCCACCGAGGCTGATCTTGCAGCTGTTGCTGATGGCCCTGGCAACCGTACCCACAAGGCGATGACCCATGCCCTTGATCGGGCTGTGGGTGTGGTGCTCGACGCCCTCGACGAGCATCACAAGCGAGACAACACGCTCGTGGTCTTCCTCAACGACAACGGGGGGGTGCGTGGCCACGACAACACGCCACTGACAGGGTTCAAGGGAAGCACCTGGGAAGGTGGGATCCGTGTGCCCTTTGCCGTTCGCTGGCCGGCCCGGATTCCCGCCGGCCAGGTCTTCACCAAGCCTGTGATCTCACTCGACATCTTTCCCACAGCGATGGCGGCCGCCGGTGTCGAGGACACGCCGGGCAAACCACTCGACGGCGTTGATCTTCTGCCCTGGCTGACCACGCCACGCGAGGACCGGCCGCACCAGACTCTGTTTTGGAAGAACGGGTCACGATGGGCTGTCCGTGATGGTGACCTCAAACTCGTCGTCTCCAACAGCTCATCGCAAGGCAGAGCCCGGGGCCGCAAACAACCGCAGCAGGCCGCTGAGCTCGAACGTGGCCTGTTTGAGATTCCCCGAGATCCCGGCGAACAGCATGACCTGGCCACCGAGCGGGCATCAGACGTCGCCCGGCTCACCGAGATGTATGAAGCCTGGAAAAAGGACTTCCCAGAGACTCCCTGGGGCCCAAACAACCGGTAGCTGCCCTCCCGCGACGGCCAAGAACATCCTGGATGTCTACCATGCCCGGACGGGTGTGGCGGGCGGCCACGTCCAGTTCGGACGCTGGCCTCTCGAGATGCCTGGATGACTGCTCCCCCAACGAACACTTGTGGTGCTAGCCGGCCCTGGATGCGGGCATGGCTGACCGCTGCTGGTATCTACAACCTCCTCTGGGGTGCGGTCACTGTCCTCTTTCCGGCCTGGCTGTTTCTGCTGACTGGCCTGGAAGAACCTCGGTATCCCTTTCTCTGGCAGTGCGTGGGGATGATCGTGGGCGTGTTTGGGGTGGGCTATCTTGCGGCCGCCACCGACCCGCTGCGACACTGGCCAATCGTGTTGGTGGGACTGTTAGGAAAGATCTTCGGTCCGATCGGCTATCTTGACGGGGTTCTCCGTGGCGACGTGCCGGTAGCCTTCGGTGTGACGTTGCCGACCAACGACATCCTCTGGTGGATTCCCTTCACAATGATCCTGCTTGCCGCCCGTCGTGAGGCCTGCGGCTCTGCGTCCGCTGCCGCCTCTTCCACAGCATCTCCCCAGGCATCATCTGCAGGGCGGGCAGCCGCTTGGCTTGTGCCCCTCCTGCTGGCCTGTTCGCTCAGCACGAGTCTCGCCGCGGACCCGCTACCCCGCACGCCGCTGTGGAAAGGCACGCCTCCAACCGGATCGATCACGGGCGATGCATCAGCCGCTGATGAGAATGCCTTCTACACCGTGCATCTGCCCGACAGACCGACCGGTGCAGCCGTCGTCATCTGCCCGGGCGGTGGCTACGGTGGCTTGGTCGTCGATGGTGAAGGGCATGGAATCGCCAAGTGGCTTAATCTCCATGGCATCGCTGGCATCGTGCTGGAGTATCGGCTGCCACGCGGCCGCACGGAGGTGCCCGTTCTCGACGCCGGCCGCACGATCCGAACGGTGCGGCAGCATGCGACCGAGTGGCAGATCGATCCCGAACGCATCGGCATCATCGGCTTCTCCGCCGGTGGGCATCTGGCTGCCACGGCCGCCACGCTCTTTGATGGTGGCAACCCACTTGCAGACGATCTAGTGGAGCAGCTCTCGTCTCGCCCCAACTTCGCGATCCTAATCTATCCGGTGATCGACATGGGGGAGTCGGCCCATGCAGGCTCGCGGAAGAATCTGTTCGGCGAGAATCCGAGCGAGGAGATCACGCATCGTTTCTCACCGCACCACTGGGTCTCTGAGCAGTCGCCTCCGGCCTTCCTTGCCCATGCCGTCGACGACGCCGTCGTGCCGATCAGCCACAGCGAACTGCTCTACGATGCCTATCGTGAGCAGGGGCTGCCCGCGTTGCTGCTGCGTCTGCCCGATGGTGGCCACGGCCTCAATGGCTACAAGGGCTCATCCTGGGATGCCTGGCAAAGCGGGGCGATCACCTGGCTGCGGGAGCGGGGCATGATCCCCACACCGTGACTGGCCTCCACACCGCAACTGAAGCAGAGCAGTGGCTTTCTGTTCTCGCATCGGTCACAGAGGCGGGCGACTGCTTTGCAGAGGCTGGTGCTCAGAATCGGGCCGGGGCGTAGGGAGCCGCGTCGAGAAAGGGCTCGCGTCCGGCAACGAAGTCAGCCACGAGGCGACCTGTCGC
>Ga0075477_10001790_pt1 | contig 10138 bp, 10 predicted proteins | sample DEB08_DNA_FD_76338 | JGI IMG/M metagenome (GOLD analysis project Ga0075477, IMG submission 76338) | Aqueous microbial communities from the Delaware River and Bay under freshwater to marine salinity gradient to study organic matter... | ecosystem: Environmental > Aquatic > Marine > Coastal ...
TCACGTTTCCGTGGCGGCCGCCCGCCGAGATCCGGCTTCGCGGGGCAGGGTTGGGCTACGGAGCCAGCCGCACGATTGCCCATCCCCCGCCGGCCTCGCGGCTGAACTGCAGCCGGTCGTGGAGTCGGCTTGGCCGCCCTTGCCAGAACTCGATCCGTTCCGGAATCAGCCGATAGCCACCCCAATGGGGCGGTCTGGGGATAGCCGCATCGTCGGGGTGCTCGGCGCGAAAGCGGGCAAACAGCTGCTCGAGCGTTTTGCGGCCGGCGATCACCTGGCTCTGGGGCGAACTCCAGGCGCCGAGCCGCGATGTCCTCGGCCGGCTCGTGAAGTAGGCATCGCTTTCGGTCGGGGTCGTCTGCTCGATTCGACCCTCGATCCGCACCTGCCGCTCGGGCTCGGCCCAGTGGAAGGTCAGGGCTGCCTGCGGATTGGCGGCAAGTTCGCGGCCCTTGCGGCTTTCGTAGTTGGTGAAGAAGCAGAAGCCCCGTTCGTCGAAGCCCCGCAGAAGGACGATCCGGGCCGATGGCCGGCCCTCCGGCGTAGCCGTCGAGAGCGTCATCGCTTCCGGTTCGGGGATCCCGGCGGCGACCGCCTCGTCATACCAGGCGGCAAACTGCCGGATGGGGTCAGGATCGACACCCGCCTCGTCGAGCACGCCCTGCTCGTATTCCTTGCGGGCATGGGTGGATCTCGACTCCATGGCAAATCCTCGCTGGCCTCGCTCGCTCCGGTGACGAGCCGCCCAAATCGGGAGGCGACACACAGCGTATCACCTGAGCCCGACGCTGGGCCGGCAAAGGCGGCGCGTCACCGGAGGGAGCGAGGGCCGTGCGAACCCCTCGCTGCATCAGCTGAAGGTGCCGGGCTCGGCGGAGACCGGTGCCGAAACGGGGATCCCCCCGCCGCCGGACATCGGCGACATCATGCCTCCCTCGCAGCACGGCTCGCAGACCGGGCCGCACGGCTCGCAGACCGGGCCGCAGGGGGCGGCCATCGGCGGGGGGCAGGCCTCGCCTCGTCGTCCGCAGGGCGAGCGGAACTCCATGAATGAGGGGCGGCGGCAGCTGCCGAAGCTGCCGAAGCAACTGCTACATCCGGGCGCTGCCGTCAGGGCGGCGAGCGCGAGTGCCAGACAGACGAACCGCGACATGACAAACGTCTCCAACGAGCGGGAGGTGGGCGAGGCAAGGGAAGGGTGTGGCGTCGTCGCCGACGCCACGGGAACCCTACCTCATGGTTTCCGACGCGGCGGCAGTCCGGCGGCTGCCGGTCGCCGATTGCCGCGGCGTGATGCCGGTCGTTCGGGTTGTGCCGATTCGCAAGCGCGGGCGTATTCGTTACGACAGCGGTTCCAGCCGGATTGCATGCTAGAGTTCGACGGTGATGGCGAAGTGCCATTATCGTCGGTCGCGGCTGCCGCCAGCCGCCTCCTCTGAACGCTCTGCCGTGGATGTCTTTTCCTTCCTATCGCAACCGGGCCTCCGCATCCTCGCGGTCGCCGTGTTCCTGATCGCGGCCTCCGGTCCCTCGGCTCGTCCCCTGCTCGCCGCCGACGCTCAGCATGCTGGCAGCGAGTGCCCCGGCGATTGCCCGGAGCCGCTTGATGTCTGGGTGGCGAGTACTCGGCGTCTGCCGGGAGTCTGTCGCCTGCCGGACTCGGCCAACCTTGCCATCGAGCGGCTGACCACCGACGGCAGCTGTCGCTGCTGGAACGACGCCAGCCTGGCCGATCTCCTCGGCGAGCCGTGGCGGCCGCTGGTCTTCTTCGTGCACGGCAACCGCTACGACTCCGGCGATGCCAAGACCCAGGGCATCTCCCTGGCCCGCCGCCTGAGCATGGCCAGGCCGGCTGCCCCGCAGCCTCGGCTGGTGATCTTCTCGTGGCCGAGCCAGAAACAGGGTCTGGCGCTCAAGGATGGCCGGCGGAAATATGCTCGCGCCTACGCCGACGGCCACTACCTGGCCTGGCTGCTCGGGCAGGTGCCGCCGGAACAGCCGGTCGCGGTGGTGGGCTACTCCTTCGGAGCGCTGGTGACGGCCGAGGCGCTGGCCGATCTCGAGACAGTCCCGCCGGGAGGCCTTTCCTGGGCCGACCGGCCGGGCCGCACGCAGCTGGTCTTCGTGGCCCCTGCCCTGCGGTGCGACGCGCTGGCGCCCCGCGGTCCCTTCCGGGAGACGTTGGCGGGCCTCGACCGGCTCACGCTGCTGATCAACTCCCGAGACGAGGCGCTCAGGTTTTTCCCGCTTCTCGAACCGGCGGTGCGGGCCGACGCTCTTGGCTATGTTGGGATGCCCAGCCGCTGGCTGCCGCCAGATGTCGAATACGCCGCCGCCGATGCCGCCGGGATCGTCGGCAAGCTCCACACGATGCGTCGCTACCTCGACTCGGCAACGCTGGTGGAGATGATCGCCGCCGGCACCCTCGACGGCCTCGTCGCCGAGTGAGTTGCCGGCCGGTCGAGGCTCGCTTCAGGCAGCCCGCCGCTGGGCTTGCGCGGTGTCGGCCTCGAGCCTGGCGGCCACCATCATCCTGGCGACCTCGGGCATCGTATGGGTTGCCGTCCAGCCGAGTCGTTCGCTGGCCCGGCGGGTGTCGGCGCGGCCGCAGGCGATCTCGCTGGGGCGGGTCAGCTTGGGATCGCGGCTGACATGCCGCCGCCAGTCGAGGCCCACCGCGGCGAAGGCCTCGGCCACGAAGTCCTCGAGGCTGGTGGTGACGCCGGTGGCGATCACAAAATCTTCGACGGCATCCTGCTGGAGCATCCGGTGCATGGCCACGACATATTCAGGAGCCCAGCCCCAGTCGCGGCGAACCGAGAGGTCGCCGAGGTTCAGCGATTGCTGTTCGCCGCGGGCGATCCGGCAGGCTGCCGCGACGATCTTCTGCGTCACGAACCGTTCCGGTCGCAGCGGGCTCTCGTGATTGAAGAGGATTCCGGTGGCGGCCTCGATTCCATAGGCCTCGCGGTATTGGGCGATCTGCCAGAAGGACGTCGCCTTGGCGATTCCGTAAGGGCTGCAGGGCCGCAACACGGTTGTCTCGCTGGCGGGCTCCTCACCGGCGTTGCCGAACATCTCCGAACTGCCGGCGTTGTAGAGGCGGACCGGCCGATCGAGCATCCGGATCGCCTCGAGGAGGTTGATGGTGCCGACAACGATGCTTTCGAAGGTCTCGACCGGCTGGCCGAAGGAGAGCCCGACGCTCGTCTGGCCGGCGAGGTTGTAGATCTCGTCGGGATCAGCCTGCTTGAGGGCCAGAAGCGTCGAGCGGAAATCGACCAGCGACATCGTCACCAGCGTGACATGGTCACGGATGCCCAGGGCGGTGAGGCCCCGGAAGCGGCCCCCCTGCGCGTCGCGGCTGGTGCCGACGACCGAGTAGCCAAGGCCGAGGAGATGGGCCGCCAGGTACGAACCATCCTGGCCGCCGATCCCGCAGATTAGGGCCGTGCGGCCGGTGGGAGCGGGATCGGGCTGGCTGCGTGGGGCGGTCATGGCGCCGGACGGTAGCAGGCCGTCTGGGGCGGGCAAACGGCAGTTTGAGCCGTTGTCAGGACCGCTCTGAGCCCGCCGCAAACCAGGCTGCAGTGCGAGCCAGACCGTCGGCAAGCCCGACGTCCGGCCGCCAGTCGAGCAGATCGGCGGCCAGGGATGGATCGACCATGTTGCTCCGCAGGTCGCCGGCCCGAGCCGGGCCATGGTCGGGGAGCGGCAGCGGGTCGTCGTGGCCCCGGCCTGCGAGATCCTCCTGCATTGCGGCCCGGAGCATCGCCTCGATCTCGTTCACATCGGTACCCAGGCCCGTGCCAATGTTGACGCTGGCCAGCCGGCCGGGGCCGACGCCGGAGCCGCTCTGGGTGAGGGCCGCGAGATTGGCCCGGGCCACGTCGGGGCCGTAGACGTAGTCACGGATGTACCGGCCGTCGCCGTTGATTCGGGCCGGCTCTCCAGCGAGATATTGCTTGCAGAAGATCGCGACCACACCCGCCTCGCCATGCGGATTCTGGCGGGGTCCGTAGACGTTGGAATACCGGAGGGCCACCGCCGCCAGGCCGTGTTCGCGGGCGTAGAACTCGAGGTACCGCTCGCCCACCCACTTCGTGATCCCGTAGGGGCTCACCGGGCCGGCCGGCGTCGTCTCGGGGGCGGGCGTGGTAACGTCGCCGTAGAGGACGCCCCCGGAAGACGCAAAGACGAACCGCTCGACGCGGTGGGCCACCGCGGCATCGAGGACATGGATCAGGCCCATCACGTTCACCCGCGCGTCGAAGGCCGGCTCGCGAACCGAGCGGCTCACCGACATCTGGGCCGCCTGATGACAGACCGCCTCCGGCTGCTCGACCTCGAAGACGCGGGCCACCGCGGCCGGATCGGCAATGTCCGCCACGTGCAAGGCGACTTCCGCCGGGAGATTGTCACGGCTGCCGCTGGAGAGGTCGTCGAGGACAGCCGGGGTATGGCCAGCCGCCAGGAGCGTGTCGACGATGTGGCTCCCGATAAAGCCGGCGCCACCGGTAACGAGGATCTTCATGAGGCGCGGTCGATTCCTGGTCCGGCCTTGCGGCTCAGGGCTTCTGGGGATTGGGTGGGCGGTCGCTCTCGCGAGCCATCGCGGGCGAGACCGGTTCGGCGATAGCATACCTGGGCACGACCCGTTCGTCACCGAGGCCGCAGCTGATGATCCTCCTTCAGGAGTCGTATACCTCGCCCGATCCGGCACGCGCCGCGGAGTTGGCCCGCGCCCGGCAGCGGAACCAGGCGGCCGGCGTGTTCAGCGAGATCGTGGCCCTGCCCCCAGGCGGGCGGAAGACGTTCGCCGACTGCTTCGCGGTTGCTGCCGACCGCTTCCCGGGTGAGGTCTGCGTTGTGGCCAACGCCGACATCGCCTTCGACGGCTCGCTGGCCGGGGCAGCCGACCTGGTGCGAGAGGCGGCCTGCCCGCTGCTGGTGACGCTGACCCGCTGGGATGACCCCAGCGGGCCGTCGATGGAGGGCCGCGCCGACGCCCGCTCCTGGCGGTTCTTCTCCCAGTCGCAGGATGCCTGGATGTTCACGGCCGGCACGCTGCCAGACTTTCAGGCCGGCTTCACGCTGGGGATTCCCGCCTGTGAGAACCGCCTGGCCTACGAGGCCTACCGGGCCGGCATCGCGGTAGCCAATCCGGCCCTCGAGGTTCGCTCCTGGCACCACCACGCGTCGGGCACCCGATCGTGGAAACTGACCGACGCCTACCGGGGGCCGCTCTTCTTTCCCCGGCTGACAACCCTCGCGATCGGTGCCTGCGAAGGGTTTGTGCTCGATCGGTCAGGCTGGCGGACACGCAAGGAGGTCGTCGTATCGGGATCGGTGCAGGCCAGGTGACCGATGGCCTCCGGCGGGGCTGTGCAGCGGAGAATTGACCGGTCGGCGGAGGAGCGTATTCTCGATGGAACGGTCGTCCATCGAGTCTTCAGCGGCAGCCGTGGACTGCGTGGCCCGGCGGCATGGGTGCCAGATGATGAGCCATGATCGATTCCCGCGGGTCGCATCCGGTGGCAGGCGGCCGCCCGTCGAGGGTTTCAGCCTCGTCGAGTTGCTGGCCGTGGTGGCCATTCTCGGCACGCTGATTTCGCTCTCGCTGCCAGCGGTGCAACGTGCCCGGGAGACTGCCCGGCGGAGTGCCTGCAGCAACAATCTGCATCAGATGGGCATCGCCCTGATCAACTACGAGTCGGCCCGCCGCGTGTTCCCGCCCGGCAGCGATGCCCTCAGCGGCCGTTACCATGCCTGGAGTTCCTTCATTCTCCCCTATCTCGAGGAGTCCCAGACCGCCGGCCGCATCAACTACTCCCTCGCCTGGAACGACCCCCGCGGCAACGTGGAGGTCTCTCGCCACGTCGTTCCAATCTATGTCTGTCCAAGCGGGATCAAGTCGTATGCGGGCAAGCAGGACTACGGCGGTGTGATGGGCACCGCGGTGATGCTCTCCGAAGGCGATGTCCTGCCGCCCGGCTGGGAGCATGGCGGAATCCTCTACGCCACGGCCGAGGAGTGCCCGCGGCCCTGCCGGGCAGGTGAGGTGAGCGACGGGCTCAGCCACACCCTCATGGTCAGCGAAGGGGTCGATCGCGGGTTCCCCGAGATGGATGGCGACTCGGCGATCGGCAACAGTCACTGGGCCTGCGGGACGAACTGCTTTCTCCACAACTCGCCGGTACTCAACACGCCCGACGTCGACGGATTTCGCAGCAACCACCTCGGCGGCGTGATGGGATTGTTTGGGGACGGGCGGGTTGTCTTCATGGATGACGCCACGATGCCCGATGTCCTGATCGCCCTGTGCACCAAGGCCGGCGGGGAGCTATCGCCCCAGATTCCCTAGTTCCCCGGGGTTCACAAAACGGTTTTTTGCCGTGTTTTTCCCTGTTTTTGACCTGACGTTTTGGATCGGTACCATGTGGGAGTCGCGGCGGCGGGGCAAACGTTGCGATGCTGAGAAGAACCGGACGCTTCTCTGGTGGTTTTGATTCGATCATTCCCGCCTGGGACATGATTCTCCGATTCGAAGATTTACAGTACCGGTTTTTGAGAGGATTCAACTCATGACTCGCAGCACCCTGGCCGCCGCACTGCTCGTGGCGATTGCTTCTGTTTCCATGCCCGTGCTCGCCGGTGGAGGCGGTGGAAAATCCGGCAACATCCCCGTTCGCATGAAGAACGTGGGAGCCGCGCCCGTCGCCGTCAACGCCCAATCGGGTTCGGTGGCGCTGAGCACGCTGGTTGGTTCGGCCCGGACGGTGGCCGCCAACGGCATCTCGCAGTTCAACGTCAACAAAGGAGCATTTTCCGCCTTGGCGGCAGATCCCAATGCTCCCTTCGTGACCAACAAGGTGCGGTCTTTCAGCACCCGCAACTTCAAGACGATCTACCTGTATGCCCAGCAGGACACGACGGCGGCAACCCTCGTCGGCGCCCCCGGCGGCGTGAAGTTCTGACCTGCGGGCGATTGTTCTCGTTGATTCACCCGACGGCGGGCGGACTACCATCCGGGGTCCGCCCGCTGTTTTTTTCCGGCTCTGCCCGGGCGGTCCGGGGCGGCGGCAGGACCACGGCGGCGAACGACTGACGATGACCGACAGCGGTACGGGAATGCCGTGTGGAGTTGACCCTGCCAGGCCTGCCGGGCAGGAAGCATGGGCGACGAGGCCTTTCGTAACCTGGCCGCTGGCGGTCGTGAGCGTGGCCGTGCTCGTGGCGGCCCCGTGGCTGCGGCAGGAACTGGTGCCGACCGCCTGGCTGGGGGTTGCCGGGGGGCTCGTCTTCGTGACCGGCCGCCGAGGCTGGCGGACCGAACTGGCGGTGCTGATCGCCGCGGCGATTGCGATCACCGCCGCGTTTCACTGGACGCCCGAGGTCTTGTCGGAAGCGATGCAGGCGAGCGAGCTGGTCGGCTTTGCCTTTGCCCTGCCGATCATCCTCTGGGATGCCTGTCGGTTGGCCCTGCCCTTCTGGATCGCCGGTCGGCTGGTTCGTGACCCACGCAATGCCTGGCTGCCGGCCGGCCTCACTGCCGTGGTCGCCGAGGCTGTCATCCCCGGGGTCTTTCCCTGGAAACTTGGCTACTGCCAGCTGGCCTGGCCGGTGACGGCCCAGGCGGCGGCCCTGCTTGGTCCGGAGGGCACGACCTTCACCCTGTTTGCCATCGCAGGGACGCTCGTGGCTGCGGTTGGCGGCATCGTCGGCTGGCGGGGCCGGCGAATGCCGCTGGGTGGAGCGGCAGCGGTAGCAATCGCCGTGGCAACGCTTGGCTTCGGGATGATCGCGATTGCCCACACCGAGGCCCGCATGGCAGCTGCCCCGAAGTTGAGGCTGGCCCTCGTCCAGGCCGATCCCGATGCAGCCGACGCCATCGAGGAGTTTCGCGACCTCACCCGCCAGGCCTGCGGCGGCCAGCCGGCGATCGATCTGGTCTGCTGGCCCGAATGCAGTGGAGGATCCTACGAAGAGGGTCTCGAATCGTTCACCGACGAGGCGGCTATCTTTCGCCGCTCGCGGCCGCCCCAACGGGGCTTGCGGCCGCTGCCGGAGCCCGACTGCCCGCTCCTGTTCGGCGGGCGGATCTATCGCGGCTTTCGGGAGCGGCCCAGCGAGATCTACCAGTCGGCGCTCCTGCTCGACCGGGAGGAGCAACTCGCCGGCTGCTACCACAAGCGACACCTGATGCCCTTCGGCGAATACGTGCCCTTTGCCGACGTGATTCCCGAGCTGCGGCTTTCCTTTCCGATGGAGACTGACTACGACGCCGGCAACGAGTCGGTGCCGATCGACTGCGGCCCGGCCCGGATCGGGGCCCTGCTTTGCTACGAAGACATGGTGCCGTCGGCCGCGGCCAGCCTGGTCGCCGACGGTGCGAACTGCCTCGTCTCCCTGATCCATGGGGCGGCCTTCACCAATCCGCTTACGCTCCAGCAGCACCGCCTCCTCGCCCAGCAGCGGGCGATCGAATTGCGGCGCTGCCTGGCCCGGTGCAGTTCCACCGGTGAGACCTGCTTGATCGATGCGACCGGGCGAATCAGCCGGCGGCTCCCCTTGGGGGATGCCGGCCTGCTGAGGTGCGAGGTGCCGCTCCTTGAAGGACAGACGCCGGCAACCCGCTGGCGGTGGGCCTGGCCGGTGGCCTGCGGCCTCGGGCTGGTGGCGTTCGCCTATCTGGGCAGGCTGAAGAGGCTGGGCGAACTGGCATCCTGACAGCAAGGCCCGCTGAAGGCTCCGCAGGCTCCGGTCAGCTCCGCCGGCCTTGCAGCGGCCCGGGCGGTCTGGGATAGCCCCCGCTTGTGGCGGTTCCGGGCCGCGGGCTTCGGGGCCTGCGGCCGCCTTGCTCCCCCGTCCTTCGACTGCGGCCAGTTCATGCGGATGCCACGACTCTTTCGTCCGTCCCGCCAGCGGCCTCCCGCGCTGCCGCCCGACCTCGATGAGGACGCCCGCGCCATCATCGACATGGTCGCTCCTTTTACGATGACAAGCCCGGAGCGGATCGTTGCCCTCCGAGACGCGGTGCGGCACGTCTGTCGCCATGGGATCGCCGGCAGCATCGTCGAGTGCGGAGTCTGGCGGGGGGGCAGCATGATGGCTGCCGCACTGACGCTGCTGGAGATCGGTGAGCGAAGGCCGCTCTTCCTGTTCGACACCTTTGACGGCATGCCCCCGCCAGGTGACTGCGACCGCGACCTGACCGGTGCTGCGGCCGCCGAGCTGCTCGTGGCCGAAGAACCGGTCAGCGGAGAGACATGGGCCCGCAGCCCGCTGGCTGAAGTGCGACGCAATCTGGCGGCCACCGGCTATCCAGCAGAGTTGATCAGGTTCGTTCCTGGCCGCGTCGAGGAGACGATTCCTCGCACGGCGCCCGACCGCATCGCCGTGCTCCGGCTCGACACCGACTGGTACGAGTCGACCCGGCATGAACTCGAACACCTCTTTCCCCGCCTGGCTGCCGGCGGTGTCTTGATCATCGACGACTATGGCCATTGGCAGGGCGCCCGGCGGGCGGTGGATGAGTTTCTCGCCGCCAGCAAGGCGCCCCTCCTGCTGTCTCGCATCGATTACACGGGCCGGCTGGCGGTGAAGGTCGCCTGCTGAGCCCGCCCCGACTCCTGTTCCAGCGCCATCGTGATTCGTTTCGCCTGCTCACGTCATGCCTGTGCCCCGCCGCCGCAGCCCCGGCTCAACCTCGGCTGCGGTGATTGCCTGCACCCCGACTGGACGAACATCGACCTCGTCGCGGCGTCCGTCGATGTGATGGCCTGTGACATCCGACGGCCACTGCCCTTCACGAGCGGCAGTTGCGAGGCGATCTATGCGGCGCACGTGCTCGAGCACCTCAGGCCCGGCGAGGCCCGGCAGCTGCTGGCGGAAATCCGTCGCCTGCTTCGGCCAGGCGGCGTCGTGCGGATCGTCGTTCCTGATCTGGAGGGCATCGCCCGGGCTTATCTGGCGAGCCTGGACCGAGCCACCGCTTTCGGCACCGCAGAGAGCCGCTGGGAACACCGCTGGATGATCGTCGAGTTGCTCGACCAGCTCGTCCGGGAGACCTCCGGAGGCGCGATGCGACGCTGGTGGTCATGTGATCCGGTGCCGGCCCGATCGTTCATCGAGTCGC
>Ga0075477_10001792_pt1 | contig 10136 bp, 12 predicted proteins | sample DEB08_DNA_FD_76338 | JGI IMG/M metagenome (GOLD analysis project Ga0075477, IMG submission 76338) | Aqueous microbial communities from the Delaware River and Bay under freshwater to marine salinity gradient to study organic matter... | ecosystem: Environmental > Aquatic > Marine > Coastal ...
CTGGCCCAGCGGTAGCGGTCAGGTGCCAGGCATTCCGCCTGCAGCGTATGCGAGAAAAACCTCTCCGCTGCGGGTCGTGACCTGACCGTCATCTTCATGCCGATGTGGGTAATGTCCTGGTAACCCCGTGGGACCAGGGTGACTGCATTGCCGTCCGGGTCCTGCAGCCTTTCGGGGCTGCTGATATCACGCGCGATCAGCAGTTCCCGGTAGCCGCTGGGTGTTTGATCTGGCAATGGGTCGCGGGCATGGTTCAGCTTGAAGACGGAACCATTGAGTGCAAGCCGGTGTTGATGCACGCCGTTGCCAACTTTCAGCAGTTCCTCGTAGGGCAGGCCGACCTCGTCACGCCAGAAGGCGAGCATCGGCTCGAGCTGATTGGTTCGAACGCCGATATCAATGTAATCCTTGGCAAGCTGCATGCTTTAACTGACTCCGCTGGTCTTGAAGGTTTTCTCTGCAATCACTGCTTTGTTGGCAATCAGTAACAGCCTGATCTCGTCTGCGGCAAAGTCAATCTCGGCTTCGACAAATTCATGCCATTCGTAGTCTGTCTGAACACTGCTCGAGAGATTGATCCGACAGGGAACCTCGTCACGGCTGTCGCTGGCACGGGTTATCCGGTTGATCAGCAGTCTGGCCGCGGGTGGCGTGGCAACCTCGACCCGCAGGTCGTTGTCGCGGTAATTGAAATCCAGCGAATACATGGCTGCATTCTAACGGCAGGAGGGGCCGGAATGCATGATTGCGTCACTGAACTAGGGTATGATGCCGCCGCAAATTCAGGAGGTACTTATGAGTCAGTCAAACGAAGTCAAGGAAATTGCTAAAGAACTCGCCGCCGGCCTGCGCCGGCTGGGTCCAAACCGTGTCGCAGCCCTCTCTGTCCACAAGAGCAAGGAGCTGATCGAAGAACTCGAAGCCAAGGCCAACAAACTGGTAGAGCTGGTCGAGGCTTAAGACACCAGCCACTTCCTGTATTGGCTGGCGGTATCCCTATCGAAGCAGACGAACAGGATATTATCGACAGCGCCCGCCATCTCTCGGGCGCTGGTCACGGCGACCTCTGCCGCCAGGTCCATGGGGTAGCCATAGATGCCCGTACTGATCGCCGGGAAAGCAATACTGCCAATGCCGAGTTCACTGCCCAGCAGCAGCGCGTTACGATAACAGTTCGCCAGCAGTTCAGGCTCGCCGTCCTGCCCGCCTGACCAGATCGGCCCAACCGTGTGAATGATATAGCGGCAGGGTAGCCGGTAAGCGCCAGTTACCTTTGCATCACCGGTTTCACATCCACCCAGTGTTCGACATTCCGCTAACAGTTCTGGCCCGGCAGCACGGTGAATCGCACCATCGACGCCCCCGCCACCCAGCAGGCTGCGATTTGCCGCGTTAACAATGGCATCGACGGCCAGTGTCACGATATCGCCCTCAAAAATAGCCAGCTCAGCCATGTTCGCGTTCCCTTATGGCGCTGAGCATCTGCTGCAGCGCTGGTATAAATTGCAGGGGCTGATCGAGGAATACGTGATGATGGGCAGCTTCAATGCCCGTCAGCAGTGCCGGTTCGATCAGTCCGGCAATTCGATCAATAGATTCGGGTGGAAAGAATCGGCTCTTCTTGCCGTAAATCAGGCCGACCGGTACGTTTAGCTGCCTGACCATGTCTGCTGCCACCGGCAGTTCTTCATCAGCGGGCATTTTGGCAAAAACTGCCGGATCCAGCCTGAACTGATAGCCCTGCGGGGTGCGCTTGAGGGAATGTGCAGCGATATAGTCAATGATGTAGGCGTTCTCGCAGGGCTGTGGTGGCCTCAGCCTGAAGCGGCGCATACCCGATTCCAGCGTTGCGTAGTGGCGATCTTTCATTTTTGGCATGGGTGGGGGCTTACGGTCGCCGCGTTGAAACGCAATCATCGAGTCAATAAGGATAATGCCTGCCAGCGACCTGGGGTGCAGGTAGGCGGCGACCCGGGTCATGGCGCCGCCAAAACTGTGTCCGACCACGATTGGGTTCTGGAGGCCGGCCGTCTCACAAGACTGAATGATTTCCCGGGCAAATCCCCGGGCCGTGTAGCGATGCCTGTGATCGCTTTCGCCATAGCCTGACAGGTCTATCGCGGCGACATCGTAGTCGCCCGTGAGCCCGGGCGCGATAAAGTCCCACCAGTGCGCGTGGGCAGCATGACCGTGCACCAGCAGGACGCCCGGCCGGCCGGGATTGGGCCAGTGCCGGTAGCTGATTGTGGCGCCGTCGCAGCTGAAAACCCGCGTCTCGCTCTCTGTTGCGACGGCCTGCTTGAACCAGGCAGGTTGCACGATGTTGGTGCCTGATGGGCCGCGATTACCAGTGCTCATCTAGCGACGCCTCAAATTTGTGCGCAGCGCTCGCGATAACGCATTAAATCGGTGCATAGCACCGGTTCTGATCACTGGCCGTGCAGAGAGCTTTGTTGCTATTCCTTGATTTAAAAGGCTTTTAGCGAATCTTTTCATTTCTGGCATCAAGTTTGCTCTTAAGTGATCGAACGTTACAACTCATTAATTTCCCGGAGGATCAAGGTGGAATCAACACTAGAACTTCAGTACGCACTGGATACTTTCTACTTCCTTGTGTGCGGCGCGCTTGTCATGTGGATGGCAGCGGGCTTCGCCATGCTGGAGGCAGGTCTGGTTCGTTCAAAAAACACGGCAGAGATTCTAACCAAGAACATGGCGCTGTTTGCTATTTCCTGCATCATGTATCTCGTTTGTGGCTACGCCATCATGTACGGCGGAGGCTACTTCCTTGCCGGTATCGAACTTGACGGTGCGGCCAGTGCTGAAGCACTGACCGAAACAGTGATCGCTGAATCCATGGAAGCTGGATTTGGTGGCGATTCTGTCTATGCCGACGCTTCTGACTTCTTCTTCCAGGTCGTCTTTGTTGCCACGGCCATGTCAATTGTCTCTGGTGCGGTAGCCGAGCGAATGAAGCTCTGGGCATTCCTCGCCTTTGCGGTTGTCATGACCGGTTTCATCTACCCGATGGAAGGTTCCTGGACCTGGAACGGTGATGACGTCTTTGGCATGTACAACCTGGGAGATCTCGGTTTCTCTGACTTCGCCGGCTCAGGCATTGTTCACATGGCTGGTGCTGCTGCAGCGCTCGCCGGTGTCATCCTGCTGGGTGCTCGTAAGGGCAAATACGGCAGTGAAGGTCAGATCTACGCACTGCCCGGCGCCAATCTGCCACTGGCGACACTCGGTACGTTCATCCTGTGGATGGGCTGGTTCGGCTTCAACGGCGGTTCAGTGCTGAAGCTGGGTGATGTTGCCAGCGCCAACTCAGTCGCCATGGTGTTCCTGAATACAAATGCTGCTGCTGCGGGTGGTGCGATCGCTGCACTGATTACTGCCCGACTGATGTTTGGTCGCGCTGACCTGACGATGCTGCTCAACGGTGCGCTCGCCGGCCTGGTGGCCATCACGGCTGAGCCTTCTACGCCGACTGCACTGCAGGCAACGATCTTCGGTGCGATTGGCGGTGTCCTGGTCGTGTTCTCCATCGTCGGCCTCGACAAGATCAAGATCGACGATCCGGTTGGTGCGATCTCTGTGCACGGTACTTGCGGTCTGCTGGGTCTGCTGCTGGTGCCGATCACCAATGATGGTGTCAGCTTCTCTGGCCAGATCATCGGTGCACTCACCATCTTCGCCTGGGTCTTCGTGGTCAGCATGATCGTCTGGATGATCCTCAAGGTGACCCTGGGTATCCGGGTCAGCGAAGAAGAGGAATACACAGGTGTTGATACTTCAGAGTGTGGTGTAGAAGCCTACCCTGAATTCGTTAAGACATGAGCCCTCAGCTAATGAATTAGCGGTTGTGGGATGCCGGTAGGAGCAACTATCTCTTCCCTCCTGTCCCCTGCGACTACTGGCATCCAGCAAAAAAAACCCCGCCACCGGGAAGGTGGCGGGGTTTTTATTTTCCCCTCAAGAATTTTTCCGGCCGTTGGCCGCGCTTAACTCAACTTAATCTCAACTGAAACTCTTGATGGCGCTCAGCAGCTGGCGACAGGTGACCTGGCCAACGAGTTTGCCACTGTCCATGATCGGGCGGCGTCGGTGACCATCGTCCAGCATGGAATTGGCAACAGAAACGATGTCATCTCCCGGTTTATTAACAACCACGTCCTTGGTCATCACCTCGTAGACATAGCCCGCGGAAGGCTGCTGGTTCTGGTAGACCCGTTCGATAATGGCGCGAAGGCAGTCGAGCTCCGAGAGCATGCCGACAAGATTGTCGTTATCGTCCACGACGCAGACACCGGAGACCCGGTTTTCGAGAATGACGTCTACCGCCTCAATGATCGTAGCACTGGCTTTTACCTTGATTGGACGCTTCACCATGTAAGCATCGAGGGAAACTGATCGCGTCATTGAAATTCTCCAGTGGTGCCTGAAAGCCAAATTAACATAGCAGGTTTCACTGCGCGAGACACGGTTGTCGCGGTTGTCCGCAGCCGATAAAGTGATTTTTTAACCGGCAGGTATGCCCCATGAACAGTCCAGAAGACGTCCTTGCGCTGCTGACACCCGGCGCGACGGTCTATGTCGGCGGCAGCTGTGCTGAGCCGAGAGGCATCCTCGATGCATTGACCGAGGCAGGTCTCGAAGTCCCGGATATCTCCTTCGTTCAGCAACCACTGGGCGCCGTTAATCAGCGCGATCTTTCGCTGCTGTCGCCCGGGTCCAGCCAGAGAACATTTTTCATGACGCCTTTTCTGCAGGATGGTCTTGCGGCCGGCCGCGTTGAGTTTGTTCCCATGCACATGCGCACTATTTTCGATCACTTGCGACACAGTGCGATTGATGTGGCGATCCTGCAGGGTGCAAGGGACAGGAATGGCGAGCTGCGTTTCGGGCCGAACGTGGACTATGTTGATGCCGTGCTTGAATCAGCAAAGTCCGTCGTGATCGAGCTGAATACGAGTTTCACCGCACCGCTGGGCACGCCGAGGATCGATGCTGAACGGATCGATGTATTGATTGAAACGACTGCGGCCCGGCCCACCTATCCGCTGTCAGACTCGGATGAAACCTCTGACCGGATCGGTGCGCTGATTGCAGGGCTTATTCATGATGGAGATTGCCTGCAGACCGGGATCGGCGCTGTCCCCGCAGCGATCCTGAAGAATCTTGAAGATCGAAATGACCTTGGCTTCCACGGGGGGTTGATGGATAACGGTGTCATGGACCTGATTAATCAGGGGGTCATCAACGGCAGCCGGAAAACCCTCGATGGTCATCAGCACATACTCGGGATGGCGCTGGGTGATGATGCTCTGCTGGACTGGCTGGCGCACGATGCGGCTGCTGAAAATGTCGTCTTTCGCAGTGCGGACTACACCCACGAGATCTCGGTGATCAGCCAGATCGAGAACTTCGTGTCGATCAACTCGGCCATCGAGATAGACCTGATGGGTCAGGTCAATGCCGAGGTGGCCGGTGGCAGACAGATTTCCGGTACGGGTGGTTCCGTCGATTTCATGCGTTCCGCCAAAGCCTCCAGGAACGGTCGCTCAATCGTTGCCATGGCCTCGACCGCGCGCGGCGGTACCGTTTCAAGAATCGTACCCCAGGTCACTACAGTGACGGCGCTCAGGACCGATGTTGATATCGTCGTAACTGAGTTTGGCGTGGCCGATCTGCGGAATGCGTCACTAGCCTCGCGGCGGGAACAGTTGATTGCGATTGCCCATCCTGATTTCCGAGAGCAGTTGCAGGCGTCAGTCGCCTGAATCAGGCACGCGGCTGAGTATCGGGTTTGGCGGCACCCGGCCAGGGTTCGAGCTCTGCTGCAGGCACCAGGTCCTCGAAATCCTCTTCCTTGAAGACCTTGAAGCCGCGTGCGAGATAGTTGGGCAGCGCTGCGGGGTGATCCAGCGTGCAGGTATGCAGCCAGATACGTGATTCCGCCAGTGCCCAGGCTTTCTCTATCGCGTCCTCGAGCAGCTGGCGTCCGAGACCCTGGCCAACGAAATCAGGTAGTAGGCCGAAGTAGGCGATTTCAGCCTGGCCATGGTCCTGCTGCTCCAGCTCGAAGTAGCCGACCGGCGTCGCGCCCTGGTACGCGACCCAGGTTTCGACATTTGGCCGGTTTAAGAAATCCCACCACTGCTGCCAGGTCCATTCCAGACGCATGTACCATTTCCAGGGTGCACCCACTGTCGCGTAGAGAAAGCGGTTGAGTTCTGGCAACGGCACTTCGCACTTCTTCAGTTCATAAGCTCTCGTTGAGGTGTCAGGTTCGACTGGCCGTTCTGTCATCTCAACATGCCAGACGTGTATCTGCATTCTTGTCTTCGCTGCGCTGTCCATGGTGAACCGGATCAGTTGGTTGTGGCGTACTGTTCCAGCAGCTGAAACGGCACAATTTCGAGGGCCTTGATGTGGGTCGACTCAAGGAAGACTCGCGGTGCCATACCCTTCTCGTGGGCTTCAAGCCAGCGGGAGGCACACAGACACCAGCGATCGCCTTCCTGCAGCCCCGGGAACTCCCATTCAGGGTGCGGCGTTGAAAGATCGTTGCCAGCGAACCGGGAGTATTCGAGAAACTCCTGGGTGACTTCGACGCAGACCGTATGTGAACCGACATCCTGGTCACAGGTATTGCAGCAGCCGTCCCTGAAAAAGCCGGTGACCGGGTCCATGCTGCAGGGCTGGAGGGCAAGCCCCAGCACATTAAATGACTCTGCTTTTTCCAATGCTTACATCCGAGCAGTTCAACAACGCCCGCAATGATAGAGGGTTTGTCTCGCCAATGCATGACAGATGAATTAGTCTCGCGCGATGGATATCGAAAACATCGAACACGTACTGAAGACGGCGCGTTCCGTGCGTCGAAAACTCGATTTCAGCCGACCCGTGTCGCGCGAGGACCTGGAGGCCTGCATTGATGTTGCGGTGCAGGCACCCACCGGTATTATCGGCGAAAACTGGCGATTTCTGGTCGTAACTGATCCCGAACCGAAGCTCAGGATTGCCGAAATCTACCGCGATATTCTCCTGCAGATGGCTGAGTCCCGCGGAGTTACCTTGAAATCAACCCACTATGCGCTGATGGATCGGCTGCACGAGATTCCCTGCATGGTGCTGGTGCTGGCCATCGGAAAACCCGAGGCAGAAGTCTCAAACCAGGTAGGCTTTTTTGGTTCGATCCTGCCTGCGGCCTGGTCGCTGATGCTGGCAATGCGGGCCCGTGGTATTGGTACCACCTGGACGTCTCTGCTGACAGCGCGCGCTGACGATATCGCTGAGGTTCTGGAGATTCCGGATGGTGTGACCCAGACCGTCATGCTGCCAGCAGCCTACACCCTGGGTGCGCGGCTCAGGCCGGCAGAGCGTCTACCGGCGCGGGAGGTCACCTACTGGAATGCCTGGGGCAGGCAGGCGGACTAACGTGCGCTCTCGTGCCCGATGCTGAGACTGGCCCTGGTTACCTCATGATCCGTGTGGTTGTCCGTTTGACTGATTCGTAGCGCTGCGCGGACCAGGTCAGAGGCTGCTGCGGTGCGCCGCCGGGGGTGATGGTCGTGACCTCGTACTCGGCAGTGAGGGTCACTGCACCGTTAACATTGCTGACCTCCACCGGGTCTGTGCCGAGCGACAAGACCTGGACGCCTCTGTCTGCAGGCAGATATCCCAGCCACAGTGCTGAAGTCGATGTGTTGATCGCACTGATGGTCGTCGCCAGTTTGAACTCGTTGCTGACGGTCGGGCTGCTGAGATGGATTGAGCCGCGTGAGAGGCTGAGTTCATGCAGGTGACGATTGCCGTTCTGCCCGAAGTATTTGATCAGTAGCTGCGTGCGGGTGCCGAGTTCGACTGTCGCGCCGGAGGCAAGTCTGAGGGTTACCAGTGACTGTTCATCGGTGGTGACGATGTCGCCCTGGTAGAGCTGCGACTGCTGCGCAAGAATATAGGGGCGGGCATTGCGCATCACCGAGGGGAAACCGGTCGAACGGGTCACTGTGCCAATGGGTGTGGTTGAGATGACATAGGGTTCGTAGGTGCTGCAGCCCGTCAACAGTGTGACGGTCAGCAGACCGACAACCCAGGGTCTCATCTACGTCGTTTCCGCGGCGGGCGGCGTCTCTCAGTTTTGGGCGCTGGTGCGAGGTACGGGATCTCGGCAAGCAGGTTGTCCGGCGGGTTTTCACACACCAGGGGCTCGCCCAGCAGCGCTTCGATATTGGGCAGCATGAAAGCATCACTCTCGCAGGCGAGCGTGATGGATATGCCTTCAGAGCCGGCACGACCGGTTCTGCCAATACGGTGCACATAATCTTCCGGGTCTTCCGGCAGGTTGTAGTTGATGACGTGGCTGATGTCATCGATGTGCAGGCCGCGGCCAGCGACATCGGTGGCAACCAGGATAGCGATTTCTCCTGAGCGGAAGTCTTCCAGCGTGCGGATACGTTTGCGCTGCGGCACGTCGCCGGCGAGCAGACCAGTCTTGAATCCGTGGCGGCGCAGTTTTGATTCGAGATCACGGGACTCATCACGCCGGTTGACGAATACCAGCACACGATCGAGTTCATAGGATTCAATCAGGTTGTAGAGTACCGCGTACTTTTCTTCCTCGGAGGTGAGAAAGACTTTCTGCTCGACGGAGTCCACGGCAACCTGTTCAGGCTCGATCTCAACTTTGACCGGATCGAGCGTCCAGGAAGCTGCCAGCCGTTTGATGTCCTCGCTGTAGGTGGCGCTGAATAACTGGGTCTGGCGGTATTGTTTGCGTGGCGTACGGGCAACGATAGATTTAACGTCGGGGATGAATCCCATGCTCAACATGCGGTCGGCCTCATCAATTACGAGGATCTCCACCTCGGACAGGTCGACCACGCCGCTGCGGGCGAAGTCGAGCAGCCGGCCCGGTGTTGCCACCACGACGTCAACCCGCTTGTTGAGTTTGGCCCGCTGGCGGTCGTAGTCCATACCGCCAACCAGGGAGACGACGTTAAGGTCGGTGTACTTGGTCAGTGACTCGGCATCATTGGTGATCTGGATGACCAGTTCTCGTGTCGGAGCGATCACCAGGGCATAGGGTGTGCCGTCCGGGCGCTCGTCGATAGACGGGTTTTCCAGATCGTAGCTGATAATCGATATCAGGAAAGCTGCGGTCTTGCCGGTGCCTGTCTGGGCCTGGGCGATAACATCTTTTCCATCGAGAGAGTGCGGCAGCACCTGATTTTGAACGGGTGTGCAGGACTCGAAGCCAAGATCGAGGATGGCTCTGCCGAGTTCCTCCGGGAGGTCAAGTCGCTGAAAATCTTCGGGTAATTTAATGGTACTGCTCACTGCTGGTTGTTAGACACTGCTGCTCGTTTCTTGTCGGGCAGGACGTAGCTGCTACCCCAGGCGACAAGGAACATGACGACGTTCCCCAGCAGCCCGGTATAGTAAAGGTCGAACGGGTAGTCTACCACGCCGCGTGCCGATGCAATGCTCCACAGCGTAAATAACATGGTGGCGAGGATACCGAGCACAATATGGGGTGTCCTGCAGCGTTTCGAGAAGAATCCAATCAGGTAAATGGTCAGCAGCCCCCCGGCGAGCAGGGCAGTGACGATGGTTGCCGTATCCTGGAGCGTGGTGGTGCTGGTATCGATCAGGTAGAGCGCACCGGCGATCATCAGGCCGCCTGTGACTGTCGTGACCCAACGTGCGAAGCGCAGGTAATCGGCATCCGTCAACCCGCGCTTCAGGAAACGGCGATATATATCGTGGGTGCTGACGGTGGCCATAGCATTGATGCTGCTGTCGAGGCTCGACATGGCGGCTGCAATGGCGGCTGCCAGGACCAGGCCGATGATTCCCTGGGGCAGATAACTCGTGATGAAAAAAGGCAGGATCTCCTCGGCCTTGGCATCGCCGTTTAAGACGGCAGTGGCAGTCTCAGCCGGGAATGTTTGGAAAAAGACCCAGAGCGCAGATCCCAGGAACATGAAGAAGGCCCAGGTGGGAACGCTGACCGCGGCACAGATGAACATGGCCTTGCGTGCTTCCGCCTCACTCCTTGAAGCGCAGAAGCGCTGTACCGTGTTCTGGTTGCTTGAATATTCCGTCAGCCAGTTGATCAGACCGATGGC
>Ga0075477_10001803_pt1 | contig 10113 bp, 10 predicted proteins | sample DEB08_DNA_FD_76338 | JGI IMG/M metagenome (GOLD analysis project Ga0075477, IMG submission 76338) | Aqueous microbial communities from the Delaware River and Bay under freshwater to marine salinity gradient to study organic matter... | ecosystem: Environmental > Aquatic > Marine > Coastal ...
GAGCCGAGCGGCTTTTTATACAGCAGAACACAGTGGGATTCCTCGCTGCCGCGGCCAACGCGGCCACGCAGCTGGTGAAGCTGGGCCAGACCCAGGCGTTCCGAATTCTCGATGATCATGAGGCTGGCGTTGGGCACATCGACACCGACTTCAATGACCGTGGTCGCCACCAGGAGTTCGAGCTGACCTGCCTTGAACTCGTTCATGACGGCCGCCTTCTGAGTCGAAGTCATGCGGCCATGCACCAGACCAACCCTGATACCCGGCAGTAGTTGTCCCAGTTCCGCCGCAGTAACTTCAGCGGCCTGGCATTCCAGTGCCTCGGATTCCTCGATCAATGTGCAGACCCAATAAGCCTGGCGACCACTGCGACAGGCGTCCTCAACGCGCTCTATAATCAGGTCGCGCCGGTCATCGGCAATCACCGTGGTATTAACTGGCTTGCGGCCGGGTGGCAGCTCATCGATGACCGACACATCCATATCGGCGTAGACACTCATCGAAAGGGTTCTCGGGATAGGTGTTGCCGTCATGACCAGCTGGTGGGGTGCATGATCGCCGCCAGCTCCCTTGTCACGCAGTGCCAGTCGCTGGTGGACACCAAACCGGTGCTGTTCATCGATAATGGCAAGACCGAGGTGTTGAAATTCGACATCCTTCTGAAACAGGGCATGGGTGCCGATCATGACGCTCGCATCGCCGCGCCGGATTCGCTCGAGTTCCTGCTCCCGTTTGCGTCCCGTGACCCGGCTCGAGAGCCAGGCGGTCCTGATACCGATCGGATTGAGCCAGTTCGACAGGTTGATGTAGTGCTGTTCTGCGAGCAGCTCAGTGGGTGCCATCAGTGCTGTCTGCAACCCGTTCTCAAATGCATGGGTTGCCGCCAGTGCCGCTATGACGGTTTTACCGGAACCGACGTCACCCTGGATCAGGCGTAATGCCGGATGAGGCTGCATCAGGTCCTTTGCCACTTCTGCTGCAACCCGCGACTGGGCGCCGGTCAGCGTGAAGGGCAGTGAACTGATCAGCTCAGAGCAGTGCCTGCCGGTGGCTGCGAGCGCAGTTGATTTGAGTTTCTGCACCTCCGCTCTGACGATGCGCAGGCTGACCTGGTGTGCCACCAGTTCTTCAAATGCCAGGCGCTGCTGGGCCGGGTGTTTGCCTTCCATCAGGCTGGCAGTGTCAGCTTCGGGTGGTGGCCGGTGCAGAAACGCAATGGCGTCTTTCAGCTGATACGGGGAATCAATCGGAATAAGTTCTTCCAGCGCCAGTTCATCAAGCTGCGCCAGCACCTGCTCGACCAGGCTGCGGTACCGTGACTGGCTGATGCCCTCCGTCGCCGGGTAGATGGGTGTGAGCGCATCCGCCATGGCACCGGCCGCGCTGAGTTTCACGTACTCCGGATGGTAAATCTCCATACCTGAGGCGCCGTTTCTGATCTCCCCAAAACATCGAATGGTACCCGCATGCTTGAGGTTCTGGTGCTGGGCTTTTGAAAAGTGATAAAACCGGAGACCGATCTTGCTCGTGTCATCCTGGAGGTAGGCCAACAGGCTGCGGCGGCGACCATAGGTGACATCGCAGGCCACGACTTCGCCCTCAAACACAGCGGCTTCTCCTGCACGCGCGGCACCAATGGGTGTCACCCGGGTTCTGTCTTCATAGCGGAATGGCAGATGAAATAGCACGTCCTGCAGGGTTTCAATGCCAAGACGCGCCAGTTTACGGGCGAGAGACGGACCGACGCCTTTGAGGGCTGTGACCGGTTGTTTTGCGGTGGCGGGAGGCATGCTGACCTGTTTGAATCAGCCGTCAGTCCTGTTCAATCGCCGCGATGGCATCAATCTCGACGCTGGCGCCTTTTGGCAGCGCCGATACTTCAATCGCTGCCCTTGCGGGGAAGGGTTCTGACAGCTCCTCGGCCATAATTTCATTGACGCGCTGGAAGTGTGTGAGGTCCGTCAGATAAACCGTAAATTTCAGCACATCGGCGAGTGACCCGCCGGCCGCCTGCAGGACGGCGTTCAGATTGGCAAGCACCTGCTTGATCTGATCGTCAATATTGTCACCCACCAGCTCCATCGTTTCTGGTACGAGGGGGATCTGCCCACTGACGAACACCATGTGGCCGTGCTGAATCGCCTGGGAGTAAGTACCGATCGCTGCCGGTGCGTTGTCAGTGGATATCACCTTTCTCATACTTGAATGCTTCCTGCCGTTTGCGTGGGTTATTGGTTGCCCGCAGAATCCTGCTGATGCCCTTGATGGTCCGCAGTCGCTTGATCACGCTGGCGAGATGGACCCGGCCCCTGACCGAAATCACCATGGTGACGATACCGAGGCGAGCGTCCTTCTCCAAGAGATTAATCCGCTCGATACTGGCGTTGGCTGCAGTCACAGTGGAAGCGATGATGGCGATCGTGCCCCGCTCGTGTTCCAGTTCGACCCGCAGTTCAACTGAGAACTCCTGGGAGATATTGTCATCCCAGGTGACTTCCATCAGCTCTTCGGGTTTCTCATGCAGTTCAGCCATGTTTCGGCAGGTGTCGCGGTGAATCACGATGCCGCGACCGGCGGAAACGTGGCCAATGATGGGATCACCGGGAATGGGTCGACAGCAGCGTGCATAGGTGACAACAACGCCCTCGGTTCCCTTGATTGCCAGCGGCCCGTCTGTAGATTGGAAATCTTCATCGTCCATGCCGGTCAGGAGGCGGCGAACGATGACGCCGGCCATCTGGTTGCCCAGACCAATCTCCACGAGCAGCCCATCAAAATCCGATATCTTGCGTTCGGCCAGCAGCGTCGCCAGGCGCTCGGCATCGATATCGTCGATGGTCATATTATGCGGTTCGAGTGCGCGCTCCAGCAGACGACGGCCCAGAGCGGCGGACTCGTTGCTTTGCTGGTGCTTCAGCGCCTGCCTGATGCTTGAACGCGCCTTGCCGGTGACCACAAAACCAAGCCAGGCAGGGTTGGGTTGTGCGCCCGGTGCGCGGATGATCTCCACGGTCTGACCTGACTCCAGGGTTGCAGACAGTGGCGCGAGGCGCCGGTCAATGCGGCAGGCAACGCAATGATTGCCGATGTCAGTGTGGACGGCGTAAGCGAAGTCGACGGCGGTTGCTCCCTGGGGCAGATCGAAGATCTCACCGGTAGGCGAGAAAACGTAAACCTCGTCCGGGAACAGGTCGACTTTGACGTGTTCAATAAACTCCAGTGAATTGCCGGCACTCTGCTGGATCTCCAGCAGCCCTTTCATCCACTCGCGTGCCCGCTCGTGGCTGCCGTCGGCGGAGGTATCATTCGTCTTGTACAGGTAGTGACCGGCTATACCGTTGTTGGCCAGCATCTCCATATCATGGGTCCTGATCTGGATCTCAATAGGAATCCCGTGCATGCCGAACAGCGTGGTGTGCAGTGACTGGTAACCGTTCGCCTTGGGAATCGCGATGTAATCCTTGAACCGGCCGGCGACCGGTTTATAGAGGTTGTGCACAATACCGAGGGCGCGGTAGCACTCATCGACAGAGCTCACCAGGATACGGAAAGCATAGACGTCCATGATCTCAGCGAACGACTTTCGCTTAGTCTTCATCTTGTCGTAGATGCTGTAGAGGTGCTTTTCTCGACCGAAAACCACCGCGTCGATGCATTCGCCTTTCAAGCGCGAATCAATCGAGTCCCGGATGTTGGCAACGACCTCTTTCCTGTTGCCACGAGCACGTCGCACCGCCTTCTCTATCATTGATGAACGCAGCGGATACATCGCCTTGAAGCCCAACTCCTCGAACTCGACGCGTATATTGTTCATACCCAGGCGGAGCGCGATCGGGGCGTAGATTTCCAGCGTTTCTTTGGCGATGCGGCGCCGCTTTTCCGGGTCTAGATGACCAAGGGTACGCATGTTGTGCAGCCTGTCTGCCAGCTTTACGAGTATGACGCGAATGTCCTTGGCCATCGCCAGGGTCATCTTCTGGAAGTTTTCGGCCTGGGCCTCGGCCCGGGAGGCGAAGATAGTCTTCAGTTTGCTGACGCCATCAACCAGGTCGGCCACCTGCTCATCGAACTCCTGTCCGATCGTGTGCTTGGGCACGCCGGTATCTTCGATAACGTCATGCAGCAGCGCCGCCATCAGGCACTGATGGTCCATGTGCATTTCCGCCAGGATATTGGCGACGGCTAGCGGATGTGTGATGTAGGGTTCGCCGGACTTTCGTTTCTGGCCTTCATGGGCCTCTCTGGCGAAATGATAGGCCTTGACGACCTGATCGACCTGGGCGGGTTCGAGGTAGGAACCTAGATCGGATGCAAAGGACTCGATGGTCAGCAACGGGGGACTCTCCGCGGTGGAAATCCCCGTGCCGGCTTAACCCGTCGAATCGTGCAGTCCTTTACGTTAAAGGTTGTTGAACTCTTGGTTGTTGAGCTCTTGTTCGTGCTGTTCAAGGCCTTCCTGTACCGCGCTCAATGCGAGTGCCTCGGCATCTTCCTGGGACGGTTCTTCAAGGATTGAAGCGTTGACCAGGCCCTCGGCGATTTCACGTAATGCGAGCACGGTCGGTTTGTCGTTCTCAAGCGGTACCATTGCGTCCTTGCCTTCGGTCGCAATCTGTCTAGCTCTCTTGCTGGATACCATCACCAGCTCAAACCGGTTAGCGACATTCTCCAGACAATCTTCCACGGTCACTCGTGCCATGCGTCACTCCAAAGTATTTTGTGGCCGCTGTCGGGGATTCGACAGGGGCGGCATTCATCGGGCCGCGCATTGTAGCCACATTGCTGATATTAAACAACATTCTGCAGGGCAATACAGCCAGCAGGTTCAGGAGGTCAACAATTCCTCGACCAGGCTTTTAAGCTCGGTCTCCCTGACATCACGGCGGAACGGATCGCCCCGGCCGGCAACAATATCGCGCAACTCGCTGACAGCCGTATCGAAGTCATCGTTGACGACGAGATAGTCGAACTCAGACCAGTGGGACAATTCTTCCAGCGCTGAAGCGGTCCGTCGCTCGATGGTTGCCGGATCATCCTGGGCCCTCGCAGTGAGCCGGTCTCGCAGCGCCTGCAGTGAAGGCGGAAAGATAAAGATGGTCTGTGTGCCGCTGACTTTCTGCCGGATCTGCTGGGCACCCTGCCAGTCGATTTCGAGGATCACATGTTTACCGGTTTCAAGCACCAGCCGCGCAGCATCGATGCTGGTGCCGTAGAGGTGATCAAACACGGTCGCCCATTCCAGGAACTCATCGTTCTCGAGCATGTCATGGAACTGATGCTCGTCGACGAAGTGGTAGTTGATGCCATCAACCTCGCCGGGTCGCTGTTTCCTTGTCGTGTGTGAAACTGAGACGTCGGTGGTGGGGTCGGCATCAATCAGTGCCTTCACAAGGCTGGTCTTGCCGGCCCCCGAAGGCGCACTGACGACAAACAGCTGGCCCTGATCAACATGATCTATTGTTTCATTCATTCGATGTTCTGAATCTGCTCACGCATCTGTTCGATCAGTACTTTCAGGTCGACCGCATGCAGCGTGGTGTCGCTCGATTGTGATTTCGATGAGAGAGTGTTGGCCTCCCGGTTCAGTTCCTGCATCAGGAAGTCGAGGCGTCTGCCGACGGGTTCAGATTCACCCAGGTTGCGCCTCACCTCGGCGACGTGTGTGCAGAGTCGGTCGAGCTCTTCCATGACATCGAGTTTCTGTGCCTGGATCACCAGCTCCTGTTCGAGGCGGGAGGGGTCAGCATCAGTGCCAAGCTCGTCGAGGCGTTTGCGCAGTTTTTCCTGCAATGCCTGGATGATGGCTGGCACATCATGACGCAGTTGTTCGACGGTGTTCTCTATCTCAACCAGGCGGTCCTCAATCAGGCGGGCAAGTTCCTCACCTTCTCTTTGTCGCATGTCGACTAGCTGCGACACGGCAGCGTCGAAGGCAGCCTGGACATCGGCTGTGACCTGCGCTGTGTTGTCGGCAGGCACCAGTACATCGGGCCAGCGCATCAGTCCAAGCAGATCGCCATCAGATTCAATGCCGGAGATTGCTTTCACCTCCTGCATTGCGTCAGCAAGCTGGCTGACCAGCGCTTTATTCACGGAGAGTTCTGTGCCGGTTTCTGACTTGATTCGCAGCGTGCACTCCAGCTTGCCGCGGGAAATAAAGTCCTTAAACGCGTTCTTCAGTTCTACTTCAAGATGGCGAAAGTTGTCCGGCATCCGGAACGTCGCGTCGAGATAGCGGTGATTGACCGAACGGATCTCCCAGATGGCTGCGCCCTGCTCGGCGCGAGCAAATGCTGTCATGCTTTTTGTCATTGTTGGGAACGCCCGGAGGATCTTTCTTTTGCGAGCGCCAAGTATATTTCTTCGACATGGGGGATAATAGTGCACTTGACTATTTACCCACCTGACGAGAGCAGATTACTGACACACCATGAGCAATGAAGCACCAGCCAATACGCCATCCCGCCTTGTAGACCGTGCCCCCGATGAGATGCGGGTTGTTACGATAGAACGAGGTGTCATCAAGCACGCAGAAGGATCTGTGCTGATCTCATTCGGCGATACCCGCGTGATCTGCACGGCCTCTGTCGAGTCGGGGGTACCGCCTTTCCTGCGGGGATCCGGTCAGGGCTGGATTACCTCTGAGTACGGCATGCTGCCGAGATCCACCAATACCCGCATGGGACGAGAGGCGGCGCGAGGCAAACAGGGAGGTCGTACGGTAGAAATTCAACGACTGATCGGCCGTTCGCTGCGCGCGGCGGTCGACATGAAGAAGCTGGGCGAGGTCACGATCAAGATTGACTGTGATGTGATCCAGGCAGATGGCGGAACCCGCACCGCATCGATCACGGGTGCCTGTGTCGCGCTGCTCGAAGCTGTTGGCGGGCTGAAGCTTGCGAAACCGCCCGAGACCCAGCTCATCTCTGCGGTCTCGGTTGGCATCGTCAACGGTTTGCCAGTACTCGATCTCGAGTACGTTGAAGACTCCAAGGCTGATACCGACATGAACGTGGTGATGACAGAAGACGGCCGCTTCATCGAAGTCCAGGGCACGGCGGAGGATGAACCGTTCGATCGCTCTGAGCTCGATGCCATGCTGAAGCTGGCTGAGAAAGGCGGCGCGGAACTGCGTGCGCTGCAGCGCCAGGCACTGGAGTCAGCCTGATGCTGGCTGCTTATAAGAGAGCGTTTATTGATTTCGCGCTGTCACAGGGCGTCCTGAAGTTTGGCGAGTATACGCTCAAGTCCGGTCGCACCAGCCCGTATTTCTTCAACGCGGGGGAGTTCAAGTCGGGAAATGCACTGAAGAAACTGGGTGAGTACTATGCCGAAGCACTGGCAGCCAGCAATCTGAAGCCGGACTGCCTGTTTGGACCTGCTTACAAGGGCATTCCGCTCGTATCAGCAACAGCCATCGCACTTGCAGCCGGGCATCAGCAGGATCTGCCCTATGCCTTTAACCGCAAGGAAGCCAAGGATCATGGCGAAGGTGGCCTGCTGGTCGGTGCGGAGCTGAATGGCCGAGTGGTGATTATTGATGATGTCATTACTGCGGGAACTGCCATCAGGGAGGTGATGACGCTGTTTGAAGGACAATCGGCTGAGCCCGTAGGCGTTGTCGTTGCCATCGACAGGCAGGAGCGCGGCCAAGGGGATCTTTCTGCCATCCAGGAGGTCGAAAAAGACTATGGCATCAAAGCAGTATCGGTCGTCAATCTGGACGATATAGTCCAGTATCTCGAAGAAGCTGGCGGTTATGAACAGGAGCTGAAAGCTATAGGTTCCTATCGCAGCCAGTTTGGAATAGCATCCTAAGTATGAAGAGTTGGGCTCGTACATTCGCATTGACGCTCGGGTTGACCCTGGTCAGCCTTTCGAGTGGCGTTGCGGCCGAGCTCTATCGCTACAAGAATGAAGATGGCATTACCGTGCTCGACAGCCATGTTCCGGCAAGGTACGTGAAGAACGGATACGCCATCCTGAGCCTGGACGGCCGGGTACTTGAAGTCGTGCCCCGGGCGTTGTCAGAAGAAGAGATCCGTGAACGCGATCGTCGTCTGGCTGAGGAAGAACGACTGGCACGCGAGAAGCGTGAGCGGGAAATTGTTGACCAGAATCTCATGCGTCTCTACGGCACGCCAGCTGATGTGATTCGAGCCCGGGACGCCAAGCTTGCCAGCATCGACAGTATGATCAATACGCAGCAAGGCAATATCCAGCGACTCGAACTGCAGAAGCGCCAGCAGGAAGCGGCACTCGCAGATATCGAGCGAGCCGGAGGCGTTATTGGTCGGGACCGTCTTGCCCGGATTCGCAACATCGATACCCGCATTTCCCAGATAGAATCCGAGATTGAAAAAAAGGTCGAGGAAAAAGAGGGGCTGAAACTCTCTTACGCCAGGGACCTGAAGCGGGTGAAAGAGCTTTATAAATCCCGCTGAGGACTCGACACATCAGTAGCAAACAAACCTGACTGCAGTGACTGCCACTGGATATCCCACTCGGTTGTCGGCAGGCGGCTGAAATCGCTGCGCACGTACTGGCTGATCCTGCCCTCAGCGACGGCCAGCATCAGGTTGGCGGCAACCACAGTATCACCAGGAAAGGCGGGCTCGCCGCGCATCGGCATTTCCCGCAGGATCTGACGCAACTGGGTCTCAATCCGGTCAAACAGTTGTGTGACACGCTGCCGCAGTCGATCAGTTTCACCGGCGAGCGGATCACCTGTGAGGATCCGGGTAATGCCGGGATTCCTCTCACAGAATGTCAGCACCAGTCGCAGGACTTTCTCACAACGGATCTCCGCGCTGCTGGCCTCGGTATGGATCTGTGAAATGCGGCTGAACAGTGTGTCCTCGATGAACTCGATCAGTGCCTCGAACATCTTGGCCTTGCTGGGGAAATGCCGGTACAGTGCGGCTTCCGAGACACCGACGTGCTGCGCGAGACCCGCCGTTGTAATCCGCGCACCCGGGCTCTGCTCGAGAATAGCGGCGAGGGATTGCAGAATCTGTTGCTTGCGCGAGGGTTTCTTCTCGGTTGCAGTCTCACCGGCAGGTGGCGTTGCGGCCGGTTCTTGCTGACTGTCAAATTCACTCATTAGTTACCGTCCCTGTACTATCAGCCGATCAGTGCCTGATCTTTGTTCGTTATCAGTGTGCCAACCCCTTCGTCGGTCAGCACTTCCAGCAGAACAGCATGAGCAACACGGCCGTCGATGATGTGTGAGCTGGTGACGCCGTTCTTCACCGCCGACAGTGCGCAGTCGATCTTTGGCAGCATCCCGCCGGTGATGGTGCCATCGGCTATCAGGGCATCAACCTGCGCTGAACTCAGGCCGGTGAGAAGATTATCGTTCTTATCTTTGAGCCCCTCGATGTTGGTCAGCAGGATAAGTTTCTCTGCTTTCAGCTTCTCCGCCAGTTTGCCGGCCACCAGGTCGGCATTGATGTTGTAGGTCTCGTTATCATCGCCAACGCCGATGGGAGCGATCACGGGAATGATGTCACTGCCGGTCAAAAGATCAATCACGCCGCGATTGATCTCAACGACTTCACCGACGTGGCCAATGTCAATAATCTCGGGCGTCTTTACCTCTGGGCCGCTTTTCTCGATCAGCATTTTTCGCGCCCGGATCAGCGTGGCATCCTTACCGGTCAGACCAACGGCCTGGCCGCCGTGGCGATTGATCATGTTGACGATGTCCTGGTTGACGCCGCCGCCCAGCACCATCTGTACGACGTCCATCGTTCGGGAATCGGTCACGCGCATGCCGTCGACGAATCGGCTCTCAATGTTCAGTTCATTCAGGAGCAACCCGATCTGTGGCCCGCCGCCATGAACGACAACGGGATTCATGCCAACCAGTTTCATGAGGACGACGTCCCGGGCGAAACCTTCCTGCAGTTCTTTCTCGGTCATGGCGTTGCCGCCATACTTAATGACGATGGTCTTGCCGGTAAACCGCTGAATGTAGGGCAGTGCCTCGGTCAGAACCTTGGCGATGTTGAGCGCTGAATCTTTCGAGATGGCCATAGTTATGCGAAGTCCAGATCTGAGCGGATTTCCTGCAGCAGTTCGCGGAATGCTGCCTTGATATCTTCGAGAATT
>Ga0075477_10001825_pt1 | contig 10065 bp, 7 predicted proteins | sample DEB08_DNA_FD_76338 | JGI IMG/M metagenome (GOLD analysis project Ga0075477, IMG submission 76338) | Aqueous microbial communities from the Delaware River and Bay under freshwater to marine salinity gradient to study organic matter... | ecosystem: Environmental > Aquatic > Marine > Coastal ...
GAAGATCCAACGCCCATGCTGAACGCCGCCATCCGCAACGCCATCTACTTCGGATCGATGCTGCTCGGCGCCCTGCTCGTCGGGGGGACCGCCGGGTCCTTCATGTCCGCGCGAGGTCTCGCCGGCCCGACGGTCTCCTTCGCGGAGAGCCCGACCCGAGGACTCGTGCTGCTCGGTCTCGCGCTCGTGCCCGCGACGCTGCTGGCGATCGTGGTGGGCAGGATCTTCAACGCGGTCGTCGGGTGCTTCGTGGTGGGCACGGCGATCGCGGGCCTGTCGATGCGGTTCGGCACGATCGAAGACTTCGTCTTTTCGAACGGCAATCCCGCGGCCGCGGCGGTCGAGACCGTCGTGTGGGCCGTGGTGGTCGCGATCCTCTCGCTGGTGGTCTTCGTCGGAAGTGGACCGCTGCCCGATCTCCAGCGCCGTCGTGGTTCCTGGCTCGCCGAGTTGGCCGATTCCCGTGCCGCGATCTTCCTGGCGGCGTCGGCGATCGCGATTCCGGTCGTGTGGCTCGTGGTGCAGACGCCCGCCAAGGGGCAGGCGCTCGGTGGGACCATCGCCGCATCGGCCGCGGCCGGTTTCGTCGGTCGTCTGCTGTCCCCGAGAACCCAGCCGATCCTGCTGTTCGCCATGCCGGTGGTCGCCGGAGCCGCCGCGATGTCGATGGCCGCCTACGGCGTGAAGGGCGACATCGCCACCGCGTTCGTCGACGGCTCGCTCTCGCGGCTCGCCTACCCGATGCCGATCGACTGGGCGGCCGGAAGCCTGTGCGGCGTGGCGATCGGATTCGGGTGGGCGCGAGGTTTCGTCAAGGAGGATCCGGCGCCGGCTCCGACGCTCAAGCGGGCGATCCAGGGCTAGATCGCGTCGGCGAGCCGGGCGACCGTCGAATCGGGCCGATCCGTGCGCCACGAACCCATCGCGTGCAGTCGGCGCGGCGAGTCGGGAACGCTCCGTTGGCGTCGTATACTCGCGGCCATGCCACTCGTCGTCACCGGAACCGTTGGAATCGACACCATCCACACGCCCTCCGCGAACGTCGAAGGCGTCGCGGGAGGCTCCGCGGCCTACTTCGCCGCGGCGGCCAGCATGCTCGGGCCGGTGCGGCTCGTCGCGGCCGTCGGAGGGGATTGGCCGGACGAGCACCGGCGAGTCCTCACCGGCTTCCCGAACGTCTGTGCGAAGGGACTCGAGGTTCGTCCGGGCAGCAGGACCTTCGCCTGGGGCGGCCGATACTTCGACAACCTGAATCGTCGCGAGACGCTCTTCACCGAACTCGGCGTGCTGGAGGAGGCTCCTCCGCCGGTGCCTGCCGAGTACGCCGACAGTCGCTACGTCTTTCTCGCCAACACCCACCCGGCGGTGCAGCGGCAACTGCTTGCGGGCTTCCCCAATCGGGCGCTCGCGGTGGCGGACACGATGGACCTCTGGATCAACGTCGCCCGCAAGGATCTCCTGGCGCTCTTCGAGGAGCTCGATGGGGTCATTCTCAACGACGAAGAGGCCACGCTGCTGACGGAGATCCCCAACGCGGTCTCGGCGGCGCGGGCGATCGTCGAGATGGGTCCCAACTTCGTCGTGGTCAAGAAGGGCGAGCACGGTGCGGTGCTGGTGCATTCCGAAGGGGTCGCCACGGTGCCCGCGTTTCCGGCGCAGCTCGATCGCGTCGTCGACCCCACCGGTGCCGGCGACACCTTCGCCGGCGGCATGATGGCCCACATCGCCAAGTCCGACCGCACCGACTTCGAGACCCTCCAGTCCGCGTTGGCATGGGGCACGGTGATGGCGAGCCACACCATCGAGGCGTTCGGTCTCGACGGGATCCGTGCCATCGACGACGGGGACCTGAACACCCGGCTGGAAGAGTTCCGGCGGGCGGCGCGGATCGCGTGATGCAGCGGATCCTCAGACGCCGAGAGGCAGGCATCGGCCGAGCCCTCGCGTTCGGTCTGGTCGTGGCATCGATCGCGACCGTGGGCGCGACGGCCGATGCGGCGCAGCCCCAGTCCGCCGAGTCCCGCCGGGGCGCCGAGGGGCGAGGCGGCACGGAGAGTCTGCCGGGCCTCGACAAGCAGCAGATGGTCCGAAGCCGGATGCGCCGACTCGGCGCCGGTGGCACCGTCGACGAGGTTCGCTTCGATGCCGAGGGTGGCCGGGTCTGCTTTCGCCGCGGCCGGGAGTGGTTCGAGACCCCTTGGGATGGCGGGGAAGTGGTTTCGATCGAGGAGTCCGCCGTTCCCGAATCGGCGCGGGTGCGAGACGTTGCCGGATCGTCCGGACGCCGAGCCGCCCGAGGTCGCCAGGCGAGTCGAGAGCCGTCGCCGGATGGTCGTCTCGTCGCCGAGCATCGCGACCACGACGTCTGGATCACCGACCCCGACGGCGGCAACGCCCGACCGGTCACGACCGATGGCACCGCGGAGATTCGATACGGGCGAGCGAGTTGGGTGTACGGCGAGGAACTCGATCAGGACACGGCCATGTGGTGGTCGCCCGATGCCCGGCATCTGGCGTTCTACCGCTTCGACGACAGCGGGGTGCCGCAGTACCACCTGCTTCGCGGGCTCACCGATCTGCGTACGCGGATCGACAGCGAGCACTATCCGAAGGCGGGCGACCCCAACCCCGTCGCCGGCCTGCTGGTGCACGACCTCTCGAGCGGGGGCCTCGTCGAAGTCGATGTCGGCGATGAGCCGGACCGGTACATCTACAACGTCGGGTTCTCTCCCGACGGCACCGATCTGCTGTTCTTCCGCCTGAATCGGCGGCAGGACCGGCTCGAGCTGCTGGCTGCCGATCCCGAGACGGGCGAGAGCCGGGTGGTGCTCGTCGAGGAGCAGCCGTGCTGGCAGGACCACCGGCCGGAGATGCGATTCCTGCGCGGCGGCCGCCGGTTCATCTGGGAGAGCGAACGGACCGGCTTCGCCCACTACGAACTGTGGGATCTCGATCGCGGGCGCATCGCCGTGCTGACCCGCGGGGACTATCCGGTCGAGTCGATCGTCGACGTGGACGAGGAGCGGGGCGTGCTGCACTTCACCGCCCGCTGCGGCGAGCATCCGCTCGATCCCCAGTTGTGTCGGGTCAACCTCGACGGCACCGGACAGCGCATGCTCACGCCGGGCGATCGGCACTACAGCCGGTTCCGGCTGGCCGCCGACGGCACGAGGTTCACGGCGGTGGGGCAGCGCCTGGACGAAGCTCCACGGACCCGGCTGTTCGACGAGGATGGACGCGGGCTCGCCACCCTTGCCGAGGCCGACGATGCGGCCGCGACGGCGATCGGGCTTCGCGCACCCGAACTCGTCGAACTCGTCGCCGCGGACGGCGAGACCCCGATCTACGCGAGCCTGCACTTCCCGACGGACTTCGATCCCCGGAGACGCTGGCCGCTGCTGGTGGAGGTCTACGGCGGACCGACCGTCCAGGCCGTGTCCAACCGGTATCGCCCGGCGGATCCCGACTGCGAGTTCGGATTCGTGGTCGCCCGCATCGACAATCGCGGAACGCCCGGCCGAGGGAAGGCGTTCGAGACGGCGGCGTACCTGACGTTGGGTCAGACCGACATCGACGATCAGGCGGCGGCGGTGCGACAGCTGCTCGCGTCCCGCGACTACCTCGACCCGGATCGGATCGGCATCAACGGGTGGAGCTACGGCGGGAGCATGGTGCTGTGGGGACTGCTGCGTCATCCGGAGCTCTTCGCCGCCGGCGTCTCGGGGGCGCCCGTCAGCGACTGGCGAAACTACGACACGATCTACACCGAGCGGTACATGCGACTGCCCGAGGAGAATCCCGAGGGCTACGCGGCGAGTTCGGCGGTCGAGCAGGCGAATCGGCTCGAGGGAGCGCTGCTGCTCCTGCACGGCATGGTCGACGACAACGTGCATCCGGCGAACGCGTGGCAGGTCGCATCGCGACTGCAGGCGCTCGACAAGCCCTTCGAGATGATGTTCTTCGCCGACAGCGGCCACGGCGTCGGAAGTCCATCGATGCAGCGCCTTCGATGGTCGTTCCTGCAACGCGAGCTCGACGCGGCTCCGGGCGGTGCGCCGCCGGCCGCCGCCGGCCGATCGCCCTGATCGAAACCCATCTCGTCGTCGCTCGATGCGGCACATCGCGAGTCGGGCGTCGCACGTGCGCATGAAAACGCCCCGCGAGTGCGGGGCGCTTGTTCGAGTGGCGATGCCGGTTCTCGGCGTCGCGCTCGTGAGCGATCGTTCAGCAGACGAGGTCCTTCAGGCCCTTCATCGCGAGGATCTTCACCTTGCGGCTGGCGGGCTTGGCCTTGAAGGTCATCTCCTCGCCGGTGAAGGGGTTGATGCCCTTGCGCGCCTTGGTGGCGGGCTTGTTGACGATCTTGATGGTCATCAGGCCGGGGACCTTGAAGACCTGGCCGCCGGCACGCTTGCCGATGTCCTTCTTGATCTCGCCGCCGAGGGCCTCGAACACCTCGGAGACCTGACGACGGGTGAGCTCGGTCCGCTCGGCGATCGAGCCGAACAGCTCGCTCTTGGTGCGGGGCTTGTTGGCGGCGGCCGCCTTCTTGGTGGTGCGGGCCTTCTTGGTGGTCCGGCTGTTGGTGCGGGTCTTCTTGGCAACCTTCGTGGCCATGCGCTGAATCCTTTCGAAGCGTTCGAACCGGTCCGGCACGGCCACGGCGGCCGTCCGACCGGCGGAAGGTACACCAATCGGCAAGACGCCGCCAAGGCGCCCACCCCTAGAAATCAAGGGATTTTCGAAGATCGACGGAGGTCGCAGCGATCGGGTCCGTCAGGACGTCGCCGCCGCCGAGGCCGGTCGGACGGACGGTCGACCGACCGAGACGTAGACGAAGCCCAGATCCGCCATGGCCTGACGCCGGTAGAGGTTCCGCCCGTCGAAGATCACCGGGGCCTTCAAGCGGCGGGAGATCTCCGAGAAATCGGGGGTTCGAAACTCGTTCCACTCCGTGCAGATCACCAGGGCGTCGGCGCCGTCCAGGGCCTCGTACATGTCCTCGACCCTCGTCGCGTCGGGGAGGTCGCCCGCCAGATTCTCGAGCGCCACCGGGTCGAACGCCCGAACCGAGGCTCCCGCGGCGAGGGCCCGCCTCATGAGGGCCACCGAGGGAGCCTCTCGAATGTCGTCGGTTCGCGGCTTGAAGGCGACACCCCAGAAGGCCAGGGTCTTGCCGGCGAGATCCTCGCCGAGCTCGTCGGAGATCTTCGACCAGAAGAGGTCCCGCTGTCGCTGGTTGACCTCGTGCACCGCCTCGTTCAGCCGGCAGGGGAAGCCCACCTCGCGGCCCATCGAGGCCACGGCGAGGGTGTCCTTCGGGAAGCACGAGCCGCCGTAGCCCAGGCCCGGGTGCAGGAACTGGTTGCCGATTCGGCGGTCGGCGCACATGCCCTCGCGCACGGCGGTGATGTTGGCCTCGTAGTGCTCGCAGAGCGTGGCGATCTCGTTCACGAAGCTGATCTTGCAGGCCAGCATCGCGTTGGAGGCGTACTTGACCATCTCCGCCGAGCGGACGTCCATGACGAGGATGGGATGGCCCTGGCGGACGAACGGGTCGTAGAGATCCCGCATCGTCTCGGCCGCTTCATCGCTCTCGACGCCGCAGACCACGCGGTCGGGCTTCATGAAGTCGTTGATCGCATCGCCTTCCTTCAGAAACTCCGGGTTGTCGGCGATGTGGAAGGGGACCCGGGTCCGAGACCGAATCAGGTCCCGCACCTTGTGGCTCGTGCCCACGGGGACGGTGCTCTTCACCACCACGGTCTTGGCCTTCTGGCCGGGGCCGAGCCGCTCGAGCGCGTCGGCGATGTCCTCGGCGACCTTCAGGACGTACTGCAGGTCCGCGGAGCCGTCCTCGTCGCTCGGCGTGCCCACGCAGATGAAGATCGCGTCGGCATCGTCGTAGGCGGTGGTCTTGTCGGTCGAGAAGTGCAGTCGTCCGGCCTTGCGGTTGCGAACGATCATCTCGTCGAGACCGGGTTCGTAGATCGGGCTCCTTCCACCCTCGAGCATGGCGATCTTCCGCTGATCGGTGTCGAGGCAGGTGACCTCGTTGCCGCTCTCTGCAAAGCACACGCCGGTGACGAGGCCTACGTAGCCGGTGCCAACCATGGTCAACTTCATCGGGAAGGTCCTCTCAAGCGGAGACGCGGGCCGACGGCGGGGCGATCGGCAAGGGTGTCGACGGAACGGGAGTTCGGAAGGGATGCGTCGCCACCGGGAAGCCCGGGACGTCGATTCCTCCGACGCTCGCGGGTCATCGGCGGTTCGGCGCCTGGGATTGAAGGCGGTTCGTGGCCTCGGGGCGACTTTCGATCGGGCCGTCGCTGGCGGCGGCCTCGAGTTCCAGCAGGGTTCGCTTGATTCGAAGGGCCGCGACGGTCCGGGAATCGGACCGAGGAGGCGTCCGATCGAGGCCGGTGGAAGGCACCGACGGAAGGGAGTTCGCCTCGCCCGAATACCCGCCGAGCCGTCCGCCCGCCGCGACGACGCGGTGGCAGGGCACCAGCACCGGCGCCGGATTCGTCCGCATGGCCCGGCCGACCGCTCGGGCGGCACCCCGGTGTCCGATCGAACTGGCCAGCTGGCCGTAGGTGATCGGCGCGAGAAGCGACCGTCGGCGCAGCGCCTCGCGGCATCGGTCGGAGAATGCGCTTCCGGCTGGCAGGGGCAGATCGAGGAATCGATCCGCTCGCCGAGCGTCGGCATCCTCGAACCAGTGGGCGAGTCGCTGCGGCAGGCGCCACGCCGCCGGTGCGGGTCGCAGCGACTCGGGCGCGGCCAGCAGATCGACCCATCCGCACCACGGCCGATTCTCCGAATCGACGCCGCACCAGAAGCGGCCGCAGGGCGTGTCGATCGACGTCATCGTCGGCGTGCGTCCGCGACCGCCTTCCACCGCAGATCGACGACCAGCGGAAGGTGATCGCTCGGTCCATCGGGGGCGGCGCCGCTGGGAAGGAAGGCCGCAGGATCGACCACCAGCCCGTCGACCATCTCAAGACGTGCATCGCTGAAGAGCAGGAAGTCCAGTCGGCCCGGCATGAACTCGCTTCGGGCGTCGCGCCAGGTGAGGTTGGTGCCGCCGTCGGGCGCGTAGAGCGGTGCGACGGTCAGCGGAGTCCCATCGAGATCGAGACCTCTGGCGGCCTCGTCGAGCACGCCGACCCCGCCGACGAGGTTGAAGTCGCCGCCCATCACCACGCCGTCGATGCGGCGGCCCTCGCGGGCGGCTTCGGCCATCGCCAGGCGCACGGCCTCGCGAATCGCCTGAACCTCGGCCTCTCGAATCCGATCCTCGCGGCTCCCGATCGAGCCGCAGCACTTGAGGTGCACCGAGACCAGCAGCACCTGTCGTCCGTTGAACTCGTGGATGGCGCCGATGGCCCGCACGGTGCGGGTGCCGTCGGGCAGCGGACGCTCGACCGAGGCGAGCGCGGGAGCCGGGGCGAGGCGAGGCGAAGCGACCGCGACCCGGAGGTCGCCGCCGATGACCGCGACCTTCCATCCGCCCTCGGTCGGGAGTCGCGTGTCAAGCCAGTTCGCCAGTGCCTCGGGCGTGGCTCGGCCGTCGAGTTCCTGCAGGAGAATCGCCGACGGACGAAGGCCCTCGAGCACCGTCTCGAACGGCTCGGGATCGTTGAAGAGCCCGCCTCGTTCGACGTTCCAGGAGACCACCCGCATCGTGCCGGCGGCCGCGCGCGGCAGGGCTCTCGCAAGTCTGGTGGCGCTCGACGCCTCGGACGCGAACCGCCAGGTGGTGGGCGTCAATTCGTCGCGGGTCTCGCCGTCGGCGACGACACGAGCACCGAGGCGAGCGGTCTCGCCGAATCTCAGGCCTGCGAGGGGGTCGTCCCCAGCGGCTCGAGGCAGACGAAACTCCAGCCACCTCGAGGCGGTGGTGGGGGCACTTCCGACACCGGTTGGAAACGGTGTGGCGATGCGTGGCCGATCCTGTCCCGCGACGAGCGCCGGTTCGACGATCTCGACCGCGGAACCTCGACCCTCGCGCGAGATCCCCCGACCCCGGGGCGAGAACCGAATCGCCAGATCGACGCCCGCCATCGAGTCGCGGGCATCGCCCGTCGCGGCATCGCCGTCGATGTCGATCAGCAGTTCGAGGGACTCCGCGAGGCTCTGCACGTTGACGGGCGTTCCCGCGATCTCCAGGCGAACCCAGAGGGCGTCGGGCGTCTCCCGCAGCTGCATGGAACGGAGATCGAGCACCCCGCCCCCGTGGTCGCCCGTGGGATCGGTCACCGCCGGAGCGATGCTCCGCCACTCCTCGTCGAGGCCGTCGAGCCGCGGCGGCGGGGCGTCCGTGGACGGGGGGGCGGCGAACACGGGGAGCACGCAGAGGATCGGCAAGAGCGAAACGGGCATGACGAGGTCCTGCAGGCGTTCGAGGAATGGGCGTCGGCATGCGAGGCAACTCGCCGTCGGCCCGGGCACCGTTTTGTAGCGGCAACCTCGGCCCATCGCCCGAAAGATCTCGATGAGAGGGCGTGGATGACGATGTCCGCGCTACCCTGCTGGCGTTCCAGAGAACGCCGGCTCAGAGCACTCCCCCCGAATCGGACTCGTCCCCTCCCATGGCCCCAACCACCACCGAATCCGCTCCCGTCGCTCGGCTCGACGACCTTTCCACCGGCCTGCTCGAACTCGTGGGTGCAAGCGATCCTGAGATGGCTTCTCTGCTTGCCGCCGAGGCGGAGCGCCAGGCCTCGACGCTCGAACTGATCGCCAGCGAGAACCACGTCTCGACGACGGTGATGCACGCCGCGGGCAGCTGGCTGACCAACAAGTACGCCGAGGGCTACCCCGGCAAGCGCTACTACGGCGGGTGCGAGTTCCACGACGGCATCGAGGATCTCGCCCGTGATCGAGCCAAGCGCCTCTTCAACTGCGGCTTCGCGAACGTGCAGCCCCACTGCGGCGCCAACGCCAACATCGCCGCGTTCATGGCGCTGCTCTCGCCCGGCGACACCGTGCTGAGCCTGCCGATCAAGTCGGGGGGGCACCTGAGCCACGGCCTGAAGGTCAACTTCTCGGGGACCTTCTTCAAGATCGTCGACTACGACCTCGACCCCGAGACCGAACTTCTCGACTACGACCGCATCGAGGCGCTCGCCAGGGAGCACCGTCCGAAGCTGATCATCTGCGGCTTCTCGGCGTACCCGCGGGTCATCGACTTCGCCCGCTTCCGCGAGATCGCCGACGGCGTGGGGGCCCATCTGCTTGCGGACATCGCCCACATCGCCGGCCTCTGCGCGACCGGCGTGCATCCTTCGCCGTTTCCCCACGCCCACGTCGTGACCACCACGACCCACAAGACCCTTCGAGGCCCGCGCGGCGGACTGATCCTCACCGACGACGAGGAGCTTGCGAAGAAGCTCGACCGCAAGGTCTTTCCCGGAAGCCAGGGCGGGCCGTTGATGCACGTGATCGGCGCGAAGGCGATCGCGTTCGGCGAGGCCCTGAAGCCGGAGTTCACGAGCTACTGCCGGCAGGTGACCGCCAACGCCCACGCCCTTGCGACGGCGCTCGCCGAGCGGGGCTACCGCCTCTGCTCCGGCGGCACCGAGAACCACCTGATGCTCGTCGACCTGCGGCCCCGCGACGCCGAACTCACCGGCGCCGACGCGGAGCGCTGGCTCGAGCAGGCGGGCATCGTCGTCAACAAGAACGGCATCCCCAACGATCCGCGACCGCCGATGGTCACCAGCGGCCTGCGTCTCGGCACGCCGGCGCTCACCACTCGCGGCCTCGGCGAGGCGGAGATGGCGACCGTCGCAGCCTGGCTCGACCGGGTGCTGCTGGCCAAGGGCGACGCCGCGACCGCCGAAGCGGTGCGCGGCGAGATCCGCGAGTTCTGCCGAGGCTTCCCGCTGCCGCACTGAGTCGGCGGTCGAACGGGCGCCTCCGGTCGTCGTGGCGGCCCGTTGAACGATCTGCGCCACGGCCCGGCGCGGAGCGTCCCGGCGACCGCCGGTGGCGCCTCGGTCATCGCGACGCCACTGGTGTGCCGCAGTAGCAGGACGCCGGTGGCATGACGTCGGCACT
>Ga0075477_10001826_pt1 | contig 10063 bp, 24 predicted proteins | sample DEB08_DNA_FD_76338 | JGI IMG/M metagenome (GOLD analysis project Ga0075477, IMG submission 76338) | Aqueous microbial communities from the Delaware River and Bay under freshwater to marine salinity gradient to study organic matter... | ecosystem: Environmental > Aquatic > Marine > Coastal ...
GGTTCCGTTGTTCCAGTGGTGTCGTACATGATGGCCTTGATCTGGTTGATCTTCATCCAGTTCTCAAACATCACGGTGTCTGGATCACCGCTGTAGAGCACGCCCAAGCGACCCACCGAGGCTTCGTGCAGGGCACGCCAGAGGTACACGCCCTCTGGATCGGGGACCCTCGCCCCCAGTTCAGTGTTGGGGCGAGCCAGTACGTCGAAGTTGAACAGGATCACGAGTCCAGCGGCTCCAAGAAGTGCCACGAGACGTACCCACACCACATCCATACCAGCGCCTTACCGAAAGGCTTAGAGCCTAGAAGGCGTAGAAGACGAGTGATCGTGGGCACAGCGTGGGACACGAGGGCAATGATCTCGTAGATACACCCCACCAGCAGGGCGGTGTTCAGCGCCTTCTGCGTGGTGGCGTTCATCAGAACTTGCGCTTCTTGTTGAGTTGGTGCTCAACGTACGAGTGGTACGGGCAGAAGTCGCAGAGGTAGTTCCACTCCTCGGGGGGCAGACCAGCGGTACGCCCGATAGCACGGCTCTTGTCACGGTAGTCAGGGCACCCAGAGCCATACCCAGCGCCCACCGTGGGCCTGTTGTGGAGGTTGTAGCACCCCAGAGCGTCGGTCTTGTACTGCTCACGCTCTTCCTTCAGGAACGCCTCAAGGCGACCGTCGTGGACAGCCTGCTGTAGACGTGACTCGTCGATGAGTTCCAACTCAGCGTCGTCGATGCTGAAGAGGTTGGCCTTGTGCCGATCAGGGGGACCACCGAACTTCCGCATGTGCAGGTCGATGGCATCACGTAGGTGATGATCGTGCTTAGCCTCGGGGTCGTTCTCAGTTGCGTAGTTCGGCAACTTATCGACCGTCTTACAGGTGTTGCAGATCAAGAGACGTGCCATTTGATACTCCTTGGTAGCCGTAACGGCTACATGCTACTACGTAGTGGTGCTGTCAGCGGGGAGGCTCGGTCAACCGAGCGGCGTGGTAACCCTGCATGGGGTTAGCGCCCGGAACCGTGTCGTACAGTTCCTCGCTCAGGGTGGCCCGAACCGAGCCAGCGTCGGCGTTGTCGTTGGGGAAGCCGCCCCGGTCAGGGTTCGGCTTCTTGACCATGCCATCGGTGATTCCCTCACGGAGATCAGCGTTCATACTGCGAGATTCATTTACTGCCATAGCGACATCCTAGCCTATTTAGGGGGTTCTATTAGTCTAATCCGAGGCTGAACTGCCCGGGTCCGGGGCGGTTCTTACGCTTCCGGTTTTTGATGGGGGGCTGAGCATAGGGATACTCAAAGGTCTCGGGCATCTCACGGGGTTCCGATTCAGTACCCACCGTCGAGCGACCACGACGGCGAGAGGCGGCAAAGATGGCCCCGGGAGGAGGAGTCGAAACTGGCCGAGGACCCTCGACTGCCGACGGCAACGCAGGCGTGCCTCGCATGGTGCCCCCCGTGCGGATCGGTGCGGCCATAGTGGGGTCCCACGTAGGAGTCTCGTCCTGAGGAATGACAGCGAGTTGGCTCTTACTCTTAGCCCTACCGCCACGAGGAAGCGCTCCGTAAGGCGTAGGCGCAGGACCGATAGCCAACGGACCTTCTTCCCCAGTACCCATGGGTCGGCCAGCCGAAGGAAGAGCCAACTGTGGCTGGGGGGCCTCAACGGGAGCCTCGGCCTCAGGCTCCTGCTTATCACGCTTGAGCAGTGGGATAAGGCCCGCCAGCGTAGTCATGGAACGAGCCGTACGCCCAGTCGGAACCTGCTCACGAGGTCCGGGTCCGTAGAAGTTAGGAGCCACACCGCTAGCCATAGCAGTAGGGCCAGACGGGGCCATGCTCTTACCGAACTCAACATCACGGATAACTGGAGCAGGACCAACCCCGGGCATACGGACGTAGCCCCCGGTAGCACCAGCACGAGGAGACTCTGCGAGGTTTAGGAATGAACCACCAGTGGTGCGCTCCATCTGACGACGGCGTGAGAACAGACCAGCGGAACCATAACCGCCAAGAGCACTAGTGTCGCCACCCCAGTCACGTTGACCACCACGCCCTTCAATCGGGTCTTCCATCACTCACCCCCAATGCTGGCAGGAGGAGTGATCTGCATACGTGCCCAGTTGGGGCGGCTCATATTGCGGCTCCCAACGATCTTGCTACCCAAGTTGAGTTCTTCCTCAGCACGCTGGCGCTGGCGCAGGGTGTTATCAAAAGCCCCGCCGGACTCGTAGGCATCCCGGGCGAATGAGCGCCCCTGAGAACCGGCAATACCCCCGGCATATCCCCCGTCAGACATTTGACGAGCAAACTCTCGCTCCGGGTTTACCGGGGCGTCGGTCAGTGCTTGCGTGTACGGTCCCTGCGGTTCCATCACCAAGTCCCTTCACTCATAGCATTACGAGCAGTACCAGACCACGACTGGTCACTCATGACGCTGGGCATAACGGGCATACCAGACACCCAAGAGCGGTATGAGGGGGTATAGCGGTCGATATTCATGACCTCGTGGATATCCCATACCTGCTTAGCGAATCCTCGGCGCTCTGGGAAAGGGCTTTGGGGCGCGGCAACCGGGCGCATCTCACGCAACTCCTCAGGAGTAGCGGCAAGTGCGCCTTCAAGAGCGAGATCCACGAGGTACTCGCTACGGGTTTGCCACGGACGAGCCATCAGCCCTCCCTGAGCGCCCGTATAACGATCTCGGTGGAGGGGTCAACAGGGCGCTTCATACCCTTAGGGGCGTTGCCCTCACCAACAGCGTAGTTACGCTTGTGGACAGAAGTCATGGGGCGTGACCTGCTAGGAGTCGGCTCGTTAGAGTAACCCTTATGAGTGGTCTTGATACGGGGGCGGGGCATCCCCTGCGGATTAGCCTCATCCATCAGAAATCCCCTTCCGAGTAGTCGTCGTAATGGTCAGTGCTGTTGTCCTCGTAGGCGTTGTAGGCGCTGTCATTGCCTGCCTGCTCAGCCTCACGGGCCTCCATCTCGCCCACCTCGTAGTCCATACGGGCCTGAGCAACACTGCGCTCATCCATGTGGCGAAGGTGCGGCTTCTGGGCAACCGGCTGATCACGGTGGTTACGTACGTCCCCGTACTGAGCACGGTGAGCGTCAGCCATCATGTTGAATAACTGCGAACCATACTGGCTCATATCCTTAGCCATCGTTCTTCCTATCTGTCATTGAATCGTTCAGGGTTGGCGAGCACTTCGCTCCACGGTATGACCTTAGCCTGATCCTCTGCGGCCTGTGCGGCTTCCTTCTCCCGGTATGCGGCAGTGTCGGCTTTCTGGGCGGCAATGCTCTCCCCGATATTGGCCCGAGCATCACGCATGTTCTGTGCGATGCGTCCGTGGATGGATCTAATAGGCCGTCTCACGAAGTTCAGTCCTTCTTGGGGTAGATGCTGTGATCCATTCGGCTGGACCAACCACCCTCTTTGTTGGGGGTCATACTGCGCTTACCCTCGACGTTGAACTGCTTACCAACGAAGTTCTTGGCAAACGATGCGTCGTTATGGGCAGAGGTGTCGAACTCGATGGCGTGGGAATCCGAAGCCCCACCGCCAGTGGATTCTGCGGAGAAGAACAACTGGTTGCCCTGACGGCCAAGCACCTTGCCAGACCACGAGGTGTTATCGGGGCCAGACACGTGCTGAGTGGGAACGCCCATCTCGGCTCCCCACTTTGCGGCGTGCTTAGAGCCAATGCGGGCCTCGTTGGCCCCAGTCCTCATATGCTCGGGTGAGTGTGGCATTACTTCTTTCCTCCACGTTTCTTGGCGACGCTCTTCTTAGCGCCTCCCACTGCGGCATTAGCGGTGCGGACAGCCCGCCCCTCATTACCAGTCTTCTTCAGAGTAGCATTTGCCACCTTAGCCCACTGGCGCTTTTCAGCGGCAGTATCGGCCTTCTTGGTGTGCTTACTAGCGTCGGATGGGGTCCACGGCATGTCTTATCTCCAGTTTGGTACCAAGCGCTTCAGCATTGACTGCCTCTGCACATCTATTTGTTCTTGCTGGGGGCGGTCTAGTCCCCGGGGAATACCACGGGGGCCAGCCTTCCCATCATTGGTGAGCCTGATCGGCTCAGCACCGGGGGGTGCGAACTTTTGCCCCACAGCCTGAAGTTCTAAGCCAGTCATGGGGTTGAACTCCTCAGGCCACAGGTAGTCACCGGGGTTGACTCGCTCTCCCTTATGAACACCACGGCTGTATGAGCGGTGGTTCTGCCGCTTGACGGCGCTAAGCAACTTATCCTGCCGTCTATTGCTATCCATAGTCCCCAGATATCCATCGGGATATTGGGTATCAGGCGTAGCGCCGAAGGCGGCGAGGCGCTGATCTTTAGCATCACGGAAGACCGGAGCGGGGCCGAGGACGGGCATCGTCTCTCCCCCGGCTGGGTCATACCCCCCGGCCCAGTTGCTAAAGGTCTGCTGGTTCATTCCGTTTCACGAAATCCTGACAGTATCTGCTCCATAAAAGGGGTACCAATAGCGTTGCCGGGGACGGGTGCCGGTGCGTTATTGCGCCCAAACTCGCCTCTTTGTAGTCCCGGTTGGGGCTTACTCGGAGGCAAGTTATTCTTAGTGGAAAGATTACTCCTCTCCTTTTTGGTATATCTATTGCTTTTTTGCTCGTAGTCAGGGAGCATACCTTTATCGCCGTAGTCTGCGAGTGCTTCGTTGTCTTCGGGGTTGTCTAGGTTGAACAGGCTGTCTAGTTGCCGTCCCATTAGGTCTGAGCCTTTAGACCACTGTTGCCCTAAAGCATCCTTTGCGGCCATATCAGTTACCTTCCGTTTGCTGTGCTAGTGGCCTGTGTGAAAGCCATGAGAGAGCCACCACGGCCCCCACCAATCGTAGAAATAGGGCGAGGACCCTCAGCAGCCTGTGCAGCACGCTCTTGCCTCTCTCGTTCGGCTATATATCGGTTGGGTGGGCGTTGGATGATCACCAGTCCCAATCCTTCCCCTTTGAGAACTTCTCAAAGTCGTCCGAGTCGTACAGATCCCGGTATTTACTAGGTACTTTGCTGAGCAGTTCGTCCTCCTCAAGAGGCTCCTGCTCGGTTTTTGGGGTGTTATTCATAGACCTTAGTAGCGCTTATCACGCCGTATCAGATAGTCACTCACCTGTGATATGGGGCTACTACCGCCAGTATCACGCATCAGCGCATCCATGGCGTCGAGTTCCTCTAGCCGAGCAACCTGCTCAGGACTGAGGGTTGGACCCTGTTGCCTGACGGGACGAAGTTCGTTGGGAGCAGAACCCGGGGGCCTTGCTGGCACCCGGCGTTCATCACGAGAACGATCTGGATAGGACTTGCCGGGACTAGCCATCAGGATGCTCCCTTATCGCGCTTAGCAATACGCTTTTCCGCACGCTGAGAGTGCTGCTCCTGCGTTAGATTCTCGGTTCGACCGCCCTGTGTTACCCGTACGGTATTTGTCATCTCGGTTTGCTTACTGCTCCACGGCTGTCGCCCGCCGCCTTCTGGGCGGATGACATTGCGTGCTCGGTGATAATTACTGGGCCGCATGAGGTCCCTAACAGCGCTAGAGATCCTGTCGGGCAGGACTTCGGCCTTGACAGCAGTCTCTAGTTCCTCGGGATTCATACCGCTAAACTCGCCCCTAGAGCCGGGGCTGGTGTCAACACGATCACCGATTCCTCGGGAAAGACCACCGGGAGTAGAAATGGTCTGGTGCTGTTGAATCACGTCCAGCAGATCAGGGCGACCCTGCTGTCCCCATTTAGTCATGTCACGGCTCGGCACATTTCCACCAGAGTAAACTGGGGCGGATTTGTCAGCACGATGGGTATACCCCACACCGCGTTTGATTTCCTTGGTATCGGGGTCTCTAAACTTGACGGGACCGGGGGGCACGACGGGGCTGTCACTACTGAGTCCAGTGATCCTGCCGTGTGTGCTGACCTCGGAACTAGCGCCAACTAACGCCGCAGTAGCCTCCAACTGGCGAACGTGCTCTGCCATGTTGGCGTGGCCCCGGGTACGGGGTGGCGTACCAATGCGTAAGCCTTCGGAAGTAGTTGTTGGGGGAGGTAAGGGACTCCTACCAAGCGGATTGTTACCGACGGGGTTCGCAGGCAGAGATAAGACCTCGGCGTCCTTAGTCTGTGCTGACGTTTGCTTAGCCTTTTCGATACCGGCCCTACGCCCCGTGCGAGGCATTGACGGATATGGATTAGCCAGCGCCTCAGGCTCTTCCATGGAGGCGTACTTAGCCTCTAACCGCTGTCGAACCGTGGTGGGCTGAAACTCCGCAGGGGCCGTCTGCATACGGGAGGCAATGCCTGCGGCCTTAGCGGTCTTAGCCTTAGTCTCCTTGGCTTTGGCGGCACTCTCCGCTTTTTGCTCAGCCGTTCTTGGGGGTTTCTTTGCCATGGACAACCTCATTCATGGGACGAACTCTTACGGGTCCTTCGCCAGTAACGGGGTCGATAGCCGAGGGAATCTCTCGCCCACTCGGAAGCCGAAACACGTTCTTGTACCTCTTGTTTTCCATAGCGCTATGGTAACACAAAGGTCAGCGTGCGACCGGTTTCCACGTCATAGACGAGATAGTTTCGCCTGAATCGCCTTGAATGTCATCGAATCCGATGATGAAGGTCAGGTCGATACCACGAGGGGCGACGAAGCCTCTAGCGATAGCGCACGCCTTGGAGGCTTGATTCACTGCTGACGCACCGATGGCCCGCATTTTAGGGGCCTGACCGGCGACGATAGCACGGGCCAGAATTGACCCAACAGATGACGGATTACTAGACCCGGACACCTTGATAACGTCTTCTTGCTCTGCCATGGGTTACCTCTTTCTAAACCGTTGTGTACCCTATGGCAGTATATTAGTTGTACCCAGCCTCCTTGAGGAGGGCAGAAAGGTCCTCTAAGCGAAGAATCGCATAGGTATCTCCGAGGTTCTTTTCACCCACTCCGGGGCGTTTTACTACCAGAACTGGGAGAGCGTTCCCCCCGACTGCTTCCTGCTGTGCCTGCGATACTGTGTCATCGAGCCATCCAGAGAGTTCAAACTTCCGCTGGTTCTTACACTGAATAATCGCTTGACGATTAGCACTGCGGATACCGTTGATATCACCACTGTCATAAGAACCAGAGGTAGCAGGACGGTAAGCCTTCTTGAACCCACGGGGACGAAGATACTTGACAACGAGTGTCTCAAACGACGTTCCTTTCGCTTTGTGCTTATTACCCATCGTCCCGCTCCATCATCAGGTGAGTGATCCAGATGAACCCCTCCATCATGGTGATCAGGTCATGCAACTGGTCGGTGTCCAGTTCCTTCCATGACCCACCGTAGTCCTTGTCAACACCGGGGATCATCTGTGCGAGGCTGTACCGCTCCTCCTTAGTCAGGCCGAGATCCTCCTTGAGAGCCATAGCCTTGCGGTAACGGCGCTCACGTGCGTCAGTCTTGATCATCATTCGTTGCTCCAACAGTGTGACTTGTAACTACAGAAACGACACGCCGCACACGACTTGTGCGTGGCGAAGTCGGGACGGATGGGCACCAAGTTGTCATCGAGAGCGTCGATGACCTGCTTAGCCCCCTCCAGCATCGGCTCGACCAACTCAGGCTCAAAGTTCAGTTGGAACTCTTTGACATCCTGAGACGGCTTCCATTCGTAGATAACGACAGCCTTATGGATACCAAGGCTGTGCATATACAGGTTGACCTGACGGCGGTGGGTGGTGAGGGGGCGCTTGATCCGCTTCCACAACTCATCCAGCGATAGGTCACCGCTGTCATAGCCCTCGTACAACTTCGGAGCATCCCAGCGGATAGTGCCGAGGCCGACGGACTTGATCTCAATGACCGCCTTGCCGTCGGCGTCTTCCCAGATGCCGTCAGCGTGCCCAATGATACGGTGGCGAGGGTCTTCGATAGGCACCTCGGCGTAGCGGATATCCTCAGTCAGGCACGTGGGGCACCGCTCAGGGGATGTGTCCTCCCACTTGTGCGAGCAGATCGAGCACTTCCAGTTGCCGACGAGGCCCCCTGCCTTCCACATCCACCTCTGCCACTTGTCGTGGATGTTGTGGCCCTCGGCAAAGATGTTCATGCTCTTGAGGTTGAAGGACCTGCTGTCACTCTCGTCTACACCAGTGATCTTGTAGTACGAGGAGCGTACGCACCAGTTGTCCTTCGACATCTCGCTGGGGTGCAGGTGTACCGTGTCACGCTTGGCGTTGCGCTCGGCCTGCTCGATAGCCAGTGCGGCTTCGATCCTCGGGAGCAGGCGCTGGTTGCTCTTAGCGCTGAACTGCTCCTTGTAGTTCTTCATGTACCACGGCTGGTCAGTCATCATCTACTCCACATATGTCCAAAAAGTCGTCCTCTGGCAACACTACGTAACGGTGACCTGCCAAGTCAATCTGTAGCAGTGGGATGCGTCCCTCTAAGCGAGCACGCTTGACAAGATCACGCATATCAACGGCCTTGATGCTGTACGACTTAGCGTCGGGGTCCATCTTGAGTTTGTTCTCAATCATGAACTCCTCGGTGCGGACATCCGCTTTGCGGACCCACCCTGCTCCCGACATGACGTTACGAGAGCCGCTGTATGCCTTAGCCGTGCGCTCTTCTTGCTTCTTAGACCGCTTCTGCGACTCACTCCTCATCTTTGTACAGGGCATACATGAGGTCGTCGAGCATTTCCGAGTGGTCCTCCATCAACTCTTTCTGCTCATCAAGCGTGTTCATGATGGCAGTCAAAAGTGACTTGATCATCTCCAGTTCGTGGACGTGCTTGATAGTAATCTTGGATACTTCCAACAGCCCCTCATCCTCACGGTCATACGGCCTCTTCAGGGCCTTTGACCACGGGTCATTCTTGGGCTTGCGGTAGTTATCCCATTGCGAGGGGTGCTCATACCTGCTCAAGTACTTCCTCCCCTGTCGGATCTCCCAGCACAGCCGTGGTCGCCGCATCACGGAGGCGAGCCTGCAAGCCAAGGTCCTGACGAACCATGTCATACAGTTCCTCCTTCTTGCTAGCGATGCGCTCACCCTCAAACTTGTAGCGGCCCTCAAACAACTCCAGAGCCAGCGCCACGTTGACGATGTCCTTTACCGTATCAAACTCGCCCTTACGGAATCCGTAGGTATCGGCAAAGTAGAAGTCAGCCTGAGCGATCTGCTGGGGGCGGTAGGTCTTGTTCTTCATGACCCGCATCTTGATGGTCTGACCCACCCGAGTGTCCAACTTCGACCCCTCTGATATCCACTCATCACGCCTCACCTCGACACGGGTGAAGTAGTAATAGTTCTTGGCCTTACCACCGGGGGTGGTGCGGGGGTCGCCGTACATAACACCGATCTTGTCTCGCCACTGGTTGATGGCGATCAGGGTGCAGGAACGGTCCTCGTCAGTCATGGAACGACGCTGTGCCTTGGCGCACTTCTTGAAGAAGCGGCTGAGGATCTGCGCCCCAGTAGCCACGGAAGCCTCGTCCATAGACTTGTTGACCTCGGTCTCCGTAACGAGAGCAGGAAGAGAGTCGATGACCACGCAGTCAACCGCACGGTTCTCGACGGCCTTCAGCACCAGTTCCAGTGCCGACTCCATCTCGTTGGTCTCGACGACCCACAGACGGTCGAGGTCTACGCCAAACGATGCGGCGTAGTCGGGGACGTACTCCTCAGCGGCTACCCAGAGGGCTAGCCATTCGGGGTCTCGCTGCTGGTTCGCCGCAATAGTGCGATACGCAATAGCAGTCTTTCCCGAAGACTCTTCTCCGACGATTTCGTTCCACTGATTTGCGGCCCATCCTCCTCCGAGAGCGAGGTCGTAGGCGAGGACACCAGTGGAGACATGGGGAACCTCCGCTTTCGCGGCACTCCCTTTGATAAGGATTTCTTCGCCAAGTTTCTTGTTGATCTCATCTGCTATCTCATCTAATGACTTGTATCTGTCTTTCACGCTATTCCTTCTATGCCCAGTTTGACTCCATCCCTTGCGAGAAGGTGCCGTTGTACCCACACTCAAAGCAGTGTGGGCGAGGCTGTTGCCCATTGACCC
>Ga0075477_10001829_pt1 | contig 10045 bp, 5 predicted proteins | sample DEB08_DNA_FD_76338 | JGI IMG/M metagenome (GOLD analysis project Ga0075477, IMG submission 76338) | Aqueous microbial communities from the Delaware River and Bay under freshwater to marine salinity gradient to study organic matter... | ecosystem: Environmental > Aquatic > Marine > Coastal ...
TGATTTCTACTGGTGTCGAATGTCCTTCTTGATCGTGTTGGAAATACAATTTATAATTTCCGTTTGGCCACGTTTCAACTTCGAGATCTCTGACTTCAATTTCTCCTCTCATACTCGAGTGTACACCACACTGATAGAATATAGTATTAGGTGCGTCATTAGCTACGTTTAGAACGAGTGTACCAGTTTGATTTCGAGAGCCAGTGACACCATCAGTATATTCACCGTAATAGGTACCTGAAGAAAAGTTATTGCCGTTATCAGTTGTCAGATAGAATGGGTGACCGCTGACGTCGAGATTGAATGTATATGTACCGCCTCGATACACAGGGCCGAGTGTAGGATTATCACCCATCGCCGTGTTTGAAAAAGTAAAGGCTCCGATATTTAAAACTGATACATCGTATTCTACATTGGGAGCTACGAGAGTAGGAGGAGTTATTACATCGGGAATATCAATGAATAGTCTTTGTACTTCTGTTGCTGCTCCGCCTCTGATTTGTGGATGAGATATACCAGTCACATTGAGTGTCGAGGTCGACCAAGTTGGTATGTTGTCTAAACCAGCACCTTCAATCCACTTTAAATATATTTTATGAGTCTGTGTCATATTGCCAGTCATTTCATGCGCAGCAAAGTTGAACACAGTATATTCCCCAGAGGCATAGAGAGGAACACTCGCTTGATCAATACCTCTTATCGCCAATCGTGTGTATGCAACTCGACCTGCATCCCACGTCCATTTCCAATTATTTGGAGAATAACCATGACCAGCTAGCGGGAAATCTACGTTAATTCTAAAAACTTCTGGATCGATAGCTAAATCGAAGTCGAGTATTTTATCTGTTGAAAAAGTTGTGTCGCCAAGATAAATTGTATTGCCCGACAGATATAAGTCTCTGAATCTATTATTAGCCGTACCTAAATCATATGTCACATCTGTATCTGGTATGAGATGCTCTGATATCACACCATCGTATATCAGATTCGCATCGCTGATAGAGCCTGATGTACTGACAACGGTCGATCCACCTATTTCAACCCACTGCGTTGATGAGCTGTCATTATAGTATATGTAGGTTTTTAGATTACTCGGATCAAACCACAGATCACCTGTACCCGCGCCAGACGGTGCTGTTTCAGATATGACAATTTCTGCGAGGGTGTTTGATGTTGCAAATTCTACACTCTTTGCGGCCGCGTTCGTTGTGATGATAATATTATCACCTGCAACGAGCTCAACAGTATCGAGGCCTTCGGCAATGACAGTGTTCTGTCCTGCTACGGACCAATATTTGAAGGTAGAATTGAGACTAACTTTGACTTGGCCAGAACCTAAGTCTTCAACAGTAAAACCTCCATCAGTTCCGAATCGAAGAGAACTGACGGAGGACACTACATTTGTGGAAACATTCGATGAGTCGATTAGACCTACATCGAGGAAGGAACCAGAGAGATTGAGATCTCCACCTGCAGAGTTTACTGCATAGAGTTCTTCATCTTTGAAGTACAGACGCAGGAAACCCGCGTCTGCGTTTCTAGCTTGTGCCCCTGTTAATGAGGGAAGCTGTAATCCAGTAAATATCTTGTCAGCCATAATTTATCCAAATTAGAAATTATGAACCGACGATATAAACTTTAACTCCTGACAACGCTACAAGTGAGGTCAATGTAATAGTATTTGAAGTAACAGCGTCGATATCTACACTAATAGAAGATCCGTTAGTGTCCGCAACTCGAATGGTAAAGAAGTTGGGATCAGAAAGATCTAGATTGTGAGTGATAGTTGTTGCTGAACCTTGGCTAATAGCAACGTTAGCGTTACTATATACTTTTACTGCGCTAGATGAAAGAGAGTTGACTGTTGATTGCAGTGATGCAATATCTGCAGCATTATTTGCAGCAAATGTTTGAACAGCAGTCATCTGCGTTTGCAGAGTCGAGATGTCTCCAGCATTGTTAGCAGCATATGTTTGCAGAGCAGTAACGTCTGTCTGCAATGTAGCAATATCACTCGCGTTGTTAGCAGCGTAAGTTTGTACCGCTGTCATTTGTGTCTGCAGTGTACCAATGTCAGTAGCATTGGTCGCAATATCGCTGGCATTATTGGCAGCGTATGTCTGCAGATTAGTTACTTGAGTCTGAAGCGTAGCGATATCACCAGCATTGTTAGCAGCGTATGTCTGCAGATTGCTGACATCCGTTTGTAACGTGGAGATATTCGACTGGTTAGTGCTAACATCAGCAGCGAGGTTCGAACCTGCTAATGTAGCTGGTGTAATTGCTCGAGTAGTATCAGAACCAGTATTGACTTCTGATTGAGTCGCTAGCTCGATGATACCTGCAACTGCATCCGTTGCGCCTTCAACATTTCGTTGAATAACCGAAGCATCGGTTGCAGAGGTGAAGAGTACAATATCACCAACTTCAACAACACCTGATGGCGAGAATGTAACGCCTGAAGCAGTAAGTGTGCCGGCCGTGTCAACGACATACTGGAAACCAGAATCTTTATTGACTGTGCCTGCGTTTGAAGGGTTAATTGTACCTTTGTAAACTACGTCACCACTAACAGTAAGAGCATCCCGTACCCATGCAGAACCATCCCAAATAAATGGAGCCGCAATAGTCGTATCAAAGACTTGAATACCTACGTTGCCGCTGCCTAAGCTGCTGCCTAAGGTATTTCTTTCTGTTGTCGTGACATTTTGAATGCGCGCATTGACAAGTTGACCTACTTTGACGAGGTCTATGTCATGATAGTATTCTCTAGATGCCATCTTTTATTTCCTTTGTTAGTAGTGAATTATAGTTAAGGTAGTTCCGGTTAAATCTATATTCGACTCTATATTTATCTCAGTTCGCGTACGTTCTATCATTGGGTATACTCTAACTGAATCACTATCTCTCGTTATAAAATATTCTACAATATTTATAAGATTTTCATTTTCTAGATCAACCGTTGCACTGGTCCCTGATAAAGCTAAAGTAAATTCTTGAAAATCGTCAAGAGTTGTTACAGATAAATTGACACCAGCGGCTGAAGCAGCCGCAACAAATGAAGTAAAAACAAATTTATTTTGAGTCGAGTCAAATGTTAATAATGATCCGTCAAGCGGATTATTAAAAACAACATCATCGAGTCTCTTTAATTTTACTTCACCACTACCAGTAGCGCCAACGAGACCAAATCTATTAAACATCTCAGAAGCTTTCTTATCGAAAGATTTCTGAGCTATGTTTATCTTTTTATTAAACTCCTCTAAAGCAGTTTCTATTTGTTCTTTGTAATCAGGACCTGGATCACCTTTTGGACCCTGTGGACCTACATCACCTTTTAAACCTTTTGCGCCCTTGGCGCCTTTCGGTCCTTTTGGACCTATTTTTCCTTGAGGACCTCTCTCGCCTTGCGGACCTGCTGGACCCACTTCTCCTTGAGGCCCGATTTCTCCTCTTGGACCTTGAGGACCGGGTTCACCTTGTATACCTTGGTCACCCTGGTAACCACGTTTACCTTGTGATCCTTTTGCACCTCTTTCGCCTTTAAATCCCTGTGGTCCTCTATCTCCTTTTAGACCTCTTACACCTGGTACACCTTGCGGTCCTTGTAAACCTTGCGGACCGATCGGACCAGGCGGACCTCCAGGATCGCCTTTATCACCTTGTGGGCCAGGTGGTCCCTCTGGACCTATAGGACCGATATCACCTTTCGGTCCCATCGGACCCATCGGACCAGTTTTACCAATCGGTCCTTCTTCACCAATAATACCTGGCGGCCCTTCTGGTCCTGCAGGACCAATCGGCCCCATTGGACCTATTGGTCCCGTAAATCCTTCGAGAGTTTGAATATTTTCTAAAAGATCGTCAAACTTCTCATTTTGTTTTTTATCTAATTTCTTATATAAACTGAGAGCGAAGGCATTGTTAATTAAATCATTGAAGTCCATGGTTTAACCCGCTTCATCAATAAATCTCGTCATACTTTCAAGCAGTTCCATTTGTGTTATCTTCAATACATCATCATAATCATTTTGTTCTTTCTTCGAATCGTCAGGTATTAATTTGTAAGACTGTTGCGGGACAGGAGACTCTTCTGCTGGTGACCTCGCATCTTCTTCTTGAGGACCGTCGAGTTCTTCTTCTGAATAACGTGGATCTTTTGATTCTGCCTGTATTTGTTTATCGATCTCTTTGATTTCTTCTTCTGTCTGTTGTAGAATATATCGTCGTACGTACTCGTGTGAATAATACTTACCCACATATTCTTCCATCTCTCTGAGAAGGCCAGTTCTATCTCGATTCATCTCCATTGCTTTGAGTTCTTCGAAATAGTTATCGACTGCAAAGTCAAAGTTGATCTGATCTTTCCACTCTGCCCAATCTTCTGTAGTACATACGCCTTTTAGAATGAGTTGCCGCTCGAGCATCTTCATAAACAATTCAGAGAATTTATCTCGCAGACGTGTAATAAACTTACTAAACTTTACCTCGTCTCGAGATATTTCAGTAGCCCTTCCAAGAGTATATGTAGTTTCGGGTTGAAGACGGGTGATAGGAACATTGAGAGAACGATATAGATTATTTTGAAAATAAACAACATCTTCGATTTCTCCTAAGTTTTGGCCGCCAGGCAGTGTCGTAATTTCTGTACCTTTACCACCTTCTCGCCGCGGAAGCCAGAAGTCTTCGAGCATTGTCATGAACTTACGATCATCTCTGATTTCACCAGTCGATGAATCATAGACAACCTTATTTTTAAACTTAGTCATGATGTCAGACAGGTATTGCTCTGCTTTTGCTTTTGGCAAACCACCAACATCAACGTAAAAGATTCGACGCTCAGGCGCGCGGGAGATACGATAGATGACCAACGAATCTTCCATCGAACGTAGCTGATTCAAAGGACGAATCGCTTTGTGCAACCATGAGAGAATAAGTTTGTTATCGAGGCTTTGATATCCTGATGTACAATATACAATAGCATCTCGAGATATCTTCACACCTTCAGCTGATGCTGAACCTGAAGAACCGTAGCTATTCATTGTAGATCCAGTCAAAGAACCTGTACGCTTCAAGAAACCAGAAGGCGAATACATGTAATATTCATTAATTACTTTTTCAATTGTAACGCCGGTCTTTTGATCTTTTTCTTTCTTGACTTCTCGTACTTTTTTGATATTACGAGGATCGATATAGCGTACTTCTAGAATACCTTTTGCGGGCTTCTTTTCGTCAACAAGAACATGATAATATAAACGGCCATCTACATACCATCGACGAAAGAGTTCATAGCTCAATCTATTAAATTCTAATAAGCTGAGAACGTTATCGAATTCTTCTTGAATTGTTTTCTTGATTGATTCTGGTTGTTTGATATCGTCTAAAACGATAGAGACAGTATCTTCGTCGCTATCTTCAACGATAGCTTCGTTACAAATTTCTTGAATCGCCATATCAATAGTGGGATCGAACGAGATAGCTCGATACTTATTGACTAGTTCTGCTTCGGTTCGGACTGAACCATCGAGGTCGACATAGGTGCCATAGACACCACCTGCGGCAACGGTTAACGCGCCGTCTTCATTGGAGGGAGGAACAAAGGAGACAAGCTTCTCAGCTTCTTTCTGCTCCTTTTTCCTGTTTATTTCAAATCCAAAGAGGTCCATTCATTATCTCCGATGAAACAAGGGGGACTATATTATTTATAATCCCCCCTATTATTCAAACTGGACTTTAAGATCCGGGGTTAAAGTAGTCGAATGACCACGTAACTGTATACGTACCGATCGTGTCAGTCGTGTTCCAGTCGAGCTCAATCGTACCGAGATCACTTGGCCAACAGCCTACCAAGGTATATTCTCTTAATTTAGATCCTGTTTTTCCATAAAGTTTAATAGTGGCATCTTCTTTGTAATCTTCTGGAGCGCCGTATGATCGCTCGTTTGAAGGTCCATCATTGATCTTGCGAGCCCACTCTTCGAGTACTGCTCTCTGGCTGAAGTCCTCTTCGATCATGACTGTTGTGGTCCATTCTGCAAATGTTCTATCACCTGCAATCTTGACCTTACGACCGAAATAGGGAACTTCAATGATGCCAGTTGTAAATGAAGGAACTTGTGAAGACATACAGAGTAGATTAAACTCTTCACCCAAAGTCGTAACTTGCACTTCGAACAAGGCGGGACGATACCCGCCTTGACTCAGAGCTGCTGACTTAAAGTTCTGTACGCTAAATGGCATTTTATTCTCCTATTTTATTTTCTATTTATACTATTTATTAGAAATTCCCAACAACTTCGGAGAATTCTACGCCAGATCGTACAGCGACAAAGTTCAATTGGATAAAGTTGATGCTTCGAGCTGGTTTAATGTAGATATCACCTACAAACTCGTTGCGATCGATAACCTCTCCAGTATTATTTGTCTCATCAGATACTACTAAGAAGTCAGTGATACCACGACGACCTTGTACATCTCGTAGATAAGGAGTTACGAGGTTAACAAAGCTTGCTCGTGTAAACTCATCGTTGAATTCGAAGAGAGTAAACTTCGCAGCAGTAGCAATTGCTTTCTCGAGGACAATGAAGAGTCGACGTACGTTAATGCGATCGAACGCTGAAGGCTTAGCAAGCAACGTCTTATCGCCGAACATAACGATACCTTGTCCTGGGAAGTTGACAATTGGGTTAACACCATTACTATATAGTAGATCTCTTTCACCTTTCTTGGGGTTCCAAGCGAGCTTGATAACATTCTTAATGTTACCTCTATTGAAGCCGGCTGGTGAATACCAAGGGTCACGCGTATTATCTGTATTAGCACAAAGACCTGCGATGTCGCCATTTAGCGGGATCCATCGATATACGTCATTGTACTTGTCGTACATGTACTTGTAACCGCTATCCATTACTGCGTACGATGTAGATCGTAATGCAGATCGGAAATCAGTGACGTCTTCAGTAATATCGGTGACATTTGCAACAACATCTTCTTTTTCAGGAGAGCAGAAGACAACACAATCTTTTCGAGTTTCTGCTATATTATCGATCAAGTAATTGGCGAGCTGGAAACCTTCAACGATTCTACCTTGATTCGTAGTAGAACCACCACGAGATTTACCAGTCAATACAAGCGAGATGTCCATATCTTCAGCAGACTTGAACTTGTCGTATGCTCTAAGAATGTCACCCATACTAGCTGATGTTTCAGTACCAATATCACGACCAAATCTCATTGACATTGAAATTGGTGCAGTAGCAGTCGATGATGCGATCAACGCAGAAGTCGCTGAAGGAGCAGCTGATGAGTCATTTGCCCACCAAATCCACTTCGAAGATTGGTTGATAACATCTTTATAGTAAAGATTTCCGCCATCAGCACTCTTAGCGTCAGTAGCTCGTGACATACCAGACCATACTTCGAGTATATTATTAGGAATACCCGTGATGGCTCCATCTTCATCAACTACTACGACGTGAATCTCGTCGTTTGCTGCTGTGTTGCCTTGAGCGGCGACGAATGAAGACTGGCCAGGAGCTCCGTCTACTACACCCCAATATCCCCAATATCGTTGGAAGTTGCCATTATTGATAGAGACACCTTCTGAAATTGCCAGATTATCTGCTACACCGAGAGTAGTACTAGTTCCTGTACCAACTGGATTGATAGCAGTAACTTCGAGATATTGCATACCAATTTCAGAGTTACCTACTTTGATCAAATCACCAACATTAAGTTCATCAATAACTGCGCTTACTGCTGTGTTAGTTGATGCAGTTACAGTGACTGTGTTTGAGCCAATGGGCAATGAGAAAGTTGTACCAGACGCTACAGTTACAGTGCTATTAAATGCCGAAGCGCTATCACACACTGATACTTTTAGCGAATTACCGAGCGCGCCAGGATATTTGGCGATAAACAAAACACTATCATCGAAATTAGCGTCGAGGCCGCCCGCATAATGATCTTCATTTTTAACAACGTGCGCAGCCAGTGTAGCAGTAGAAGATAAAGCTACATTATTTGCAACAGCATTAAAAGACCATTGTGGATTATGGAATTCGAAGTCGAAAGAACCGGTAGTGCCGCTATATGTACTGCCAACTAGAGAGATACGAGTCTGACCAGTTCTAGTCAAAGTCATATCACCGTTACCTTCTTGACCTGCTACAAAGTTGATTGCAGAACCACCTTGAGTAGCACTTAATTTGAAACTCAATCTGTCACTTGCTACATCAACGAGAAAATATGGTGTTACATTGTCTACTGCTGTTGGCAAAACATTTGCACTTGACAAAAATACTTGTTCGCCTTCGAATATTGTCAAAGGAGTATTTACAACAATAGTATCAGAAGTAGCATTGATAGTTGCTGCAGTATCACCAGAGTTGAATACTACATCTGAGGTATCTACGAGAACTGTAGTGTCTGATTCAATTCCGTCAATTATTTGACTAATTGCGTCTAGATTATTAACACCTGAGTTTGTACCATCGACTACTAAATAATCGTATCCATTTTCTGCATATGCATTTACTCTTACATTAGTACCTGTAGAGTGATGCGCACGTGACACATGCAGTCTATTTGAGTATGCTAAGAAACTGGCCGCCGTAAAGAAAGTTTCAGCGTTATCGCTATCTGGCTTTCCGTATACTTCTGCCAACTCAGTTTCAGAAACAACGAGTGAAGGCTTATCTACCGGTCCCCATTTAAATACGCCACCTATAGCAGCGTCGGTCGTGGCAACGGCAGGGATTACAGTGGTCAGATCGATCTCTGTAACATTAACGCCTGGGCTTAATTGAAAAGGCATATTTTTGTTCTCCCTAAATTATTTTTAATTATGTAGACGTACTTTTATTTATAACAAAGAGATTTTCTAAATTACATTAACCACGAATTGTCATCGCCCTCTACAGAGACCGTTTCAGGTTCTTCGAATTGCTTTTGACCGTCATCTATAATGCCAAATGGCACTAATTCACTAAATATTTTTTCTTCGTTCATTTCTTTTAAATTAATAACAGTATTTATATCGGTGAGTTCTTTGAAAAATCTTTGGTTGGAGAGCCATCCAAATAATACTAAACACATTACCAAATCGTCATGATTACCAGGTTCTGCTTCATATGATGTTCCCTTCTGACTAAAAGTAGAGAACTCACGGATAGTTTCAAAATCATTAATAATAAGTTGATTTTGTTCTACGAGCAATTTAATCATAGAACATCCTATAGATTTGACAGATTTTGTAGTACGTATACCTTTATCTGCCTTTCCATTAAATCCTGCTACACCAGATAATAGGCGCTTGCCTTCTCGTCCGTTATTTTCAGTGAGCAGCATATTTTCATATTCGTATTCTTCAAAAATGATACCAGCTACTTGTTCTCCGATATCATTGACTTCAACGAGCACGTTGGCATCGTTAAAATATTTTGCTGCAGCGTGTACTGCAGCCGCATAATCGACAGGTGTGATCATATTATTACGATATGCACCAACCTGTACATATGGCATCTGTGAGATGTCGATGACCTGGAAAGCTGAGTAGTCAAGTCCCTTACCTCTACTCACATCTACTACTATTACATAGTTGCCTTCGGATTTTGGTTCTTCGTATACTATGATGCCGCCTACTTCTTTTACGGCCTCTTTATATACAAGTTGCTTGAGTTTCCAACCAGCGATCAATGTACCTGATGAACCGAGGAATTCACACTCCATTTCCTGTGCAAACTTCTCTGTATCAAAATCCATCGCTGCGAGTGTTTCTTCTCGCCATTTTTCATCTCTGCCAGGTACATCAGTCCAAAGTACTTGTACGAACTGATATCCGTTCTTGCCCGCTTTCGCTCCTTCGCACGTCTTGTAGAAGTGGTTCAGGCCGTTCGGTGTCGATGTCAAAAGAATTTTGGTTGTTGTACCAGAAGAAATTGTAGGAAATACCGAAGCGAAGAATTCGTCCCAGTTCTCTACGAATGCTGTTTCGTCTATGTATAGAAAAGATACTGATTTACCTCGAATTGCTGATGATGATGTG
>Ga0075477_10001831_pt1 | contig 10041 bp, 8 predicted proteins | sample DEB08_DNA_FD_76338 | JGI IMG/M metagenome (GOLD analysis project Ga0075477, IMG submission 76338) | Aqueous microbial communities from the Delaware River and Bay under freshwater to marine salinity gradient to study organic matter... | ecosystem: Environmental > Aquatic > Marine > Coastal ...
CGCCGGTCTGGCTCCCGCCGGGGCCGCTACAATGCGTGCATGAACGCACACACCCTGTCCCCGAGCCAGTCGCGGGCTCTCGGAGCCACGGTGCTGGCGTGTCTCCTCGCTCTGCTGGCGGCCCACCCTGCCGGCGGCTGCCCCTTTTGCTCGGCCGTCTCGCTGACCTTCGCCCAGGAGATCGCCCAGAGCGACGTTGCGGCGATCGTCCGGCTCGTCGAACCGCCGCCGGCTTCAGCAATCGGGCCGGCTGCGGACGGGCCGCTGCCCCAGGGGAAGTTCGAGGTGGTCAAGGTGCTCAAGGGGAGCGACCTGGTGGCCGCGGCTGGCCATGCCGCCGACGGCGGTGCGCCGATCGAAACGATCATGCTCGACGAGCAGCCGATCGGCACCACCTTCCTGCTGATGGCCGTCGAGCCGCCGAAGCTCGTCTGGAGCAGCCCGATCCGAGTCGGACCGCGGGCGATCGCCTACCTCGAACAGCTCGAGGACCTCCCCGAAAAGGGCCCTGAGCGGCTGGCCTTCTTCCTCAAGCATCTCGAGGATGAAGACGACACGCTCACCCGCGATGCCTACGACGAGTTTGCCGTCGCGCCCTACGAAGACGTCCAGGCCCTCGAGGAGCAGCTCGATGCCGCCCAGCTCCTCGCCTGGATTGAAGACCCAGACATCCCCGCCAACCGCCGCCGGCTCTACGCCACGATGCTGGGCATCTGCGGCAGCCCCGCCGATGCCGAACGGATCGCCGCGATCCTCGAGGGCGAAGGCCCAGTCGCCGAAAACCCCGAAATCCGCAACGGCCTCGACGCCCTGATCGCCTGCTATGTGGCCCTCCGCGGTGAAGCGGCCCTCGACCTGGTCGACCAGCTCTTTCTCGACCGCTCAGCGGCTGCCGCAGACGATCCGCCCCGCGAGGTGCCCTTCACCGAAACGTATGCGGCAGTGATGGCGCTGCGGTTTCTTGGCGAGGAGTCCGATCTCGTGCCCCGCCAGCGGGTGCTCGCCTCGCTGCGGCTGCTGCTCGAGGAGCCGAAGCTTGCCGATCTCGTGATCGCCGATTTGGCTCGCTGGGAGGACTGGTCGGTCGTCGATCGGCTGGTGACGATCTTCAAGCGAGCCACGCCCGACAACATCTTCGTTCGCGAGCCGATCGTGAACTATCTCCGTGCCTGCCCGCTGCCCGAGGCGGCCACCGCCATTGCCGAGCTCGAGCAGATCGATCCCGACGCGGTTCGCCGGGCCGCGACGTTGGCCGGACTGGCCGGGATCACCGCCGCGGCCCCATCGGGAGGCGAGGCTGGCGAGCCCGCGGCGACGGACCCGTCGGCCGACGACATGGCGCTGGCCCGGCAGATCGAGCCGGTGCTCGGCGATGAAGACCCCACCGACGACCAGCCCGGCCGCGACCTGACCGCGTCGTCACCGGCGGCCCCGACCACCGGAGACCCCCAGGCCCCGCCCGTTGGCGGCCCGCCCTGGAAATGGCTGCTCTGGGGAGGCATCGTGGTGGTGGTGGCCCTGCTGGCCCGGGCCGCCCTCTCCCCGACACCGCCCCGGGCCGGGTAGCCCCGTTGTCCTTCCCGCTCCGATCGCGACCCGTTCCCCCCAAAGCCTTGACGTGCCATGAGCGCCGGCCTGTTCGACTCGCCGCCCGTGCCTGGCTCCTCGGCGGCAGCTGCCGCCGAGGAGACGATCGACTACCGATCGCTGTCGGGTACCGCGATCGCCGCGGCCGTCCTCGCCCTCCTCTCGCCGCTGGTCTTTCTGGGCTGGTCGTTCGCCGCGGTGCCGCTGGTCAGCATCGTCCTTGCCATGGTCGCCTGGAGCGACGTTCGCCGCCGGCCCGAGACGGTGGCCGGCCAGCCGCTAGCGATCAGCTCGTTGGTCTTCGCGGCGGTCACGCTCGTCGCTGGTCTTGGCTACCTGGGCTTCGTCTATGCCACCGAACTGCCCGAGGGCTACAGCCGGCTCAACTATGCCATGCTCCAGCCGCTGCCGGGCGACCCGCCCACGGCCGTGCCTGACTCAGCCCGGGAGATGAACGGGCAGGACGTGCTCCTGAAGGGCTACATCTATCCAGGCTCACGGCAGCAGGGGATCACCGAGTTTCTGCTCTGCCGCGATCAGGGCGACTGCTGCTTCGGCGGCCAGCCCAAGATCACCGATCGCGTGCTGGTGCGGCTGGCCGATCGCAGGGGCATCGACTTCACGCAAGGTCTCGTCAAGATCGCCGGCCGCTTCCGGGTCGAGCCGGCAGGCTCGATCGATGTCGGCGGCGGCGTGCTTTATCACCTCGACGACGCCTTCACCCGCTAGCCGCCGGGAGCAGCACGTTCGATGCCCCGCCTGCTTGCCCCGCTCGTGATCGGCTCGGCGCTCCTGGCGACCGCCGGCTGCGGTGAGCAAACGTCGCCCGAGGCCGGTTCGCCGGAAAACGCCCGGCTCCCAGCCGGGGCCGCGCCCATCGCTCGGCCGGCCGCGCCACCGGCTCCTCGCTCACCCGCCCAGCCACGCACGGCTGCCCCACGTGAGATCACCTTCGACGACATCAAGCTCGACATGGAGAAGGGAGCACCCTTCAGTCCCGATCTCCTTCCCGAGCGGGTCACCGCCCTGGCCGGCACGTCGATCCGGATCCGCGGCTACATCCTGCCGAGCTTCCAGCAGACGGGGCTGACGCAGTTCGTGCTCGTCCGCGACAACCAGGAGTGCTGCTTCGGCCCCGGAGCGGCCCTCCACGACTGCATCGTCGTGAGGATGCGACCGGGGAAGACCGCCGACTTCTCGATCAGACCGGTGGCCGTGGCCGGCACGTTCAAACTCGAGGAACTGAGAGCCCCCGACGGCACCCATCTGGCGATCTACGGCCTCGATGGCGACGAGGTGAAGTAGCCCGATCCCGCTGCTACCATCCTCTCGACCCGTCCCGGACGGCGTCCACGATGATTAGTCTTTGCCTGCTGAGCGGTCGTTTCCCGGTCACCGCCGTGGCCGGCGGCCTGCTGGCTGTCGGGCTTGCCGTCGCGGCCGCCGCCTGCCCGTTCTGCGACGTCGTCACCCGGCCGCTCGCCGAGCGGCGGGATGGGGCCACGGTGGTCGCCATTGGCGAAGCGGCCGGGGAGGCCCGTGACACGGCTGGCCTGATCCAGCAGCCTTTCCTGATCCGCAGCCTGCTCCGCGGCGAGGAAGCCGACGTGGCCGATGCCGTTCCCGCCCGCGTTCCCGGGCCGATCGCCGGCACGGCCCTCCTCTTCGGTGATGCCGGCGGCAGCTTCGAGGCGGTGGCGGCCGACGAGACGCTGATGGGCTACGTCGCCGCGGCGCCGGCGGCCGAGGCCGCCCCCGCCGAGCGGCTCGCCTGGTTTGCCAGCTGGCTTGAGCATCCCGAACCTGCGATCGCCGCTGACGCCTTTGCCGAGTTCGGCCTCGCCCCCTTCGAGGCGGTCGTGGCGGCGGCCGACTCACTCAAGCCCGAAAAACTCATCGCCTGGCTGACCGAGCCGGCGATCGACCAGCGGCGGCGGGGCTTCTACGGGCTGGCACTGGGCATCGTCGCGAAGCGGGCTGCGAATCGAAGTGACGCCGAGCTCGCCGCCCGCTGCCGCGACGCCCTCGAGCAGGCCCTGCTTGCCGAGGGCAGCGACCTGCGGGCCGGCTACGACGGCATGCTCGGCGGACTGCTGGTCGCCCGGGGCGAGGCGGCCCTCGACTGGCTCATCGAGCACGGCCTGCTCGCCGCCGAGACCCGGGCCGGCGATGCCCGCCATGCCCTGGCCGCCCTCCGCTTCGCCTGGGAGTATCTCGCGGAAGACGTGCCCCGCACGCAGGTTGCCACGGCCGCAGCCCGGCTCGTGGCCAACCCGGCGGTCGCCGCCGACGCCGCTGTCGATCTCGCCCGTTGGCAGCACTGGGCAAGCGTCGACCAGGTCGCCGCCCTCTGGGATCGGCTCGGAACCGATGACCCGCTCATCCGGCGGTCCGTCGCAGGCTATCTCACGGCCTGCCCGCTGGAGGCTGCCAGGAGCCACGCGGCGACGATCGCTGCGAAAGACCCTGCCCTCTGGGCCGCCGCCGTCGCGGCCGCCGCCCTGCCGCTGCCAGGCCGCTGACGAGGCTACGTCGATCGCCGGGCCCAGGCCGCAGCCCGGTTGAACGCGATCGCCGCGATGGCCGAGCCGCCGGCGTAGATCAGCGGCGTCGAGCCGTAGGCGGCATCTTTCGGATTGACCGCGACCAGAATGAACAGGGCGGCCCCCGTCACGCAGGTCAGTGACAGCCCCGTCAGTGCGATGCTCCAGGCGTCCCCTTTCATGACTTTACTCCGTGTTCGCGTAACAGTGTCGCTGACATCCTCAGCGACTGCGAGGCCGCCTCGTCGAGTTCTCGCCCGCGGCCACCGATCAGCGGCAGCCGCAGCGAACCGGCGAAGAGGAGCAGTTTTCCAAACGACGAGACCCGGGCCCGCTCGTCGAGGACGCGGCAGCCTCGCCGGCGGATTCGCGTGCCGATCGCATGGTAGATCCGGGCCGCCGCCCGGACAGCCAGGCGGGAGCCGCGATCAAGCCCGCCGATGCCTGCCTCGCCGGCCGCATAGTAGCCGTCGGCCACTGTGAGAATCGTGGCCACGCCCCGGCAGACCCGCTCCTCGTCGGGCGGCCCGTCACCCGGCCGCAGGCCGCCGGTCCAATCCAGTGGCAGGTAGCAGCGGGATCGCTGCCAATCTTCTCCGACGTCGCGGGCGATGTTGGTCAGCTGCATGCCGATCCCGAGGGCCGCAGCATGCGGCAGGTAACGGCGATCCCGGAGGCCGAGGATCGGGCACATCAAGACGCCCACCGCTCCGGCAACCCGAAAACAGTATCCCAGCAGGTCCTGCTCACTGAAGTTGGAGGCGGGTGTCAGATCCGACCGCATGCCCGCCAGCAGGGCCTCGGCTGCCTCCAGTGGCAGGTCATGACGGCCGGCAAGCGCTGCCAGCCAGCGGCTCTCGCTGGCCACCGGCTCGGCCCCGGCGGCGATCCTTCGGACATCCTCGGTCGCGCGATCGACAAAGGCCGCCGCCTCGATCGGCGAGGCCGCGGCATCGACGCCATCGTCGCACCAGCGGCACCAGGCGTAGAGCCGCTCGACGTCGCCCCTGATGCCAGCGGGTAGCAGCCGGCTGGCGAACGAGAACGAGCGGCTGTGCCGCTGGATCGACTCCCGGGCGGCCTGACCGTCATGGATTGCGGAGGTCTGCATGCATCACTGCCGGCTGCCGGTGTGCCATCGCCGGGCGACAGCCGTTCCTGGATACATGATGCACGACTCAGCGACTGGCGACGACCTGGAAATCAGCCGCAATCGTGTCGCAGGTGGCCTTGGCGGAGTTGACGACGCCGGGCACGCCGGCCCCCGGGTGGGTGCCCGCTCCCGCCAGGTAGAGCCCGGGAATATTGGGGTCGCGGTTGTGCGGACGAAAATACGCCGTCTGGGTGAGCGTCGGTGCCACCGAGAATGCCGATCCGTGGTAGGCACCGAACCGGCGGGCAAAATCGGCCGGGGTGAAATGCCGGCGGACCACGATCGCCTCACGAACCCCGGGGAGGTGCGGCTCGAGCGACTCGAGAATGGCATCGCCATACCCTTGGGCAACGCGCTCCCAGTCGATCGCCGCGTTGCCCAGGTGAGGCACCGGGCTGAGCACATAGAACGACTCGCCCCCCGCTGGGGCCATGCCCGGATCGGTGATCGTGGGCGCGTGGAGATAGAGGCTGAAGTCCTCCGGCAGGCGGTGGCCGCGGAAGATGTCCCGAAGCAGCCCCTGAAAGCGGGGGCCGAACAGGATCGTGTGATGGGCGAGGTCGGGATACCGTCGGCTCGTGCCGAAATAGAGCACAAACAGCGACATCGACCAGGCCATCCGCTCGAGCCGCCGCTGCCGGCGACCGGCCGCAGCGACCCCCCGGTAGAGCTTCGCGTAGGTGTGATGGACGTCGGCGTTGGAGACGACAAGGTCGAAGGCCTCTGCCGGGCCGCCGGCGGCCTCGACGACATGCCGTGTCGCCGAGCCGGCCGACTCGACGGTGACCCGATCGACCGGCGAACTGAGCCGGAGCGTGCCGCCGAGGTCTTCGAAGAGCCGAACCAGCCCGCGGACGAGTGCTCCGGTGCCCCCCTCGGGAAAGAACACGCCCCACTTCCGCTCGATCCAGTGGATCAGCGTGTAGATGCAGCTCGTTTCGAGCGGATTGCCGCCGACGAGCAGGGGGTGGAAGCTGAAGGCCTGGCGGAGATGCTCGTCGTTGACGAACCGCGATACCGTCGCGTAAACGCTCCGGTCGGCCCGCAGGCGAGCAAGGTGCGGCGCGGCCCGGATCATGTCGGTGAAGTTCAGAAACGGGACGCTGCCGAGATCCTCATACCCCTTCTTGAACACCTGCCGCGTGTAGTCGGCGAAGCGGCGATAGCCGTCGACATCGCCGGGGCTCACCCGCCGGACCTGCTCGATCAGCCCGGCCTCGTCGGCGACGTAATCGAATGAGACGCCGTCGCTCCACTGAAGCCGATAGAGCGGCGTCACCGGCAGGAGGCGGACGTAGTCCGACAGGCTACGGCCCGAGAGTTCGAAGAGTTCTTCCAGGCAGTGCGGCGCGGTGATCACGGTCGGCCCGGCATCGAAGACATAGCCCCCTTCCTCGTAGACCGAGGCGCGTCCGCCCGGCATGTCGTGGGCCTCATAGCAGACGGTCTCGAAGCCCATCGATTGCAGGCGGATCGCCGCCGCCAGGCCGCCAAAGCCGCTCCCGATTACGGCCGCCCGCCGGCTCGGGCTGGTTGTCTGCCGAGCCGGAGGCGTCCCTCGGGCGGTCGCCACGCTCACGGAGAAACCTCCGCCGTCGCCGGTTCGGTGGCGATCCGCAGCGCGTTGGAAACCTCGGCCAGTGGGCGGGGGCTGCGGGCCCCGTCAGTCGCGGCGGCAAGTCGCGCCGTCGCCGCATCGAGCCGCGAGTTGATCGCCGCGGCGGCACAGCCCTGCGAAGCCTGGAGGAGATCGGTGGCGATCGCTCGCAGCGAGGTCGCACTCCGCCGCGACTGCCGCAGCCGCCGCTGGAGTTCAGTGAATCGCCCGGGCGACAGCTCACCGGCAGCCCAGACCCAGGGCCAGGTGACCCGCCGATTTTTCAGGTCATCGCACCGCTGCGACCCGTCGACCAGCCCGCGCAACTCATCGAGGTCGTTTTTCATCTGCAGGCAGATGCCCACCCGGCAGCCGAAGGCCGCCGCGGCTCGCAACGTCGAGGCGTCACCTGCGGCAGCGTGCGCTCCGCACCAGGCCGCGAGGGAGACAAGCCGGCCCGTCTTCCACCGCGAGATCGCCAGCGCCGTAGCGTAGGCCTGCCGGGGCGTCACCTCGTCCACCCGGGTAGACAGGTCGATGGCCTGCCCCTCGTGGCATTGCCGGCCCACCTCGATGAATCGCTTCAGCACCGCAGCCGAGCGTGCCGGATCTTCATGGGCGGCCCCTGCCAGTTCCAGGGCCCGGAAGTACATCCAGTTGCCAGCGTTGACGGCCCGAGCCGGCCCGATCACGCGGTGGATCGCCGGCTGCCCTCGCCGCGTCAGCGAGTCATCCTCGAAGTCGTCGATCACGAGCGACCCGGCGTGCAGCATTTCAACGGCGTCGATCACCACCGCCGGGGCTTGCCCCGTGCCGCCGGCGAACTCGTAGGCCCGCTGCAGGAGGGCCGCCCGAAAACGTTTGCCGCCGACGCCGGGATAGAGGTCGGGGGCAAGCTGAAGCGCCTTGGACCAGCCGTGGCGCGTGCGACCTGTCTGATGCGTGCCTCCGGCAAAACCGAGCGGGTTGGCTGTCATGTCGGCACCGGCCCCGAAAAAGAGAGAAAAGACCTGGCGAAGCGAACTGGCGCCAGCCCCAGCGGAGGCCGTCCGATGACGATCCGAGCCGCGTCCGAGACGGTAAAGCGATGACTGTAGAAGCGGGCGATCCTCTCCTCCGAGAGCACCCGGTAGAACCGCCGGAAGATCTTCCAGCGATCGGTCGGCGTGACAAGGCAGAAGAGCAGCCGATTCAAGAAGCGGGCAAAACTCCTCCGAAGCGAATCCCGCGAGACAGCCGTCGCCAGGTCGGCAGCGACCCTGTCAGGCGGAGTCCGAGCGACGAGTTCGGCAAAACGGATCGCCAGCGGCATCGAATAGCCCGTGGCCGCGTGGTACCAGCCGCCGGCATAGCCGCCCGCGACCGGCAGCCGCTCGTCTCTGCGAGGCGTCGCATACGGCATCGGCAGACAGCCCCGTTCGGTGCGAACCACGCCGGTCACCGCAACGCCCGCCTCGGCCAGCCGCGTTGCCATCAGGTCGTCAGCACGGGCCTCGTCGCAGGCGGGCTGCTCGGAAAACCGGGTGTACTCCAGCAACACCCGGTGGGGCTCGAATGGCAGTTCATACAGAAACTCAAATCCCTCGGCCTGATCCGCACGGACATCCATCACCGTCGGCTCAGCCGCGGGCCACCGCTGGTTGGTCTCGTATTCTCGGCCGATGAAGGTCTGATAGCCCACCCCGCCGGAGGCAGCCGCCGCGGCCACCCGGCCGCGACAGTCGATCACCGCCCTGCCCGAGATTTCGGACCCATCCCCGAGCCCCACGCAGGTCGGCGAGTGGATTTCGCAGGCCAGGCCGGTGCGAATCTCGAGGCCACCGCGGCCCGGCCTCCCGTCAGCGTCGGCAGCCAGCAAGCAGGTCGCCTCCCGCAGCCGGTCGGAGGTGATCGTCGCATAGGGAATCTGCACCCGGCGGGAGAACCCCGGAAACCGAACGCGGTAGCCCGGCCAGCGATGGGCGACGAGCGGGTCGAACCAGGGCCGGGCCTGCTCCGGAACATCGGTCTCGTGGAACGACCAGGTGTGATTGCCGCAGAGCTGATCGGCCTGTTCGATGAGCAGGACGGACGCCTCGGGCTGATGGTGGGCGATCGCCTGGGCCAGCAGACAGCCCTGCAGGCCGCCGCCCACGATCACGTAGTCCTCTTCGGGAATCGAAGTCATGCCGGGCTCCCCGCCTGAACCGTCCGCGTCACCCCGCGGCCGCTCCAGTCTCCGATCACGCCGGCGATCCCGTGCAGCAGAAGATGCGGCGCAGCCACGCTGCTCAAGCCAACGAACGTCGCCCGGATGAGCGTGTCGTTCCAGGTTGGCCCCCGCAGCACGGCCACCGCCACCACCGCGATCAGGGCGATCGCCCCGATCGTCATCGGCGCGAGGCTCCTGGCCAGTTGCAGCCAGGTCTCACCGAGTTCGACCCGCAGTCGTTTCAGCCCGCGGGCCGAGTGCCAGCCGCAGAAGTAGACCAGAAAGCCAACCAGCGGGCTGGTCACCGCGAAGAGCACCGCGAGCGACGCGACGACCGCGGTGTCAGCCAGCAAGACCCGTCGCTTCCGTCCGCTGGCGGCCAACGCCGTCAGCCCCTCGAGCAGCCAGCCGGCCGTTGCGACGGCGAGCAACGCCCAGCCGCAGGGAGTCAGGACCGCGACAGCCCGTTCGACCTCGGGCCCGAAACCCCGCGGCGAGGCAACTGAAAGAATTCGGACGACCTCCGCGCCGTGAAAGGCGAGCGACGCCCAGATCACAAGCCCCCCGCGGGCGAACCGGAAGAGCGGCCGCAGCGGCCGCGGGCCGATCGAAAGCTGCGGGTCCTCCTGGCCGAAGTGCCAGGCCGACGCCGCGAAGAACGCCACAATCGTGAAGGCTGGCGCGGCAAACCAGCCCCAGACAACCAGCCCCGCGATCGCCACGTAGCCGGCCAGAAAAACCGGCAACCAGGTCTCGCCGAGAAGCGGCTCAAGCCGCGGCCGGGCGAAGCGGTGATCGGCGGCCCCGTGCGGCAGACCGACCACCGCCACGAGCGTGGCCAGCGCGATGGCCGTAGCCATGGCCCCGGCTGGAGAAAAAAAGCACGCGGCCCCGATCATCGCCCAGCAGAGCAAGATCATCGAGGCCGCGTGCATGACATCACTATTTCGCCAAAGGTCGCTTTGCTCAG
>Ga0075477_10001834_pt1 | contig 10037 bp, 6 predicted proteins | sample DEB08_DNA_FD_76338 | JGI IMG/M metagenome (GOLD analysis project Ga0075477, IMG submission 76338) | Aqueous microbial communities from the Delaware River and Bay under freshwater to marine salinity gradient to study organic matter... | ecosystem: Environmental > Aquatic > Marine > Coastal ...
CGGTCTCGCTGGTGGTGCTGGTGTTGGGTACGGTCTAGCAAAAGCAACATCGCCGGACATAACTGACGACGATATCCGTGCACAAGAAATTGCACAGACTTATCGGGTCTACGCCGACCGTGCCCGTCGTAAAAAGCGAGTTAAAAAGCAATATCGGGGGTAATTAGGTTATGAGTTTTCGGCAGTACCATTCGGAAGTGGGCGGCTCTGATCATCCAGGGCGTTTATTCTGGCCGGGCACACAAGAAGGTTTTCCTTTTGTAAACAAATCAGGGAAAGCGATACCTAATTTAAAACAAGATGAAATTGATAACGCGGAACTAGAGTTTATTTTCAAATCGCGCTTATTTGAATTGTGGGATCCAGAGCAAAAAAAAGAATTCGACGATATAAATGGTAAAATTGTGAATGGCTGGTACATGATGCAAAAAAGAAGCGACCACTGGGACGAAGATAAGAAACATTTTCGTGTGTGGCTAGAGTGGTGCCAGATTTACGGCCTTATTCCGACAACGAGTGTAAAATGAGCGAAAACACAGGTACGCACATATTGAATAATGCTTTGCTGGGTGCTGGTGCGACTACAGGCGCCGCTGGCCTATACTATTTGCTTCACGGTTTGCGGAATGTTGACACGTCGAACATTATTCCGACGGGTATTTCTGGCTACAAACCAGGTGCTAACGTGAAGCGGAAAAAAAAGAAACCTAGCCGCGATAAAAGCTCCCCTTTAAACAATTACAAGTACGCGTCTGGTGGTCTTATTGGAGCGGCAAAAGATCTGTATAACTCTGCCGGTGAGCAAATTTCCAAGTTCGTGCCGAAGAGTTATTTACCGGGCATTGGGGGTAAGACAGAAGGTGCCGCCGAAGCCTGGAAAAGAATTTTAGGCTATGGTGCTGCTGGCGTCGGTGGTTATGGCGCTCTAAGTGCCATTACTACACTCCGCGACAAAGCCCGTCGGTTAGATAACAAAGAGGATGTCGAGGCGGCTCGTCAGGAGTATTTAGCCGCATTGTCCGGTAAAAGTGCGGCGGCTTTAGACGAACTATTTGATACTTATGAAAAACAAAGTGGCGGCGGGTTGACCGGTGCTTTAGACAAACTCTTCGGTAACTACGTTTACACCCCCGCACTTGGCATCACCTTGGGTACTGGTTTGGTCGGTGGGAAATACATGTACGACAAAGTAAAAGACCAGACTCGCCAAAAAAATCTTGCACGTGCTGCTGCCGCACGGGCTCGTTTAGCCGCAATACAAGATACGCCTTATGTGAATCCAGAGGAACTGGCGTTTCTTACCAAGAAAAAAAAGTAGGTGGCTAGATGTCCGGCACGTTCGGGAACCTACCGGAAACACCCCGGGCTTTTGGTGATGTAGGTGCTCTGCGTCAAAATATTTTTGACAGGGCGTTAACAACAGCCCAAAGCATTGAGCCGATTAAAAATGATTTGTATACGTTGCAGTTAAGCGACGTGAGTTATAGCGGCCCTGAACGTTATACGAAAGCAGATCAAAAAAAAGCGGTGTTGTCGGGCAATACACTGTCTCGGAAATTGCGCGGAACGTGGACGCTCCTCGACAATAAAACACAACAGCCCGTCGCTACACGGCAAGCATCTCTTGCAAATGTACCGTATCTAACAGATTCCGGGACGTTTGTTAACAACGGAGTTGAGTACACCCTGGCTCATCAGATGCGGCTAAAGCCAGGAGTGTTCACGCGAGAAAAAGACAACGGTGAATTAGAAGCACACGTCAATACATTGCCTGGGCGTGGGCGTTCGCATCGTTATTTTCTCGAACCAAAGACCGGTGTCTTTAAACTTCAAGTAGGGCAAGCGAAAATCCCTCTTATGCCTTTGTTGAAGGCATTACAGGTTCCTGAAAAAACAATTCGTGAGGCTTGGGGGAATGAAATCGCTGCGGCTAATATGACGCAGGGCGATGCAGGCACACTAGACAAGATCTATTCTCGGCTAGTATCCCGACAAAATAAAAACGCGGATCAGGCGGAAAAAATAAAAGCAATTACTGAGTCGTTGTTTAACACAGAACTTGACGACACAGTAACTGCGAAAACTTTAGGCAAGCCGTACAAGAACATAACGCCAGAAACAGTTCTTGATATCACGAAAAAATTGATCGCCGTAAACAGGCGGGAAGCAGAATCGGATGACCGTGACAGCATGCCGTTTCAAACAGTTATGGGCCCAGAAGACATCCTCGCTGAGCGATTTGTTAAAGACAAAACAGCATTACGGCAACTTCTGTGGAAAGCGACCGCTAAAAAAAGTTTAGACCATGTTCCCTCTGGTGTTTTTAATAAGAGTATCCAAGCCGCACTTATCGGTAGCGGGTTGGGCGCCAGTCTTGAAGAAATAAATCCGGCTGAGATCTTCGACCACCAAACGCGCGTAACTCGATTGGGTGAAGGCGGTATCGGTTCCCTTGATGCCGTTCCCCTCGAGTCTCGGAGCGTCCAGCCGTCACATTTTGGTTTTATTGATTATCTCCGCACGCCGGAATCTGGGAAGGTCGGCGTTGATATGCGGTTTTCCTACGGTGCCAAAAAAGGCAGCGATGGAAAACTGTATATGCCGGTAAAAGATCTAAAAACAAATGAGACGGTTTACAAAACGCCGCAGGACGTAGCGGACCAGCCTCTTGTTTTTCCTGGACAAGAAAACAGCGATCTGCCGATGGTGGCGGCCCTTGTAGGCGGCAAAATACAATACGTCCCGAAAGAAGAGGCACGTTACAGTGTTGCCAATATGGACAACACGTTTACAAATCTCACGAATATGGTGCCTATGAAATCGATGTCTAAGGGGCATCGCGTGATCATGGGCGCCCGTATGTTTACGCAGGCGTTACCGCTAGTGGGTGCAGAAGCCCCTTATGTTCAGTCCGGTACAGCCGAAGACCCAACAAAGTCACATGAGGACCTGATGGGTCGAAATATGGGTACTATCTCTGCAGAAGAGCCAGCAGAGGTTTTATCTACAACCGCTGATGAGATTGTGCTGCGAACAAAAAGTGGCGAGAAAAAAGTCATCGAGCTGTACAACGACATGCCTTTTAACCGAAAAACTTTTTGGTCTCAACGTGCCGCTGTGCAGCCCGGTGATATGGTAAAGCCTGGTCAGATTATTGCCACATCTAACTTTACGGATGCGAGTGGTGCTGCGGCTCTTGGGCGGAACATGCGTGTAGGTTATTTGCCTTTCCGCGGTAAAAACTACGAAGACGCCATCGTTATTTCTGAGTCAGCCGCTAAAAAATTAACTAGCGAGCATATGTACCAAAGTGAGGCTGAATTTGACGACAATACACACGTCGGCAAAAAGGCATTCACTAGTTTATTTCCCGGCTTATATGACAAAAAAATGCTGGAGAAATTTGACGACAACGGTGCCGTAAAAAAAGGAACGACGCTTAACTACGGCGACCCAGTTATTTTAATGGCTCAAAAACGCGATTCTGTTTATGGAAAAGTGCATCGCGGTCGTGCCGGCAGTTTTTCAAACGAAACGGTGACTTGGGAGCATCATACGCCAGGTATTGTCACAGATGTCTCCAAAACAAAAAAAGGAGTCAGCGTAGCGATAAAAACACAGTCGCCTATGGAAGTCGGCGATAAATTGTCCGGGCGTTTTGGCGACAAGGGCATTATTGCTGATGTGGTCCCAGACGATCAAATGCCCAAAGACGGTGAAGGAAATCCTCTAGAAGTTTTGTTAAGCCCATTAGGTTTGATAAGCCGTGTTAACCCTTCTCAAGTTGTTGAAGCCGCTCTTGGCAAAATTGCAGCAAAAACAGGCAAACCATTTAAGTTAAAAGACTTCGACGACGCAACAGATCTTGTAGAGTTTGCACAAAAAGAGTTAGAGAAGCACGGCCTGACAGACACCGAAGATCTTATTGACGCGGAAACGAATAGAAAAATAAAAGGCGTGCTTACCGGCAATCGTTGGTTTATGAAACTGCACCATACAGCAGAGTCAAAAAACCAGAGTCGCGGTATGGGCGGTTATACGGCAGAGGGTACACCGGCTAAAGGTGGTTCAGGCGGTGCGAAACGTGTGGGTATGTTGGAGTTGGGTGCCCTGCTTTCTCACGGTGCTGGCAAAGTTATCCGCGACGCAAAAATGGTTCGGGGCCAGGCTAATCCAGAATACTGGTCGCAGTTTATGTCCGGGTATGATGCACCGCTCCCAAAAGTGCCGCATGTCTACAACAAATTTGTCAATCAGTTAAAAGCCGCTGGAATCAATACTGTGCGTACTGGTTCTAAGACACACATTATGGCTATGACAAATCGTGACATTAAAGAATTGACTGAAAACAGAGAACTCAAAAATGCCGACACCGTAGATTGGAAAAAGGGTTTACGGCCGACAGCGGGTGGGTTGTTTGACGAAAAATTAACAGGTGGGCATTCAGGCAATCGCTGGTCAAAGATCACACTGCACGAACCGATGCCGAATCCCGTTATGGAAGAGCCGATTCGTCGCGTGCTTGGTTTAACTGAAAAACAATTTCTAGGTGTTCTTTCTGGGCAAGACAAACTCGGCGAAAAGACCGGCCCTGCGGCTATTAAACACGCACTTGGCCGTATTAATCTGAAGCAGGCGATAGAGCAAGCCCGAGAAGATATTAAGTCTGGCCGCAAGGTAAAAAGAGACGCGGCTGTTCGTCGGCTTGGGTTTTTAAAAGCAGCGGAAAGCAGTGGTGTTGAGCCAAAAGACTGGATGATGGATGCTGTGCCGGTCTTGCCGCCAGTTTTTCGGCCGGTAAGCACAATGGGTTCAAAAAAATTACCCCTAGTCGACGATCCGAATTATCTTTACAAAGAACTGTTTGATTCTAATAGCGTGCTAAAAGAAACTGCCGGTGCTTTGGCAGAATATGGTGATGAGCGGCTGCAGGTGTACAACTCTTTAAAAGCAGTTGTCGGTCTTGGAGCGCCGCAAAACCCTAAGAATGTTGAAAGAAACGTCAAAGGGTTTTTAGAGAAAATATTCGGGGCCTCGCCAAAATACGGAACTGTTCAACGTAAATTACTCGGCTCTACTGTTGACTTAGTCGGGCGTGCGGTTATTTCGCCTAATCCTGATTTAGATATGGACGAGGTGGCACTCCCAGAAGATAAAGCTTGGGAGGTGTATAAGCCGTTTGTGGTGCGCGGACTTGTACGTCGTGGTATGTCTCGGATGCAAGCATTGTCGGCATTTGAAGAAAAAAATAAAACAGCCTGGGCCGAACTAAACACACAACTCAACAAGCGTCCGATCGTTATTAATCGAGCGCCTGTGCTTCATCGTTATGGCGTGATGGCGTTTTATCCGAAGTTAACAAAAAACAAAGTCATGGAAGTTAACCCTTTAATCACAAAAGGTTTTAATGCTGACTTTGACGGCGACGCAATGCAATACCACGTCCCGAGTACTGAAGACGCGGCTCAAGAAGCAATTGATAAAATGTTACCGAGTAAAAATTTATTTGCGGCTGCTACATTCAAAGCGGCTTACACGCCAAATAAAGATTATCAAACTGGTTTATACTTAGCTTCCTCGCGGCTCGATAAAAAGGAACGCCCAAAAGTATTCAGAAGTAAACGAGACGCTGTAGCGGCTTATCGCCGCGGTGAGATATCTGTAGACACGCCGGTGCATATTGTGGAAGATAAATAGGACCCGAATAAAAGGAGTTTTTATGTACACTGTGAATCCTGAACTGATTGCGTTAGCTAAAGCCCGTTTTGAGAAGTCGGCTGTCGTTCCTCCCGGTGGTGGTGACCCTGCTGCTGCCGGCATGCCGATGGATCCGGCCGCGATGGGTGCTGTACCTCCTGCCGGGCCTATGGACCCTGCTGCGGCTATGGGCGCGATGGCACCACCAGCAGATCCGGCAGCAATGCCCCAAGCACCGCTCCCGCCCGCGACACCCACAGAAGCACCTGCTCCAGCACAAGGTCAAAAATTAAAGCCAGAGCAGATGATGCAAATGCTTGACTATCGGTTGTATAACATGCAACAACAGTTAACTGCTGTAATGAACGCCTTAGGCGTACAAGTTGCTCCAGAGTCTTTGGTGTTGCCGCCGGGAACTACGGGTGCGCCACCCGCTGAGGCGGCTTTACCTGGCGGTCCAATGGCTCCGGCACCAGCCGGTCCAGAAGCAGGCGGTATGCCGCCAGAAGCCGGCGGTATGCCTCCAGACGCTGCTGGTATGCCTCCAGAGGCTGCTGCTGGTCTTCCGCCAAAGACGGCTGGTTGGTGGGAGCCAGAAGTCAAGCAATCTGTTTCTCAAATCGGCTCGCCGACGCCGCTCAGCGTGCGTGCCGCAGCATTAAGGGCCCTTCAGGAAAATAAACTCTCTAATGAAGATTAAGTCTCTAAACGCTTTACAACCTTTTGAGTACCAATCAGACAGCATAATCATCGAAGACGACGATGGCACTCCAGTTGTGGCGGCAGCAAGTGTTGCCGACGCTGTCGTTTGCGGGTACGCCGGAACACCCGAGTTTGAATATGTTTTGCGGCTGTTTGGTATGCAAAAACCCAAGGTTGTTGACGTTGAAGTAGATGGGCTTTAACGGTTTCGCCTATGTTAAAAACAACTTTAGGGCAGATACTTATAAACGAGGCACTGCCAGAAGACATGCGAGACTATGAGCGTGTACTTAATAAAAAGAACACCGCTCAGTTTTCTACAGAACTCGCACAAAAACATCCAGAAAAATATCGTGAGGTGATGAAGCGCCTGCACGATATTGGAAAAGATGCTGCGTATACAACAAACGGCCTGTCTTTTGGATTGAAAGACATACGTCAGACATTAGCGGCAAAAGCGGCACAAATACGAGTCAAGCGTGATTTACGGACAATCATGGCTGACCGCCGTCTCTCACCAGAACAGCGGAAATTAAAAATACTGGCACTTTCGGCAAAGACACAAAAAGAACTGGTTGAAGAGGTCGCCCGTGAGGCCGAAGACCAAGATAACCCGCTCGTACGGCAGGTATCTGGTACTGGGGTAGGAAACAAATTCTCTTTAAACTCTTTGATCGGTGCTGACATGCAGTACGTCGATCATAAAAACGAGCCTATTCCTCTACCTGTAGTACACAATTACAGTCAGGGGCTCACGCCGGCTGAATATTTTGCGGGTGCTTTTGGCACACGTAAAGGCGTTATGGATTTAAAAACAGCAACCGCCGATGCTGGGTTTTTTGGCAAGCAATTAACCCAAATGGCCCACCGTTTATTAGTCACGGCAGAAGACGACGAGGAAGAAACAGAGACCGCACAAGATCGTGGATTTCCGGTTGATATTGACGATGCTGATAACGAGGGTGCTCTACTTGCCCGTCCGGTAGGTCCGTACAAAAGAAACACCTTACTGACGCCGAAAATACTGCGGGATATTAAAGCAAGCGGGGTGAAAGATATTTTAGTCCGTAGTCCTTTAGTTGGCGGACCAGCTGACGGCGGTGTTTATGCGCGAGACGTTGGTTATCGAGAGAAAGGTCGTCTACCTCCGCTCGGTGATTACGTCGGTATTGCTGCGGCTCAAGCATTAGCAGAGCCAGTCACGCAGGGTCAGATATCCTCGAAGCACTCGGGTGGTGTTGGCGGTGCTGGCTCTATTGCCGGCTTTAAAGCATTAAACGCGCTTGTACAGGTTCCTAAGAAGTATCCTGATGGGGCTGCACACGCACAACTTGACGGAACTGTGCAGGAGGTTCGTCCGGCAGCACAGGGCGGTTTTTACGTGACTGTCGGCAACCAGGAGCACTACGTACCGCCAGAAAGAAAAGTAACTGTAAAGAAGGGTGACTCTTTAGAAGCCGGAGACGTGCTATCAGACGGTATGCCGCATCCAGGAGAGATTGTAAAGCACAAGGGTATCGGAGAAGGTCGGCGTTATTTTGTTTCTGCCATGCGCCAGGTTATGAAAAATAGCGGCATGTCACCGCACCGCAGAAACATCGAACTTTTAGCCCGGGGTGTGATTAACCATGTTCGGGTTAATGAAGAATTTGGCGATTATGTACCAGACGACATCATTCCTTATTCTGCAGTAGAGCGGTCGTATACACCACGTAGCGGTAGTGTAGCCACAGCACCCGGACAGGTATTGGGCCATTATTTAGAGCAGCCCGTGTTGCACTATAGTATCGGCACAAAATTAACGCGTAGTGTATTAAACAACTTAAATAAGTACGGTATTAAAAACGTACAAGCACACAAAGATCCGCCGCCTTTTCATCCTGCAGAAATGATTAGAGGTATGGCTAACATTTCAAATGATCCTGACTGGATGACGCGCATGTTAGGCTCATACCAGCAAAAAGGCCTACTCGACAGCGTGCACCGAACTCGAACGAGTGATGAGGCGGGAAGCAGTTATGTTCCTGCACTTGCAAGAGGTGAAAACTTCGGTACTGGTAGTATTTTAAGTGGTTGGAAACCCGAGACCGCAACGCCACCACAGCCGCCGCAAAAACCGGGTGACGGCTTTATTTCCTGAAAAACTATGCGAATTGGCATAAAACCTGTAAATTATTAGGTGCTCCTATTATTCGCCGCACGGAGGTGGCTGTGTTTAAAACAAGCAAACAAAAATCAGTTACTCATTGGTTGAACGTCGTAAAGTCGTACGATCGCAGTCAAGTGAAACAAGCCGACCTCGGTGGTCGTGGTGATAACGCGTCGTTTGAACAGGCTTTTTCAAATTTAGCCCACGCGTATCTCAAGGATTCCGCGCCAAAACTTCTTGACCACGAAGTTGGTTTTCAACTGCTTGATCGTAATAAAGAAAACACAAAAGCGGTTGGCGTGTTTGCGTTCAAGGTCGGGTCTAATTGGCTGTACGCGCCTGTTTTCTTTTTGAACGGAGACCTCAAGGGCCACGAACTCCTGTACATTAAAAACCAGGATATGTTCGTGCCGCTTAAAGAAAACTGGATTAATTACCTGATCAACCGAAAACCGAGCATTCTCGGCTCTGGTATCGACCGCAATTTATCTCAATTTGGGCAGCGACAGCCTGATTTCACACAGTTATCCCGCAGTCCCGCAAAGTTTGGTTCAGCAAAGCCTACTTTAAAAGAGATGATGACCGCTGTGATGCCGGCTTTAGCCAAAACGGCGACAATGAGTACGGCCCAAGCGTTTGCTGATTTGGGCAAAGGTTTAAATCTTGAAGCGTTCTTGAAACAAGCCGGGTTAGACGTATTGTCTACTTTAATTAGTGGGTGTAAATACGCACCAGAGATGGCTCGTGCCCTTGATGAGTTTCACGGTTTAGACATTATTAAAGAGGCTACTGCGGCAGCCAAGGCGCGGGCAGCCGAGCATAAAATCGCGAGCGTCCTGTCCGATGCCCCTGAAAAACCAAAGGCACTAAGTACGCTTAAAATAATTACGTACGATTTAACTATTCAACAGGGTTTGCCGCCCGGAATTGACGAAGAAGACCAAGAAAAATTACGCCGAGATGGTGTTTTGATCCAAGACACTCGCGGCGACGACAATGTTTCTATCCCCTACAACATTCAAGTCGAACAAAAACTGTTTAACCCGACAGAAAGCGGTTTGTATGACATTCTTGTCAAACCGGGTGAAGTAGAACGTTGCTATGTGGCTGTTTTACCGCATGGGGCCGCACGTAGAGAAAACTTTGTGACAGTTGTTCGGGTAGACGGTTCTCCTGACTGGGTTAGCGACCGGGCGGACCATATTTTCGCTTTAGCCAAAATTGAAGGCGAAGATTTTGACAAGTGGTTTGACGCATTACCGGACGCTACATCATTATCTAGCGGCATGAGCCGATACATGCTTCTTAATCGCAAAGGCTCTGCTACTGTTCCTGTACGTGTTATCAGAGAACACGGTAAAAGCGAATTTGGGGTGACTACTTACGAAGTACATCTTGAAGATCACCCGAAGCACCAGGCCGACCGCGACGTACGTTCGTGCACCCCAGACCCGCTCGAATATGACAAATATCGCGACGGCGTTCGTAT
>Ga0075477_10001835_pt1 | contig 10037 bp, 8 predicted proteins | sample DEB08_DNA_FD_76338 | JGI IMG/M metagenome (GOLD analysis project Ga0075477, IMG submission 76338) | Aqueous microbial communities from the Delaware River and Bay under freshwater to marine salinity gradient to study organic matter... | ecosystem: Environmental > Aquatic > Marine > Coastal ...
CTGGGTCGCGGCCATCGTCCGCCATGCGCGTGTTTCGGGGCGTGGAGTGCGAAACCACTCGGTTGGGGGCACGTGGCCCGCAACGTCGTGTTCATGGTATTTGCGGTGCTCGCCTACATCGGCGCCATCGCCTGATCAGCCGAGCGTCGCCTGCAAGAACGCGCAGACTCGCGCTTCATCTCGCCAACGTTCGTATCGGCCGCTTTGCCCGCCGTGGCCCGCACCCATCTCGGTGCGCATCACGAGGGGAGCATCATTCGTGCGAACGGAGCGTATCGCCGCCACCCATTTGGCCGGCTCGTGATACGCCACGCGCGGGTCGTTGAGTCCGGCGGTGACGAACATCGCCGGATAGTCGCGCGCCGTCACGTTGTCGTACGGCGAGTACGACGCGATGTAAGACGCAAAGGGTTCGCGGCGCGGGTCGCCCCATTCCTCCCATTCGGTGACGGTGAGAGGTAGTGATGGATCGCTCATGGTGTTGACCACGTCGACGAAAGGCACTTCGGCCACCGCAGCTGCCCAGCGATCGGGCCGCAGAGAGATGCACGCACCCACCAGCAGACCGCCGGCGCTGCCACCGCGCACAGCCAGACGAGCGCCATCGGCCAGGCCACGCGCCACCAAATCATCAGCCACCGCATTGGTGTCGTCGAAAGTGTTGCGCTTGTTCAGCAACTTGCCGTCGTTGTACCAGCGTCGTCCCATCTCGCCGCCACCTCGGGGGTGGGCCAGTACCCATGTCCAGCCGCGATCGACGAGCGACAGGCGCGCCACGCTGAACCACGGCGGCATCGAGGCTTCGTAACTTCCGTAGGCGTACACGACGGCCGGGCCCACTTGGGCGCCGCCAGCTGACGCCAAGCGCACCACGTCGTAGGGAACTTTGGTTCCGTCGGCCGATGTTGCCCAATGACGCTCGCTGACGTACCGAGAGAGGTCGACGTTCGGCGTGGGTGCTCGCTTCAACATGTTGCGTTCGCCGGTGTGCACGTTGTGCTCCCAGACAGTGGCCGGCGAGATCATGCTCTCGGTGCCGAACCGCAGCCAGTCGGTGTCCCATTCAGGATTGGCATCCAGATCGACGTCGTGAGGAGTGTCACCGAGGTCGAGAATCTCGACGCGACCGTCGCGGTGAACGATCCGCAGCCGAGGTTGTGCGTCGACCCACTCGTGTACGGCGAGATGAGAGGCGAAGGTGTCGACACGTGTGATGCGATTACCGGGTGTGTGGGCGATGAATTCGGCCCAGTCCGCCGGCGACGCAATCGGCGCCGTCATCACGCGGAAGTCGACGGCATCGAGGTTGGTGAGCACGACGAATCGATCGCCCCAGTGGTCGAGGTGGTATTCGAGATCGGGTGTACGCGGCCGAACCACGACGGGCTCGGACAGCGGCGACGCGGACGGAATCAACCAGGTCTCGCTCGATGTCTTCGAATCGGAGTCGATGACGATCCATTCACCGCTGCGGGTGAGATCGATCCCCACATAGAAGCGCTCGTCGGATTCGTGGAACACCTGCACGTCGTCGGATTGCGCCGTTCCGATCTGGTGGCGCCATACGGTCGACGGGCGCTCTTGTTCGTCGTAGGTGACGTAGAAGAGGAATCGTGAGTCGGCACTCCACGCTGTGCCGGCCCACGACGTGTCGAGGATCTCGTCGGCAATGTCGTGACCGGTCGCCAGGTCGCGTACGTGCATCGTGAAGTGCTCCGAGCCATCCACGTCGAGCGACCAGGCGAGAAGCTGCGACGACGGGCTCACGTCGAACGCGCCGACCGAGAAGTACTCGTGTCCTTCGGCTTCGGCGTTTTCGTCGAGTAGCACCGCCGACGTGGCGGTGTCACGTGACGCACCACGGCAATGGATGGCGTACTGAGCGCCCTCTTCGGTGCGGCTCACGTACCACCAGCCGTCCTTGAACGTGGGCACGCTCTGGTCGGTCTCTTGAATGCGCGACTTGATCTCGCCGAAGATCGTTTCGACCAGTTCGTCGTGGGGGGCGAACCACGAGTCGGCGTAGGCGTTCTCGGCCGTCAGGTAGGCGGTGGTGTCGGGATCGTCCTTCACCCGAAGCCAGTGGTACGGGTCGTGCACCGGACCGGTCGGACGCTCGTGGACGAATGGCTTGCGAGGAGCGACCGGGGGAGCGCCGAGGGGCGTGGGAACCGTCATCAGGGCCAGGGTATGTGTCGGACACGACGATCCCCGCCTCGTCGGGTCGACCCGGCCGACCATTAGCGTCTCGTCCATGCGGGTGTGGATCGATCAGGACTTGTGCACGGGCGACGGTCTGTGCGTCGACCATTGTCCTGATGTGTTCGTGCAACTCGATGACGGCATCGCCTACGTGGCCGAACAGGGTCAGGTGCTCAACGATCCCGGTGGGTCGGGCAGCTTGGCGTGGGTGGCCGTGAAGCACTACCAAGCGGTGGTCGATGCAGCCGAGGCCTGCCCGGGCGAGTGCATCTTCATCGAGGCGGTCACGTCAGCTGGACAGGCGATTGCCGCTCAGCCGGTCGCCGGCCAACTCAAAGCCTCGGCGTAAGCCGAATCCGTCACGTTTCCCCTGATCCGGGTGGGCAAATCGCCTGTGAATTAGTACTATGGCCATAGTGCAAATTCCCCGGGCAACCGCCCGGCCCTCCACCCCCGACGGAGACCCGAGATGACCTCGTTCGACCTGGATCTCAGTAAGTACTCGCTCGGCTGGAGCGACGATGTCGAATACGCCTTCACGCCGGAAAAGGGCTTGAGCGACCGAGTTGTCGACCAGATCTCATGGTGGAAGGGCGAGCCGCGCTGGATGACCCAGATGCGTCTGCGCAGTCTGCGTCTGTTCGACAAGAAGCCGATGGCCAAGTGGTTTGCCGACAACATGCCCGACATCGACTTCCAGGACATCTACTACTACTTGCGTCCGGCCACCGATCAAGTCGACGAGTGGGACGACCTGCCCGAGCAGATGAAGGCCACCTACGAAAAGCTCGGCATCCCCGAAGCAGAGCGCAAGTACCTCGCCGGCGTCACGGCGCAGTACGAATCCGAAGTCGTCTTCCACCGCAATCGTGAAGATCTGGAAGCGCAGGGAATTCTGTTCTGCGACATGGACACCGCCCTTCGCGAATACCCAGAACTCGTGAAGAAGTACTTCGGCACGGTCATTCCGCCCGGAGACAACAAGTTCTCGGCTCTCAACACCGCCGTGTGGTCGGGCGGATCGTTCATCTACGTGCCACCGGGCGTCGAATGCGATATGCCACTGCAGGCGTACTTCCGCATCAACTCCGAAAACGCCGGCCAGTTCGAGCGAACGCTCATCATTGCCGACGAAGGCTCGAAGGTTCATTACATCGAAGGTTGTTCAGCGCCCGTGTACACGAGCGACTCGCTGCACTCGGCTGTGGTCGAGATCGTCGTGAAGCCGAGTGCCCGTGTCACCTACACCACCATTCAGAACTGGTCGCCCAACGTGTACAACCTCGTGACCAAGCGGGCCCGCGTCGAAGCCGAAGGCCATATGGAGTGGATCGACGGCAACATCGGCTCGAAGCTCACCATGAAGTACCCGAGCGTGTACTTGGTGGGCCCGAAGGCCACGGGTGAAGTGCTATCGGTCGCTTATGCCGGTGCCGGTCAGCATCAGGACGCCGGCGCCAAGATGGTGCACGCGGCACCCGAGACCACGTCGAAGATCGTGTCGAAGTCGATCAGTAAAGACGGCGGAATCACCACCTATCGCGGACTCGTGCGAGTCGACGAGGGTGCGCACGGTTGCAAGAGCCACGTTCAGTGCGACGCGCTCATCCTCGACGAGACGAGTGAGAGCCGAACCCTTCCGTACATGGAGGTGGGGGAGAAGGACGCCGAGATCGGCCACGAGGCAACAGTGTCCAAGATTGCCGACGAGCAACTTTTCTACTTGCAGAGCCGAGGCCTTTCGCAAGAGCAGGCGATGAGCATGGTCGTGAACGGTTTCATCGAGCCTGTCACCCGCACACTTCCGATGGAGTACGCCGTCGAGTGGAGCCGCCTCATCGAACTGCAAATGGAAGGTTCGGTCGGCTGACCCGAGTTTCTGGTGCGTGATCTTCACCCATACGGTGAATTTTCCTCACCAGATCACCACGCTAAGGTCGCGTGAGTCATGCCGATGCGTCAAGAGTGCAAGAACTTCGAGAGTCGCACGTACCCGAACGGCGACACCGTGCGGAAGTGCAATCTCGATCTCGCGCCCGACGCGCCCTGGCGTTGCCCGGATGACTGCTCGGGATACGACCGCCGTCCCGATGTTGGCTGGAGTTACGGCTCACTCGTCACGCCGCGCACACCCGACGAGCCGCCTGGTCTCGACGACGGATCGGCGGCCGCGATCCTCGATCAGGCTGAAGACATCATCAATGCCGTTGGCGCACAGATGATGGCCGACGTGGAAGCCGAGCGTGAGTGGAGTTCCACGCCGCGTTGGAAGCGGGCCTTCCGTCGCAAGCCGAAAAAGTGACGGCTCGGGCCGGGGAATTTCCACTATCTCGGTAGTAATATTTCACCTGTGCCCGTGTTGACCCCCGACATGGTGCGCAGCTCGGGAAACACCTGGTCGCAGGTGCGAACCCCAGCCCTCGAACGGGCGGCTGCGGCACCGTTCCCCACCACCGATGCCGAGCATTGGCGTTACAGCCGCATCGATGAACTGTCGCTGTCCGACTTTGCTCCGGTGCCCACACCCACGTCGATCACGGGCGGTGGAACGCCCGCTGTCGTCACGCACGTGCCGGCCGATGCGGCCTCGGTCGATCCGTCACTCGCCGATCTGTTCGCCGTACCCAGTGACGATCTCGAGATCTTCGCCGCCCTCAACTACGCGCACATGGACGTGGTGGTCGTGCAGGTACCGCGCAACGCCGTGGTCACCGAACCGATCGTCGTCACGCACGAGTTGTCGGGCACCGGCAACGCGTTCTTCCCCCGCCTCGTGATCGATGCCGCCGAGAACAGCGAAGTCACCGTTGTCGAACGATTCGTGTCACCTGACGGTGAGACGATGCTCGTGGTACCGGCACTCGACGTTCGCACCGCCCAAAGCGCACGAGTTCGCTACTTGGGTATCAACCAACTGGGCGACGCCACGTGGCAGATCGGCGAGCAGATGTCGTCGGGTCATCGCGACTCCGACACCTTGCTCGCCACCGTTGCTCTCGGTGGCGACTACGCCCGGGTATCCACCCGCGCCGACCTTCTCGAACAAGGCGGCAACACGCGTCAGGTCGCTTTGTACTTCGCCGGTGGAACCCAGATGCACGACTTCCGCACCTTGCAGCGCCATGCCGCACCACGCACCACGAGTGATCTTCTCTTCAAAGGTGCCGTACAGGACGAAGCCAAGAGCGTCTACACCGGACTCATCAAGATCGAGCACAACGCCAAGGGTTCGCAGGCCTACCAGACCAATCGCAACCTCACCCTCTCGCAGGGTGCGTGGGCCGAGAGTGTGCCCAACCTCGACATCGAGACCAACGATGTGAAGTGCAGCCATGCGTCCACGGTCGGACCGATCGACGAAGATCAACTCTTCTACCTCGAGAGCCGTGGTGTGCGCCCCGACGTGGCCCAGCGGCTGGTCGTACTCGGGTTTTTCGACGAAGTGATCGCTCAATTGCCCGTCGGTGATCTTGCCCAGTTGCTACGGGCCGACGTGGCGCAGAAGCTTTCGATCGGAGGTGCATCGTGACCGTGGTGTGCAAGTTCGACGACATCGAATCCGGAACTGCGAAGCGGTTCGACGTGAATGGCACACCGGTGGCCGTCGTGCGCATCGACGATGAGGTGTTCGCCATCGGCGACATCTGCAGTCACGCCAATGTGTCGCTGTCGGACGGCGAAGTGTGGTGCGACACCAAGCAACTCGAGTGCCCGCGGCATTCCAGTTCTTTCAGCCTCCTCACGGGGGTTCCCGAAACCTTGCCGGCCACCCAGCCGGTCCCGGTGTACGTGGCACGTGTGATCGATGGAAACGTCGACGTGGAGGTTGGGTCGTGAGCACTCTCGAGATCCGTGACCTCACCGCAACAGTGGCCGGTAAGCAGATCCTGAACGGGGTCAACCTCACCATCTCGTCGGGAGAAGTGCACGCAGTGATGGGTCCGAACGGCGCCGGCAAGAGCACGTTGTCGGCTGTGGTGATGGGTAAGCCCGGCTACATCGTCACCGGCGGGCAGGTGTTGCTCGACGGTGTCGACATGCTGGCATTGCCCACGTGGGAGCGGGCGGCAGCCGGATTGCACCTCATCATGCAGTACCCCACCGAAGTGCCGGGCGTGAGTCTCGGCGCCGCTTTGGCCGAAGCTCTGAAGGGCCGTGGTCGTGAGGGCGATGTCGCCGGTCTGGCCGCGTCGTTGAAGCGCGAAGCCGACCGCATCCACTTCGACGAGAAGTTCCTGGACCGACCGCTCAACGTCGATCTGTCGGGTGGCGAGAAGAAGCGCAACGAAACGATGCAGATGGCGATTCTGAAGCCGAAGATCGCGATCCTTGACGAGCTCGATTCAGGTCTCGACATCGACGCCTTGCGCGACTGCGCCCGTCGGGTGATGGACGCAACGCGTGAAGACGGCCTGGGCGCGCTGGCGATCACGCACTACAGCCGTTTGCTCGACGAACTCACTCCGAGCAAGGTGCACATTCTCGTGAAGGGGCGCATCGTCAAGACCGGCGGCCCCGAGTTGGCCGATGTGCTCGAACGCGACGGCTACGCCGCCTTCACTCCCGCCGATTCAGACGACGAGAGTGACGCGGTGTCGGGCGACTACCTCGCCGGCCTCTGACGAATCGACGTCAACGAGGCGCCCGTCGCTTCTCACAACGCGCGGAGGCGACGGATGCGCTCGGCGGTGTCGGGGTGCGTCGAGAACAACCGCGACAGGTTGACGCCCGAACCACGACGCTGGTTCTTGAACTCGGCCAACGGATTGTGGATGTAGGCCTGCGCCTGGGCCGGCGACACCTGCATGGGTGTTCGCGTCGCCAAGATCTCGATCCGCTCCAACGCCCGGGCGAGTGACTCGCCCGAGCCGAGCAGTTGGGCGGCACTGCGATCGGCTTCGAATTCACGACTACGGCTGATGGCCATCTGGATGAGCGACGCCGAAATGGGCGCGAGCATCGAGATCATGAGGATGGCGATCGGATTCGGTCGATCGTCGTCACGCCCACCGCCGCCGAACAGAGCGGCGAAGTACGCCATCTGGGCGATGGCCGAGATGGCGGTGGCGATGGCAGCGGCCACCGAACCGATGAGGATGTCGCGGTTGCGTACGTGCATGAGTTCGTGGGCCATCACCCCTTCGATCTCGTCAGCGGGCATGGCTCGCAACAAACCCTGTGTCGCGCACACCACGGCGTTGCGAGGGCCGCGACCGGTGGCGAAGGCATTCGGCTGCTCGGACGGCGAGATCGCCACGCGCGGCATGGGCATGTTGGCCCGCTGGGCGAGTGAGGCGACCATTCGGTAGAACTCGGGCGCGTCGGCCTCGGTCACGATCTGCGCCTTGGCGGACTTCAGAGCCAGCTTGTCGCTGAACCAGTAGCTGCCGCCCACCATCACGAGGGCGATCACGAGTCCGAACATGACGGCGCTCGACGATCCGCCTCCGAGCAGTGAGGCGATTCCGACGATCAATCCGCCGAGTCCGGCCAGCAACACCGCTGTCTTCATCGAATTCTTGAACATGGGTGATTCTCCTAACTGTTGCGTGATGTGCGACGAACGAACGCCTTGCGCAGCTCTTCGAACCACAGTACCGATGATGCGACAGCGATGGAGACGAGCCACTGTGTGATCGATATCGACGCGGTGTCGAAGAGGCGCTGCATGAAACCCACATGGGTGACGCCGACTTGCAGAACGATCACAGCGACGAGTGCGATCCACAGCTGTGGGTTGGTGAGCGTGTGGCGGCGGAACACCGAATTGCGGTCGGACCGGGCGTTCAAGATGTTGAAGAACTGGAACAGCACGAACGTGTTGAACGCCATGGTGCCAGCCACGGTCGCTACACCGGCCTCGGCCTCCGGACCGGGCGCCCAGATCAGAACGCCCAAAGTGCCGAGCGCCATGATCACCGACGAGTAGACGATCGCTCCCCATCGCTGCGGAGTCAGGATCTTCTCCGACACCGGACGCGGTGCCCGTCGCATGATGTCGGAGTCGCCTTTGTCGAGTCCTAGGGCCATGGCTGGTGGGCCATCCATGATGATGTTGACCCACAGGATTGCGATCGCCGCGAACGGCTTGCCATGGGCGATGTCGAAGATCGACGCGGCAAGGAAGAGCATGGCGAAGCCGAGTGTGGTGCTCAGCTGGAACCGCACGAACTTGACGATGTTGTCGTAGATCGTTCGTCCCCGCTTCACAGCCCCGACGATCGTGGCGAAGTTGTCATCGGTGAGCACCATCGTCGCGGCCTCTTTGGTCACCTCGGTGCCAGTGATTCCCATCGCCACACCCATGTCCGCCTTTTTCAGCGCCGGTGCATCGTTCACACCGTCTCCGGTCATGGCGACGATTCGCCCCTTGCGTTGCAGGGCGGCGACGAGACGGATCTTGTGTTCGGGGGCCACGCGGGCGAACACCGAGATCTCGTCGATCCGGGAGGCAAGCTCATCGTCGGTCATCTGGTCGAGGTCGTTGCCGGTCACCGCCACCACGTCACCCTGCCCGTCGCCGAGCCCGAGTTCACGTCCGATGGCCCGCGCTGTGACGGCATGATCGCCGGTGATCATCTTCACGGTGATGCCGGCCGTGCGCGCTTCGGCGATGGCCACCTGTGCTTCAGGGCGGGGTGGATCGACGATTCCGATGAGTGCCATCAGCACGAGATCTGACATCAGGATCGACGGGTCGGCGCCGGTATCGGTGAACTCGTTCCAGGCGTCGAGGACGATGTCACGTTGGGCGACGGCGAGAACGCGGAGACCTTCGTTGGCCATCCGGTCGTTGTGGGCGAGAAGTTCGGTTCGCAACTGCGAACTGGGCACCGACTCGCCATCGGAGCCAATGGCATGAGTGGCGCGCTCGAGCACCACGTCGGGTGCTCCCTTCACGAACATACGCACGACCCGTTCGCCAGAACTACCGATGACTTCGTGGAACGTGGCCATCACCTTGGTGGACGAATCGAACGGCACCTCGGCTACGCGCGGGTAGCGAACTCGAAGGTCAGCCACGTCGAGACCACCCTTGGTGGCCAGCACCGCGAGGGCGCCTTCGGTCGGATCGCCAACCAATTGCCAGTCGTCGTTCTCGTAGCGGATGACGGCGTCGTTGCAGAGCGCCATTCCCATGAGGGCGTTGTCCATGGTGAAGGGCACGTCACCGGGGATCTTCTCGATCGAGCCTTCGGGGGAGTAGCCCTCGCCGGTCACGGCGTGATCGCGGTTCTGCACCACGAGTCGACGGGCTGTCATCTCGTTCAGGGTGAGAGTTCCGGTCTTGTCGGAGCAGATGATGCTCGTGCAGCCGAGTGTTTCGACGCTCGCCAGGCGCTTCACGATGGCGTTCTTCTTGGCCATCTTCGACACGCCAACCGCCAGTGTCACTGCAGTGACGGCCGGCAAGCCCTCGGGAATGGTGGCAACCGCAAGAGCGACAGCCAGGTTGAGGAGTTCTGACACCGAGTTACCGCGTAGGAGGCCGATCGCGAACACGGCGGCCACGATCAGTCCCGACAACTTGGCGAGGCTGTGGGCCAGGCCTTCGAGCTGCTTCTGCAGAGGAGTCTTCTCGGTCTCGGTTTCACGGAGCAGTCCGGCAATACGCCCGATCTCGGTGTTCATGCCGGTGGACGTCACCACGAATTCGCCACGACCGCGGGTGACGGTGGTGTTCATATAGGCGATGCACGAGCGGTCGCCGAGTGGCGCATCGGCCCGGTCGACGAGAAGAGTCGACTTCTCCGACGGGTGACTCTCACCGGTGAGGGCGGCCTCTTCGATTTCGAGGTTGGCGGCCAGCAGCAACCGTCCGTCGGCCGGGATGC
>Ga0075477_10001836_pt1 | contig 10028 bp, 10 predicted proteins | sample DEB08_DNA_FD_76338 | JGI IMG/M metagenome (GOLD analysis project Ga0075477, IMG submission 76338) | Aqueous microbial communities from the Delaware River and Bay under freshwater to marine salinity gradient to study organic matter... | ecosystem: Environmental > Aquatic > Marine > Coastal ...
GCCGTCTTTCGCCTCGACTGGGTCTCGCGACCGCTGTCCGAGTGTCGGTACCATCCATTCAATTATGTCGATCTGAGTATCGCCGGCATTAAGTGTCGGACGCCTACTCGCGTCCTCAGGGAAATGTTCAACCAAATAATTTGCAATCGTCTCAGACTGAGCCCTGGGCAATTTAATCATCGTCGAAAAAAGCCCCTGCCATTCGGCGGCGCTTCCAAAACCCGCCGAGCGCTCAATCTGCGCGGTGCCATGGCAACTCGTGCAATGCGCTAAAACCAAGTCGCGCCCTGCCCCTTCGGGTAGACCCGTCTGGGCCGAAGCGAACCAGGGAAGGGTGAGCAATAGCAGTAATGTGGTTACTTTGCGAGCCATTATCTTAATCCCTCTTAACAGACTCATTCTCGAGACTGAGCGGAAGTGGTTTGTTTATGAACTGTGTTTCGTTCTGTCTGCTTGTTTAAAGTGGAAACTAGATTAGCAGAAATTCAAACCTGTGCCAGGGGCGCACGATGGTATAACCGGCCTTTCTTACTCGCTCGCTCTGCCTACTTTGCTTACTCTGCTCACTCCGCCATTACCGCGAGTAGTCGTTCCTCCTCGCGCCACCGGCCCTTCCAAAGACGCCACGAAAACAGCAAAGCGATTGCGAATAACATAGTAACGAACGCAACCCACGACGCCCGAGGCCCCCATTCTGCAACCTTAATAACGTAGTACTGCGCCCCAAGTGCAACCCAATGCGTCGTTGTCGACGCATACATTAGCCATTTTGTGTCCCCGGCGCCGCGCAGGACGCCGCCGGCTACCTGTATCGTCGCATCGGCCATCACATAGCTCGACAGACCGATCATCATGTAACCCGCAAGTGCGAGGATGTCGCCGAACTCCCCTTCGGGCGGCTCGAACACACTCACCAATTGAAAACGAAATACGCTATAAATGAGTGCAATTATTCCCGAGTAGCCAAGCGCCATCACGAAGGCCGCGAAAATGACCTGGTTCGTTCGATTCATATCTCGTGCCCCGACGAACCGGCCGATCAGGCTAACCACGCCAATATTTAATCCGATCATTGGGACGAAACAGAGAATATCCCAATTGAACACGATGGCGGCCGAGGCTGCTTCGGTAATGCCGTAACTCTGAAACATAAGAAGAAACAGGTTGAATGCCGCTACATTGAGAAAAAGCTCTGTGCCCGCCGGTAGACCCAGGCGAACGAAGCGGCGCATGATTCCCAAATCGAAGACAAAAGACTCCATCACGCGAAATGTTTGTCGATGCTCTTTGGCAAAAAAACAGCTGATGAACAGCACAAGCGCGAATAATGTCGACAGTATTGTGGACAGAGCAGCGCCGGTTATTCCCATCTCAGGGAAACCGGCAATACCGAAGACCATGACATAGCAAAGTGGAACATTGAGGACGAGGCCACAGAGGTCGCAAATCATAACGAGCTTGGTGCGACCAATCCCTGCAAAGTAAGACGAAAACACCACCTTAGCGAGTGAGATTGGCGAGCCTACCATTAACCAGAGATAGTAGGTGCGCTCCAGCTCGGCAAGCTGTGGTTCATGCCCCATACTGACGAAAAGATCGGTGACAAAATAGGCGATAAACGCGAGCACCGGCAGACAGGCGACAGTCATAATCAGCCCCTGACTCACTACCTTCGAACATTTGAACAATTCTCGGGCACCGAAATATTGAGCCGAAAGTGCGTTAGCGTAACCAAACAGACCTGAAAAGAAGCAAAACGAAAAAAACAAGGCCACACCCCCGCCAAGCGCAGCGGCCATGTGCGTAGGATCGATCATCGACATAAATAGCCGATCGGTAAAAATCATCACGGCGAAAGTACCCTGTGAGACCACCATCGGAACGGCGAGCTTGAAGAGTTCGGAAAACGTTTCGCGATTGTAGTGCTGGGTAACTGCGCGCATAAAAACTTCGATTAGGCTTTGAGGACTAGAGAATTCGTCGGGGAGGCATGTTACGCGATTGAGTGGGGCTAAACAATCAAGCGGTCGAAGACAAGCCATTGAGCATTAACGCAGTTTTGGACTCTGAGTCGGCGGTAGCTCGGCTGGATGTCGCTTTAAAAAATGACGCCGACAAAGTACCATATCGAGCAATAGATAATAGGTTAATCCCCCTTATCGGAGTAAATGATGACAACTCGCCACCTAGCTCAGTCTCGCTCGCTCTTTGCGGTATTCGTATTTATTGCGGCACTCACCTGCACTGTCTCTCTCTCGGCTCAATCGATCGATGACATTACGCTCAATGTTTACAAAGATATTAACTGCGGCTGTTGTGTAGGCTGGATCGATCATATGCAGGACAAAGGTTTCGCATCAAAAATTAATCACCCTCGCGATCTTAACAATGTAAAGCATGAACTCGGCGTGCTGCCTGAATGGCAGTCTTGTCACACTGCTGTGACTAAAGAAGGCTATGTTTTTGAGGGACACGTCCCCGCAAAATTTATCGAACAGTTCTTGGCTGCGCCGCCAGAGGGGGCGCTAGGACTGGCGGTTCCGGGAATGCCCTTAGGAAGCCCGGGTATGGAGATGGGAAATCGCTTCACCCCCTACGATATAGTCCTGATGAACAAAGACGGCAGTTCACGCGTGTTCGCTCATGTCGAAAGCGCAGCAGCGCAGAAGTAGGCCCCTTAGGCGTTAGTCGGGAAAACCAGCATAAAGGTCGCATTGCACTTTGCCACCAGTTTACGCGTCTGGTTTTCCCCGAGAGTCATACTGAACACACACATCTCCACTCTGTACAGACGCTTTCCCGCATGCAGCACTTCGGCCTCGGCTTCGAGTCGATTTCCCATAGGCGGTCTGATAAAGGCGATATTTAGGTCGGTGGTAGCGGAGGCAACGCCTTCGGGCCGCAAGCTGCGCACAGCGACTCCTGCGCATGAATCCGCTAGCGACGTCAGCACGCCACCATGCACTCGCCCGCCTGCGTTAAAGTGGTGAGGCTTAACCGCGATACTGCACAGTGCTTTGCCTTCGCCAAAGGATTCGATTTCAATTCCGAGGAATTCACCAAAGGGGCTCATCACCAAGCTAGTCGGCATTGGATGTCCTTTTTGCCCGCTCATAGTTGCGCTGCTCTTCTTTAAACTTAAGCTTCTGTGCTTTGCGCTGCCTGATAAGCTGCTCCATCGGCTGCCCGATATGCGCGTCGCCGCGCGCTTTAGCGAGAGCCATCTGCCTTTCTCGCTCGGCCAAGCCCTTCACTTTCTCGCGGGGCTTCTGCGCAGCGCAGTGATGACAACTCACCCCTTTTTGATACTCCTCGCGTTGCTTGTCGTCTTCACTTATTGGCATGCGGCATGCGTGACACTGATCAAACACACCCTGCTCTAGTTTGTGATTTACGGTAACTCGATTATCGAAAACGAAGCACTCGCCGCGCCAGAGCGTCTCTTCCTCGGGCACTTCTTGTAAATAATTGAGAATACCTCCCTTGAGGTGATAGACCTCATCGAAACCCTGTTCGCGCAAATAGGCCGTCGACTTCTCGCAGCGAATGCCGCCGGTACAAAACATCGCCACTTTCTTGTGCTTAGCCGGGTCTAAATTGTTCTTTACATAGTCGGGGAACTCGCGAAAAGAGTCGGTTTCGGGATTGACCGCAGACTCGAAGGTACCGATTTCAACCTCGTATTTATTGCGCGTATCCAGCAAAAGCACCTCGGGGTCGCTGATAAGCGCATTCCATTCGCTTGGCTCTACATAGGTGCCAACGATCTTCTTCGGGTCGATGTCCTCGACACCCATCGTCACAATTTCGCGTTTGAGCTTGACCTTCGTGCGGTAGAAGGGGTTTTCCGCCGCGAAGGATTCCTTTGGCGCGAGATCGGCAAACCGCGCGTCTCGCTCAAGAAACGCAATCACAGCATCGACGCCCGCACGCGAACCTGCGATAGTGCCGTTTATCCCCTCGGCGGCGAGCAGCAGTGTGCCTCGCACATCGTTGTCGAGCATGCACTGTTTTAGTGGCTCGCGCAGGGATTCATATTCAGGGAATGTCGCGAAACGGTATAACGCCGCGACCACAGTGCCTGGCGTGGCAGAGTTAGGGTTATTCATGATGTGTCCTTTTTGCACTCTGGAGCGTAATTCCAGCGCAAATTAAATTACCTTAGTCGTGATAGTCGCGATAGCCGCGATAGCCGCGATTGCTCTCGCTAACACGTGGGCCCAGTGTACCAAAACAGTACAAGAAATGCCGGCAGGCTTATCGGCAGACCCTGTCACTCAGCGATTCTCAGAGCCCCCTAGACTCAAACGGTCTCTTTATCAGGACCCGCAACAACCGGCAGAGCCGGATCCGCTCCCCAGTCTGCCCATGAGCCATCGTAGACAGAAAGATGCGTATAGCCCGCGAGCGACGCAGCGAAAGTGACAACACAGGCGGTGAGACCCGAGCCGCAGCTGGTCACCACTCTCTGATTTCGCTGTGCAATGGGAGCCAGCATCAACGCGAGCTCGAGCGCCGACTTCATTTTGTCGCCGTTTAGCACGGTCTGGAAAGGAAAACTCAGTGAACCGGGCATGTGACCACCGCGCACGCCCGGGCGAGGCTCTGGAGCCTCGGCATTAAATCGAGCAGTCGAGCGAGCGTCTAGGACGCGGCAATTCGAATCGGTTAACGCCGTGGCTACTGCAGCGCTATCGACAAACGCGTCCAATCTGGGAATAGCGACAAAGTCACCCTCAGTATAGTCGTCGCCCGATACTTTTTTACCCGCGCGCCACTGCGCACCTCCCACCTCCGTTGGATTGCCGGCGTCAATCCATGCTTTGAGGCCGCCGTCCAACACGGCGACATTGTCATGCCCCATCGCCTTGAGCATCCACCAGCCGCGCGGACTCGCGTAGACGCCGACATCGTCGTAAATCACAACAAGTGTATGCTTGTTCAAGCCTAGGCTGCGCACTTCTTTTTCGAAGAGTGTCGCACTCGGCATCATATGCGGGAGGGTGGCGTCTGGATCGCAGAGATGCGCGTCGAAATCAAAGCGGCGCGCACCTGGGATGATACGCCAGTCAGCCCCCGGCACGTGGGAATTTAGTGACTCATATCCCGGCACGACTGGTGGCGCAGAGGCATCGAACACTACTACCTCGCTTGAGTCCTGAGAAAGCAGAGCCTGCAAATCAGCAACCGATAATAAAGACCTTAAAGGAGCACTAACGTGTGAGTTCAGCATAATTTCAGTTCTGGCCTGTCTAATCGATATCAGTACTTCTCTTCACCTAGAGTGCCGCTTTAAACTCGCGCAATTTCGCCTTTAGGCGAGCACTGTTCTCAGGACCAAGGCGGATAAGCTGTTTGTTCATGTCCGCAAGTTCCTCGAGCCGAGTATCGGCATAAAGATACATCACAGAAGGCTTAACCAATTGAAACGGGCCCTCGACTTCGGGTGCACTCAGTACCGCATCAATAGCCTTTCTAAGCGACTGTTCAAATTCGGCGTCACGAAACCCGATCTCGGCGTAGGCCTGTTGCAGTAGTGGAGACAGGAGCTTGTAAAGCCCCACGGCCTGATCGGTATCGAGCGCTACAAAGGCAGCGATTGCAGCATCGAACCTCTTATACGACGACGCTTCCATCGTAAACAAACGGCCATCGACGCTGCTAACCTGCATTTCTTCGGTTACCGGTTTATAGGGCAGCGCCGTCTGTGGATATTGTCCGCGTGAGATATTCTCGATCAGCACTACGGTTCTGCGAATAAGCTGCTCGTCGACGAGAAAGCTCAACAGCGACGCGCCGCTCGACAATTCCTTTAGCTTCTCCGCTACGAAACTGTCGCTATCGTTTAATCGCGGCAGATCGATGGCAGCCTCTATCTCGGGTGCTTCGACCTCCACTACTTCAACCACTTCCGGTTCCTCTTCGACGGACGCTGGCGCGACGGGAACAACCGGGGTTATGCGGGTGGGAACAGGACGCGGCTGAGTGATTTCTACCTCGGCCACAGGAGTCGGCAAGATAACCGTCGTAGTCCCACTCGGAGCTTCAAAAGCAACAGCAAGATAGACCAGATAAAGGAATGTACATACCGCGATTGCCGCGATGGACCAGATTCCCGCCTTAGACATGATTCACTCCAAAATGCGTGTTGTCGTAACGATAAGGCCTATTGTTGCATACCTAGACCGGCCAACAAATCAGTATCATTCCTAAAAGGGCCGCTTGAGAGAATTGCAATAAAAAAGGCAGACTCCCGAAAGAATCTGCCTCTTTTACGCGACCTTTATTTAGAGTTTGATTTAGAGTTTGGGAAAGCCCAGCTCTTCCATCGTCCTCGTAAGGTCTTTACCCGCCGTTGCTGGCTTGGTTTGCTTGTCGATCTTTAGGATCGTGCCGTCGATGCCTATGTAGTAGGTCCACCGATTAGCAAAACCGGCGCCCATCAGCGCGCCATATTCTTCAACCATGGTCTTCTCGGGGTCAGCAAGAATTGGAAAGCCTGCTTCATGCTCTGCCGCGAAAGCTGTGTTGTCCTCTAGCGTGTCAACACTCGCCATAAAATATGCAACGTCGAAACTCTGAATTTCTCTAGCACTGTCACGCAGCGCTTTACATTGCATCGTTCAACCACCGGTGAAAGCTTTCGGGAAAAACGCGATTACCACGGGCTTAACCCCGACGAATTCCGAGAGCGTGTACGTTTTACCGTCGGACGCTTGCAGCGAAAAGTCAGGCGCTTTATCGCCCTCCTCTAGCGCCGAAGCAAGCTGGCTGCTAAGTGCAGTGAAGGCAACAGTCGCCGACAACGCAATCTTTGCGAGCTTGTTTAGAAAAGATGACATAAGTCCTCCTAGTTTAGTCCGGTCAGGACAGAGGATGCCGAGCAACTCCCAACACCCCCCTTATTGAAGCGCGTCTTGCTCAAGATTACTACTGCCAGTGACGGTACTCGAGCAAAAACAACGCTACTACCTCTACGCCGACGCTAGACGAATAGGATCAACCGACTCATCGCTCGCTGCTACCCTGGGCTGCGTTCGAGTATTTAGAACAAGCTGCGCGATCGTGCCTGACGGAGCATCTGCTGAGTTTCCAGCTCAAGTCGCGCAATGCGCGAATCTAAAACATCAACCTCGTCTCGATCGAGCAGCGGCGTACTATCTCGGAGCCTCTCGATGCGCTCAATCGCTTCGCGGATTGACCTAACCTGCCGATTGACTGCGACTTGCTTAGCGTCTCGCTGTGACTGCCTATACCTCGGGTTTTCGACCTGTATATTGGTGCACTGCTGGACGACTTGACCATTGGCATCTCGTACATTGCGACAGCGCGAACGGTAGACATACGGGCTCACCGTGCCCGGAAAATCGGTGTAAGGCGTAGACGCAATCGCTCTGATCAACACCATATCGGTCTCGGCCTTTGAAAAGACGAAATCCAACAACTCTCCTGAATGTTCCTGCCCTTTTGACTCGAGGGCCTCAATGACGTCGCCATAAAACGCAGATAGTTCCTCGGCTGTGCGCGCGAGTCCCTGGTAGGAGTCGTCGAGCAAGTTCTCGCTCATGACGCGAAACCGCCAATCGCCATACTGTCTGGCAGCAGCCAAGAAGCGCCCGTCCGTTTTCGAGTACAAACGACTTGCAATATGCAGATGGAGACTCTGAAAGTCGTCCGCTTCGGCCCATGCTTTGCTTGACGCGTTGCTCGCTATCAGCGCCTTGATGAGTGGCAGCTGCTCCTCGCTATAGAGCCCCGTGTTTATTCTGGTAATTTGAAGGGCCTCAGAGTACACCTTCGCTGCTCCCTCGAAATCCTCCACCTCAATCAAATAGGCGCCGAGGTCTGCCTGAACCTCACGCAGTTGATCTGAGTAAACCCCAGAGGAATAGCGAAGTTCCTCGATAAGCGCCTCGCGCCGCGCAATTTCGCGACTAATGTCCAGCGAGCGCGCCGACTCAGCACTCTCAGCAGCATTCTCAGCTTCGCGGCCAGCACCCTCGGCCAGTGGGTCGAGCTTCTCCTCGGAAGTCCCAAAAGAATCCGTAACACCGTCGGTGCTAGCATCAGACTGCGTAGAAGATCCATCCTGAATTGGCTGCGACAGCGCAACTGGGGAAACAAAGACTATTACTAGCCCAAAAGCGAAAACTGAGAGAATTAGACGCAGGAATGAGCAACGCCTATAGGCTGATCCAGCAAGACAACTTTTGTCATCACTTAGTTTCATTACGCGCATTGACTAGAGTCCTTGGCGAGAGAATTAACTTAGACAACAGGAAGCTTAGGAAATGCGACCAAATGCTCTACATCGAGACGAATTCCCATTGGTTCGCCTATCGCGTGGTCATGGTGACTCGGGGCAAGAGACAAAACCCGCTTCCCGCTTTCGAGTTCGAGCGTGTAGAGAAATACCGCGCCCCTAAACGCCTTCTCGACCACTCGCGCCTTCGTTGGGCTCGCGTCATCGTGAAACACATCGTCAGGCCGCAGCAACAGCGAAATGTCTATTGTACCCGGCAAGTTGAAATCCTGGATCTGCCGCGTATCGATGACCCCTAGCTCAGTCTCGACAGTATGCTCTCCGACGGCACGTCCATCGATTAACACGCCCTCGCCGATGAAGTCGGCGACCGCGAGGGACGCAGGCGTATGGTAAAGATTAAACGCATTGTCCCATTGCAGCAGTTTTCCACCTTTGATCACCCCAATCTCGTCAGCCATGGCAAATGCTTCGAACTGATTATGACTTACCAAAATCGCCGTAATACCCTCATGCTTGAGAACGCCTCTGATCTCACGCGCAAGCTGCTCGCGCAGCTCGACGTCGAGGCTCGAAAAAGGCTCGTCGAGGAGGAGTACCTCGGGCCGAGGGGCCATCGCACGCGCGATCGCAACTCGCTGTTGCTGTCCTCCAGACAATCTATGTGGATAGGCATCGAGGAGATCGCCTATCGCCAGCAAGCGGGCTAGCTCATCTACGCGCGCATCGCGCTTGGCAGCATTTAATGACTGCAGGCCGAATGCGATATTGTCGCGAACACTGAGGTGCGGAAAAAGTGAGTGGTCTTGAAACACCATGCCCACTCGGCGTTTCTCAATATCAAGAGTTTTTTCCGGCGTGCTGACTTGCGCGCCATCAAGCGAGACGCTCCCAGAACTGACAGACTCAAATCCTGCGATGGCTCTGAGCAACGTGGTTTTGCCGCAGCCACTCGCGCCTAGCAGACAGCCGATCCCACCTGCAGGAACGCGAAACGACACAGAGTCGACAATTAATTTACCGCCGAGATGGACGCTTACGTTGTCCAATTGCAGTGCAGGTGATGTCATCGATTCTCGTCCGAGGGTAAAGAGCCTTGGGGCAGAGAGGAAGGTGCCTCACCTGCTTGCCGCAGTGTTCGGCTGATAAGAATAACAGGAATTAGGCTCGCCAACACGATCGCCAGTGCGGGACCGGCAGCATCAGCAAGTCTCTCTTCATTAGCTAGCTCGAAGGTTCGAATGGCCAGCGTATTAAAATTGAAAGGTCGCAGAAGAAGCGTCGCGGGCAGCTCTTTGAGCACATCTACAAACACCAGTAGCAGCGCGGTTGCCAAGGAGCCGCGCATAATCGGAATATGTACACGCCGCAGCAACGTGGCCGGACCCAACCCCATACTGCGCCCAGCCTCATCCATCGACGGCCGAATCTTTGCAAGACCGGCATCGACCGTATTGAGCGCGATAGGTAAAAACCTGACTAAATAGGCAAATATAAGAATAAACACGGTGCCGCTCAGCAAAAGACCCGTGTTGTAGTTAAAGTTGACGGTCATAAATTCACTTAGTCGATTGTCGAACCAAGCGAACGGCACCAACACGCCTATCGCGACCACGGTGCCTGGCAACGCATAGCCGAGACCGACGAGACGCGCCGAAAAACGAGACATCGTACTTGGGAAAGCTCGCTTGCCGTAGGCGATAAAAAGCGCGAGTCCCAACGCCGCACCCGCGGTGAGCGCTGCGAGAGTGACGCTGTTAAAGAG
>Ga0075477_10001838_pt1 | contig 10025 bp, 8 predicted proteins | sample DEB08_DNA_FD_76338 | JGI IMG/M metagenome (GOLD analysis project Ga0075477, IMG submission 76338) | Aqueous microbial communities from the Delaware River and Bay under freshwater to marine salinity gradient to study organic matter... | ecosystem: Environmental > Aquatic > Marine > Coastal ...
TACAAGCCTCCGGTGGTGAGTGCCGTTCTGGAGGCCGGCGCCCACATCATCAATGACGTCAGCGGGTTGCTGTATCCGGAAGTGGCTGACATGTGTGCGGCCGTCGATGCCGGGATGGTCGTCATGCATACGAAGGCTCGACCCAAGCAGCGAATGCAGTCGGTGGATCTGTACTCCGATGTGGTCACCGAGGTTGAGGACTTCCTCGTTGACATGATGCAGCGAGCTCAAGCGCACGGGGTCGACCGCGACTGTCTCATCCTCGATCCAGGTCCGGATTTCGCCAAAACCCCTCGACAAACCCTCGACGTCCTGCGCAACGTCGAGCGGTTCCGGGCGCTTGGGAGGCCGCTGCTCCTGGCTCTTTCGCGGAAGGATTTCCTCGGAGCCATTACCGGTCGAACGCCCCGTGGGCGTGGGCCGGCCACGGATGCCGCCCTTGCCTTCTTCGCCTGGACGCCGGGAGCCATCGTCCGGGTTCACGATGTGCGGGCGGCCAGGGACGTCATCGCCGTGGTTGATGCGCTGGCTGGACGGCTCGACATTCCCCACGATTACCTGCTGCCGGACGAACTCCGTCACGAGCCACCGGCCACGTGATCCGATGAGCGAGCCGTACTCCGCAGCGGTGGATTGGCCTCTCGATCGAGTGATGAGACTCAAGGGAGATGCGACCGTTGCCGTGGTTATTCCCGCTCGCAATGAAGAGGCCTCCGTCGGTGACGTCGTCTCGGCCATCGCCGACGACCTCGATGATTTCGTTGACGAACTCATCGTCATGGATTCGCTGTCGGATGATCGAACGTCCGATGTTGCACGAGAGGCAGGTGCCCGCGTCTTCTCTGTCGCGGACGTCCGCCCTGATCTCGGCGTGCACCCGGGCAAGGGCGAAGCATTATGGAAATCACTCTTCGTGACGAGAGCGGACGTTGTTGCGTTCATCGATGCGGATCTCACCGAATGGGGGACCCACTTTGTTCGCGGTGTGACAGGGCCGCTGCTCGCCGATGAGGAATCGGTTCTGTGTCGAGGCTTCTACGACCGAGTGATGGACGTCGACGGACACCCAACGCTCGAAGGGGGCCGAGTGACGGAATTGGTCGCTCGACCCTGGCTTGCCCTCTTTCGCCCGGAACTGTCTCGTGTGGTCCAACCCTTGGCAGGGGAGTGGGCTATCCGGAGAAGTGCCTTCGAGCGAATGCACGTTCCCATGGGGTACGGCGTCGAGTTATCAACCCTGCTCGACGTCCACGATCACTGGGGTCCAGGCGCTGTCGCCCAGGTTGACCTTGGTCGGCGCGCTCACCGCCACCAGAACATCCACGATCTGTCGGCCATGGCGACGGAGATACTCGCAACCGCGGAGCGAAGGCGAGCCCGCTCAAGTGGCCTCGACACCGCTCCGGTGGGGGCCGAGGAGGTCATGCTCGCGCACCTTTCGGAGGAAAGGGCCTGGCGGGACCGCACCGTCATCGTGTCCGAACGGCCACCGGCGATCACTCAAAGTCCACTTTCTGGTTGACCGACCTTCATCTGCCGTCCAGACTGTCTCGATTAGCGTCGGCCCGCGGCGCTGTCGGGGTTGGGGAGGGTGTGCGTGAAGTATCACCTTCCGCTTACCCACCCCCTGTTGCAGACCGTCGACGTCAGTGTCGCGTTCGGGGGCCTGCAAATCCTCGATGAAGTCAGCATCGGGATTCCCGAGGGCTCGGTCACCGGCCTCATCGGTCCCAACGGGGCCGGTAAGACCACGGTCTTCAACGTTATGACGGGTTTCGTCAAGCCCGATTCGGGCAAGGTCAAGTTCGAAGGCAAACGCCTTCGACACATCAAGACCCATCACCTCACCAAGATGGGCATATCGCGAACACTCCAGGGCGTCGGGCTCTTTCCATCTCTCACGGCGTTGGAGAACGTGATGCTCGGCGCGTCAGGCCACGTCCGATCGGGCATCGTCGCGGACGCTCTCGCCATGCCGTGGACCGACGCTGAGCAACGGCGCGTTCGGGAGAAGTCCGAAGCCGCAATGGCCGAACTTGGAGTGCTCGAAGAGGCCCACCGCCTGCCCGGCGAGATGCCCTACCCGGTGCAGAAGCGAGTCGCCCTCGCTAGAGCCCTGGTCAGCGATCCCAAAGTTCTCCTGCTCGATGAGCCCGCCGGCGGTATCGGAGCTGCGGATATGCACGAACTCGGACGCCTCATCCGCAGTTGGGTCCCGGAGCGAACCGTTCTGTTGGTCGAACATCACATGGAACTCGTCATGGAGGTCTGTGATCTCATTTGGGTCCTCGACGCTGGCAAGGTCATCGCTGCCGGCACGCCCGATGAGGTGCGCAACGATCCTGCCGTTCTCGCGGCTTATCTCGGTGAAGACGAGGAAGAGTCGGTGCACTGATGCTGCGCATCGAAGGGCTCTCGGTGAGTTACGGCGCTGTTGAAGCGCTCAAGGATGTATCCCTGGAAGTTCCGCCGGGTCGAGTCACCGCGGTCATCGGCGCGAACGGAGCGGGGAAGTCGACGCTGATGCGGACTCTGGCTGGCCTGGAGAAGCCGAAGTCGGGTCGAGTTCTCTTCAACGACGAAGACATCACCGGTGGAAAGCCCGAAGACATCGTTCGCAAGGGCATTGCCCTCGTTCCCGAAGGACGCTCCACGATTCCCGATCTCACCGTTGAGGAGAACCTCAAGTTGGGAGGCATGTGGCGCACCCACGCGCAACGGGGCACGTCGTTGACGCGGGTGTATTCACTGTTCCCGGTTCTGGGTGAACGACGCCACCTCGGCGCGGACACCCTCAGCGGCGGTGAGCGTCAGCAGCTGGCCATTGGTCGCGCTTTGATGACCGGACCGCAGGCCTTGCTTCTCGACGAGCCATCGCTTGGACTCGCACCACTGATCGTCACTCAGATTCTCGAGCTGGTCAGCCAGATGGCGAAGGATTCGGGTCTCGCGGTCCTGCTCGTGGAGCAGAACGCAGCTACCGCGCTACGGGTCGCCAAGACCGGGATCGTGTTGAACCTGGGGCAGATAGTCAAAAGCGGGCCCGCACACGACATCGCGCAAGACGAGGAGTTGCGACATGCGTACCTCGGCTATTGACCCCTGGTTAGCGGCAAGGGGGGTCGCTCCGTGATCGATTTCATTGACTATCTGCTGGGCGGAGTCTCGTCCGGCGCCATCATCGCCCTAATGGCGCTCGCGCTGGTCCTCGTCTGGCGTTCCACCCGAGTCGTCAACTTCGCCCAGATTGGGCAGGCGATGTTTACGACGTACGTCGCTTTGACCATTCGGGAATTGACGGGTTCGTGGTTCCTCGCGCTGATTGTCGCGATGGCTGCCGGACTTGTCCTGGGAGTTCTCGTTCACTTCCTAGTCATTCGCCCCGTGAAACGTCTCGACACTTCTGGCGCAATCATCGCGACCTTCGGTGTGCTTATCGCTCTCGAAGCGCTGGCAGCCATGGTGTGGGGAGGGGATCCCGAAGCATTTCCTCCGCCCATTGAAAACGCTGGCTACGAACTCTTTGGTCGAATTTGGCCATTCTCTCCGTACGACCTACTCGTACTCGTTTCGGTTGTGATCTTGGTACTTGCATTGAGCATCGTTTTCACCCGAACAAACGTTGGGTTGGCCATGCGGGCATCGGCATTTAACCCAGAGGTCGCTCGACTCTCTGGTGTTCGCGTGAATCGCATGCTCGTACTGGGGTGGGCCATCGCCGGTCTGGTTGGGGCCGTCGCTGGTGTTCTCGTTGCACCGCTGTCGACCCTGTCGCCAACAAGTTTCGATATCTTCTTGGTATTCGCTTTCACCGCTGCTGTGATCGGTGGGCTGGACAGTCTCGTTGGGGCGGTCGCTTTTGGTATCGGCACCGGCTTGGTAATTGCGCTCGTGTCCGGGTACAGCGATTCGAGCAACGCGCCGCTGGTCGCGTTGGCACTGCTGATTTTGAATCTGCTCTTCAAGCCCGAGGGTGTTTTCTCCCATCACAAGGCGCGGGCGGTTTAGCGCATGGACTCGATATTGCAGAGATTCTCTGGAGCTCGTCTGGGAGTGAATGCGGCGACGGCCCTGGTGATCTGGGGTCTGCTGACATGGCTCAACCAGGTCATCGATCCACTGATGAGCTATTACCTGGCGACAACCGCCATGTATGCCACAGCCATGTTTGGAATGACGATCTTGCTCGGGTTGTCAGGCCAGGTATCCCTCGGTAACGGGGCTTTGATGGCCATCGGCGGATACATATTTGCCGTCACGTCGATGAACTGGCAGACGGTCCCGCTCCTTGGCACGCCGTGGAACGCAGTGTGGTCGATGGTGTTTGCCGGCGTCGGTGGAGTTATCTTCGGTGCCGCGATCGGTGGTATCGCTGCCCGGCTTCGTGGCCCGTATCTGGCCGGACTCACGTTGGGCATAGCCGTGGGCGTCCCAGCCATCGCGAATCGATTCCCTGGACTCCTGGGGGGCGAGAACGGCCTCATGCTGCAGGTTCCGTACCCCGAGGGCGGATACGCAAGCCAGGACGTGGGAAGTGAAGAGGAGACTGAGGAATCGAGTGACATCGGGGTTGGCGACGAGCCTGTTTATGAGGAGCTGCCGGACGAGTTCGCTGATCAGGGCGAGTTGAGCGGCGGTGATGACATGCTCACCGAGGACGACTTCCTGTCCGAAGATGACATGCTCACCGAGGACGACTTCCTGTCCGAAGACGACATGCTCACCGAGGACGACTTCCTGTCCGAAGACGACATGCTCACCGAGGACGACTTCCTCAGTGATGAAGATTTCTCAACGGATGAAGGTTTCGACACAGAACTCGTTGAAGAGGACCTGCTGACTGACGACGACTTCCTAAGCGAGGAGGATTTCACTACCGACGAGGGGTTTGAAGCCAGTGTCGACGTCGGCGCCGATAGCCCGAATGGTGGAGATGCCGGCGGTGGAAGCGAATTCGTAGGGGGCTCGGACCCGGCCGCCGAGCTTGACCTTGCTGGGCTTGACTCCGACTTCGTCATTGAGCAATGGCAGGCGTCGGTGGCAATCGCCGTTGCCTGTGTTGTCGGCTTTGTTGCCCTAAATCTCGTTCGCGGCCGCCAAGGGCGGGTGTGGAAAGCCGTGCGCGATGACCCGATTGCTGCGGCGGTATCGGGAATTTCACCTGCAGGTTCGAAGATCAGCGCTTTCGTGGTGAGCAGCCTGTTTGCCGCCCTTGCGGGGGCAGTTTTCGCCCAGATCTTGAGTTATGTGGGCCCTGGGGCGTTCACGCTTGGACTGTCGTTGTCATTGCTTGTTGGCGTCGTGCTGGGGGGCAGGAACTCATTCATCGGAGCGATCATCGGTGCGGTGATCTTGGTCTGGCTACCCGAGTTCGTCCTTGGGCTCTCTGCTGACCGAGGTTGGCAGGATCAGATAACCAACAATGCTCCCAACTTCATCTATGGCCTCCTTGTGGTCCTCGTGGTCCTGGTCGCCCCAGGGGGAATCGTTGGAGGAGTCCAAGGCCTGGTGGGTCGCTTCCGATCTGACTCAAGGGCGGGCTAGCGCGTCTTTGCGGGAACCGATTGCCCTTCGGGGGATATGTGACTAGCCTCACGGCAACGCTTGTTCACCTACCGTTCACGTCGCACCGGCGGCGTCAGGGTGATGCGCTCCATTGGGAGGGATTTACGTGGGTAAGGCTTTCGCTACGCGAGCAATCGCCATCGCCTCAATCACGGCGTTGGGTATTGCAGGTTCGATCAGTCCGGCTTCTGCAGCAGATCCGGGTGTGACCAATTCCAAGATCACCATTGGAATGACGACGCCCCTGACCGGCCCGGCAGCGCCCGGATACAAGGACATTGCTCCCGCAGCCGCGGCGTACTTCGATTACGTCAACGCTAATGGCGGAATAAATGGCCGCAAGGTCGACCTCAAGGTCTACGACGACGCGTACAACCCTGCAAAGACCAAGGTTGGTACAAACCAACTGATCAATCGCGACAAGATCTTCGCGATGTACGGAGCGCTCGGAACGCCTACTCACTCCGCAGTGGTTCAAGACCTGAACCGTCGCGGTATCCCCGACGTTTTCGTCAACACCGGTGGGGCGGCCTTCGACAACCCTCGCCGGTATCCGATGACCTTCCCGTACTTCCCGTCCTACATCGTGGAAGCCAAGGCGATGGGGTACTACATCAATGCAACGTCCTCGCTGAAGGGCAAGCGGGCCTGTCTGATGTATCAGGACGGCGAGTTCGGTGAGAACGCCAAGACGGGTTTCAAGGCAGCTGGAATCAACTTTGCAGCCGAGACCTCGTACTACTCCGGGCAGCAGCTGGCTGGCTTTGCCTCACAGGTGACGACCCTTGCCCGTGCCCAGTGTGAACTCGTGGTGTTCTTCGGTGTCACGTCGGCAACAGCCGTCTTGCTTGGTACGGCCGCCAAGGCTGGCTTTAAGCCAACATGGATGGTCACCTCCGTCGGTTCGGATCCGGACATCATCGGAGCGCTGGCAGGCTCCAAGGCTCTGCTCAATGACGTGTACGTTCCCAGCTGGATCGAGCCGATCCAGAACACGAAGAACGCCTACGTGCGGCAGATGAAGGTCATCGCGGACCGAGCAAAGCTGCCGTGGAACTTCTACACCTACTACGGCATCAACACTGCCTACGTTCTTGCTCAGGCCCTGGAGTCCGCGGGACCAAACCTCACTCGCAAGGGCTTCGTTAAGGCGCTAGAAAAGAACGCGAGTTCATTCCGCTCGGCTGCTGTTGTGCCGATGCGTTACAGCAGTTCCTCGCACCAAGGTCTGACGGGCTTCTACATGGGCCAGTACGACGCCGCGGGGAATGTTGATCGTTTGACGAACTACATCATGGTCGCAACGAGTTCAAGTTCTGGCAAAGCCAAGAAGGCTTCGTACCGACCTGCCGGCCCGACCAAGAAGCTGTTGCCGTAACAGGCGCATAGCGGAAGAAAGGATTGCAATGAGAATCTCTTTGTCCCGCCGCGTCACCGCGGTGGTTGCTGCCTTCGGGCTTGCACTTGTCGCTGTCCCGGCTACGGCGCCGGCGGCCAATGCTGACTACCACGCATGTGGTCTCGGTGAAGTTTGCACTGGTGCCCTCACCGGTGCGCTAGGTGACAGCCCGTACCAGATCGTCATGCCACCCAAGTTCAATGGCACCGTGCTGCTCTATTCGCACGGGTACCGGATCGCGCAGCCAGTTCCTGCGGCGATCGGCACGGCGCTGGGCATGGATAAGGCGCCCTACTACTCCGCAACGACGGTGCCTGGAGTAGGAGCAGCGTTCGTTGGAAATGACATCGCCCAAGTTGCTCCGAGTGCGGAGGTCGCAGCTGGCCTTCTCGGTCAGGGCTATGCATTGGCCGGTGCGGGATACGCACAGCAAGGTTGGGCTGTTGCTGAGGGTGTCGAGGCAGGTGAAAACCTGATCAAGTACATCAACGGCGGCGGGATCAAGGGTGCCAAGAAGATCCTTGCCTGGGGCGATTCGATGGGTTCGGTCGTGACGCAAGCGCTGGTTCAGCGCAACCCCGGCAAGATTGCTGGCACGAATCCACGATGTGGTGCATTGGCGGGCCCTGAAGCTGCCTTTGACACTGCTCAAACGGTCCTCTACACGTGGAAGACCCTGATTGATCCCACGCTGAAGGGGTCGAATTACTCGGCGGGAGCGGCTGGCTATGCGGAAGCCGTTGGAGATCTCGCGAAGATCTTCGGCACCATCAACGCGGTAGCCACCGGGCAAGCAACCGTATCGTCGGCCGGCTACCCGATCGCGTTGGCGAACCTTCTTTCGGGGCTCCTGGCAGGACTTCCGACCGTTTCCTCGACGTATGACGGCGTGACGGTGAATCCTGCCGTGGCCACGCTCGGAACTGCGGGCGCGCTGGCTGGCGGCTACTCGCCGTTGTCCTCCGGGCAGAGCGCAGCAGCGGCGATGCTTCAGAATGTCGCAGGTGCGGCTGCCCTCGGAATCATGGGGCAATACGAACTCGAGCAACGGGTTCGCGTCATCGGTGGCCTGGCGCCGACGGACAGCGCCAACTTCACAAGCAATGTTGGTGTGAATTACAGCGAGCTCCTCTCGCCGGAACAGCGCGGCGAGTTCGGTGACACCTTCGCGACCGCTGGCCCGGGCGTTCTTGACGCGATGCTGGCGGCTCTGGCGGCGGGCGAGCGGACTCCTGCAAACCCGGTTGCCGTGAAGATCGTCCAGGGACTTCCGAGTGCTGAGGCTGTCTACGGCAAGCCCATGGTTCTGCTCACAGATACCTACGACCCTGTCACTCCGGCAGGGAACGCCGGTGGGTTCTTCGACGGTGTACGGGACTCCAAGAAGGGCAAGCAGGCTGCCAAGAAGGGTGACCTGAAGGCTGTTTCGTACTACGCGATTCCGCCCGCCGACGGCTGGACGAGATTCGAAGAGGGAGCTAAGTCACCGAGTGGCGCTCTCTCCGCTGCTGCCCTTGGCGGCTCGGGGGTTGGCCACTGTGCCTTCACCACGGACCAGTCAGTCGGCTCGATTGCTGCGCTCGAGGCTCTACTCAAGGCCAGTAGCGCTAAGCAGATTGCTGCTGCCAAGCGCGTGGGTTACCAGGTTGGCGGAATCAACAAGGATCGGTTGTACCAGCCGCCAGCCTTGAAGAATCCGGCTGCCACTGTCGGCTAGCCAACAGATTGATGAACGAAGGGCCGGCCCTATAGGGCCGGCCCTTCGTCTGTTCACGGAGCCTGACGTGCACCCCGATCCAGCCGGGCTAATCGAGATGCCGTACCCTTCGGTTCGCCGAAGACCGTAGGTCGCTCGATCACCCGATCGAGTCGAAGGCCCCGCAGCGGCGGGCGGCCCACGCAGGTGAGTGTTAGCGAAGTTTGCTGCGCCCCTGTGTGCGCGATGCCCCTCCTGAGGATCCCTCGTTCGGTCCGTACAAGGAGGGAGACCCGATGGCCCGGCCAGACAAAGTCGCGACCGTCGCCGAGATCACCGATCGGTTCCGGTCCTCTGCTGCTGCCGTTCTGACTGACTACCGCGGACTATCCGTAGCCCAGATGAAGGAACTTCGTCGTTCCCTGGGTGCTGCGGTGACGTTCTCGGTCGTGAAGAACACGCTCACTAAGCGCGCGGCCGCCGAGGCTGGCATCGAAGGAATCGACGAGCTGCTCGTTGGCCCCAGCGCCATCGCGTTCGTCGATGGAGATCCCGTGGACGCCGCGAAGGGCATCCGCAACTTCGCCAAGGACAACCCCGATCTAGTCGTCAAGGGCGGCTACATGGATGGCGCCATCCTCACCCCTGAGGATTTCGTCAAACTCGCCGATCTGGAGTCCCGTGAGGTTCTGCTGTCCAAGCTCGCCGGTGCAATGAAGGCCAAGCAGTCCCAGGCTGCCGCGCTCTTCGCAGCACCCCTCGCCCAGGCCGCACGTGCGTTCGGCGCACTGCAGACCAAGGTCGAGGCAGACCCGTCCGCTGCAACCGCAGCGGCAGAGGCTCCGGCGGCGGAGGAAGCACCCGAAGCCGCTGAAGCTGCACCCGCTGACGACGCTGGTGAGGCATCCGCCGAAGCAGCAACCGAAGCCCCCGCCTCCGAGAATTCGGAGATCACTGAAACTTCCGACGCACCGGAGTCCGGCGATGTGCCGGCCGCCGAGGCGGAGGAGACCACCGAGGGCTGATGCCCACCCGGCCCTCGGCCGGAATGACCCGAAAGGACGCCACCATGGCGAAGATGAGCACCGACGAACTGCTTGATGCGTTCAAGGAAATGTCCCTGCTGGAACTCAGCGAGTTCGTGAAGGCCTTCGAGGAGACCTTCGACGTCACCGCTGCTGCCCCCGTCGCCGTTGCGGCTGCTGCCCCGGCTGCCGGTGGCGGAGACGCCGGCGGCGCTGCCGAGGAGAAGGACGAGTTCGACGTCATTCTCGAGGCCGACGGCGGCAACAAGATTGCCGTCATCAAGGAGGTGCGCGGACTCACCAGCCTGGGCCTGAAGGAGGCCAAGGAGCTGGTCGAGGG
>Ga0075477_10001848_pt1 | contig 9994 bp, 7 predicted proteins | sample DEB08_DNA_FD_76338 | JGI IMG/M metagenome (GOLD analysis project Ga0075477, IMG submission 76338) | Aqueous microbial communities from the Delaware River and Bay under freshwater to marine salinity gradient to study organic matter... | ecosystem: Environmental > Aquatic > Marine > Coastal ...
TTTCCGTATATATTCTCGGCTGAGGGCGCAAAAACGAGAATACTCTTGCTAAGGCTGCTCAGTAGTGTCAAATCATGATCGAGATGTCTGGGATATTTTGCAAGATCCTCGGCATTATTGAACTGAGTAGGATTCACAAAAATACTCACTACGACATGATCACATTCCTTAAGGGCACGGGAAACCAGAGTGAGGTGCCCTTGGTGCAAAGCCCCCATAGTGGGAACGAATCCTATGCATTTTTGGTTTTGTTTTTCAGGTCCTAAAAGAGCCTGTAATTCTTCTTTAGTGTGAAGTGTCGTCATGGCGCAGAAATCGAGCAAAATTAAGATATTCACGGCAATCTGCATAAATTTTCGTAATTTTGCATCCTCACAGGAGTTACGGAAAATTTTTAATGTTTTATGAAAGATAAAAGAGTCTTGTATGTGTCTTCCGAGGTGGTTCCTTACCTCCCCGAGACTGAGATTTCTTCGATGTCGTTTGAGGCCCCTAAAGCGGTGAACAACAACAATGGTCAGATCCGCATTTTTATGCCTCGTTACGGCAATATCAATGAGCGTCGTCACCAACTACACGAAGTAATTCGTCTATCGGGAATGAATTTGGTGATTAATGACATGGATATGCCGCTGATCATCAAGGTAGCCTCTATACCAAAAGAGCGCATGCAGGTTTATTTTATTGACAATGACGATTATTTCAAGCGAAAAGCGACCTATGCCGACGAAGACGGTGTGCTTTATGAAGACAATGACGAACGCGCCTTGTTTTTTGCCAAAGGGGTGGTCGAAACAGTAAAGAAACTCAATTGGGGCCCTGATATTATTCATGTTCACGGTTGGCTCGCTTCTTTGCTGCCGCTGTATTTGAGAACCTATTACGGAAATGAGCCTTTATTTGATGGTTGTAAAATTGTGACCTCTCTTTATAGTCAAGGTTTTGAGGGCACCTTATCTCAGGATCTTTCTAAGAAAATAAGTTTTGATGGCATTGATGGCGCACATTACGCACATCTCGACACTCCAAGCTACCTTAATATTATGAAAACTGCTATCGATCACTCTGATGGGGTGATAGAAGGCTCTCCGGACTTGTCCGATGAATTATCAGCTTATCTCAAAAAAGCAACATGCCCTGTGTTAAACTTTCATAATAAAGATGAATTTTCTCAGGCTTATATCGATTTTTACAAATCAAAAGTCCTCGGAGCATAGGCTCTTCTAAATTTATGAACGTGACACAGCGTATTCCTCATTTTATTTGGGTTTTATTAGTGATTATTGGTTTTGCCTCATGCGATGAGAGTTTTACCAATCTGGATACCGATTTAATCGATCAAAATTACACTACCCCAGACACTGTTTTTTCTGTTCGTGCCTACAGTAGGTTTGTAGGGCCAGTGCAGTCTAACAATCAATTGAGCTATAAGCTTGGGTATTATAATGATCCGCTTTTTGGCCCTCATTCTGCGGACTTTTTAACTCAGGTAGTCCTGTCGGCGAATAACCCTGCATTTTCCGTTGATACGCTTAATCCGGTATTGGAAAAAGTTATTTTGACCCTACCGTATTACAGTTCTTCAGACACGGATGACGAAGGAAATCCTGTATTTGATTTAGATTCTATCTTTGGTAGTGATCCAATTAAACTTTCGATCTACGAGTCCAATTACTTTTTACGTGATTTTGATCCCGCGACCGGTTTTGCAGAGCCCCAGCAATATTTTTCAAATCAACGCGAAACCTTTGAAAGTCAGCTCGGCCCCCTCCTTGTTGAAATTCCGGAATTTGTGGCGAGTAATGAGGTTGATGAATTTATAATTGAAGATCTCGACACCTTGACGTTTAATCCAGGGATTAACTTGGAATTGCCTCTGGAGTTTTTCCAAGAAAAAATTTGGGACCAACAAAACCAAGAGGTCTTGCTTAATAACAACAATTTCAAAGATTACTTCCGCGGTATTTACCTCAAAGCGGAACCAGTCGACGGAAGTGGGCATCAAACTATTTTTGATCCAACCGAAGGAAAAATTACACTTTATTACTCTGCCGAGACCTCAACTTTTGATGATTCTGGAAATCAGTCCACCAACGACGATGGAGAAATTATTCGAGACGTATTTTCATACGATTTGAACTTTTCTGCCATTAAGGTCAATGTTTTTGATCACCAGTGGCCGGCTGAGGTGATTCAGGCAATAGAAGCCGGTGATTCTATTCAGGGGGCAGAAACCTTATATGTAGACGGTAATGATGGAATCGCCACAATCATTGATTTATTCGGCAACGATGACAATCAAAATGGCCTTGATGATCTGCAGGAGTTACGGGAAGAAGGTTGGCTTGTCAATGAAGCCAATTTGATTTTTTACGTCGACCAGGATAAAATAAATAGTCCGAGCCAGGAGCCTGAACGCCTTATGGTGTTTGACACCAAAAACAGTGCAATCTTGGCGGATTATTCAATTGACTTGACCTCAAATCTTCCCCCAATCGATGCGATAACCAATCACCTCGGGCGTTTGGTTCGCGGCAGTGACGATCGCGGAGAATATTATAAAATTAAACTGACCGCACATGTGAGCAATCTCATTAACCGAGATTCAACCAATGTGTCTTTAGGTTTGGTAGTTTCTCAAAATGTATCATATGTAGGCTTTTTTGATATGCAAACTGCGCTGTTAGAACAAGGATTTGACCGAATCCCCGGAGGGGCTATTGTCGCTCCTCAAGGCACCGCATTGCATGGCAATTTAGCTTCTGACCCTGAAAAACGACTGCGTCTGGAATTATACTACACCAAGCCGGAGTAATTTTTTTGACGAACCGAAATAAAGAACTACCGATAAATAATTATTTAATGTAATGTGCAGTAGGTTGTATCCTACCGCATTTAATTAGTATTTTTAAGGATTATGTGTGGTATCGTCGGTTATATTGGCTCCAAAGAAGCTTATCCCATCGTTTTAAATGGACTTAAGCGTTTAGAATATCGTGGTTACGACAGTGCAGGTATTGCACTTTATGACGGGTCAAAGACTCATTTGTGTAAAACCAAAGGCAAGGTCAGTTCATTGGCTGAGAAATTCTCTGCACAAGGCGTACCACAGGCGCAAATTGGTATTGGCCATACGCGTTGGGCGACTCATGGGGTACCCAATGATGTCAATTCTCACCCACATACTTCAAACAATGGAGAACTCATATTAGTGCATAATGGGATTATTGAGAATTATGCGTCTCTAAAAAAAGTACTCCAACAACGCGGTTATGTATTCCATAGCGACACGGATACAGAAGTTTTAGTCAACCTAATTGAGGAGGTTAAAAAGACTAACAAGGTTAAATTGGGAAAAGCAGTGCAGTTGGCGTTAAAAGAGGTAGAAGGCGCCTATGCCATTGCGGTTTTTGATCAATCTAAACCTAACGAGATCGTTGTCGCTAAGCTCGGTAGCCCTTTAGCCATCGGTGTGGGGGAGAATGAGTTTTTCATTGCCAGTGATGCCACTCCTTTTATCGAGTTTACCAATCAAGCCATTTATCTTGAGGATCATGAAATGGCGGTATTGCGCCTTGGTCGTGACGTTCGCGTTCGTGACCTAAAGGAGGATATCCGCTTAGATTCTGCCATACAGGAATTGAGTCTCAGTGTGGAGCAAATCGAAAAAGGGGGGTACGACCACTTTATGCTTAAAGAAATTTACGAGCAACCTCGCGCCATATTGGATACCTTTCGCGGACGTTTATTACCTTCTGAGGGGCTCATAAAACTAAGCGGCCTTGATAATTATCTTTCACGCTTCATTCAAGCGGATCGCATTATAATTGTCGCTTGTGGAACTTCTTGGCATGCGGGTCTAGTGGCTGAATATATCTTTGAAGAATGGGCGCGTATCCCTGTTGAGGTTGAATATGCCTCGGAGTTCAGATACCGCAATCCTATTATCACTAAAAAGGATGTGGTGATCGCCATCTCGCAAAGTGGGGAAACCGCTGATACTTTGGCGGCAATTAAACTCGCCAAGAGCCAAGGTGCTTTGGTTTACGGTGTTTGTAATGTGGCGGGTTCTTCTATTGCTCGTGAAACAGATGCAGGAAGTTATACGCATGCGGGACCAGAGATTGGGGTTGCCTCGACTAAAGCCTTCACCACTCAGATAACGATATTGACTTTGATGGCTTTGAAATTGGCCAAAGAAAAGGGATCGATTTCGGAGTCCGTTTATCGTCAACACCTCTATGAGTTGGAGCAAATTCCTGAGTTAGTTGCGCAAGCCTTAGAAAGCGATGGCGTAATTAAAGAGATTGCCGGTAACATGGTCATGGCACAAAATGCACTTTATCTAGGGCGCGGGGTGAATTTTCCGGTGGCTTTAGAAGGGGCCTTAAAGCTTAAGGAAATATCTTATATCCACGCAGAAGGCTATCCTGCTGCTGAAATGAAGCACGGCCCGATCGCACTTATTGACGTGCAAATGCCGGTGGTGGTTGTGGCGGTAAACAGCAATCATTACGATAAGGTGGTCAGTAACATTGAGGAGATCAAAGCGCGGAAGGGACGGATTATCGCTATCGTTACAGAAGGCGATACGGTGATCAAAGCCTTGGCCGATTCAATTATCGAGGTTCCCAAAACTACTGAAGCCTCTTCGCCGCTGGTAACGACCATTCCCCTTCAGCTACTTTCTTATCACATAGCCGTGATGCTCGGGCGCAATGTGGATCAGCCACGAAATCTCGCTAAGTCGGTTACAGTGGAGTAAGTCATAAAGACTTGTAAAAGTGAAAGCCTAAAATTTTAAACCCTAGGTCAAAGTAAAATTTATGCGAGCGTGCATTGGTCACGTAAGTGTTTAGTTCTATGGTTTGACACCCCTGCGCTCTGGCCCACTGCTCCATTAGATCAATAAATTGGGCCCCATAACCCTGAGATTGATGCCCGCTGGTGATAATGACGTTATCGATTTCGATTTGTTTTCCACAATAATGCCGAACGGTAATCCAGCCGCTGGAAACCCCAATTAAATGATCGCCCTTAAAAAGACCAAAACATCGGTAGTTCGCGATGCCAAACATTTCTTTTTGATTGCTTTCAATAGTCTGTTTGTCCAGTTCCGGATTAAGCTCCTGAATTAATGGAACAATGCGCTTGATATCTTTGGGCGTCAAAATTTGGAAAGTTACCATGGGCAATGGATAAAATTGAACTTAAAAATAATCATTGTGCCTTATACTTTGGCCGAAGAACAGATATTTTAATCACCCTTAAGGAATGACTCAGTAGCAGTAGCGTTGACTCTAGTCAGTAAAATAATATATGATATCACAAGAAATAGTATCTTTTACCAAAAGAATAAAGATGAAAACATTTAAAGTATTTATGATTCTGATAATTTTCGCGAGCATAATGTCCGTTCAGGCTCAAGTCAGGACGATTGAAGGGCTTGATTTCCCGACTGAACTAATGGTCAAGGATCAAAAAACAGTTCTAAATGGAGGAGGTCTCCGAGAGAAATTAGGTTTTTTAGATCTCTATGTCGGCGCCCTTTATGTGCCTACTAAAACAAAAGATGCAAAAAAGGTGATTTTGGCTGATCAGGCCATGGGGATTCGTATCGTAATTGCCTCGACACTGGTCACAAGAGATCGATTTATAGAGGCTTTGGAAGAGGGATTTAAAAATTCTTCAGCTGGAACCTACGCGCTTAACGATATTGAATTATTCAAACAATACCTTAACGATCCGTTTAATAAAGGCGACGAAATCCTGTTGACCTACCACCCTGGAGATGCGATTTATCTTTACAAAAATGGCATTGAGCGCGGAAGTTTTCCCGGTTTAGCATTCAAGCAGGCCTTATTTGCAATATGGCTTGGAGACAGGCCGGCCCAAGAAAGCCTCAAGGAGGAAATGCTTGGGCTATAGCAAAATCAAATCTTTGAGCTTGGGGCAATTGCATTTCGTCGAAGTTAATGGGCTTTAACCGATAGCGATATTAAATATTATTATATTTGAGAACATTTGCCCCCAGTATGTTCAATCCGAATGATGTAAATATTGACCTCTTATCAGCCCGCGCACACAACCTGAGATGGGCCACCTTACCCAAGGACGTAATTCCTTTGACCGCAGCTGATCCTGATTTCCCTATGGCCCCACCCATCAAAGAGGCCTTATTCAAATATATTGATGGCGGTTATTTAAGTTATGGCCCTGCAGAAGGTCTGGAGTCTTTTCGTGAGGCCGTAGCAAAAGATTATGAGCGTAAAAATCAAGTGACCTATGCTTCGGAGTTAATTCTTCCTGTAGATAGCGCAGCTTTTGGTATTTACTTGACCTGCAAAGCAATCCTTCAACCCAAAGACGAAGTAATTGTTTTTGATCCAGTAGACTTTTTATTTAAGTATTCTGTAGAACAAGTAGGGGCAAAAGCGATCACCTTCCCAACCCCACAAACTAAAGGGTTAATGGATTTTTCTGGGCTCGAGGCACTTATTACACCCAAAACCAAACTCATTTGCCTTTGTAATCCACTTAATCCAACAGGTAAGGTCTTTACAAAATCTGAATTGTCGGCTTTAGCGGAAATTGTTGCAAAGTACCAGGACCTCATGGTTCTTTCGGATGAAATATGGAGTGATATTGTGTTTAACCCGAATAAATTCAACGCATTCTCTTCAATTGACACTGTTTTTGAGCGTACTATTACCGTAACGGGATATAGTAAATCATATGGGCTCGCAGGGCTGCGTATTGGGAGTGTCCTAATGCCCAACAAAAATATCTACGACAAAATATTTGCAATGTCGCTTCATCAATCCACTGTGCACGGGGCCAATGTTCTGGGCCAAATTGCAGCCCAGGCCGCATTGAATGAAGCCCAGCCTTGGTTGGACGGTTTTGTCCGTCATTTGCAAGAGATGCGTGATTTTGCCGTGACACGGCTCAATGCAATGCCGGGGGTTCATTGTCAAGCACCACAGGGCTGTTATGTTTTATTTCCTGAGATCTCCGAAACTGGTTTTTCTGCGTCGGAATTGCAAAATCAGTTAATGACTAAAGCCAAAGTTGCCGTAGTACCGGGACTGCCCAAGTGGTTTGGTTCTGGGGCCGAAGGCCATATTCGGCTCAGTTTTGCGACTTCGCGGGGAATTCTAGATGAAGCCTTAGGGCGGATTCATAAATTTCTTGAGTCATGAAGATTGCAATTTTTGGCGCAGGAATAGCTGGGTTATCGGCTGCGATCTTACTTAAAAGACAGGGTCATTACGTGAAAGTTTATGAGCGCAGTGCTGAAATGAATGACCGTGGTAATGCATTTTTAATGCATGACGAGGGACTAGATTTATTGCGCAATTTGGGAAATCAAGAAGTTTTTGAACGGATGGGGGAACCCATTCAATACTTTCAAATGTTTTCTCAAAAAAACGAAGAGGTAAAATCGATTAGACTCATGCCTTGGACTTGTTTTAAACGCGATGAGGTTATCCGCTATTTATACGATACTCTAGGAGAAGAATCTATTGTCCATGGGTATGAGTTTGAGTCATTTCACTTGAATGGCCAAAAATTTACAAAGGCGATTTTCACCAATGGTGAAATGGTCGAAGCGGATATATTTGTTGGCGCCGATGGCTTGAATTCTAAAGTGCGAAAAGGGCTTTTTGGATCTACCCAATTTTCTCCTATTTATACCTTTGAACTACTCGGCTTTGTTCGAGACTCGAAAAAATACAACCAATTAAAAAGACTGTTTAAAAAATTCCAACATCGATCAAAAAGTATCGCCTTTGGAGTCTTACCCGCTTCCGATGGAGAGCTCATTACGGTCCTTCAATTTGATCCTAAAATAATTCAAGAGGCAGGAATTCTGGAGGAGAATCATAAGGCAATGGCCGAGTATTTGTTAGCAGATTTCCCGGAATATGTCAAAGAAGTAATCGCAAAACAAACCTACGAGGAAACCTATATTTGGAAGACAAGAGATTTTGATTTATTGCCTCAATTTCATAAGGCCAATGCGGTTTTAATTGGAGACTCTGCACACGTTGCACTACCTTTTTCTAGTTCCGGCACCACCAATGCGATTCTAGATGCCCAAGTCCTAGCAGAGTACCTGAAAGAGATCTCGCAGGAAAAGCCTGATCTCTCAGAATTTGATGCAGTATTTCAAAAATTTTACATAAAAAGAGCGGAAGAGGTCAGTCAACAAATTTCATTTGGACGTCAACTAAAAGATCAATTTTTAAAGCCAGAATATAATCCATTAGAGCTTCAGAGAATTCCTTTAGTCAAAAGAAAAAATACCAAAAAACCACGGCCTCCGAAAGAAAAACGTGTGCAAATAATCTATTTCACGGACCCCATTTGTTCTACCTGCTGGGCGATTCAACCAGAACTACGAAAATTGGAACTCGAATACGGGAATCAACTTGAAATAGAATACCGAATGGGAGGACTCTTGCCGCATTGGCATAACTACAACCGACATGGAATTACGGATCCTAAGCAAGTGGCCGTACATTGGGAGGAAGTTGAGGCTAAATCAGGAATGCCAATTAATGGTGAAATATGGAAAACCGACCCACTTGCCTCGTCATATCCGCCATCGATAGCATTTAAGGCCGCGCAATTACAAAGTGCCGAAAAAGCAATTATCTTTTTGAGAAAAATTCGAGAAGCTCTTTTTGTCGCTCAAAGGGATATTATTGACAAAGGCTTACTCTACAGAATGGCTTTGTCTTCTGCGCTTGACGCCGCCCAAATCATAAAGGATATTGAAGGTCCGGCCACCGATAATTTTTTTGAAGATGTAGCGCTTAGTGAAGAACTTGACATTCAGTTTTTACCTACCCTAATCATGACAAATCATTTGGGAGAATCACAAAGACTTATCGGCGAAAATGATTATGCTACATTCCAAAAGACAATAAATGAATTGAATCCAAACTTGAACCGGATGACTTATAGCAAGGATATACGCGATTTGTTCTCTCGTTTTCCGAGTATGAGTTTAAGGGAATACGTCTACTTGAGCGAAACACCTCTTGAGAAAGCAAAACAGGAACTTGATCAAATGTGTCAGTCAGGAGCGCTTACGACTTGGGAAACTGGAAAAGTTAAACTCTTTCTTTCTACGGTTAAGCTGGAGCAGGGGTTCGTTTAATGATGCGTTTAATCTATTGGTCTATTTGAGACAATTTCAAAAATATTGCCTCGTTATAGAGGGCTTTGAATGTCCTAATTCATGTGCTCGCTGGATATAAAGACGCGCCTGAATTAAATGATATAATCGAGCTTACAAGTTTGATAAACTCCATAGAATAAGGACTAAGATAAGTCCAGTAATTCCTTGAATTAAGGTGGCAAGGGTATGGTGTCTATAGGCCGTTTTAACGTCTATGCCTCCCATCTGTGAAACGATCCAAAAATATGAATCATTGGCGTGAGAAACGGTCATAGATCCTGTTCCGATGGCAATAATTACCCAAACTTTATCGAGTTCGGTAATCATGCCCAACTGCCCTAAAATAGGAAAGATAATGGATGAGGTTGTGATTATAGCCACCGTTGATGACCCCTGCGCCGTTTTAAGTAAGGCAGCGATACCAAAGGGAAGAACTAATCCAAACTGCTGAATTTCAGTATATGCGCTAAGATATTGAGTAAGGGGTAATTCTTTGATAATTCCCCCGAGTGCGCCACCCATTGCCGTAATGAGCAAAATTGGCGCGGCTAGTTTTAAACCACCCTCGAGCAGATTTTTTTTCGATTGATCGCCCTTTATTCGTTTTTCGTTATTTAATCTCATTGCCAATAAGAGGCCTATAAATAGGGCGGCTTCAGGGGAGCCAATTAAGGCAATAATATTGTTAAATGAGCCGAGCTTAGGAGAAATAAATTGAACAATACTGCCCGCGGCCATAAGGAGAATTGGCACCACGATAGGACTCAGTGATTGATAAATATTAGGCAGATTATCTGGGGAAAA
>Ga0075477_10001863_pt1 | contig 9953 bp, 9 predicted proteins | sample DEB08_DNA_FD_76338 | JGI IMG/M metagenome (GOLD analysis project Ga0075477, IMG submission 76338) | Aqueous microbial communities from the Delaware River and Bay under freshwater to marine salinity gradient to study organic matter... | ecosystem: Environmental > Aquatic > Marine > Coastal ...
CCGAGGTGCACCCGAACGCGACGACGCCATCACCGCCGTTGGATCCATGCAGGCTCGGCGCCTGCGCACGATGTCACGAGGTGACGAACCGGCTCCCGAGGTCGACAGCCCGAATGCAGCCCCGCTGGCAACCCCGACGTGGAACGACGACGACCTCGAACCGATCATCGCCGAAGCGGTTCCGCAACCGTCTCTGGATCCGCCGCTTCCCGTGGCCTCAAGTGGCGAGCCCGCGCCTGCGCTCCAGGTCATGTCCCGGCCCGCACCGCCGGCTGCACCGCCACAACCGTCGGCAAGCGAACGCAGACGCGATAGGGAACGTCCCAACATCGCGTCCAGCGGATCATTGACGGCCCTCGGGGTCTACGCAGTGACAATCGGCGTGACCGTCATCTTGGCGTTCGGCGAGACGCTGTTCTTCGGAGGCGAGCCAGGACTCATTACCGGTATCGGGCTCGTAGCCGTGTCGATAGTCGCTGCGTTCGTTGTCCGCACTCGAGACGGTCTGCATGCAATCTTTGCTCCACCGATCGCATTCCTGGTCGCAGCGTTGACCGCAGGTCAGGTGGAAGTGAACGCCACCGACGTGTCTAATCGCGCCGTTGTTGTGTTCTTCCTTTTGGGCAATAACTGGCCGTGGATCATCGGAGCCACGGCCGCCGCTTTGGTGATTGTCGCGCTACGACGACGCGTTGGCTGAAGCCGCCTTCATATCCCGGCGCAACTCGGGTGGGAGGGCGAAGACGAGCGTCTCTTCCGCGGTTGTCACTTCCTCGACCGAACCGAAGCCTTGCTCTGTGAGGTAGTCGATCACCTCGTCCACCAGGATTTCCGGAACGGATGCACCGCTGGTCACCCCAACCGTCAACGCACCATCGAGCCAGGCCGGATCGATCTCCCTGGCTGAGTCGACCCGATAGGCAGACCCGGCGCCAGCTTCCAGTGCGACCTCGACGAGGCGGACGGAGTTAGACGAGTTACCGGACCCAACCACGATCACCACATCGCTGTCGGCGGCAATCTGCTTCACGGCAACCTGACGATTCTGCGTGGCGTAACAGATGTCATCGCTGGGCGGACTCATCAGGTTCGGGAACCGCTCCTTCAACGTATCCACCGTTTGCATGGTTTCGTCCACGGACAGCGTGGTTTGCGAGAGCCATACGAGCTTGTCCGGGTTCTCGACCTCCAGAGTCTCGGCGGAAGCCGGATCTTCGACCAGGGTCATCGCATCCGGGGCCTCGCCCATGGTCCCGACCACTTCCTCATGCCCTTCGTGGCCGATCAGGATGATGTCGTAGCCCTCAGCCGCGAACCGCTTGGCCTCGGAGTGCACTTTGGTAACAAGCGGGCAGGTGGCATCGATGGTTTTCAATCCGCGGTCGGCTGCCTGGGTGTGGACCTCGGGGGCGACGCCGTGGGCCGAGAACACCACCGTTGAGCCCTCCGGAACCTCCTCGACCTCATCCACGAAGATCGCACCCCGCTTCTCCAGCGTCTCAACCACGTGCTTGTTGTGGACGATCTGCTTGCGGACGTAGACCGGGGCGCCGTAGAGGGCGAGTGCCTTCTCGACCGTCACCACGGCGCGATCCACTCCGGCGCAGTAGCCACGGGGGGAGGCCAGCAGGATCTTGCGTTCGGTCGAGTTCTCCGTCGAGGGTGACGTCATGACTCCATGGTAGGTGCGCCTGCCGATCGCACAACGTGACACCTGTCCGTCCCACCGGCCACCTACCCTGTGAGCATGGCCTTGGAGACCGGTCCCGACTCACCCGTGCCCGTGCGCACCGTCTCGCACATGCTCGGCGAGTGGATCGGCAAGCTCGGAGCAATCTGGGTTGAGGGGGAAGTCGCCGATTTCCGGCCACGATCGCAGGCACGGATGCAGTTCCTGACCCTGCGGGACATCGAGGCAAACGCCTCCTTGACGGTGGTCGCCGATTCCGAACTCGTGGGACGCCTCGACCCTCCCCTGGAAGCCGGGCAGCGGGTCATCGTGTGGGCCAGACCGGAATTCTGGGCAGGTCGGGGCAGCCTCCAACTGCGAGCACGGACGATCCGCGCCGTGGGTGTCGGTGAGCTCCTTGCCCGCCTTGCCCAACTTCAGGCCACGCTGGCGGCCGAAGGTCTGTTCGCACCCGAGCGCAAGAAGCCCCTGCCCTTCCTGCCACGACGGATCGGACTGATCTGCGGTCGCAATAGCGACGCCGAGCACGACGTTGTGGTCAATGCACGAGAACGCTGGCCAGCCGCCGACTTCGAGATTCGCGAAGTCGCGGTGCAGGGAGCCAGTGCCGTCCGCGAAGTGACCGAGGCGCTGACCGAACTCGATGCCCGCGAAGACATCGATGTCATCGTCATCACCCGCGGCGGAGGCAGCGTCGAAGACCTGCTCCCATTCAGCAACGAAGCCCTCGTGCGCGCGGTCGCCGCAGCAATGACCCCCATCGTCAGCGCTATCGGCCACGAACAGGATTCGCCGATCCTCGATCACGTCGCCGACTACCGCGCATCCACGCCGACTGATGCCGGAAAACGGATCGTGCCGTCCTTCGTCGAGCAAAGCGCGATAGTCGAACAGTTGCTGCAGCGCGGACGCGGCGTCCTGTTGCGCCGCCTGGATCACGAGGCACTGTTCCTATCGGACGCGAGAAACAGGAACCGACGGATCGTGATGCAAGCAATCGAGACGCGGTCAGCCGATGTGAATCATCTGCGAGCCCGCGCTCGCGGCCTATCCCCCGCAGCGACACTCGATCGGGGCTACGCCGTCGTGCAAGGCACGGATGGGGCAGTCATCCGCGACCCGGGAGATGTCAGCGAAGGAGATCTGGTGACCGTGACGGTGCAGCACGGAGCATTCCACGCCGGTGTGGTGACAGAACATGCGACCAAGGAGACAACCCCGTGAGCGAACCGACATTCGAACAGGCGCGTGAGGAACTTGCCGAGATCGTCGCGAAACTCGAGACCGGTGGCCTGACTCTCGAGGAGTCCTTGGCACTGTGGCAACGCGGCGAGGAAGTCGCTGCGGTGTGCACCGAGTGGCTCGATCGTGCTCGAGAGACGCTTGAGGCGGCTCAAGCCGACGACGACGAAGACGACACATAGGCCTACGGGAGAACGAGGTGACGCGCAGCCTCACCCGCATCGGCCCAGCCGCCGGTGGTGCTGATCACCGTGGTGAAGCCGTCGGTGGTGCTGACAAGCGAACGACGCGGGTCGGTGTCTGCGCTCTCGAATGGCACCCATCCCTGCGAGGTGAGCGTCTGCACCACCGAGGGTAGGTCCGCATAGTCCTCGAGCATCACGCCCTCGGCTGTTTGCTCTTCCAGGTACTGCTGATTCTCCGCTAGGGACTGCGACAACTGCAGGTACTCACCATTCTCGGTTATGTAGCCGACATGCCAGACGAACTCTCCGTCCGAGGCTTCCGTCGACTCCCACCGCACACTGGTGGGTTGTGCTTCAAGGCCGACCACGAGGATCGGGAAGGCAGCCTGATTACTCGCCATGGTCACCAGTGGCTCTAGCGAGACTTCTTTCACTGCGGCCGGCTGCGGGCGCCACGTCACCAACAAGATGGCGCCGACCACGGCAAGGACAACCGCCATAGACCTGAGCATGTCCCCGATGCTCTGGCGCAGGCCGCGATTGCGGCGGCCGGTGGGCTCGGGGGTACTCATGCGTCCATCATGGGACATAGCCGGCACATGCGCGACAGACAACCTCGAAGAACCCCGTTCGCAAGCCCACGCTCACTACCCTGGGAAGATGAAAGCACCTTCGCCCGAGGCCCCCGATCGCAACCTCGCCCTCGAGCTCGTCAGGGTGACCGAGGCCGCAGCGATGGCCGCAGCTCGATGGGTCGGCAGGGGCGACAAGAACGGCGCAGACGGCGCCGCGGTCAACGCCATGCGCACTCTGATCAGCAGCGTCTCGATGGACGGAATCGTTGTCATCGGTGAAGGCGAGAAGGACGACGCCCCGATGCTGTTTAACGGCGAGAAGGTGGGCGACGGCCTCGGTGCCGAAGTGGACGTTGCCGTGGACCCCATTGACGGCACCACCCTCACTGCCAAGGGTATGACGAACGCCATCTCGGTGATCGCGGTCACCGAACGCGGTGCGATGTTCGACCCCAGCGCAGTGTTCTACATGGAGAAGTTGGTGGTGGGTCCGGACAGTGTCGACGCCATCGACATCACTGCACCGATCGATTGGAACCTTCAACAGATCGCCACGGCGAAGGGTGAACGGGTAGCCGATCTCACCGTCTGCATCCTGGATCGCCCCCGTCACGACTCACTGGTCGATGAAGTCCGCAGGGCCGGTGCCCGAATCAAGTTCATCGTCGACGGTGACGTTGCCGGAGCCGTGATGGCAGCCCGGAGCGGGACCGGCGTGGATCTCCTTGCCGGCATCGGTGGCACTCCCGAAGGAATCATCGCCGCGTGCGCCATGAGTTGCCTTGGCGGCAGCATCCAGGGTCGCCTCTGGCCTCGCGACGAGGAAGAGCGCCGAGCCGCCCTCGACGCTGGACACGACCTTGATCGAGTGCTGACCACCAGCGATCTCGTCTCCGGCGACAACATCTTCTTCTGCGCGACGGGCATCACCGACGGAGAAATCATGGAGGGCGTTCGCTACACACCACAGGGACCCACCACCCATTCGATCGTGATGCGCAGTAAGAGCGGGACCATCCGAGAAATTCGCAGCGAGCACCGCTTGGCCAAACTCTCGACCTATGCATCGGTGGACTTCAGCGGCGAGGGTGACTGAGGTCACCTCTCACGAGGCCCCCCGCGGGCCTACGCTTGATACGTGACGGAATTCGCGTATACCGACCTCCTTCCAAAGGTTCCCGGCGGCGAACCAACGCCCTACCGGCTCATCACCACAGACGGCATCGACACCGTCGAGGCAGCCGGACGCACCTTCCTCACCATCGAGCCCGAGGTGCTGCGGCACTTGACCTTCGAGGCGATTCACGACATCTCGCACCTGCTGCGGCCGGCTCACCTCGCCCAACTCGGCTCGATCCTGACGGACCCCGAGGCCAGTCCGAATGATCGATTTGTGGCCACGGATCTGCTCAAGAACGCGAATATCGCGGCCGGTGGAGTGCTGCCGATGTGCCAGGACACCGGAACCGCGATCGTGATGGGCAAGCGCGGGCAGAACGTGTGGACCTCGGGCCAGGACGAAGAACACATCAGCAGGGGCGTATTCGATGCCTTCCAGCGTCTGAATCTGCGCTACTCGCAACTGTCGCCTTTGTCCATGTGGAAAGAACGCAATACCGGGAGCAATCTCCCAGCGCAGGTGGAGATCTACGCGGACACCCATCCCGGAAACGAGCTCAGTTACAACTTTCTCTACATGGCCAAAGGAGGTGGCAGCGCAAATAAGAGTTTCCTCTTCCAAGAAACCGCAGCGCTGCTGAAACCCGAGTCCTTTGCGCGATTCCTCGACGAAAAGCTGCGGATGATCGGCACGGCCGCATGTCCGCCGTACCACCTTGCAATCGTCGTCGGCGGCACTAGTGCCGAGTACACGCTGAAGACCGCGAAGTTGGCAAGCGCTCACTACCTTGATGACATGCCAATCCACGGAACCGATGCTGGGCACGGGTACCGCGACCTTGAGATGGAAGCCGAAGTACTTCGCATGACGCAGGCATTCGGCATCGGTGCTCAGTTCGGTGGCAAGTTCTTCTGCCACGACGTTCGCGTCATTCGGCTGCCTCGCCACGGTGCCTCCTGTCCCGTAGGAATCGCAGTGTCGTGTTCGGCGGACCGCCAAGCCCTGGCGAAAATCACGCCTGAGGGAGCTTTCCTCGAGCAACTCGAACACGATCCCGCTCACTACCTACCCGAGGTGACCGACGAACACCTAGACGACGACGTCGTCCACATCGACCTCAACCAACCGATGGCGCAAATCCGGGCTGAGTTGTCGAAACTTCCCGTCAAAACCCGGGTCTCGCTCACCGGCCCGGTGATCGTCGCTCGCGATCTTGCGCATGCGCGGATCAAGGAAATGCTCGATCGAGGCGAGCCGCTCCCGGACTACATGCGCGATCACGCCGTTTACTACGCAGGACCGGCCAAGACACCCGAGGGTTACGCATCAGGATCCTTTGGCCCCACCACTGCCGGCCGAATGGACTCCTACGTCGATCTGTTCCAGAAGGCCGGCGGCTCGTACGTGATGCTCGCGAAGGGCAACCGCAGCGCCGCCGTCACCGACGCGTGTAAGGACAACGGCGGCTTCTACCTTGGATCCATCGGTGGCCCTGCGGCACGGCTCGCGCAAGACAACATCACCAAGGTGGAGGTTCTCGACTTCCCCGAACTCGGGATGGAAGCCGTGTGGAAGATCGAGGTTGTGGACTTTCCAGCTTTCGTAGTGGTCGATGACAAAGGCAACGACTTCTTCGAGGAAACTCTGCGTCCGGTGGCCAACCGGATTCCGGTAGGACCTCCAGATACCCGATAGTCGGCTAGTAGCAGGGTCGGTGGTTGGTTCGCCAGTGGTGCTTGCCCTTACCGTTTCGCCAGATCGTCCAAAAGGCCCGGTCCTGCCAGTACCTGTTCCACTGCTGAGTCGGAATCTTGCGCAATTGCTTAACCACTGCGACCGCTTGAGGGCCTAACTCCTTCTTCACTTCCTTCTGCATCATGAAGGTAACGCCGCGCGCGAGTCGCCGGTTCATTTGGTAGGCGCCCCGGTAGACACCTCCGGCGCTAACGGCTCGATAGTTGTGGTTCGCCTCCCGGTCAGTGATGCAGCGTCGGATGCTCTCCTTCTTCGGCATGTACCACCTGCCTTGGTAGAGGGACTTCTCAAAGCCACGCATATCTTGAGAGTCTTCAGAGCCGAGTGCATGACTGAGTTCTACGGCCAGCCGAGCGCCTCGATCTTCGGCAACGGTTTCGGGGTCTACAGCGTTATCGCCATCGCCAGCTGGGGTACCGGGATCCGTGACGGGGATTTCCTCGCCGTTGATGTCCACAAGGGTTGCCGACTCGACGCTCAAAGATGGCTCAATGTCCTCGTTCGCGAAAGCGGGAAGCGCGGTCGCGGGAACGAGCGTGAGAACGAGGGCCGATGCCGCTGCCAGGGAGGTCAGGCGCGAAACGGAACGCATGAAACTCCTTCATCCCTACGACCAGTCATGGACAGTTAAGTCTTCTACCGTGCCCAAAGATCACGGAATTGTCACGTCGAGATTCGCCAGGGTCTCCCGACAAATCGGACATTCATCGCTGTTCCTTCCGTGATGTGGAATCCGTGTGATCAGAGTCACGCGTTACATGAAGGGGGAGATCACCCGTCCTACAGGTGCCCGTCCTCGAGAAGCTCGGTCACCAGTGCGGCGATCGGCGAGCGCTCTGAACGCGTGAGGGTGACGTGCGCGAACAACGGATGGCCTTTGAGTTTCTCGACCACCGCCACCACACCGTCGTGTCGGCCGACGCGCAGGTTGTCGCGCTGACCGACATCGTGGGTAAGCACGACGCGGCTGTCGGCACCTATCCGGGAAAGCACCGTCAACAGCACGTTGCGTTCAAGCGACTGGGCTTCGTCAACGATGACGAAAGCATCGTGCAGCGAGCGTCCACGGATATGGGTCAGCGGCAGCACCTCGAGCATCCCGCGATCGGCGATCTCGTCTACGACTTCTGAGGTGGTCACCGCATTGAGGGTGTCGTAGACCGCCTGGCCCCACGGCGACATCTTCTCGTTCTCGGTACCTGGCAGGTATCCCAGATCCTGGCCACCCACGGCGTAGAGCGGGCGAAAGACGATCACTTTGCGATGCTGCCGACGCTCGAGGACCGATTCCAGGCCGGCGCACAGCGCCAGGGCGCTTTTGCCGGTGCCGGCGCGACCGCCGAGCGAAACGATTCCCACGTCCGGGTCCATCAGGAGATCCAGGGCGACCCGCTGTTCGGCGCTGCGGCCATGGATGCCGAAGGCCTCCCGGTCTCCACGTACCAGCCGCACCCGCTTGTCCGCGGTCACCCGAGCGAGTCCACTGCCGCGATCGGACAGCAGCACAAGGCCGCAGTGACACGGCAGATCTCGGGCCTCATCGAGATCGATGACACCCTCTTCGAAGAGACGGTCGAGATCACTCCCGGCGACTTCGAGTTCCTCGATGCCGGTATAGCCGGTCTCAATAGCGAGTTCGGCGCGGTACTCCTCGGCATTGAGTCCGACCGACGATGCCTTCACCCGCATCGGCAGGTCTTTACTGACGAGGACCACCTCGGCGCCGTCGTTAGCGAGATTCTTCGCCACCGCGAGGATTCGGGTGTCGTTGTCACCGAGGCGCAACCCCGACGGAAGCGCCTCAACGTCGGTGTGGTTCAACTCCACGCGCAGCGTGCCACCGGAGTCACCCACGGCTATCGGCTCATCAAGCCGTCCATGATTCATCCGGAGTTCGTCCATGAGGCGCAGTGCTTGACGAGCGAAATATCCGAGTTCGGGGTGACTTCGTTTGGCCTCGAGTTCGGTGACGACCACGACGGGAATCACCACATCGTGTTCGTCGAAACGCACGAGCGCACGGGGATCGGACAGAAGGACAGAGGTGTCGAGGACGTAGGTCCTCCGGGCGATCTGCTGCACACAGTCTCCTAGCCGGAAGCGAACCGGCGGACCCGGTCCGCAGCTAGAACGCTAAGGGGCCATAGGGGGCTCATCGGAACCGACACGCCGAGCCAAGATTCCCGTCGTCGTGATGATCACGACAGCGATAAGCGTGATGACGGGTCGATCGAGGGACGACAGTCCAACGACCATCGCGCCAATGCTCCAGGCGACGGGGAACGCGGCCAATGCCCGCCACTTTGCCTTGTATTCCGGGAGCTTGTACCGGGCGCTGGCCGTTGCATATCGAACGGCATCAAGGTAGGGCCCCGTTGCCGCAATGACCGCCGATTTGTGGGGGCCTGCCCATACGAAGATCGTCGCGAGAAGCCCTAGTGAAAAAGCCGATAGTGATATCGAAACTATGGCGCCCCACCAGTCCGAGCTTCCTAGTTCAAGATTTTGGGCGGAAAGCTCTGCTCGAGGATCGAACACTCGCCCGCCAATAACTGACGTCACGGCTAGGACTGTTGCAGCCGTAAACAACAACAGTCGCGAGCCACGGTCACCAATCGGCCACCACGTGAAACTTCGAATCAGGACCACGGACGCAATACCGAGTGCACACCCGACCATTGAGCTCAGGGATAACAAGGCAACGCCGGGTGCTTCGAGGAGCTTGATCCACAGGAGCACCATGTTGCCCGCCTGGTTCGCCGTGAAAACCCCGTAGGTCAAGTAGTCATCGGCGTCCATCATTCCACCCACGCCGGCAAGCACCAATATGACGAACAAGGGGCGTTGAAACAGCGGTTTGGCGTTGGGATCTACTCGTCGTGCAACATTCGCGTTCGACCCAATGGGCTCCGGCGTACCTGGATTACTCATGCGCCGAAACGTCGTTGCCGTTCTGCGAAAGCACGAAGTGCTCGGAGGAAGTCAACGCGACGGAAGTCCGGCCAGAACGCCTCGCAGAAATAGAACTCTGAGTGCGCGCTCTGCCACATCAAGAAACCGGAGAGCCGTTGTTCGCCCGAGGTGCGGATCACCAGATCCGGATCAGGTTGCCCCTTGGTGTAAAGGTGATCGGCGATGTGTTCGACATCCACCACCTGGGCAAGCTCATCGAGCGTGGTGCCTTGGTCGGCATGTTCCTGGAGCAGGGAGCGAACGGCGTCCACCACTTCACGCCGACCGCCGTAGCCGACAGCGACGTTGACGAGTGATCCATCGATTCCCGCCGTTGCTTCTTCGGCCTCTTTCAACACCCGCGCGGTGTGATCGGGAAGTAGATCGAGAGCACCGACGGGGTGCAAGCGCCAGCGGCTTTGCCCGACGAGTCC
>Ga0075477_10001866_pt1 | contig 9948 bp, 10 predicted proteins | sample DEB08_DNA_FD_76338 | JGI IMG/M metagenome (GOLD analysis project Ga0075477, IMG submission 76338) | Aqueous microbial communities from the Delaware River and Bay under freshwater to marine salinity gradient to study organic matter... | ecosystem: Environmental > Aquatic > Marine > Coastal ...
TCTCCAGTCCCAATTGAATGGGCACCAATATACCTCATCTCCTTCAGTAGTAGTAATTTTAGGAGTCTTAACGTCAAAATACTCTATATCTGTTGCGTCGCCTTCAGCGACCGTAAATTTTTGATCTTTGAATGAAACTTCCATGGCTTTTAAAATACTTTAATCTAAATAAAAATATAATCAATGGATATAAAGAATAAATTTTGTAGTCGACCTTGGGATTTTTTTGAAATACAAGAAAAGAATATTTATAACTGTTGTCCCACGTGGGTAAACCACGTCACACTCGGGGAAACTACTACAGATTTAGATATTGAAAAAGTCTGGAACGGTAACTTAGCTAAAAAGTTCAGAGAATCTATACTTGATGGTAGTTTTAGATTTTGTAATAAAGAATTATGTCCTCAAATTAAAAATAACTCTTTACCTACCAAAGAAGATGTAAAAAACGGTGCACTTGGCGGTCTTTTTTCTACAATTGTTGAATATAATCTTACTACAGCTGACATGCCAGCAACAATAAATCTATGTTATGATAGAAGCTGCAATTTGAGATGCCCATCATGTAGAAAAGATTTTATATATTATACAGAAGATAAACATAAAGAAAAGTTTGATAAACTAACTCTTATTAACGAAGCTGTTTTGAAGTATGTTCATTCAGCTAAAAAGCCTATAGCTCTGAATATTACAGGGTCTGGAGACCCATTTGGTTCAAAACACTTTTACAATCTATTAAAAAGATTAGATTATCAGAAAAATCCTAATATAAAAATAGTATTACAAACTAACGGTGTTTTATTTGACGAAAAAAGATGGGAAGATCTAAAAAATATACACAAGTTTCACATTGATACTATAGTTAGTTTAGATGCAGGAGAAGAACATGCTTATAATTTAACACGAAAAGGCGGAGATTGGAATAAAGTTAACCGCAATTTGCATTTTATCAGAAGATTGAAAATGGAAGGCTTTATCAATTGGGTAAGATTAGATATGGTAGTACAAAATAACAATTATAAAACTATACCTCAATTTATTGATATTGCTAAACAACACGATTTTAACTCATATACTTCTCGTATAGTTAACTGGGGTACATTCACTCCTATAGAATTCATGTATCATAATATTTTCGATCCCAGACATCCTCATCATCAAGAGTTAAAGTCTGTAATTAAGAGTATACCCTATTACGATAAGCATGATTGGGGTAATATTTCAGAATTATTAAACTAAAAATTATCTAATAATAATTTCTTACCAGTAGTACCTGCGAAATGACTAAAATAACCTAATTTACTTAATTTAGATTCATTGTTAATAAAAACATTCCATAAATCTGTATTAAGAGGAGTAAAATAAAGTCGGTCAGGTCTTTCTTTATTATATAAACTCTGTATGGTAGTAAGTTGATAGTGATCCATATTATTAATATATTGATCATTACATAGTAATGTAAGAGGATTAAACTTTACTTGCTTGAGATACTTACTATCTCTCAGAAAGTAATTAAGAATATAATTATTAATATTATCTTCATCTTGAAATGCATAGTTTATGCTACTAGTTTTAATTTGATTGTAGCATATGTTAGCTAATCTATCAGTATGAGCGTTCCAATTACCGTCTGGAACACTGTAAATTTTTTCAATGCTGAACCTATCACTTAAGACAACACCAGTACAATAAAAACCGTGTGTAATTAAGTCTAAAAACTTTTTATAAAATTGTTTCATTGTATAAAAATAGAGTTGCTGATCATAGCTACAATCTTTATCAAAACTACCGTTCGGTAAATCGTAAAATTTTATATGCATACTATTTTTATCTTGTAATAGATCAAAAATATTAGGAGAGTTTTCTTGTATCAATACATCTATATCAAGAAAAAGAAATTGATCGTAGTTTGATTTTAAAAAACAATCAAACGCATAATATAGCATATGATATATTTTACTCTTTCTATCTATTATACGAGTATCATATACAAAGTTATTGTAATCTTTATCAGTTAGCTCGATCACATCAATATTATATTTTTTAGCATACTTATATATTCTGGGTAGAGTGATTTTTATTATACGACTATATAAATCATTATGTTGAAGAAAAACATCTGTGACGATATATAAAACTTTACTCACAGATATATTTATATGAAAAAAAGAATAGCAATAATTATACCAGGTCAGCCAAGAATGATTGACTTTTGTGCTCCTAAGTATTTTGAATTATTTAACCAGCTCGGGAATGTAGATTATTTTATTCAATCTTATAATGAAGTAGGTATAAAGAGCTATAACTCTGTAAAGACACTCGATACAGAAGAAATAATTGAAAAATATAAACATTATTTAAAACCTAAAAGTATATTAGTTACAGACTATAGTAAAATTTTAAAGGTAAAAAAAGATATAGATGGTGTAATTGAAAATATATTAGAAGATAAACAAGATAAAAAATACAGAGCTGTTGGTACAGAAACTTCTGATCAATTTTTATGTTTTATGAGTCAAATATATGGAGCAGAACTTGCTAATAAATTAAAAATTGACTATGAGAAAAAACATAACTTTGAATATGATATAGTTATAAAAATAAGAAGTGACTTAGTGTTACAAGCAAGCTATCAACCTGAATTTTTTGAATATTTAAAGAATATAATATTAAACCTACCAAAAAAAGGAGGAGCTATCAACCACTTGGGGGTAACTCATATGATAACTAAATCGGGTAGACTTGAAATAGGGGATTTTATATTTTGGGGCTCGAGTCACACCTTTGATGTTTATTTAAAAAACATAATATCTTTATATAGCAAACTCGCAATAGAAAATTTGTATAAATATCTAACAAACTCATTAACAAAACAATTGTGTATGAGTAGAATACAAGATGATGCATATCCATCTCCTGAGGCTTATTGGGCTAGACTAGGATTAGAAAATGGTATTTCGTTTATACCAAAAGGTCTCGGATGCTCAGTAGCGAGGCCAGGGGTGAGAGAAGAATGGAGCTATAATGAAATATTATTTTATCAGAATAAGTATATAGAAAACCTGAGCTCTTTAAAAACAAAAAAAGAAGTAACCGAATGGTTGAAAAATAACGTATAATGAAAATAGCTATTTATTTAATAGGTCAACCTAGAATGATTGAGACGTGTATACCTTTGTATAAAGAGATATTTAAATTTTTAGAACCAGATTACTATATATACAATTGGAATACAAGAGAAGCAAAATATGTAGGCTATAAAAACAATGCTGAACAAATAGATGAACAAAGAATTAAAGATTTATACTACAATATTTTAGGTGATAGTATACAAGGAATAGAAGTAAAACCAAATACAGATAGTGAAATTGTATTGAGAGGTTTACGAGATGTATTCTCTATAACAAATAAAAGCCCGGACTTTGTGGAAAAATTCCATCATATGTTGAATTACATATCACAACATCATTGTAGTGATCTCTGTAACCGTTTAAGAAAAGATAAAAAAATAAAATACGATTTAATAATAAGAATTAGAACAGACTTAGTATTCAAGTTTTATTATAAACAAGAAATTAACTATCGTTATATTTCTGAAACAATAAAACAATTGAAAGATATTTTAGATACTCACACAAAATTAAACAGACCTGTAGTATTTGCAGAGAAATTACAAGTCACTCAAGGGTTATTGAATACTAGTGATAAAATATACGCAGGTAGTGAGAGTGGTATAGATTTTTTGACGAATAATATTTTAAAAACGTGGTTTTTTAATTTGTTACAAGATGAAATATCGAAAATAACAGGCTATAAAACTAATCACATAATACCACCAATTGATCAACATTTTTCAATACTATCAAATATACATTTCAGGAACCCAGATTTATATTCGAAGAAAAACAAACATACAGATTTAAGTATACTTAGTTTAGAGAGAACTCCATTCGTGTCTAGTTTTTATCCGAGTGTGATAGTAAGAAACAACTTTGAAGAAAGTTGTACATATAATCAGCTAAATTCTAAAAATAAAGAATACTTAAAAAAGATGGAAGAGTTAAAAAACTCAAATGAAGATTTAGCAAAAAACTACGTAAAAAATATTCATTAACTCCTGTATATTCTGCTACCTTCTTTATGAGTTATATTATCTAAAAGAGCTAACATATTATTTAAGTTAATAGATTCCATATCTATCGACTCAAATGTAAGTTGTTCCAATTTTTCTATTGCAGATAATGTTTTTTTATACTTTTTATATACAGCCCATTTATGGATAACATCTGGATCATCAATATTATATTTTTCTACTCCAGGCCTCACTAGATAACAAACCATATCTTCAATAGTTTTAATTTTTAAATTTTTATCTTTCAAAGCACCTACATACCACATACATCTAGGGCTAGAACAAATATAAGATAAACTCATTTGAAATTTTTTAAGTATTTTGTCGTTAGTAGTATTGAAATCAAAAAATTTAAGCACATTTTCAAAAAAGTTATCACAAATTGTACTTATTGTCTCACCTGTACCGTACAGAAAAAAACCAAATAGAGAAAACCGCTTTCTACTATTAGGCATTAAAGTAACAAACGGTTGATCGTATAAACAACCATCTTCAATTTTTGCTGGTTTAGTAAATTTTAAATAAATATCAGGTCTTGTAATTAAAACTTCTTTATATTTTTTTATATTAAAGTTTTTAATATTATCAATACTTATATATTGACCAAAAATACTACAATTGTTAATATCACAGGACTCAAGTAGACTATGAGATTCAAAGCTATACTTTTTTAAATATTCAACAGGGTTAACTTTTATTACTTTTTTAGCTTTTGTTAATTTTTTTAGAGTAGCAATACTATCTTTGTCTCTATCCCAACCTGAAATATAAACATCATAATCTTTTAGATTAAAATTACGATCATATAACTTGTAACATAATTCAGGTACTCTTATTTCTCCAAAAAATATAATACACTTATCTCTCATTTTTATTAAGATCTAAAATCTGCTCATCTAAACTTTTAGGGTTGTCTACTCTTACAATATGTTTTATACTAAATAGATTTTCTTTTGCATCTTCATTAATAACCTTAGCAATCCTGACTCTATTTTTATTTTCTGCGTATATACCTATAGGTATTTCATATACGTTTAGTTTATATTGACGCACAGTTTCTCCCGTCACTAGTTCTCCAGCGCCCCAATCATAATTACAATTTACTTTATTTAAAAACTTACGACATCTAACAATATCAACCTTCAAACCTTCCAAAAGATTACTACATAAAGTAAACATAGATTTATAAGTACCCCAGAGAATCCAATCTTTCAAATGTACAGTACTTAATTCAGACATTTTACAAGGACCATCATATGGTTTGTTTATATCTTCAATATCTCTAATTAACTTATCTTTTGTAGTATGGGTTTTATGTCTGTTTCTTTCGTTATAAAACCTCTTTTTAAAATATTCTGTAGAGTATAAGATTGTATCTTCGCAAGGCTTAGTTGTTAGCAAATCTCCAGTTTCAGAATCTCTTTTTTGTACAAAACCTATCCACGTACGTAAAGAACCTGGAGTACATACTATACCTTCTCTTATGCGCATAACAGGATAAATATAATGATCAAACTTCTCTCTTATTATACTTTGATTAATCTGAGGTACAAAATATAAATCAGTTCTAATTCTAAATACGACATCATATTTCTTTTTGTTTTGTTTCTTATAATCATCTAGTAGTTTAAATCCTCGTTTCATACTGATAAACTGACCTAGAAAATAAACTAAATGCTCCCATTTAGATATACTAAATATATTTTTATGATTTATACAATTTTTGTCTTTCAAAAGAGCTTTTTGCTCCATGACAAAGTCAAAAATTTCCTCACAAGCTTCCTTTAAAGGGTCATAATTAGTAAATTCATAAGCTGCAGGTTTATACATTTCAACAATCTTATCTTTATCGTAAATATCTTTTTCATTACCTGGATTACTATTGTAACCAACCCTATCCCAGAAATGGAAAAAGAAATCTGTTTTACAACCATCAAAGGTGAATTCTTTTATGATATTTTTGTATGTTAACTCAATAAAACGAGGTTGACCAAATAATACTACAGCGATGTTCATTTTTTATTATTGTATTGTTCGAGCATATTAGGGTATATGTCGCAAAATATTCTTCTTTTAGAATTTAAATCTGAAAGTTTTTGTTTTTTCTGATCTTTACTTACGATTTTCATACAAGGTAACCCTCCCTTGGTATGATTATCTAGATCTGCTAAATAAATATTATGTAACTTGCAAGCCTCCCCTAGAAAAAACTGAGGAGAAAATATTTTTTTGAAGTTCTCATGCTCCGGTGAATTTTTTTTGTAGGAAATACTATCTACAGCATACTTAGAAAGTAAAAAATTAAAATTACTCAACCTATTTTTAAAGATACACTCTAAGCCTAATTTATTAGCTACGATAAACCAGTCATTAAACTTAATTTTCTCTTTATATGTTAATGGATTGATGATATCTTTTTTATCTAGCACAAGTTCAAACGTTTTTTTATTGACTCCATTTAAATTGTATACAAGTAAAGCAGGTTTTTCTACGTTTCTTTTAAAAAAATTGTTTATACATTTATAGAATGTTTCTACTTCTTCACTATATGGCTTGAAAAATAAATCAGTTCTAGTAAGAATGTAAAAGTTATAATCTATTCCGGATTTCAAAGCCGCGGTACTTACTTGTTGTGTGCTATACTGCTGACCTAATACATATAACCAGGTTCTATAACTTTGAGCATTTAAACAAGTACCATTATAACCCGTATCTCTGAAGTTGTCTCCCTGATGAAAAATCTTAGGGTAAATTTTACTCAACTCTTCCAAATTTGAATATGATTCAACGTTAATATTTTTCATATTCAAGTGTTTAATCATTCTATAATGGAGGTATGGTAATTTTACATTTGAAAGGTTATTTTTTATATCATCTTCTGGTATATTACCTATCTTATCCCAAAAATGAGCATAAAAATCTATGTCAAATGTTTCTAAAGAAAAATGAGTTTTTATAGAATTCAAATTCTTTGCATAAAATCGAGGCATTCCGAATAACAGAACTGCGAATTCATTTTTTGTAGGGTTCATAAATATCAATTTGGTATATACTTCTCGGCAAACTCAAAATCTATATGAGTATCAATATCTATTGACTCTTTTTTGTCTCTAAGAATATAAAAATAAGGACATGCTCCTACTCTACTTCTATACCTCATATACGATTGCTTTGTTATACCGTATAAACCAGTTGTTTCTTTGATCATAGGTACTACATCTTGAGAGCGTGGTAATATATTAGGCTGATAGTTTACGGGTTGTTTATTATACCAAAACCAACCGTATTCTTCAGTTGCTGTAAGTATGGAATCATATTTCGAGGTATGAGTTAATTTATTCACACATTCTCTTATAGTTGTTGGACTCAAAAAAGGAGCTGTTGCATATAATTGAAAATAATAATCGTGATTTTTTGTATTCTCTATATACTCTATGTCATAATGAAACACATCATTACCGTTGGCTGTGTCAAGAGTAAGTTCTGGCTTACGGCTTATCCACTTAACCTTATTTTTAAAACAATAAGATTTTATTTCTTCACTATCAGTATCAACATATATATTATCGAAACATTCGGATTGTATACAATTATCTATAATATATTGAAACAAAGGTTTACCGTTTAAGTGTTTAAAATTTTTACCAGGTACTCTTGTAGAGTTACTCTTTATAGGTATTGTCGCGCAAACACTCATATGAGTTTATTTATATGAGAATCAAAATAAATAAAGATATATCATATGTTAGAAAGAGTAGATATAGTAAAGAAGCTTGAAAGAAAAGACTTAGTAGGAGTAGAACTAGGGGTAGCTTGTGGTTCATTTAGTAAAAAACTGGTAGAGACTAACTATTTTAAGGAATTTTACTGTGTAGATAAATGGAATGACCATCACTGTATGAAAGAATATTTTGGTGTATTAAAGTATTTTAAAAATAAAAATGTAAATGTATTGAGATCTACTTTTGATGAGGCTTTGAATTTATTTGATAATGAATATTTTGATTTTATATACATAGATGGTTACGCTCATACTGGTCAAGATAATGGTAACACTTTATACACTTGGTTTGATAAACTAAAAAGAGGTGGTATAATAGCAGGGCATGACTACCACGAGGATTGGAAAGCAACTGTTACTGTAGTTGATAAATTTATTATAGATAAAAACCTCAAATTAAATACAACAGATGAACAAAAATGGCCTTCTTGGTGGACTGTAAAAAATTAAAGTATCTAATATGAAAATAGCTATTTGTTTAAGTGGTGAACCGAGAGAGTATAAGTTAACTCATGAAAGCTTAAAAAAATACTTTAGTGGGTATGAGTGTGATTTTTTTATACATACATGGGGAGATGTAACTCCACCAAAAATGAATTCATCGTCAGAATATGATAAAGAATTTATTGAAAAAAATAGTCAAAAATATGAAGTAGATTTTTTGTACAAAGATCTACACGAAACTTATAATCCTAAAGAAATTTTTGTACAGACAAGAGAGGATTTCAAAGCTAATGTGTTACCCCATATGAGGATACCCGCGAGTTGGTATGATAATATATGTACAAGCAATTGGACTGGTGTTAGTCAAATATGGAGTGCAGAGCAAAGTATTAGATTTGTACCAGAAAATATTTACGATGTAATTATTCGGACTAGATTTGATATTTTCTATAATACAAAGGACCCTATAGTTGATTTCACTAAAACCTATCTTCAAAAACTTGTAAATCACACTCATAACATGCAAGTAAGAAATCAACAAGATCAAAAATTTAACAAAGTAATATTTAAAGAATTTACATATAGTCCCCTAAAAGGTTTTTTCATAGAATTCGCGCATGTAGTAGGTCATGCCTCTGCTATGAAAAAATTATATAAAGATTTTACTAAAATATATTGTAATGAACACCGAATTGCTGATGAATGTGTTCATAATCTATGGGCTAAATGCGCTATGGCAAAAAAAATACATATTGATTCATGTCGTCAAAAAGATTGGATTATAGTACGACCTGGATCTGATACTTTACCTATTACGTTTGCAAACTTGGAAATAGCTCATCGAAATTACGGTAGAGCAGGTAAATGGTAATAATTATTTTTTATTTTCTATAAAATATTTTAAGTCTTCTGGTGTACCAAGGCCCCACATCTTATCAATATTGTATATTTTGATCTTTTTATTATCTTTTATAGCCTCGTTGAATACAGGACAAACATAAAATTCATTATTCACTCTAATATCATTACTAATCATTTGCTCTGCATATTTAACATAGTCAGACCCCCTACGCCAATAATAAATGCCAACAGTAGCAATGTCAGATATAGGCTTCTTCTCTGCTACCTCAGAAACAAATCCTTCATTATTTAGTTTAGCATAGCTCCACTTAGGGTGGGTTGACTTAAAAGATAAAATACCACCGTCGATAGTATCTCCTACCATAGAGTACATAAACTCATTACTATCCCATTCTACAAATTGATCAGAATTAGCCATTACTAACGGTTCATCATTATTAATAAACTCTTTAGCTAAAAGAGTTGTACAAGCAGCTCCCTCGGTAATACCATCTACTTGTACAATCTTACAATTAGGGGCAATATTATTGAGAACTGTTTCTAGATTGTATTTTTCATAATGAGATTTTTGTACAATAAAAATATAATTTGCTTGAATATTAATATTTTCCACGACAGTTTGAATCATAGGATTACCATTAACATCAATTAATGGTTTGGGAAATGTGTATCCTGCTTTCTCAAACCGACTACCAGCGCCTGCCATAGGAATTAAAACGTTCATATTACC
>Ga0075477_10001868_pt1 | contig 9944 bp, 19 predicted proteins | sample DEB08_DNA_FD_76338 | JGI IMG/M metagenome (GOLD analysis project Ga0075477, IMG submission 76338) | Aqueous microbial communities from the Delaware River and Bay under freshwater to marine salinity gradient to study organic matter... | ecosystem: Environmental > Aquatic > Marine > Coastal ...
AATCCTGGAGGAGGTCCACCTACTGCAGATATTTGTTCTTCTTGATTTGTATAACCACGATATTCTTTTGAACCTGGAATTGGTTTTAAAACTAAATCTTGAAACGCACCATCTATTTTAGGTGTTTTTCCTTTTCTACCACCTGGCATTTTTGTCATCCTCATCTGGATTTTCCATTTCAAATCCTATATCTATACTAATCCATACTCCAGGTATTGGAGTAGGTAAAAACATATTACCTAGTGGCATATTAAATTGTGATAAAAATGTTTTATCTATGATTGGGTCATCTTCAAATTCTGGTAATTCCCAGTTTTCTTGATTAATAATATTAAAAAACTTTTCATTAATATCAGAAGGGTTCTTAGCCAAGAGGTCCTCCTATTGGTAAACCAGGACCTGCAGCTAATTGTTCTGGTGGTAATCCACCACTTAATCCAGCTAACACAGATGCTATATCTGGTTCACCTTGTGGAATTGCTGGTCCACCTAAACCAGCTAACGCTTCTTCTTCTGGACTTAATTGTGGTTCTTCTGGGGTAAAAAACTTATCTAAAATACTTGTAATGTTTTGTGGGTTTTTTCTTATCTCAATAGCTGCCATAGTTGCTTTTGGATTACCTTGTGAAGCCTGTGCCATTAATGATTCAAATAATACATTCTCTGCTCTTTCAGAGTTAACTCTATTTTGAATCTGTGATATATTATCTAAACCATCAAGATTTTCTTGTAGTGTTTGCATATCAATAACACCTTGTTGTTTTAATTGCAAACCAGTAATAATTTTTTGTGGTTCATCAAATCCTGCCATTACACCATAGACTCTTCTTGTTTTGTACATTTCTGCAATATCTATACTTGGGTCGTATGTTTCTTTAAATGCAGTACCATTTCTAAAACCAGCAATAGGTTTTCTTTTACCACTGTACATTACTTCATCCCACTCTAATCTTTTTGCATCTATTTCTTCTAATGCGTCTTTTAATATAGTTTGGTATTCTCTAACATGCAGTGATGCAGATTGTCCTAGCTCTTCAAGTCCTCTTCCAGTAACAAACGCATTTGGAGACTGTCCATCATCTGATACTGGATAAGCAGAACCTAATCGCAAGTGTCGTTCAAGTCTATCTATTTGTTGGAACAACTGATAAGGTAAATTATTAGTAGGTTTGCTAACTTGTGAACCTGGGGTCAAGTAGTTAACAGCGAATCTACCTTTTCTATATTGTCCTGATTCTATCTCACCAATGATGTTAGTTTCTGTAAACACAGCATCTTCCATAGCTATAACAGATAGAACATTGATTTTTGCCATATTAGCCATTAATCCAATTACATGATGGAACTGGCTTTGCATTTGGTCAAAACTGTAACGCTTTGCTATGACAAATCTTGGTCCTGATTTTAAAGGATTAGGTATGAAATCTAAAATAACTTTGTTCTCTGGAAGAAACACATAAGTGCCTTCTTCATCATAATATTCAGCTACAACTTTACCTGTACCATCTGCATTAGCCCATCCTTTGTCATAACTAGAAAGATAAGCCATAGTGTTATATTCACTAGATACTTCATCTAAAATTACATTTTTAAATTTAGGGTACATTTCTGCAAGTGTTACATGAGGAACTCTTTGTACAACTGCTAATTCTTTTGGTTGTTGGTCAACTCCAAAGTAACCTGGGTAACATAAGTATGGGTCTCTAATCTCTGCTACTGGATAAGGTATACCATTAGCATCTTTCTTTTCTTTTAATATCCATACAGCAAAACCATAACCTGGTAACCATCTACCAACTTGTGGTAATTGTTTATCTAACTTTTGTATTTCATCAAAAGCATGAATAATTCTTTCTAGTTTCTCTGCTCTTTTAGTTGCTCTTTCAGAATCTTTATCGTTATATATATCTACTTTTAAATCTGGAGCTCTACCTAATTTTTGTGCAAATCTTTCTAGTGCAGACATTAATAAGTTAGGGGCAGGTAATTGTCTATAATCCATATCACGCATATCTTTACCAAGTAATGCTTTGAGACCATCAGCTCCACCATTCATAATGGCTCTAATGTTTTCTTTATCTGCTGCGTAGTCTGCGTGTAAACTTCTAAGTTCGTAAACCCTGCTATATAATTGTTCTGCTGTTTTCATTATCTCCAAACATCCAAGTCTATGCCCATGCTTTTATATCCACTAAAACTAGGTTCATATTCCATACCCATTGTAGCAAGTCTTTCTTTTTGTAAACGCCTTATTGTTTTCATTGGAAACCAACTTGCCATTACTAAGTCAGACTTTTGTCCTACAGTTCTACTTTTATTTTGAGCAGAACTAAAGTACACTAACTGGCTTGTATATAAGTTTACCTTCTCTTGTGCTTCAAAGCTACGATATGGTAAATTAATTAACTTCTGTTCAAACAATGGTCGCATAGCTGTTACACCATACACAGGGTCATGTTTGTTGCCATAAGTTTGTGTACCTTCTAAAAATATACCATGTTTACCAGCAAACTCACGAATTGATTTATCTTGTCTAATTGCTTTTTGAAATCCATTTTCTTCAATAACCCAGTGAGCTAGATTATATTTCTGATACCACTTTTTAATTATTTCTAATGCTTGTGGTATACCTCCACCTAAAGCATTTTCCATATCAATCATAAATAATCTATCTGTATTTTGGTCATATCCCCATAAGAAACATGCTTGATAACCTGTTGATGCTGGGTCAAGACCTGCAATTAATCTAACATTGTTTGGAACATTACCTATGTCTCTATTCTGGTCTCTACATGCTTCTATCTCTACTCTATCAAATAAAGACATACCATCTGGCATAGCTACATTAAGATATACCATTTCATAGATTGCTCTACCTCCTGTAGTTTCAGCAGCTTTTTTTCTATCCATAAGCCACTTGTAGGTTCTTTTCTTAGCCCACAACATACAATCTTTATGTGCTTCCATATCCCAGTCAGATATTGTACAAGCAGTATCATGTGCTTCTTCTACAATAGTTAACCATGATTCATTATCTAGTAAGTGAGAGTACAAATCATCATAATGTTGTCTTGAACCAATTACAACCATAGCTGTGTGTTCCTCTTTACGAGATGATAATGTTGTAGTCCACCAGTTTCTAGTGTTCTCTCTTGATGCTGGTTGCATAGTAGATGTATGGTCCTCAATGTCGTCAGCAATAATAATATCGCAGTCTCTAGAAAGAATCTTTCCTCCTCTACCTATACCCACCATGGTAGGAGATTTGATACCAGTAACAGTACGAGTACCAACAGTAAAACCATTTTGCGACCACGACTTACCTGTCCTACTGGTTGGTTTAAATTTTGGTCCTGGTCCACATATTTCTTCAATTAATAACTCGTTACTTTCTAGTTGGTCTAATACAGAACTAACTGCATTCTTTGCAATCTCTTCGTTACCACCTACCCATAGTATTCTGATATTTGGATTTGTGCATATTAACCATACACAAAAATGAATTAACAAATCAGTCTTACCATGTCGTGGTGGGGATAATATCATTTGCTGATTACCTTGGTCTATAGCTTTTAATATAGAATCAATCCATTTGTTATGAAAGTCTGGTGTTTCGTATGGTATACCCTGTTCTGTTTGAAAATATCTATCTCTAAAGTTACTAAAATCTTCTAATGATTTTTCTGCTACTTGTGGTAGTTCCCAATTTTTTCTAGCTTCTTGTTCTTCTAAATCTTCTAAGTATGCTTGATATGCCATAGAGACTGCAGCTACAGAAGTCTTTAATATTTTTGAAACATCTTTGATTGTTGAGTTACCTTTAAGTATTGCTTCGCCTAATCCTGATTCTTTTAAATCGTTATAAACAACTCCTCTACGACTTTGTACATTTTTTTTGCTAGGTATAATTAAATCATCTTCTTGTTGAACCCACTCTATACCTTTTGCTTTTGCTCTTTTCTTTTGTGTTTGAATACGATTAGCACATCTATCACTACAGTATTTCATGCGTTTGCCACTTAATACTCTTTTGCATCCTGCAGCGTAACATATTTTTCTATCTACCATATTTTTCGCAATCTTTGTTTTTGCACACTACATGCCCTTCCTCAATTTTGAGAGTTTCTTTACACATAGGACATGGAATGTAGTAAGTACTCAAAAATTATTTTTTCTTCCAACCACGCTTCATTTGATTGTAGGCTTGTTTAGAAATAGTAGATTTCTTTTTTGACCTAGAAGTTCCTGCTTTTTGCCTTCTATGTATATTGCCTACTAAACTATTTTTTCCTGAACTATGTGCCATTGTAACTCCTTACCACATTTCGCAAGACCAGTACCTAGGTGTAGTCTTGTCTTTTGCTGTATCGCATTTATGTCTATCTCTAAATGATTTTCTAGCTTCTGGATTATCTTTTCTGATTTCCATATTAGGGTCTCCAAACATAACCTTCTTAACTTTATCTCCATCCTTCACATAGACTTTAAATTTTTTACGACCATACCCAGGTTCGCCCTTACTAATCCTAGAAGGACTATCTAAATTAACTGACTTACCTTGATACTCTGCCATAGTTAAACTTTTTTTGGTTTATTCTTCATACCCTTTTTTTGAGCTTTTTTCATCCCTTTTGGGTAACCAATTCCTTTTGGCATTATTTTTGTTTCCTTCCTGCCTTACGCATAGCTATTGCCACAGCTTGTTTTTGGGAATAACCTTCTGACATAAGTTTCCTTATGTTTCTACCAATTGTCTTGTCTGACTTTCCTGTATATAAAGGCATAACAATATCTTAGCATAGGTGTGTAAAAAAAAATTTTTTTTATCTACAATCTGCACATAGTCCTTCAATAAGTTCATCTTCCCAAAAAGGATTCCAACAGTTATCGCAGTCTTGTACATGTATTGCCATAAGAGTATCTTAACAGTTACACCCTCACTTGCGTGAGGGTTTCACTGAACAAACAATAAGGAGGTTTCCTTATAAGTTACGAATGTAACTTAATTATTATATCACATTTAAATTATATGCAAGTAAAAACTAAGGGGTTGCATGAAAGGCGTAGGCGAAAGGAGGAAACTCCTACTATACGCAACCCCTTAAATAAATACTACCACTAAATTTTATGTTATGATATACTCTAAGAGAACAAGCAAGAGGTTCTTCCTGCTTTAAGAAGAGGACCTCTGACAATAACAAACTTCAAGTAAGTGGATTAGCAGGACCATGGTAACTAGCGTTATAGGCTATTATTCCACATATTTAAATGCTACTAAATTTTAGTCATTCTGGTTTTGGGAGGGAGTGGCACAGGGTTAGCTGTGCTTTCTTTATCTAGTTTCTTTACAACACCTTATCTATTAATACTACATATAGTATATTCTGGTACACCACAATATATAGTACCACTACATCTTGTACCAGTTAACAGCATATATTTAGAGGGTACATCAATATGAATGTAGGGTGTCACCTTAAACCCCCCCAACACAAGAACACCTGTACACACTGTACCTACTGTCTAATTGTTTAAACAAATACATCAACAACAACAAACAATATACCTACTCTGACTAAGTGTGTATAAGGTATGTACTGGAATTAAAAAGAAACTAAGACGTATAAGGTAGTTAGTTAATCTCAAAAAAAAATAAAAAAAATACTTTGTTTAAACTGTGGATGTAGTAAAGTGGTATTAACAAACAAAGGAGAAAAATAATGGAAGAATTTAGAAAAGAAATAAAAGCAGTATTAAGTTATTTTGGTTTACCTGCTGAAAGTGTTGAAACATTTGATAGCATTTTGTTAGACCAAATTGAAGAAAACAAACAAGAGATACAAGATTACTTAGACCAATTATAAGAGAAACAAACAAAGGAGAAACAATGACTAAAAAACACTTTGAGGCAATAGCTGAAAATCTTGATTACAAAGCATCAGCAATTTTTAATGGTGAGGAAACTTATCAAGAAAAATGGTTTGCTTTAGCAATATTACAAGCGTTTGTTTATGACTTAGCTATAACTTTCAAGGGTTTTAATGAAAATTTTGATATGAGTAGATTTATTCAATCAACTAATATCACAAAATATAAACTTGAATTGGAAAGAGAACAAGCAACAAAAATTGCTAGTGGTATTTAGTAGTACTCATAGAGGATATTTGAAAGAGTATCCTCAATGAGTTTTATAAACTCAACAAACAAAAACAATGGAGGAAACAAAATGAAAATAAATCTAGTATTAGAAATCAATAAAGAATTATCTAGATACAAAGATAAAGATAAAAGATTCTTTGAGGAATTATATAAGAATTTTTTAGAGCAAGATAATGCTATTGTATCTGTGGAAGTTAAATAAAAGAAATACTTTGTTTAAACTGTTATACGTGTATACTGGTATTAACAAAACAATGGAGGAATAATGAACGATAAAGAAAAATCAGCTAAAGCAATTGAAATATCAAAAGCATGTCAATGGGATGGTACAGATATTATTGACATTATGCAATTAGCATTAGAAGATTCTAATTTTCACACATTTAATGAAGAATTAAGTGAATTAAGAAAAAAACACAATATATAAAAAAAGAAACAAACAAACAAGTACTGGGAGGTACAAAATGAAAAGCGAATATAAAACAATAAGCAAGACTCAATATCCAAAATGGGTAAAGAGTTTATCAGAATCTAAAAAACTACCTGAAGAATATCTTTCTTCATTTGCTAGTTGGTGTGTCAAATATGCTGTAGGTAATGGTGTTGGAGATATTAAACACTTAGGTGAAAAATTCAGCGTACATATATCAGATACAAGAGGTAGAAAGACTATAGCAAATACGCAAGGTAGTGCTGTTGGTCTTTGTTACTCTGTAGAATATTCAGCTAACAAGAAAGTTAGAAGAATAGAAATAGATAGAGAAACAAGCGATACACTTAAAGCATTAGAAATAATAGCCCATGAAGTTAGCCATGCTGTAACTAAAGAGGGTATTGGTCATAATGGTGAATTTGTACATGCTGTCTTTGGTCTGTTTAAACTAGGAGGAATACCAACAAGCACAAGCGTAACTTTAGAGTTTGCTGAATTAATCAAGCCATGGTTACAGAAAGCTGGAACATATCCTTATGTTAAGTTTGTTGATAGAAGAAAAGTACAAACAACAAGAATGGTTAAATTAGTTTGTAAAGACTTTAACTGTTTTGGTAGTACAGAGAAATCAAGAAAGCAAGGTCAAGGTACTATCTTCAGATTATCATCAGCGATAGTTGAGAAAGTACAAGATATTGGAGAGCAATTCTATTGCCCAGTCTGTAATAATTATGCTTATGTAGATGGAGATGTAGAAACAGCAATATACAAATAAATCACAACTCCCCATTGTGTACAGAGCCCCATAGCAATATGGGGTTTTCTGTTTTATGTCTAAGCCCACGATAGAGCCATTTTAAGAGCACTTTATTCATTATGGTATTGTCTACCATAGTTGTCATATCAAGCCCATACAGAGCAAATTAGGACATACTATATATAGTGTATGTTTTACATAGTTGTTTAAACAACAAGAAAGTAGGTAAAAAACTAATAGCTGTTTAAACAAGTCAAGGAATAAATAAATATTATTTTGTAAATAGTTGTTGCATAAAATATAGAACTGCTAATCTGTTAGTAACAAACAATTAACTTAGGAGGTTAATCATGAGCGACTTATTAGATAAAATTATTAAGTACGAATGTGGAGAGTTATCTGAAGTAGATACTATCAGTTTATTCTCTGAACTTATTAAGACTGGTCAAGCATGGAGTCTACAAGGACACTATGGTAGAACAGCAAAGAGTCTAATAGACCAAGGACTGTTAGATAACAAAGGTAAATATACAGACAAACTAAACATACTACTAGAGGAGAGTGTTTAAACAATGAGTGAAGAATATAAAACAAAAACAATAGGTGTAGTTGGTGTAGATAGTGGACAAGTGTTACTAATAGACCCATGCTATATCAAGAAAGATAGTTTAGGTAATGAGAAGTTTAATTACGACCATGAAAATAAGAAGTATTTAAACGACCCAACACTAGATAATAAAAAGAACTTTTACACAAATGTATGTGAGAGAACTTTAGTTGGTGAGGGATATGGGAATGTTATGTCAGGTTTCGCAACAGGAACTACTCATGGGGACGGCAACTATGAAGTCAAAGGTATCTTTAATGACGAAGAACAATTACAAGGTATCTTTATTAGCTTTGTAGGTAACATGAACGCAGAGTTTAGCGAAGAAGATGTAGACGACAACTGGTTTACAGAATAGTAACCAGTTGTTTAAACAAGGAGGAATAATGGAAGAATTAATTTTTGATAAAGAGAATTATCAGAATCATTTTAAAAAAGCATGGGAGACTGGACTGTTTACAGAACAAGAACCTTACATGTACATGTGTGAAGATAAGGACAAAGTTTATTTTAAACATGGAATAACAAGACAATACAAACATTTAATAAAAGACAAGGAGGTTGTTTAAACAATGGCTAAATATAAAAGTAGAGCTACACGATTAAGCGATACTTTAGACATGTCAGAAAAAATTGCTGATGTAGAGCAACTTAAAGAGGAATTGGAGGAGTGGTTGGATAACTTACCAGAGAATCTACAAAACTCTAATAAAGCAGACATGCTACAACAAGCAATAGACAATTTAGAAAATATAATAGATGAACTAGAAAACATACAAGAATTGCAACATGATGTTGAATTTCCAAGTATGTTTTCTTAAAGGAGGAATAATGCCTATTTATAAAATAGAAATTGTAATGGAAGAAAATTCTATGCAAGACGCAGAAGAACACTTATTAAGTTTAAGTGGTAGCGACTTACTTGAACATTTAACTGAGGAGGAATAATGGAAACTAATATTATATTGATACTACTAGAGAATATACATTCTCAGCTTAGTGAAGTAATTGATAGTGATATTGTAGATAAAAATGAATTACAAACAGCTAGAGAACAGTTAGAGGAGATAAGAGAATTGTTTATGGAGGAGGAATAATGGAAGAAATAAAGTTATATAAATTAAGTTACGAAGATGGAGAGTATTGTGTAGGTACAGAGGAAGAAGTTATCAGTGCACACAATAATTGGGTAAAAGATAGTGGTAGATTTGAAGTAGAAGAAATCAAGGACGCACTTGCAACTCAACTATCAGATTTGCACAAGCACTGGACTGTTGACCAATTCTATACAGTAAACTTGTATGCTATCGTTGAAAATTCAGATAGATACAAAGATAGAATCTATACAATACAACAACTATGGGAGTGTATTCGCAGAGGATATACCTACAATGAATCTCAAATACACATGAAAGCATGGAGCGAGGGTAAGACAACTGTTAAGAAGTTAGTAGTGGAGGAGGAATAATGAAGTTAGGAGATTTAATTAAGTTAATTAAACAGACTCATCCTGATGATTACGAACAAGTAAGACTGGACTTTTATCTCATGCCTATGAATGAGGGAATGGATGAAGATGAGAGAGATGATGTCATTCTTAAAGAACCAGTACGATTATCCTACGATACAGATTATAACTCTTATGTAGAGTTGGGATTTAAAGTACAAGAATCAAGAAAAGAAAATATATATGGTGGTGGAATATTACCTTACGAATATTATTTTGAAGATATAAATACAAATATGGAAAAGGAAATAAAAGAATAGTAACTGTATGTTTAAACAGTGTGTAAGTTTTTTTGATTGTTTTACTTGCACACTGTTACCCCCAAAATAAAAAACAATATAAGTTTACATTAAAGAAAAGCAGGACTAAAATTAAATAGGAGATGACATAGGAGAACTATGATGTATCAAGTACAAAGTGTCAGCGTCTATGGTGGAAGTATGACATGGGAGTTTGATAACAAGCATGAAGCATTATGCAA
>Ga0075477_10001871_pt1 | contig 9928 bp, 7 predicted proteins | sample DEB08_DNA_FD_76338 | JGI IMG/M metagenome (GOLD analysis project Ga0075477, IMG submission 76338) | Aqueous microbial communities from the Delaware River and Bay under freshwater to marine salinity gradient to study organic matter... | ecosystem: Environmental > Aquatic > Marine > Coastal ...
ACCGTCGGAGCTTCGGAGAGCTCGACGACCTGATCGCTGTAGACCCGGCCCGGGACCACGTGGTAGGTGAGGATCTCGACCAGCTTCTTCTGGTTCTCAGGCTTCAGAAGGCTCTCGACCGTGCCCTTGGGGAGCTTCGCGAACGCCTCGTCGGTCGGGGCGAAGACCGTGAACGGGCCCTTCGAGGACAGGACGTCGACGAGACCGGCCGCCTTCACCGCCGCGAGCAGCGTGTTGAAGGTGCCCGCCTCGGTGGCGACCTGCGGGATGGTCTTGTCGGTCGGGATGATCACCTCGTCGATGACGTGGATCACGCCGTTGGAGCAGGCGATGTCGGTCTTGACGACCTGGGCCTGGTCGATGAAGACCTTCCCGCCGTCGACCTTCACCTTGGCCCGCGGCCCGGCGACGGTGCCGGCGTTCTTGATCTTCACGACGTCGCGAGCGAGGACCTTCCCGGGCACGACGTGGTAGGTGAGGATCTGCACGAGGCGGTCGCGGTTCTCCGGCTTGAGCAGGGTCTCGACGGTGCCCGCGGGGAGCTTGGCGAACGCCGCGTCGGTCGGCGCGAAGACGGTGAAGGGACCTTCGCCCTCGAGGACCGAGACGAGTTCGGCCGCCTGCAGCGCGGTGACGAGCGTGTTGAAGTCGCCCGCCGCGACCGCGGTCGCGGGAATCGACTTGATGCTGGAGATGCTCGGGGACTTCTGCTGGGCGGTCGGGGCCTGCTGGGAGGCGGGCACCGCGAGCAGCGCGCCGGCGAGCGCAGACGAAAGCACGGTGGACAGGATCATGGAGTACTCCTCTTGACTTGGGGTCGCTCGAGTTTGGACCGTCGGAAGCGACTTGAGCTCGCAACGGATCGGTCGTCGCTTCTGGAAACGGTCGCGACGGAGGATGCCGCCGCTGACCTCCCGCTTCGGGAGCGTCACATCGTGGATTCACGGACCACGCGTCCCTCGTGGCGATCGCGCGGAATTCGGAGCGCGTCCAGGATCCCGCCGCATCCTCGACGCGTGGTGTCGGCGTCTCGATCTACTTGTTGCGCCACGCCTTGTGGCAGGCGGTGCACCTGGTGTCGAGATCGGCGAGGACTGCAGAAGCCTCCTTCGCCCGACCTTCGCGAATCGCCGCCTCGAGGGCCGTCGATCGTTCGATGAACGCCTCGATCTGCCGCTCGTGGTCGTCACCGGGCGACGCACCCTCGCGAAGTCCCCGCATGCCGCGGAAGAGCTCGGTCAGGATGCCGGTCTCCGCGGCGGGCACGAGATCGGGGTGCTCCGCGGGGACCTTCCAGCCGGCGGCCTCGATGACGAAGAGGCGATCGAACACGCGATCGGCCTTCGCCATGCCTGCGGCAAGGTCGCCGACTTTCGCGACCGGCGCGAGTTCCAGCTCCTCGACCGCATCGATCTCGTCCGGATCGACCAGGCTTGCGCCGGTCACGGCGGCATAGAGGCCCGGGTAGCTCCTGGACGTCCCGAGGATCTCGAGGAGACGCAGGCCGGTGCGGGCGTCGCAACGTCCGAGCGAGACCTGTGCGTAGACCAGCGCCGCCGGACCACGGTGCTTGCCGTGATGGCAGTGCAGGTAGATGGGTCGTTCGAGATCGCGCACCGACCGCACGAGGCGCATCCGCTGCAGGGGATCGACGGTGTCGTAGCCGATCGGCAGGTGCACGTAGCGCATGCCGCGCTCGGAGGCCCACTCGTGCTTCGGACGCGCGCCGTCGACGGAGATCACGGTGCGGATGCCGAGGTTCGCCAACGCGTCGAGTTCGGCCTCGGTCTCGGGGCCGGAGCCGCTGTAGAGGCCCGGCGCGATCTCGAAGACGTTGTGCAGAGTCGCAAGAGGCTCCTCGATCTTCCGCAACCCCTGTGGCCACGAATCGCGACCGTCGAGCACCACGATGCCGGGAACCGGCGGGCCGCAGGTGTCGGCGTCCCGTTCGGACGCGGGCGAGTCCTCGGCGCGCTGCGAGATCGGGGACACGTCGAGGCGTGGCGGCATCTCGTCCGCAGGCAGGACCATGCCCGCGATCGCCGCGGTGGACCAGCAGGCCATGGCGCCGCCGCACATGGCGCGGAACGCCAGCCGCGAGAGGTCGGCGCGACGCGTTGGCGCGAGGGCGCCGAGACCCCCGATCTGGACCGCGATCGACGGAAGGTTCGCGAACCCGCAGAGGGCGTAGGTGGCGATCACGACGGAACGCGGCGACAGGCTGGAGTCGGCCTGCATCTCGGAGAGCCGGAGGTAGGCGACGAACTCGGTGGCGACGATCTGCGTCCCCAGCAGTTCCCCGACTCGGGACACGTCGTTCGAGGGTATGCCCAGCAACCACGCCACCGGCGAGAAGCAGAGTCCCAGCAGCGGCGCGATGCCCCACGGCCCAAGGTCGTGCTCGCCCCGCCATGCCGCGACAGGTGCCCATTCGCCCAGCGCCGCGATCGGCCAGTCCATCAGCGCGAGGATCGCCACGAAGGCGACGAGCATCGCCGCGACGTTGAGGGCGAGCTTCAAGCCGTCGCCGGCGCCGACGGCGACCGCATCGAGGACGTTGGCGCCGGGCTTGAGTTCCGCCGCCTCGACCTCGCTCTCCTCCACCGGTTCGGTCTCGGGCACGAGCAGCTTCGCCATCACGAACGCCGCAGGCGCCGACATCAGCGATGCGGTCAGCAGATGTCGAGCGAACTCGACCCGCCGGGCCTCGTCCTCGCCGCCGAGGAAGCTCACGTAGCCAGCCAGCACGCTGCCGGCGATCGTCGCGAAGCCGCCGGTCATGACGACCATCAGCTGGGATCGGGTCATCCGCGGCAGGTACGGCCGAACGCAGAGCGGCGCCTCGGTCTGCCCGACGAGCACGTTGCTCGCCGTCGAGAGCGCCTCGGTGCCGGTGACGCCGAGGGTTCGACGCAGGCACCATGCCATGCCCGAGACGATCACCGGCATCACCCGCAGCTGGTAGAGCACCGCCATCGTCGCCGCGAAGAAGACGATGACCGGCAGCACCCGAAAGGCGAAGACGAACCCCCACGGGCCGGAGGGGTCGCTGAGCGATCCGAACACGAAGCGACTGCCCTCGTCCGCGAAGGAGATCGCCTTGGCGACGACACCGGCGACGGCGTCGAAGGCGTCGGCGGTCACCGGCACCCGCAGCAGCAGCAGCGCAATGACCACCTGCAGCAGCATCCCGGTGACCACGATGCGCACCGGGACGCGACCTCGCGAGGACGAGAAGAGCCACGCGACCGCGACGAATGCCGCGATCGCGAGCAGGCCGTGGAATCGCGAGGGATCTCCGTCGGGCATGGGCGGCAATGTACGTCGGAGGGCCGCGGTTCAGGTGGGAGGCAAGAGTCGGCACGACCTCGTGGCCCATCCGGGACCCCGATCGATGTCGATCGCGATCAAAGGAGGATTCTGGACAGGCCGGTGATCACCACGATCGCGACGAGGTTCAGGACGAGACCGCAGCGGATCATCGCCGCCACCGGAACCCGGCCGGTCGAGAAGACCAGGGCGTTGGGTGGCGTGCCGACGGGCAGCATGAAGGCCAGGCTCGCCGCGACGGCCACGGTGAGCACCAGTTCCGCGGGGGCCATGGCGAGTGTGGCCGCAAGCGCGAGCAGCACCGGAATGACGGCGCTGGCCACGGCGGTGTTCGAAGTGATCTCGGTCAGGAAGACGACCGCCGCGACGACCGCTGCGACGACGAGCCAAGGCGGCAGCCCCTCGAGATCGGTGAACAGCGACCCGAGATATCCGTCGACGCCGTGGGCCTTCATCGCCACCGCCAGGCTGATGCCGCCGCCGAAGAGGATGAACACGCCCCACGGGAGACCGGCGAGGTCTCTCACCCCGAGCGTGGTGCATCCGGTGGAGGTTCGCAGCGGCACGCACAGCAGCAGCAGCGCCGCGATCGTGGCCACACCCCAGTCGCCGATCGAGGAGATCTCGCCGGGCCAGTAGGGCCTGCTCACCCAGGCCGCGACCGTCGCGAGAAACACGCCCAGGGTGAACCAGGCTTCCCGGGTCATCGGTTTCGCCGCCTCGAAGGTCGGTCCCTCGTCGGTATCGAGCACCAGATCCCGCAGCGGTTGCAGAACGGAGGTCAGGAGAAGCCACATCGTCGGGAGCATGATCGCGACGACCGGCGCGCCGAAGCGCATCCATCCCAGGAACGAGATCGGCTCGCCGGTGCGCTCGCTGAGGAGCTTCGCACCGATCGCGTTCGGCGGGCTGCCCACGATGGTCAGGCATCCTCCGATGTTGGCCGCGTAGGCGACGGCGAGCAGCAGACAGACGGTGAAGCGGCGGACGAGCCGATCGCGCTCCGGGCCCGGCGCGGCGTGGCGTTCGACGTAGGCGACGGCGCCGGCCGCGAGCGGCAGCACGATCGCGACGGTTGCGGTGTTGGAGACGACCGCCGAGAGCGCCGCGGTGACCACGACGAACGCCCCGACGATCGCGGCGGGTCGGCGACCGGCGACCGAGAGGATCGCCGTCGCGAAGCGTCGACCGAGCCCATGTCGGTCGATCGCAGTGGCGAGCAGACAGCCACCGGCGAAGAGGAAGATCACGTCCGAGGCATACGGCGCGGCCGCGTCGGAGAACCGGCCGACCCCGAAGACCGGCAGCAGGGCGACCGGCAGGAGGGCGGTGACCGCGATGGGCACCGCCTGGAACAGCCACCAGATCGCCATCCACGCCATGAGCCCGAGCACCACACCGCCCTCGTGCGAAAGGGCGAACGTCTCGGCGGTGGCGCTCGGTTCGGGCAAGGTCGTCGCCACGGCGATGGCTGCCGTCGGTCCGGCGAACAAGGCCGGCCCACGAATGCTCCAACGGGGCGATGGTTCCTCGACGAGGTTCGCGGAGTGGGTCTGGTCGGAGGGTGCAGACATGCGTGGGGACACGATCAACGCGGATCGCGGTTTCCGGATGATGCCCACTCGGAGACGGCTTGCATGGATTTCGACGCAAGTTGTGCGTCGCCCGCTGCCGATTCACCAATGGGGAGAGTTGTTCCCGGGCTGCCAGACACCCCATGAGACCCCTCGTCTCCATCTTGATCGGCTATCTGGTCCTCGTGACGACGGCGCTTCTGACGCTGGCGGCGACGATCGGATTCCTCGGGACCGAGACCCTGCTCGTGCCGGGGGCGTGGCGTTTCTCCCTGTGGTTCGCGGTGGTCGGCCCCTTCATCCTGGTGGTGCCCGCGATCCTCTCGGGGTACACGGCGGCCAAGGTCGCCGGGCAGTTCCGCTCCGCCTTGATTCTCGCGGTGTTCGTCACGGTGTTCGGACTCGTCGCGGGCTCGACGAGCATTCGAAAGTCCGAGGACTACGACGATCGGCGCTGGACCCCGAAGTTCACCGAGATGATCCGACGGGTCCGCGAGCCTCTGCCGGCCATGGTGGCCGGGAGCTTCGTGATGGGAGGCGGAGTGGCGGTCGGTGGTGCCTTGGCGGTCGTGGGATTCGGCGGCGTTCGGGCGAAGTCCGCAGGCCCGCGGGTGATCCACGACGATCCTCGGTCCGTTCGTCGCCGATGACCGGACGTCCCGAACCAGCCGAATCCTGAGACACTCCCGGCCGGGATGACCCGCGAGCACGGACGAGATTCGCCGCCGCCGATTCGGATCGCCATGTGGTCCGGACCGAGGAATCTCTCGACGGCGCTCATGCGTTCCTTCGGCAACCGACGGGACACCGCGGTCGAGGACGAGCCGCTCTATGCGAGCTACCTCGCCGCAACGGGGCTCGACCATCCCGGTCGGGAAGACGTGATTGCGGCGCAGGATCCGGACGCCGCGACCGTGATTCGCAGACTCGTCGGTCCCGTGCCCGACGGACGCCGCATCTGGTACCAGAAGCACATGAGCCATCACCTTCGCGAGGGTCTCGAGGACCTCGTGTCGGGGTGGCTCGACCGGTTGCGTCACGCGTTCCTGGTGCGCGATCCCGCGCGGGTGATCGTGTCCTTCTCGAAGGTCGTCGCGTCTCCCACTCCGGAGGACCTCGGTCTGCCGCAGCAGCTTCGTCTGCTCGAGCGTCTGCGGTCGCAGGGTCTCGATCCACCGGTGGTCGATGCCGCCGACATTCGTCGGGATCCGCGTCGCGCGTTGTCGGAACTCTGCCGGCGCCTCGGCATTCCCTTCGACGAGGCGATGCTTGCCTGGCCGCCGGGTCCGCGCGAGAGCGATGGCGTCTGGGCGAGGCACTGGTACGCCTCGGTCGAACGGTCGACCGGGTTTGCGGGGCCCGAGGAGGGGCCTCCGCCGAAGGTTCCCCAGGCGCTACGGGGCGTGCTGGCCGAGTGCCAGGCACTCCACAGGGCGATGCTCGCGGAGTGAGGTCCAGGGCGAGTCCGCTGGAACCTGTCAGACTGCCGACATGCTGCAACGCTTCGATCCCCGAAACGCGGACCTCATCGTCAACATCGACGGCCGACTTGTTCACCGCGACGAGGCCGGCATCTCGCCCTTCGACAGCGCCGTGCAGGGCGGCGACGCGGTGTGGGAGGGCCTTCGAGTCTACGACGGCAGGATCTTCCGACTGAAGGAGCATCTCGCGCGGCTCCGATCGTCGGCGAAGGCCCTCGCGTTCGCGGAGATTCCCGACGACGAGGCGATCGTCGCCGAGATTCGCCGCACGCTCGAGGCGAACTCGATGCGGGACGGAGTGCACATTCGACTGACGCTCACCCGCGGGGTGAAGGTGACTTCGGGCATGGATCCGCGCCTCAACCAGTCCGGACCGACGTTGATCGTGCTGGCGGAGTTCAAGGCGCCGGTCTACGGCCGCAGCGGGTTGTCGCTGGCGACAAGCAGCGTGCGACGCTTCCCTCCGGACTGTCTCGATCCCAAGATCCACCATTGCAACCTGATCCAGTCGATCCTCGCCAAGATCGAGGCCAACGCCGCCGGCGCCGACGACGCCCTGATGCTCGACCGGCAGGGCTTCGTCGCCGAGACCAACGCCACGCACGTCTTCATCGTGACCGGCGGGAAGGTCGAGACCAGTCGCGATGTCGCGTGCCCCGAGGGGATCACGCGAAGCGTCGTGCTCGAGCTCTGCCGTCGCGAGGGGATCCCCCACGCCGAGCGCGATCTCACCCAGACCGAGATCTACCGAGCCGACGAGATGTTCTGCACCGGCACGATGGGCGAACTCGCCGCGGTCACGACCGTCGACGGGCGGACGATCGGCGACGGCGCGGTCGGTCCGATGACCGAGCGATTGTCGGACCTGTTCTCGAAGCTCACCGCCGTCGAAGGCGAGCGGGTCGTCGAGTGAGCCCGAACGGACTCGTTCAACCCTCCGGCAACAGGCGTCCGGTCATCCGCGCCTCGAGCGGAAACGCCTCGAGGTACTCGCGCAGGCCATCGAGCGTGACCGCCTCGATCCGGGCGAGCTCGTCCTCGAGCGTCGAGTACTCGCGGCCGACGGTCCAGTTGGCGCCGAGGCGGTGCATGCGTCCGGAGGGGCTCTCTCCGGCGAGGGTGACCGCGGTCGCGACCTTCGCCCGGCTTCTGAGAAGGTCCTCCTCGTCGAGGCTCTCCGCGAAGCGGGCGAACTCCCTGCGGATGATCGACTCGACCTCGTCGTTGGCCTCGGGTTCGCAGACCCAGTGGACGCTCATCTCCCCGACGCCGTCGTGGGGATCGAAGGACGCGTCGGCCTGCTCGGCGAGACCGGTCTCGACAAGGGACCAGAAGAGCCGCGAGCCCTCGTGGTCCCCAAGGATCTGCGCGACCAGCGAGGCCTCGTAGCGACGCGGATCGAGACGATCCACGGCGGGCATCTGCATGACGCCGTAGGCGGCGGAGAGACCCGGCCGACGCAGGGTGAAGTCGCCCGCACCCAGATCGAGAGGGGGGTGTTCGCGAACGGCGCCGGACGGAGACCACGACGCACAGGTCTCGCCGACCTTCTCCCGCAGCGCCGCGAAGTCGATGTTGCCGGCGGCGGCGATCGCGACCGAGTCGCTGGCGTAGCGATTTCCGAAGTACTGCTTCATCGTCTCGACGGGCAGTTTCGAGATCGTCTCGGTCGTGCCGAGCACACGAAAGCCGAGCGGGTGGTTCCTGAAGTAGCGCTCTCCCGCCTCCTCCATCAGCACCCAGAAGGGCTGGTCGGCGTACATCGCGATCTCTTCGAGGATGACGCCTCGCTCCTCCTCGAAGTCCGCGTCACGCAGCGCCGGCCGAAGGATGTCCGCGAGGACCTCGGTGCCCTGCAGGATCGACTCCGGCAGGCCCGAGGCGTAGTAGACGGTCATCTCGTGGCTCGTGAAGGCGTTGTGCTCGAGGCCCAGGTCGTCGAGTTCTGCGCTCACCTCGACGGGTCCGCGGGTCTCGCTGCCCTTGAACACCATGTGTTCGAGGAAGTGGCTGACGCCCATCTCCTCGGGCCGCTCGTCGCGGGTTCCGGTCCGGACGAAGAACCCGACGGCCGCGGTCGCGGCGGCGGGATCGGTCTCGGCGAGGACGGTCAGGCCGTTGGGAAGGACGTCGTGGTGGTATTGGATCGCCATGGAAGGCGGGATGCTACGAGCGATGGCGACGGAGGGGCGCTGCGATCGTCGGACGGCGCCGGCAGCCGACCGCCCTCGCGGAGCGAGGCCTCGACTCCTGCTCCGCACCGGGCGCCAGCACGAAGTGCGACGCGGCCTCAGTCCGACCCATCGGACATGTCCGACTCTGTCTGACTCGAACGTCTGCCGCGGAGTCGGCAGGCGTCCGCAACAAGCTGGCGTCGTCCACCGTCCTCGTCCTTACCGCCGCTCCCGTCCCGCTCGGCTCGCTCACTTCGCGCGCCGTCTGCCTCGAAGGCCGGCGGCACCTGCGACGAGCGCTGCGAGACCGGCGCCGCCGGGGACGGCTGCCGCCCCCGGGATGGTGATGCTCTGGCCCGCCACGGACTCGTACGCCCAGCCATGAATCGTCATCGAGAACGTGCTCGGCACGGTGATGCCGGTCCGACCGACCTCGACGTCGAAGTAGCCGTAGTAGAAGCCGCCCGTTGCGCCGATCCTGAACGGCAGGAACCCGCGGACGGAATCCGGGCCCGTTCCGGCCGCGAGCGACCACGCATGCAGTCCGAGCGGCGACCAGGGGCCGTTCAGGGACCTGGTACTGAACGCGATGGCCGTGCCGTTGTTCGACAACCAGTTGCCACCGGGCGGGTTTGGTCCGATCACGGAGCCTCCGCCAAGACGGCTTCTGCCGATTCGGTTGCTGCCTCCCAACGCACCGGCATACGCCAGTCGACCCCCCGCCCACTGTCTCATGCTGAAGCGAAACCCACCGTTGAGCAGCGCGGTCCCGAAAGCGGTGTTGTTGAGAGTGCCGTTGACCGATGCGACCACACCGGTCCACCCAGACCAGCCGACCGACGACGAGGTCACCACCGAAGCGACGGCCGCTCCTCCGCTGCCAAGGCCGGCGAACGCAGCCGCGGCGCCGTAGCGAGTGAGGCGGGCGGATCGGGTCGGTTCAACGGTGGGGGAGGCATGCGGCCTCGAGTCGCTGGTCATGTTGGGCAAACTCCGTGGATCGGCACGAAGTCTCCCAGTGGGTCGAGGTCGTCCGACGGACGCCGCCCATCCAGCCGGGAACCTGGTGTCTATCGGAGAGGAGACCACGGATTGGAGGAACGCGACGCCGGGAACCTCCAGATGGTTGAGAATCGTGTCTGGGCTCCAAGAAACAGGGTTGGATCTGGCGGACGGGTCCCGGCTACCCTTGCCGCTTCCATCGGTTTCCCGTCATGAACACGCCCGACCCCGCTCCTGCACCCAACTCGCCGCTGGCCCGAACCCTCGCCCGGCACCCGCGGCCGCTCGGCGGAGACACCGCCCGCAACCTCGGGGACGCCGCGGTCAGCCTGACGGGGTTCGTGATCAACAACATCGAGAAGGAGGC
>Ga0075477_10001874_pt1 | contig 9922 bp, 4 predicted proteins | sample DEB08_DNA_FD_76338 | JGI IMG/M metagenome (GOLD analysis project Ga0075477, IMG submission 76338) | Aqueous microbial communities from the Delaware River and Bay under freshwater to marine salinity gradient to study organic matter... | ecosystem: Environmental > Aquatic > Marine > Coastal ...
CAGAAATAAAACTTAAATCAATCGTACCCGTAATAGCGCCTGTATTATAGCTTTCTTTAACGGCATAAAAATCAAATTCAATAAATCTAGTAGAACCTGCTGGAATATTAATCGCTGAATCAACTCCAGATACAAATTCAAATATACCCTCGTTAGGTGGATCTGTAATATCCTCGATACTCATGTCCACACCGTAGTTGCCACTATTGGTAAGATAAAATCCTGTTCGTATAGCAAAACCTGTTTGCGCAACAACTGTCATTCCCGTAACACCTATATAGGTATTACCTTCTGCTCTTTGCGTAACTGTGCTTGGTAATGTCATATTTATAATGTAGGGTAATAAGGATCAACAGTAATTAAATTCAAGAAATTCACCTCACTAGATAAATAATTAATATTTTGTTCTAAAAACAAAACAGATATAGAGTTATTATTTTTATAATTTATAGTATGTTTCCATTCTGGGCATATAAAAGGTTTTTCTTTATTGTATGGAGCTGGTGGAGTAAACAAAAATTGATCTCTACCTCTATGTTTTTCTAAAAAATGAACGATAGCTTTTGCTTCGTCATCAGATCTACCTTCTAAAGTAAAATTTAATTCCAGTAAACTTTTATTAATGCCATCATCTACTCTGATAAAATACCCATTCGAAAAGCTTTGCTTATAAAATCTTGGAGCTTCATCAAAAGAAATACCTTTATTGACTGAAAAATAAAATTTATCTTTAGTCCATTCTGTGTTTGCTCCAACTGGTCCATTTGATAATGATGAAGTTGTTGTTTGATCTCCCGTATAATAGTACCAGCCGCTAGTATATTTATTGTAAGCGCTGCCACTTGCATACACTATATCATCAGTAGAATAATCAACGCCTAACTGAAAAAACTTTTTAGTATTTTTAAATGGTATGTAAAAATTTTGCCAATCTGTGACTGATTCTGACTCGTTATAAAAAGTAGTCGAAACAGTATTTACATTAGGGTATTCTAAATTGTTGTCGAAACTTTCTATATAAAACTCATGTTCTTTGTCATATGGAGTAAATGGAGTCCAATAAATACCAGTGTACCCTCCGCTAGGTTTGGGACCTTTATTGAAAGAATCTTCAAACAAATGAATTAAAGCTTTAGCTTCTTTATCACTTCTTCTGTTTAAATTAATATCAAATGAAGCTTTTAAACTATTTTCACTTTTACTTAAAAAGCTGTAATAGCCATCTCCAAATGTTATGTCATAATATTCATTTTTATATGATACGCTAGATCCATAAGATGCTTCAGAAAAGAATTTGTTTGTCCACGGACCATTAGTAGCCGTTGGTAAATTAGAAGTGGTAGATGTAGCTGCTGCACCAGTATAATAATAATGACCAGAAGCTGCTTGAGAAGCAGGATATTCCGTTCCTCCGTCTGTGTAACCACTATAATAAACAACATCAAACTTCGAGTAAGAATTTCCTACCTCAAAAGCTGATACATTTGCTATATTGGTTTCTCCAGAATTTAATATCATACTGCTGCCTTACCTGTTAAATACTCCTGACTTACTGACAAATCACCCTGTATATACCCGTCAGAAGATACTGATAAATTATTAGAATATATTTGCCCTGTGCATCCAAATTCTGCTAACGCAGAAGAACCATACACATCATAAACTTGAATTCTTAAGCTTGCGTTGTTTCCTGTGTATTTTAATATATTTCCAAAATCTTCGCCATCAACTGTCATGCTGATCATAACATCTTCTTTTGTTACTCTGTATGGCAATTCATTACCTATAGTAACGACTGGGTTTCTTGCTGCTGTAGCAGAATAACTAAATGATACTTGTTTATTTATACCAATATCATCTCCAGCTAAATAAGATCTTAAACCATGACCGATTTGCATGTTTTCTGGATAACCTTCAAAACCAGTTGCCCTAGCTAAATCTTCTCCGCCAGAATCTTCTAGCTGAGTTAATTCCCCATAAATGTCTATTTCAGATTGAAAAATTATAGGCTGAAAAGGTTGAACATCAAAACTTAAAGATTTTATATATCCACTACCAAACACAACACCGGCAAAACTCCCAGAAAACGGTTCTCCCGTATGCTCTATAGCTGTAATAGGATTCAAAAAATCATGAAAATTTCCTGTACAATAATGGCTAAAAGATAAAGTCCCTTTTATTGGAGATGTAGGGGCATAACGCAAAACAGACCCATCAACATCACTGATAGGCTCTAAAGATGCTTCAATACCTAAGCTAGCAGACGTAGCAAGAATTGATTGCCCCGCTATGCTTATTAAAGCATTTTCGTATTTTATGAATTTTGTTGCCATTAATCGATTTGGAATTCAAAACTTAAAACTGTTGTAAAATAACCATTTTTTGTTCCGCCGGTTATGCATCCCATCACACTGAAAGCTAACATATCCCCAGCATTAAAACTTAAATTACTACTAGCATCTGTGTAATCTGAAGCATTTTTAACAACAGTAGTTGTTCCATCAAAAGTTGTTTCATTGATACTACTAGTTAAATAAGCACTGTTACAATTAGCTAAACTTGTAGGCGGAGTACTTCCACATGCAGTTCTCGAAAAACAAGCGTACAAGCACCTATCATAAGTAGTGCCATCTGTTGCGCCTCCATAAAAAACTGTTTTTATTAATTTACCTGCATATGGCGCTGGAACATAAAATTGTGTCGCACAAGCACTCGTTCCTGTATCAGATCTTAAATAATCAGCGTCAAATCCATTGCCAAAAGCGCCCACTAATACAGGATCATTTCCATACAAATAAAACCTAGTGGCAAAGCTCTGCACAAATCTACCTGTATTATGGCCGGTATTTGTGCAGTTGTGGGTATTAATCGATTTAGCTAAATATTGATCACCAGAAGTATTTATATAAAATAAATTATTTGTTAAAGTTGTTGTATCGAAAGTCGCACTAGATGCGCTAAGGCTAACATCTTTATTATGTATGCCGAAATAAGATCCACTAGAATAAAAACTACCTGTTAACCAATTAACTCTAGCAGTACTAGAAACAGTCCTAGAAAAAGTTAATGCAAGATTCGGCGGGTTTTCTTGATCGCTAAGTATTGAAAATGCTGATCCGCCTAAATTACTAGAATTAAATCTACCTAATAAATAATCACATGAAGATACTTGAAATTTATAAGCTAAACTTGTTCCTCCAATATGTGTTTCCCCGTTAGTTCCAATATTAACATTTCCTGCGTTAAAAGATGAGCAAGCTCCAAGAAATATGCCAGAAGAACTTCTGCCAAAATAAGCAGAGTTACTAGAATTGGATACCTGAACATATCCGGTGCTAGATGTAGTTGCAGCTTTTAAAATAGCTGAGTCACTACTAGATACATGCAATGTATTTGTAGGAGCATTAGTATTTATGCCTATTCTACTGGTTGATGTATCAGCAAAGAAAAGCGGTGAAGAACCTCCTTGACCATAAATTTGAACATCGTTTGTTTGCGCTGAACCACTTGTTCCACCACCATATTCATTTATTTTTAATGTGCCACCGCTAAGTCTTATCTCATTACTATCTGCATCCAAATAAAGATCATTAGTTCCATCTACAACTATACTACCATCAACATTAACATGGCCAGAAAAAGTAGAAGTTCCTATTCCCACACTGCCACTAGTATTTATTTCAAAATATTTTGCTGTAGTAAAATCAGCAACGCCTTTACTGATTGAAAAAGTATCAGTAGCAGTTGTGCCGAATGTCCAACCTTGAGTATCATTTTTGGTAATAATACCTACATTAGAATTTGTAGCAGTATTTTGATTGTAAACGTAAAGATTGCCAGTTGACCTACAAACATGCACAGGATAAGAAGGTCCTGTTGTGCCAATGCCCACACTACCGCCATCAGCAATAAAAATAGCAGACACACTACCATCATCCGTAATATTCAATCCTCCTGCGCCAGCTGCAGCAATAGATGATCGCTTAAACAAATCATCTGTGCATACGTATTTTATTTCTGGATTTGAGGCGCTAACAGAAACATCACCTATGAACATGACATCTCCACCTGCTGGTGCGCCGTTTAAATTGGAATATGATAGTATTTTACCCATTACTTTAAGTAGTTTTTAAATTCTAAATTTATAGTTAACAATCCATCTACAGATGTATTTACACTTTCTGAAACTAAGTTTCCTGAGAAACCAACAAAATTAAAGGCAGTTCTAAAACCTGCATCTTGAATAACATCGTCGTTATCATCTCTAAGGAATTCTCCTATTATGCCGGTATGATCATTTAAACCATTAATTTCATCAGTTGGCATTTGAATTTTTCCATCGATTTGCTTATAAACACCGCTTCTCGTATTATCCATAAGATTTGCAGTTTCATAATCATCTATTTCAACAGTAAAATTCGTCGTCATTTCAATAGGTGTTTTTGTTAACACCTGAGTTGGAGCATAATAATTTTCACTCGTTTTTTGTTTTAAATCATAAATAGGAACTCTTTCTATGTTAAAAGATTGAGAAAATTGCGTGACTCTGTTTGTGGTGCCTTGCTCTAATGAAACTTTTATTTCAGACTGATTTATGAAACCAATAACTTCAGTTGGCGCTGTTCCTGAATAATCCAACTCTCCCAATCTGACACCACTTCCCATTTTGCCAAACACAGCAAACGTACAATCAACTGTAGGCACATCTCCTACGGATGCATTAACAGAGTAACTAGTCAAATATCCTGATGTAAAACCTATAACTTGACCATTGCTTTCCCTCAAATCTGATGCATATATTATAGAACCATCAACTGACTGATCACCTGTTAAATTTAATATAGGATCTATATAAATAAGATCTCTAGTCATTGATATTTCGCCTTGCAGTGTTTCAGCTAAAACAGATTGAATATGCCCCATACCCAAAGCATTTATAGGGCTTCTAGCCACATTATAACTAAAACTCAAATCTCTTATACCAGAGATACCTGTACCTCCTATATAAAAAATATGCTCGTAGCTTGGTGATGCGTTATATGCCATTATTAACCTCTCTTAGATCCACCAGTGGATAATAAACCACCAACTCTTTGTTCTTTTTGTATAACCTGAAGTACTGCGCTTTCTATTCTCTTACCTAATTCTTTATTCTTTTCTGCTTCGCCAGCTCCACCAGTTGAACTAGCCATAGTCGCAGAAGCTTGAGGTTGCCCATTCGCACCCATGTTAACGTTTATACTAACATTATTAGTGTTAGATCCCATATTTCCAAGAGAACCTGCGGCAGTTTCTGCTACAGAGCCTCCAGACTGATAACGAGGAATATAACCACCGTTAAGACGGCTCATGAATCCTAAGCCATATTTCTTTACAGCTTTGTTATTCATAACGTATTCGCCGCCAGCCATAAATGCTGGTATAGAATCTATATTGCGAGGACCTCTTGAAATATAACCCCCTCTTTGCTCCATTGCCCAGCTAGGCATGCCAGCAGAATTAGTTTTATCTAAAGTAGTTTGTTGACCTCCCGGTTGAGCTGCCCAGTCAGGCATGCCAGTAGAGTTTGTTTCATCTGAAACAAAATCCTCTACCCCTTTATCTCCAAACTTCTTTCCTGCATACCCCATTACTCCACTAACAGCTCCCATAGCTATTGTGCTAATTATAGCATTTGTTAATTGTTGTCTTTTAGCTTTTTTCGCTGCTCTTGCGGCTTTTATAGCTTCCATTTGTTGCCGTCTCTCAGCTAATTCCGGGCTATCACCTATCAAGAATAAACCGCTCATACGGTTACTCATAACATCTTCGTTTATGAAAGCGCTACCACCAGATTGAAATCTAGGAGCCATACCAAAATTTAATTGATCAATAGCTCTTGGCCCACCTAAAGCTCTAACAGCATTTCTGTTAAGCACATATTCTCCATCTTCAAGTAAAGCCGGATTTCTATCTCCAGTTCGACCACCAGAAATATACATACCATTTTGAGCCTTTATGTACCCTCCTCTTTGATTTCCACCAAAGCTATCGAACATCTTTTTGCCACCAGTCATTAATTGACCAACAGCTTGCTGTGTAAATGCATTTCTTATTTCTGTTAAGAATCCTACAGCAGCATTTCTTAAAGCGTCTCCTAAATCATCAGCTCTATCCATAGCTGTATTAAGAGCGTTAACCATATTGTTTTGAAATGATAATGGTATGTCATAACCTATTTTATAAGAAAAACTATCTGTATCAGATTGTATTTTGTTAAAAGCATCTGTCATGCCTAACCCTGCAGCATTGAAGCCGGGAGTATAGCGCTCAATAGCTCTTTTTAAATCGTCTATCTTGATTCCTAACTCATCAGCTAATTCCTCCAAAGAATTTTCAAATTGAAGAGAACTTTCTGATATTAACATTCCATATTTTTGTTCTATATCCCCTATTTTTTCTATAGCTCTAGCAATAGCCGCTTCTTGTTCAGGGCCTTCAATTAAGTATGAATTAGCTAAATCACGGTTTGCTGCATTTATCTCTGTTTCCCTTTGCATTAATAATTGCTGCTCAGCAAAACTTCTTTGAGCTTCTATCTCACTTGTTCTTTTTGTAAGTCTGTCTTGAGTTAAAGATAACTCTCTAGTCATTCTTGTTCTTTCAGTAGTTGGCTCTAAAGATATATCCCGTAACCTTTTATTGAACAGTCTTTCTGAGCGATTATTGTTTAACTCCTCTTGTTTTATATTTAGACTTCTTTGCAGCTCTATTCGTTCTCGTATTCTATTGTTTTCAGCTTCTTCTGATAAATTTTGTGCTCTTAAAATATTTATATTTTTTTCTTCTTGCAAAAGAATAGAGGCGGTTGTATTTTCATCTGTTATTCTCTGCCTTTCTTTGATTAAGTTATCAACGGCGTCCCTCGCTGCTTTATCTTGTAAAGAGTCTCCTTTATAAATTTCTTTAGCTCTTGGTCCGTATGCACTAATGTCTTTCCCAAGATACATTGTTCCAACTATATCATCTATGAATTTTTGAGACTCATCTGACAGACTGGCTGTTTTTAAGGTTTCTATTATACCTTTAAAGTTTGCTTGATAAAAATCCGCATAAGACTTATTTATCTTAAGTTCTAAATCTTTTGATTGCTGCTCAAACTTTAATGCAGCGACAGTTATAGGATCTAATAAAGAATCATACAAAGAAGATTGTATATTAAATAATCCAGACTCTAACTCTCTCTGATTTTGCGCCCCTCTTACTTTATCAACTAATTCTTCGCTTTCTTGTAGTAATCTATCTTTCATTAAGGCAAAATTTTCACCCATCTTTTTGTTTGCTTCCATTTTGGCTTTATCCGCATCTGTTTTTCTTCCCGTCAATTTAAAAGCAGTCACCATGTTTAACAAATAATCATTTATTTGGTCTAAGGGTAAATTTTCAATTTGCGCGATAAAATTCTTAGCCATACCAGCATCAAATAACCCCTCTTTAATAAATATGTCGGCTATCTCTGTACCGGATTGTCTTTTTTGTTCTCTTTCTTGCGCTTCTAGCATTCTTCTTTCTGTTTGAGAAGGGTCAAGAAATCCAAACACGCCACCTCTTTCCATCCAATTTTGTTGAGATCTAAAGCTGAAAAAATCTTCCCTCTTTTTAAATATACCTTGTATTGCCTCTCCGATTCGCTTACCCTGCCCCTCATCTTTTATGAATGCTTGCGCAAATCTTTGAGCTACCCCATATGATTGCACCCCACCAGCCTTTTCTTGTATTACCCCTATATCAGCGATAGTTTGTCCCTGCATCCTTCGCTTTTCAAATTCCACTAAATTAGAGGTTAGTTGTTCAATATTATTTCCAGATTCTAAAAATGTAGTATTTAAACCTGTGCCAGATTTAGTTAATATCTGTAAAGCGTCTGAGGCTCTTTGCTGAGCTGCCCTAAGTTCCTTTTCAGAAGAAGCTGAAGCGATATCTTTTTGAGCTTGAATATACTGTTCTCCGGTGGACATTAACTCTCCAGTAGTTTTGTTATACTCATCTGCTTTTTGTTGTAATTCTTCTAAAGACAAGCTAGCTTCTTTCAAGCCTTTACTGAAACCGTACAAAGCTCCCGCCGCTAATCCTAAAGGCCCAAACATGGCTCCTGCTCCAGCATATGTTCCTACATTGCTGGCTACAGAGCTACCCATCCTTTCGCTGTAAGTTTGATCAATCCTAGATTTACCACCAGAAAAATATTGTTCTGCAGGACCAGCAAGCATACCTATCCCCATGCCAACGCCTATAGAACCAAACCCACTCATTCTCGATTTTATCCTGCCCATCAAACCTTTAAGCCCTTTAGACTCAACAGCAGCTGCTTGAGTATTTGTAGCCATATCTTGCGCTTGACGGACAAATTTACCCATAGAATTTTTGCCTATATTGGCAGACCTAGCAATACCCTTAACCTCATCATTAAATACATCCATTGTTATGATGCCAGCGTTTAACTCAGCAACTAATCGATCAATTTTAGATTTGATTTGAGTTTGCATAACTTTAGACATGTTGCCTGTGCCAGCCATATAACCCTCAATCTGTCTACCTCCAGCAAAATTCGGTATATAACCGCCAGCCATAGTAGCGCCTTTACGCATCATGCCAGCCATATTTTGTGGCTTGATACCTCTTCTTGCATTTGTTACTAAATGAGTATCGTAAGCAATCTTTTCGCCGGGAGGGCCTTGGAACATTCCCCGAACCATAGGACGGCTTAAATTTTCTGAAATAACTCTTCCGGTTTTTAAGGCAGCGGGTGCTTTTAATTCCCCACCTTTAACTTCCATGACGCCTTTTAAAATGCCACCTTCGGTTTTGATTAAATCTACTGCGCTATTGTCATTGCCATACAATTCTCCTCCATGAGCTAATCTGTAGCCCATGGCTTTTATTTTAGGATTTTTAGCAACTTCTGCTTCTACTTTGTCTCCATAAACTTTCGGGCTCATCCCTCTCTTCATCACGGAACGAATAGGTAAAGATATATGATTATCGTAACCTGTTTTGACTAAATCTTCTGGGTGAATATTTGGATTTTGAGCAGATGCACTAGAAATATTTGCAGCCGAAGCTAAGCTGCCTAAGGGCATACGACCAGCGGCAAACCTAGGTATATAACCTGAAGCTCCGCGAGTGTAAGATGCTGTCATTAAGCCCCTGCGCCTATTAACATTTATATTTCTTTTTGAATTTGTAACCAGTATAGTCTCGTAAGGTACATGCTCACCCTCCTCACCTTTGAACATTCCTGCGACCATTTTTTTATCTATATTTTCCCCTACAGCCCTGTAAGTTTTACCTGCTGTTGCTCTAGTACCAAATCCTCCTGCTTTTACCTCCATTATGCCCTTCAAAACGCCATTTTGTACTTTAACTAAATCTATTGCGCTGTTTGGTCCACCATGAAGTATTTCACCACCGATTGATGTGTGCGCTAATTTATAACCTGCTTTTCTTATTTGTGCTTCTTTCGCCACTAAAGCCTCAAACTCATCTCCGTATTGTTTAGTTGTTTCGTTTTTTCTTTTTGCTCTGAACGGATAGCTAAATTCATCATCATATCCAACTTTCAATCTATCTTTAGCATGAACATACGGACTTAATGCCATACCTTCTTCTAATCGTTCTTTAGTAGAGCTTTGCCCTAAAGTTTTGGTATACCCAGCAGCTGCAATAGGCACAGCGCCAGCTGGCATACCATACCTAGAAATCATATCTTGATTAAATATGGCACTGCCTCCAGATCCACCATAATTAGGAACCATGACCTCACTACTATTGGCTACAACCGGACCAACTTTACCGCCACCAAAAGCAAAATTAGGAATAACAACAGGATAAGCTCCATTTCCAGCTCCACCAACGCCTCTACTTATCGCGCCTTGTTCTGCGC
>Ga0075477_10001879_pt1 | contig 9913 bp, 9 predicted proteins | sample DEB08_DNA_FD_76338 | JGI IMG/M metagenome (GOLD analysis project Ga0075477, IMG submission 76338) | Aqueous microbial communities from the Delaware River and Bay under freshwater to marine salinity gradient to study organic matter... | ecosystem: Environmental > Aquatic > Marine > Coastal ...
CGATCAAAATCACGGCGGCCGGAGCGGACCAACGTGGGATGGTCCGCTGCCGATATGCTATCCACGTCGCCGCCAACCCTGCGCTGATCAGAAGCATTTTTGCCCCAAGCAGCCCTAAAAACAGCAAGGTCAGCGCCCAGTACAGCCCCTTCCACCTCCCGGTCCAAGGGCCGCCTTGGGCCGCTACGGCCGCGAGAAGTAAATAGGTTCCGATGTACACGTGCTGATGCAGACCTTTTAAAAGCCCGCGATAAACCAGAGTGTCCCAGGGGGCTCCATCTATGATTCGAAGCAAACCCGCCCCCAGGAGGTAAATCATGACCCCTAAAGCACCCACAGGAAGAATGCGCTGAACGATCGAACGATCGTAGGCCCAAAAGAGCAAAGCCAAAGGCGTATACCTCAAGGCAACCTCACTAGAAATCGGATGCCAGGCACTTCCCAAGCCAACCATGACGAGGATGCCCCAAAGTGGCCAGTATCCCGCGCTTTGAGTCCATTTTGCCCGGGCCGCGGTCGGATCGGCCATCAAGGAAGCCAAAAACGCGCCTGCCAAGGCCATGCCTGCTCCCAAATCCCAAAAGGGAAGGAGGAGCACCCAAAGGCTTAAGAAAATGCGATGGATTAGGCGTTTGGATTCCATACTGTCCTTCCTAAACGCTCAGAAAAGCGCGTCAGTACTTCGTAGGAAATGGTACCGCAGCGCTGAGCGAATTCATGGAGATGCAATTGGGCTCCAACAATTTCGACCGCATCCCCCACTTCGGGCGAAATGGCTGTCACATCCACTAAGGTCATATCCATGCATACGGCTCCCACCACGGGACAGCGCCGACCGTGAATCACCACTTCTCCCTGTCCAAAGCTCAATGTCCGTGGAAACCCATCCGCATATCCCACCGGCAAGGTGGCAATCCGCCGAATGTGGGGAGCTGGGTCGCCATGCCCGTAGGACACACCTTCCCCAGCGGGTATATCTTGAAGATGAGAGATGCGCGTTTGCACATAAACGACGGGCTGAAGATCGGCCCGGTCAGACTCCACGGGGGAATCTCCATATAGGCCAATTCCCAAACGCACCATATCGCCGCGCAACCGCGCATGCCGCACCACGCCGGGCGTATTAGCGAGGTGCCGAATGGGGCGATACCCCAATTCCTCGACCAAATCCTCATAAAAGAGTTCAAATGCTTTGCCTTGACCCGCCGTCCAAGCATCCTGCTCGGCATCCTCTGCGGAGGCGAGGTGGGTCATGACCGAAGCCACTTCGAGGCCAGGCCAGGCAGCCAGGCGGCGGCCTACCTCCCTACCTTGATCGGGTTGAAAGCCCAAACGGTGCATACCGGTATCGACTTTGATGTGCACCCGACCCAGGGCGGACTCCGGGTAGCGCAAAAAGGCTTGCCCAAAGCGCTCCAACGCCGAGAAGTGGAAAATTTCAGGCTCCAGACCATAGGCGAGCATACCCTCGACACTCTGTTCACCGGGGTTCATGACCATGATGGGTGTTTGAATCCCCGCTTGACGCAAGGATAAGCCCTCATCCACATAGGCAACGCCGAAGTAATCAATGTGATGTTTGGCTAAGGCCTGTGCCACAGTGACTGCTCCGAGCCCGTAGGCGTTCGCCTTGACCATCGCCATGATGCGTTGACCCGAAAGCTTCGATTTATAATGCCGCAGGTTGGCCGCCAATGCCTCCAAATCTATCCCCAGGACCGTATCATGATGCCGAGCCTTGAGCGCGGGTAAGAGCGCTTCAAGTCGGGCTCTTCGAGGCCCTTTCAAGAGCATAACCCCGGGAGTCTCGACCGATTCCCAGGGTGCCGCAACGCGAAAGGCCTCCACGTCGGGGTATCCTCGTCCTTCCGCCGCCAAATCCGAGCCAATGCCCCACCAGCCATCGAGGCCGCGGGCTGCACAAGCCCCATCCATCCAAGCGGAAAAACCGTTGACTCCTATCGGTGTAGCGACGACCGCATACCGAGGGCCCTTCGGTTCTGCCGCTAAGGATTCCAACGCCCACCCCAAGGCATCCAGATCGGACGTATACGCATCATTGAGCAAGGTCCAACCCGACACACCGGGGAGTCGCTCCATACGCAAACCCGCCGACCGCACATCCGACAGCCCCTCAGGATTCCAGGGCCATCCCAAATAGAAAATACATGTTAAGGCCGAAGCAACATTATGAGCTTCTACTGCGCTGAGCGCTGGGCAAGAGGCCTCCCCATTGATTTCGCCCGATTGGTCTGTCCACCTCAATACCCCGGCTTCCCATCGGAACATCAAGTCAGCATCGAGGGAGGTATTCCACGACCAGCTGCGTGTCGGCACGGAGATCGCCGCGGCAATTTCGGACTCGGCCGCCGGAACCACGACCCAGTCTGCCCCAGCAAAGAGCTGCGCCTTTTCGATCGCTTTTTGAGCGCCCGAGCTAAAGCCTGCTGCATGGGCATCTCCAAGGTGCGTAAAGATGCCCACATTCGGACGGACCCAAGGGGCCATAAGCGCCATGTCTCCAGAGGCCCCGACGCCCACCTCGAGAATCATTCCTGGGGCATCTACCGGGGCAGACAGCAGGGAGAGGGGCACTCCGAGTTGGGAGTTAAAGCTCTTGGGAGAACGCGCAATACGCGCATCGCCCAGCAGGTGATAGAGGTATTCTTTGACCGTGGTTTTTCCATTGGACCCTGTGATGGCAATCAATGTTCCGTTCATTTCACGACGGTGATGGGCCGCCAGGCGACGCAACGCCGCCCACGGATCATCGACCACAAGAACAGAACACTCCCCTGGAAGTTCTGGAGGTAGATCGAAGGTCCCATTCTGCGCAACCACGAGAGCGACTGCCCCTTGTTGAGCGGCATGAAGGGCATATTGATGCCCATCGCCACTTTGGGTCTGGAGGGCTAAAAAGGCGGTGGGTTGAATCCACAAGGCCTGCCGGCTGTCACTCACGACGGCCTGCACGGAGGCCCCAGTTCCCCGGAGGCGGATGTCGGCGCCGAGTAGTTCGGCAAAGCGTTCAATCGAGATCGCCGGAAACATGCGGGGGTTGCGATTGAATTTGGGTAAAGACCGCGCGGGAAACCGGCTCATAGTCGGTTTGGTCACCGAGGAGAATAGTCCCCTGGTTGCCGTCCAAGCGGTGAGAGTAGTGGGCGAGCTCCCCGGTACGGACGCAAATAGCATGCACTTTGGTGACAAATTCGGCCACCGCCATCAACTGGGGCATGGGTCCAAAGGGTTTGCCGGCAAAATCCATATCCAACCCGGCGATAATGACGCGCGTACCCGCATTCGCCAGGGCATTGACCACCTCGACAATCCCGTCATCCATAAACTGCGCTTCATCGATTCCGATCACATCATATCCGGCTGCGAGGAGATGGAGCTGGTCCGAGCTCTCGACGATTTGACAATCTAGCGAAGCGCGGTCATGGGTGACCACGGCATCGTCTGCATAGCGCGTGTCAATGCCGGGCTTGAAAATTTGTACGCTCAGCTTAGCAATCTGTGCTCGTTTGGCGCGCCGAATTAATTCTTCCGTCTTTCCGGAAAACATGGAGCCGGCAATGACTTCAATCCATCCGGAACGACGCGTAGGAACTTCGGTGTGCTCTTGGAACATTTTGTACTTTTCGGTGCCGCACAAATCTACCACAGCGGTAACAAACCCTCATTGCATGTCACTCTCGGATTCCCTTTCTGCTTTACGCCAAGATTTACAAAGCGAAACCCCTACGCCTGCTCAGGTTCAGGCCTTATACACTTCTTGGGTAGAGGCCCAAACACGATTGCTTTCCATCCAAATGGCCGAAATTCAACGCCACGGAGAGGCACAAATCGTCCAAAAAGCTGCACAAGCTCTCGCCGACATCGAAGCGAAGCAGGCTGAAACCCTTCGTTTGGCGCGAGAAGCGGTTGTTACCGCGACGGAGGAGGCACATAGTGAAGCCTCCACCTCCCACCCCGATGCCGCTGCAATATCCAAGTCTGACGCCCCTTCAAAAGAAGAACTGGCAAGTGCGGGGAGTGCCCCTCCCTTGGCAGACCCGCAACCCGAGCAACTACCTTTGGCCTCCGGTGCAAAGAGCGTTAATGCCCGTTACGCAGGCCTCAAAGTGGGCTTAAACGACCGCGTCGCCTTTGTCAAACACCTATTCCATGGGGAGGACGATGATTTCCAGCGGGTAGTAGCCGCTTTGGCGACGATGGAAAGCAAGCAGGAATGCGAAACTTTCTTAGAAAATGCCGTGTATAGCGACTACGATTGGAGCCAAAAACCCGAAATCGCCGAGCGCTTTCTCGCCTTGGTTTATGCCCGTTTCGAATAATCCATGGGCAAACTTGTTCTCGTTCCTACCCCACTAGGCAACCTCGGGGATATCACCCTTCGGTCGATGGAAGTCCTTCGCGGAGCCGAAGTGGTCCTCGCTGAAGACACCCGAACTTCGGGGAAGTTGCTCAAGCTGCTCGACATCCAAGCGCCGCTGCGATCATTTCACATGCACAATGAGCACAGCCTTTTGGAACGCACCGTGCAGGACATTGCCCAGCGCACGGGCGTGACCGCCTTAGTCAGTGATGCCGGTACCCCCGGAATCAGCGATCCGGGTTTTTTGTTAGTGCGCGGATGCATTGGCGCGGGCATCGTCGTCGAAGCCCTTCCCGGCCCCACCGCTCTGATTCCGGCGATTGTCGCGAGCGGCCTACCCTGTGATCGATTCATCTTCGAAGGCTTCATTCCTCAGAAAAAAGGGCGGCAGACCCGCATGAAGGAATGGCTGGAAGAGCCCCGAACCATTGCTTTTTACGAATCCCCGCACCGGATTGCCCGGTGTATGCGAGAACTCAACGAGGTTTTGGGGCCCGAACGCCCCGCCTGCGTCGTCCGAGAAATCAGCAAAATCTATGAAACCTACCACCGCGGGACCGTGGGAGAATTGGCCGAGTTTTTTGCCCAGCATGAAGCGAAAGGTGAAATTGTCGTGGTGTTGGGTGGCGCCACCAAATAATAGGGGAAATTTTCAAACATTAAACGGCTATCCAGGGCGGCACTGGTACCTTTGGGGGAATGAACTTGCCAGCGAATCGCGAACGCTCCTTTGGCCCATGGATAGGGTCCGTCCAGAACCCCTTGATCATTGCGGGTCCCTGTTCCGCGGAGTCTTTGGACCAAGTGCTCGATACCGCGCGCGCCCTCAAAGCCGAGGGCCATACCCAGTTGTTTCGCGCCGGGGTATGGAAGCCACGGACCCGACCCGGACAGTTTGAAGGGGCCGGATACAATGCGCTAGAATGGCTCCAGACGATGCGTCAGGAGGTCGGTCTTCCCTTTGTCATCGAGGTAGCCAATGCAGATCATGTAGAAAAAGCCCTAGGTGTGCAGGCAGACGCGGTCTGGATTGGCGCCCGGACCACGGTCAATCCCTTCTATGTGCAAGAGATTGCGGAAGCTTTACGCGGATCAAACATCCCCGTTTTGGTTAAAAATCCCATCCACGCCGACCTGGGCTTGTGGCTCGGCGCGCTCGAACGCCTTGAAAAGTCTGGCATCACGGAACTAGCCGCTGTTCACCGCGGCTTTTTCTCAAGTTATGCCGCGCCCTATCGGAACGAACCGCGGTGGGAAATGAGTTTTGAGCTTCGTCGCCAGGCCCCCCATGTTCCCATTATTTGTGATCCCAGCCACATTGCGGGCGACCGTCGATTGGTCGAGCACGTGGCCCAAATTGCCATGGACATCCAAATGGACGGCTTGATGGTCGAAGTGCATCCCGATCCAGAACGAGCGTTGAGCGATGCCGCCCAACAAATCACCCCCACCACCCTCGCCCATTTGGTACGCATCCTTGAAGCCAATGCCCCAAAAGATGTGGCCTTGCAGGAAGTTATCGATGCCGAGCGACTCAAACTGGATGCCGTCGACCAAGAGATGGTCCAACTCCTTCGCCAGCGCATGGACATCGTCGATGCCTTGGGGCACCTGAAAGTATCCCATGGAGCAGGTATTTTTCAAATGGACCGCTGGTTTGACTTGCTCCAAAAGCGCGGTCTTCAAGCAGAAAGTCTGGACCTCAATCGCGCCTTTATCGAGGAGCTCTTTCAAGTCGTCCACAAACATTCCGTGGAACATCAGTTAGGACTTTACCGCGCCACCCGCCAGAACCGCGAGGAATGACCAAACGATGGACCTACGCCCCGGAAGGATCGCCTGAGGCCATCGAAGCGCTCACCCAGGAACTTGGCGCTCCCTATTCCGCCTTGGCGCGCGTACTCGTGCAACGCGGCATGACCACCCTTGAAGCGATCAAAGCCTGGATTCCCGGAACACCGCTTTCGGAGGTAGACCCCTTGCATATGGCGGACATGCCACAGGCCGCTGAACGGCTTGCCCAAGCGCGCGAACACGGGGAGCGCGTCATGCTTTTTGGGGATTACGACGTCGATGGCACCACCGCCGTTTCGGTTGGCAAGCTGGCTCTTGAGCGCGGCGGATGGTCCATATTGACCTACATCCCGGACCGCTACAAGGAGGGCTACGGCTTGTCCGAAGCGGGAATCGCCCACGCGCTAGCCTCCGAGGTCCGCGTCCTCGTCGCCCTCGACTGTGGCATTAAATCTGTAGACCTCATTGCCTCGGCCCAAGCGCGTGGCATCGATGTCATTGTAGCGGACCACCATACGCCCGGTCCTCAATTGCCCCCCGCTTTAGCCGTCCTGGACCCTATGCGGTCCGATTGCGCATTTCCCCACAAAGAGTTATCCGGCTGCGGGGTAGGCTACATGCTTTGGCGCGCTGCCTACCAAGCCGCGGGACTGGATCCCAATGCCTTGAAGGATCTATTGGATTTAGTCGCAGTAAGCATTGGGGCCGACATGGTCCCGCTCGTGGGACTCAATCGGGCCATCGTCCGGGAAGGTTTGGCCGCCATCAATAACCAGCCTCGGGCATCCTTGGCCGCCTTGTTGGGGAACCGTCCCGCAGGCCATATCACCTTGCAAGATGTGGTCTTCGCCATTGGCCCAAAAATCAATGCCGCCGGCCGCATGCGGCACGGGCATTTGGCCGTAGACCTCCTCACCCAGCCACAACCAGCCCTGCTGGAACAGCTGAGCCAAGACATAGAATCCCACAATGTGGAACGCCGAAGCACCGAACAAGGGGTTAGCCTCGCGGCGCAAGCCCAAGCGGCTCTCCTGACGCACCGGGTCGGTCTCGTTTTGACGGGAGAAGATTGGCACAAGGGGGTCTTGGGTATTGTGGCGCAGCGCACCGTGGAGGCCTTTTACAAGCCGACCGTCGTGCTGACCCTGCACGAAGGCCTCTACTCTGGAAGCGCTCGATCCGTTCCTGGACTCGACCTGTATGACTGCTTGGATGCGGCCTCGGAGCACCTGATTCAATTTGGGGGTCACCGGGCGGCCGCAGGCATGACCCTCCAACCTGAGCAGCTGGAGGCCTTTATGGAGGCCTTTGACCGCGCGGTGGATGAACGCTGGCCCATGGAGGCCCGCCAACCCCGGCAGCTGGTTGACAGCCGCGCGCGGGTTGATGAGCTGCATGCCCCTCTAGCGACCCTCCTTGAGCGGCTAGAGCCCTTTGGAATGGAGAACGAGGCCCCAATCTGGGGATTAGAGGAGGTGGAACTCAGCCAGGTCCGAACCATGTCGGAGGGCAAGCACTTGCGCGCCCTGGCTAGAGATCCCCACACCGGCGCCACCCTCCCCGTCATTGGTTTTGGCTGGGGCCATGTGGAAATCACGGGGCCCGTGCGCCTCGCCGTGGTTTTAGAATGGAATATTTTTCGCGGCAACAAAGAGCTTCAAGCCCGAATTTTGGATCTTCAAATCTGCACACCCCATGGGAAAGAATAAGCTGGCACGCTTTGCCGAATTAGCCACCTTCCATCATGTTCTCCAACCCAGCAAAGACGAGGTCTTAAATGGATTCGCCATGGCCGGAAAATGGAAGTCGGACTTTTTCAAAAACGACCGGCCCCTCGTCGTCGAACTGGGATGCGGCCGGGGAGAATACTCCGTCGCCCTTGGCCAGCGCGACCCCAACAAAAATTACTTGGGCATCGATATCAAGGGGGCCCGCATTTGGGAAGGGGCCAAAAAGGCCCTCGTGGACGGCATGGACCACGTCGGATTCTTACGCACCCGCATTGAATGGGTAAAACATTGCTTTGCCCCCGGCGAAATCGATGAGATTTGGATCACCTTTCCCGATCCACAGATCAAGTACCAACGCGCTAAGCACCGCATGATTGGCCCCGCCTTCCTCGAGGTATACCGCGCCCTCTTGGCGCCTGAAGGATGCATCCACCTCAAGTCCGACAGCGAATTTCTCCATGGCTATCTCCACGGCATCATCGAATGGTGGGGGCTCGAAGTAGTCGAGACCTACCACGACGTGTATGACCAAATCGTCGACAAACCCGACCATGTCGTTTTTGCCTGCCAGACCTTTTATGAAAAGATGTGGTTGAAGCAAGGGAAGACCATTACCTACCTCCAGTTCAAATTTCCGTCGAGTGGCCGCCCGGGATGATTTCTTTGCTCGGGTGTACGTCGTCGTCCGACAAATTCCCGCGGGCCGCGTCACCTCCTATGGCGCCATCGCCCGCGCTATCGGTTCAGCGAAAGCGTCCCGCACCGTGGGCTACGCCATGAACGCGAGCCACCAGCTTCCCGATGTCCCCGCCCACCGCGTCGTGAATCGCCAAGGGCTGCTGACCGGCAAGCATTATTTTGGCGGGCTCCACGCCATGCAGCAACTCCTCGAAGCCGAGGGCATCCGGGTGAAGGACGACCAAGTCCAGGATTTTGCCCAGCTCTTTTGGGATCCGCTCACCGAAGGGGCTGATTTGCCCTGAGGGAAGCGTCCATGCGTCGAACAGCCGCCTATTTCCAATCCCTCAAGACCCCCACATGGCCTCCCGCTGCGTTGGACAGGGGCCATCATTATTCTTGGTCCACCATACCGGGCATTCCAAGAAAACGATAGACCTTTACCTATGAAAAAATTGGTCGTGTTAGCCATGGCGCTCAGCGTGAGCGCGTGGGCCCAAGTCAAACCGGGTGCTGGAACCCCAAATGGGACCCCCACCACCCCCGAGTCGCGGACCCCGGCGGTGGTCGAATCGAATCGGGCGACACCCCCAGCGCCCACTGCTCCCGCTACCTCTCCACCCCGACGCCCACGAACGGCTCCAACCTCCACAGGATCCACGACGCTCGCGAACCCGACTCCTCCCCGCAAGGATGCCCTCGCGCCGGGCTGTGCCGTCTTGGAAGTGTTTACGCGCCCCTTGGTGTTGATGCAGGAAATTCCGACCGCCGGTCTTGAAATCTCCGATTACAGTGGGAAAACCACCTTCCTAATCGAATACGCCTTTGGCCAGGTCCCAACAGTCGATGTGTTCGGCTTCCCTGAAGGCTATTTCGTGCACTCTTGGATGATTGGTGGGCGCTGGTATGCCCAGCCTTGTGCCGAGGGCCGTTTTGCCTCCGTGCGCCTTCGTGCGCGCACCTACACGCTCCCCTCACAACTAGACCAAATCGACGGGATGTACAATGTGTCGCTCCTGGGTGGTTACAAGAAAAAAATCAGTCCCCATTTTTACTTTACCGCCGAAATCGGACTCTGCCTCACCTCCGTGGAGGCCTTTACCTATTTCGATAAAGACTGTCAATGGTACCGGAACCCTGCCGGCATCGGCATCCCGAGCGCACTAGGGTTGAGCTTTCGGTTTTAATCCGTTGCGGACCAAAAGCCGACCTTTGTCCCCATGAATCGAGACCAGGTCATCCACTTTTGCGAAAACCTCCCCCATGCCGAGGCCACCTTCCCCTTTGACGAACACACCCTGGTTTTTAAAATTGCCGGCAAAATGTTTGC